>Ga0302309_10003218_pt1 | contig 12821 bp, 12 predicted proteins | sample III_Palsa_N1_1_FD_200453 | JGI IMG/M metagenome (GOLD analysis project Ga0302309, IMG submission 200453) | Peat permafrost microbial communities from Stordalen Mire near Abisko, Sweden - III_Palsa_N1_1 | ecosystem: Environmental > Terrestrial > Soil > Palsa > Peat permafrost | place: Sweden... | reverse complement strand
ACCCATTGCAAAGCTGGCTGATAAGATTTCGTCGAGACCGGATAAAAAAAGGGTTGATAAGGCGTTGGGCGGATTGTACGAAAATATTAAAACCAATCCAGGCGAAAATGGGTTGGTTTTACCATTTGATGCCCATAAGGATAAGTTTATTATTCTTTCCGATCAGCATAAAGGGGCCAGGGACGGCGCGGATATTTTTGCCCTTGCAGAAAAAAACTATTTGGCAGCTTTGGAATATTATTATAAAAGCCACTTTTTTTATATAAATCTTGGTGATAGCGAGGAGCTTTGGGAGAACCTTTTTGTCACAGTAAAACGGCATAATAAAGCCACTTTTGAAATGGAGAAAAAATTTCTCCTTCGTAAATCATTTATAAAAATATTTGGCAACCATGATCTTTATTGGGATAATGACCCGCTGGCAGCTTTTAACCTGGAAAAAATATACGGGCAAAAAGTAAAGATTTACGAAGGTTTGATACTTAAAACCACCATTGAAAAGAAGCCATTGGAAATTTATATGACTCACGGGCACCAGGGCGATCTGCAAAGTGACGGCAACTGGTTCAGCAAATGGTTTGTATCGGATATTTGGGCGCCGTTCCAGGCTTATTTACGGATAAACCCGAATACACCTGCCAATAATGACCAGTTAAAAACAGCACATAACCGAATGATGTACCAATGGAGCTCGAAGCGGAAAAATACACTGCTTATTACAGGGCATACCCATCAGCCGGTGTTTAAGTCGTTAACCCATCTTGAAAAACTGTATGAAGAATTAGATGCAGCAAAAAAGGCAAAAAACAGGCAGGAAACGGACGAATTGGAAAAGCAAATAGCCAATCGTATAAATAAGGGGGATAAAATGCCTGATTTTAACGGGTACCTTGATACCTATTTTAACAGTGGCTGTTGTTGTTTTGATGATGGCGATATAACAGGCATTGAATTAGCCGGTGGCGGCATAAGGCTCATAAAATGGCAATATGGCGCACATAAGGAAAGTGAAAGGGTGGTGCTGGAAGAAAGTAAGCTGGGAGATTTGAAACTGAATCCGAAGTCGTAAGTTCAAAGTCTCAAGTCGAAAGTGACTTTGGACTTAAGACTCAGGACTTAAATCTATCCGTCCAGCAAAAAAACAAACAACTCTTTTGGCCCGTGTGCGCCTAAAACAAGGGTTTTTTCTATATCGGCCGTGCGACTTGGGCCGGTAACATTGCTGATCATTGAAGGCAAGTTATTGCCATATTTGTTTTTTATAAGCTTAAAGCCATCTTTTAGGTCGAGAACCATTTGCCGGGTATAAGCCAAAACAATATGAATGGGTGGGTAAATGCTTAACCGACGGCCTGCCAAATTAGCGTTTGATAGTAAAATACTGCCATTACGTGCAATTAATGCTTCGCAAAGTGTGAACCCTACATCCGCCTGTTCGAAATCTTTATCGGTTTCAAAAAAAGGGTAATCAAACCGGGTCAATATATCTTGCAAAGTGGGTTCCCAGCAATATATTTTACGCCATTTGCGATCTTCGGCAAGTTCCAGTAAATTTTCAATGAATTGGACTTCGTCCTCACAAAAAACAAACTGCCCGGATATCGCAGTAAACTGTTCAGCAAAAAGCACATCTAATGACTCCTCATTCTGAGCATAATGAGGCAGGTCCTCCAGGTTAGGATAGGGGTTGTCCCTTTTTTCAAGGAGCGCCTTTCGGATCTTTTTAAGCAGTTTTTCCTTTGATGTTGTAATATCCCTCATGGTGGTGAATTGTGAGTTGTGAGTAGTGAATTGTGAGTCTTATCATGCAAACCACTCACTGCTCACTATTCACCACTCACAATCTTATTTCTTAGCGGCTGTGGCGTCCTTCTCTTCAGGGTTCCTTTCAAAGGTACCTGAATGATCGGCAACGCCTTCAGGTATCAGGGCTTTAGCTACTGGTTCCTGGTCGGCATCAGGGCCGTTTACAAACTCATCATATGTAGTCCTGTTTTCAAACGGACGTTTGCCCAATATTTCTTCCAGGTCTGATTGGAACAGGATTTCTTTTTCCAAAAGCTTATCAGCCAATTTTATTAACCCGCCCCTTTTATCAATAAGGAGTTTTTTGGTCATTTCATAAACTTCACTTATCTGGTTGCGTACTTCCTGGTCAATCAGCTCCGAAGTTTTTTCGGAATATGGCTTGTTGAACTGGTATTCGCCCGAAGTATCATTAAAGGATACATTACCTACTTTATCATTCATGCCATATATGGTAACCATGGCATAAGCAAGCTTGGTGATCCTTTCGAGGTCATTTTGGGCGCCGGTTGATATTTTTCCAAAAGTAATATCCTCGGCGACACGGCCACCCATAGTCATACACATGCCGTCAATCAATTGTTCGGTGGTATATAAAAACTGTTCTTTTGGCAGGTATTGGGCATAGCCTAAAGCGGCAACACCACGCGGAACGATAGAAACCTTAACCAGAGGATCGGCATGTTCAAGAAACCACCCGGCAATAGCATGGCCGGCTTCGTGGTAAGCAACAATACGTTTTTCTTCCGGAGATATAATTTTATTCTTTTTCTCCAAACCACCTATCACGCGGTCAATAGCATCCTGGAAATCCTGCATATCAACGGCTTCTTTATTTTTACGGGCAGCAATCAAAGCGGCTTCGTTACAAACATTGGCAATTTCGGCGCCTGCAAAGCCCGGTGTTTGTGCTGATAATTTCTTAGCATCAACACCATCAGCCAGTTTAACAGGTTTTAAATGCACTTTAAATATCTGTTCCCTGCCAATCAGGTCGGGTTTATCAATTGATACCTGCCTGTCAAAACGGCCTGGACGTAATAAAGCGGAGTCGAGCACATCGGGGCGGTTAGTCGCTGCAAGGATGATGATACCCGAATCTGTGCCGAAACCATCCATTTCAACCAATAACTGGTTCAGGGTGTTTTCGCGCTCATCATTCCCGCCGACAATATTGTTTTTACCACGGGCGCGGCCAATGGCGTCAATCTCATCAATAAATATGATACAAGGCGCTTTATCTTTAGCCTGGCGGAACAGGTCACGAACGCGTGAAGCGCCCACCCCAACAAACATTTCCACGAAATCCGATCCTGATAAAGAGAAAAACGGCACCTGTGCCTCACCTGCTACGGCTTTGGCCAGTAGGGTTTTACCTGTGCCCGGGGCGCCTATTAATAATGCTCCTTTTGGTATTTTACCGCCCAGGTTGGTATACTTTTTGGGATTTTTAAGAAAATCCACAATTTCCATTACTTCCTGTTTAGCTTCTTCAAGGCCGGCCACATCATTAAATGTTACCGATACCTGCGCTTCTTTATCAAACAAAGTGGCTTTTGACTTGCCGATATTAAATATCTGGCCGCCCGGGCCACCACCCGCACCGCCTGACATGCGGCGCATAATAAACAACCATACGGCAACAAGCAATACGGCCATTATAATACACTGCACAAACCAGTTTGATAACAGGCTTTCGTGCCCTGCTTCAATTGATACGGGTATTTTTTCCGAATCGGGTAAGCCGACCTGCGCATCATTTATCTCTTTTGTTAAACCATCATAAGTAGCAGCCGTAAAAAAATATTGGGGGCCATTGTCTGTACCACCAACATTCCCGAACGGGGACTTATCTTTTTTGGCATCCGAATATTCAGGTTTACTTAAACTCCCCGACTTTATATAAACTTCGGCATTAATAAGATCGCCGCTGCGGTAAGCAACAACCCGCTCTACATCGTGCTGTTTAAGCATACTTTCCTCAAACCTTTGAAAAGTTATAGGATTAGTTGTATTACCATTTAAAAGTGTGGCAACCCCAAGCAATACCACGACAATTATGGCATAAAACCACATTATATTAGGCTTTGGGGGCTTTGGGCTAATTTTTTTATTAGGTATTTTCCGTATTGGTTTTGGTTTTTCCAAGTTATTATCTTTCATTTCTTTAAGCTCAAACTTACAATTTAATTAACATTTTGTATGGCTTTGACATTGACGCGTATTTAAGCACATCCGTTACGGATGCTTATGCGCTTTTATACAGTTTAATTTCTGCATCGCCCCAAAGGTCTTCCATACCATAAAATTCACGTTTATCGGTCCTGAAAACGTGTACAACAACATCTACATAATCCAGCAGTATCCACTCGCCATACTCCATCCCTTCTTTTCGCCAGGGACCCTGTTGCGTGGCTTTATAAATCTCATCTTCAATACTATCAGCAATGGCTTTTACCTGTGTTGCTGACTCGGCATGGCAGATTACAAAATAATCAGTTACCGAACTAAATATATTACGAAGGTCTAACCTGATAATATCATTCCCTTTTTTTTCCTGTATACCATGTATGGCAAGTTCAGAAATATAGGCTGATTCACTTAACGCTTTGTTTTTTACCATTAAAAAGAATTAGTTTTGAACGATTACGGTATTATAATTATTATCCATTGCAAAATAACATAATTTTAGGCTTATTTGTTGGACAAAATTTTATTACACTAAAAGAAGTCGGTTCAACCAATAATTTCCTAAAAGAATTACTGTCAAAATCCACGCCATTGATTGAAGGTACAGTCATTATGGCAGAAAACCAATATGCAGGCCGCGGGCAGCAGCAAAACGGCTGGCATGCCGAGCCGGGTAAAAATTTAACTTTCAGCCTGCTGTTAAAGCCCGTTTTTTTGCCTGTACCTTCCCAATTTGACCTGATAAGAGTAATTAGCCTCGGGGTTTTTGATGCGCTTGAACCATTATTGGGCCAAAAACTAAAAATAAAATGGCCTAATGACATCTATTATGCTGATTATAAACTTGGCGGCATGTTAATTGAAAATATAGTGCAGGGCGGTCAAATAAAAAACTCAATTATTGGTATTGGTCTTAACGTTAACCAGGAAAATTTTCCGCTGCATTTGCCAAACGCCGTATCGATAAAACAAATCTTACACACAGATTATGATTTAAAAACTTTATTATCCGAGATTTGCCGCAATATTGAAGCCTGGTATTTAAATTTAAAGGCCGGAAAAATTTCGCTTGTAAGAAATGCGTACTTATCCCGGCTATATTGGTTAAATGAGTCACGAAGCTTTAAAATAAATGATAATATTTTTACAGGCACAATTAAAGGGGTAAGGAATAGCGGACTATTGGTTGTGCAAAATAATAATGAAGAAGAATTAGAGTTTAGCCTTAAAGAAATAAGCTTTGTTCATTAGTTCACTGGTTCAATAGTTCATTGGTGGAGGGCGTATAGCCTATTTGTTGGATTTTGCATAATGAATAGTTGAGCCAATTATCAATTGAACTACTAAACTAAAGAACCAGTGAACAAATGAACTAATGAACAGATATATGAAGAAATTATTTTTAGTGGTAATTGCATTGATTATTAGTGCCGGTGCATACGCCCAGATCGAGGCCCCGGTTAAATGGTCGTATGCTGCAAAGAGACTTAGCAGTACCGAGGCTGTTGTATTTTTAAGGGCCACCATAGAAGATGGCTGGCATATTTATTCTCTTAATGTAAAGGACGGGGGACCAATAAAAACCTCGTTTACTTTTGCACCTTCAAAAGAATACAGTTTAATTGGTACAGCATCTGAACCGCTTGCTATCACCAAATATGAAAAAGCATTCAGCATGGATGTAAGCTATTTTGAAAAATCAGTTACTTTTCAGCAGAAGATCAAACTAAAATCCCCCAACGCATCAGTAGTTAAAGGAAAGCTGGAATACATGACTTGCAATGATAAGAAATGCCTTCCCCCTGACAATATTGATTTCTCAATTCCTTTAGGCAAATAACCGATTGCAAAATGAAATATTTCAAAAAGCGCGGTTCACCGAAGATTAGGTTTTGGCTGTTGCTTACTGTGGTGGCATTTTGTGTAACCGGGATTAGCCCTTCCAATGCATATCAAAAAAAGGCTGCTGATACTGTTTCGAGCAGTGGGGCTGTGTTTACAACTATCCCTACTGCTGCGGATAGTTTGGCAGCAAGGAAAAAACACATTGATAGTGTAAAAAAAGCCCGGGCGGTAATTGCAAAAGCAAAATCTATTTCTTCCGATCAGCCCCAATCACTTTGGGGAATATTTATCGCCGGTTTTTTAGGTGGATTGTTAGCCATAACAATGCCCTGCATATACCCATTATTACCTTTAACAGTAAGTTTTTTTACAAAAAAATCCGGATCAAGGGCAAAGGGCATTTTACATTCCCTTTTATATGGCGTATCGATAATTATTATTTATGTATCGTTAGGATTGATCATAACACTGCTTTTCGGCCCGGACGCCTTAAATGCCCTTGCTACGAATGGCATATTTAATATATTCTTTTTTCTGTTGCTGGTTGTATTTGGCATTTCATTTTTAGGTGCATTTGAAATAAATCTCCCAAGTTCTTTTGCTAACAAACTTGATCAAAATGCTGACAGGGGCGGTATGGTAGGAATATTTTTTATGGCCGCAACTTTGGTTGTGGTATCCTTTTCATGTACAGGGCCATTAGTTGGTACCTTGTTAGCAGATGCTGCAACAAAGGGCGACCGTTTGGGCCCAGTTATTGGCATGTTCGGGTTTTCTCTTGCCCTGGCGCTGCCTTTTACTGTATTTGCACTTTTTCCGTCCGCATTAAAAAGCCTGCCAAAGTCTGGAGGATGGCTCAATAGCATAAAGGTAATATTAGGGTTCCTGGAGCTTGGATTTTCCCTGAAATTCCTTTCAAACGTCGACCTTGCCTATCACTGGAATTGGTTTGACCGTGAAGTATTTTTATCATTATGGATAGCTATTGGTCTTTTAATGGGCCTATATTTAATTGGTAAGATAAAATTTTCGGGGGATAATGAGCTTCCCTACCTTTCCGTTCCCCGTACGTTTATAGCCATCGGGGTTTTTGCGTTTGTTATTTATATGATACCCGGCTTATGGGGCGCCCCGCTTAAAGTCATTAGCGGATTTTTACCGCCACCGGCGACACAGGATTTTGACCTAACAAGGATGAATGCCGGTTCTGTCGCCCCAGTTCAGGTGGTTTCAATAAAAGATAAAAAATACGAGGACATTTTTAAACGCGGTAAGCATAACGGATTGAACGAGTGGTATGATTACGACCAGGCCCTGCAGGTATCGAAGGAACTAAAAAAACCAATATTAATTGACTTTACTGGCTGGAACTGCGCCAACTGTCGCAAAATGGAAAATGAGGTTTGGCCCGATGCCAGGGTACGCACTCGTATGCAAAATGATTTTGTATTATTAGAGCAATATGTGGATGAAAAAAGCCCGCTTCCCGAAGCTGAATTTTATGATTCATCATTCAGCGGTAAAAAGATAACCACTATAGGCGGTAAAAACAGTGATTACGAAACAACAAAATTTAATACCAATTCGCAGCCATTTTATGTGATAATTGATGGTAATGGAAATGTCTTGGTACCGCCGCAGGGCGCCAATTTTAGTGTTGATAACTATACCAGGTTTTTAGATAGGGGCATCGCAGCATATAAAAAAACACAATAGTTAAATTTTTACTGCTTGTTTGGATGGCTATACCCATCGCCGGCATATTAACCCCTTTCAGGGCTTCAATTCAAATTTTTTCCCTGAAAGGGCTTAATATGTCAACAAAGGGCGAAGTCCTGTGTTTTTTCTCCCGAAAAATTAATGTATTTTCGCGCAATTTTACAAAGCCTGATTAATACCTGTTACCTTTGCAAAGAGGTTTATACTGGCAAATTATTATTTTAAACGCGAAACAGCGCCTTTTCAAATAAATGACGCAAATTAAAAATATAGGGGTTTTTACTTCGGGCGGTGATTCGCCGGGCATGAATGCCGCCATCAGGGCAGTTGTACGTTCATCAATTTATTATGGCCTTGAAGTTACAGGCATCCGACGTGGCTACGACGGAATGATCAAAGGGGATATGTTCCTTATGGACCGCCGGTCAGTTTCAAATATAATACAGCGGGGCGGCACAATATTAAAAACTGCCCGCAGCGAACAATTTAAAACCCCCGAAGGCCGTAAACAGGCCTACGAAAACTTAAAATTGAATAATGTTGACGCGCTGGTTGCTATTGGCGGTGACGGCACCTTTACAGGCGCGAAAATTTTTGGACAGGAATACGATTTCCCTATTGTTGGTTTGCCCGGCACTATTGACAATGACCTTTGTGGCACCGATTTTACCATCGGGTATGATACGGCAATTAATACCGTGATAGATGCCGTGGATAAGATACGGGATACTGCCGAATCGCATGACAGGTTATTTATTGTGGAAGTGATGGGCCGCGATTCGGGTCTGATTGCCTTGCGTACGGGTATTGCCGCCGGGGCCGAAGCTATATTGATACCGGAAAGCAAAACAGATATTCAGGCTGTATTTGACCGGCTTGAAAAGGGCAGAAAAGATAAAAAGTCGAAAATTATTATGCTTGCCGAAAACGGTGAAGCCGGTGATGCCTTTGAGGTAGGAAGGCAAATAAAAGAGAAGTTTCCTAATTACGATACACGCGTATCCATATTAGGCCATATTCAGCGTGGCGGAAGCCCGACCTGCATGGACCGTGTGCTGGCGAGCCGGGTTGGCGTAGCAGCTGTTGAAGGCGTAATTGCAGGGCGCCGTAATGAAATGGTTGGCCTTATCCACAACGAAATAGCATTTACCCCGTTTGAACTCGCCATTAAACACAATATGGATATCAATCCTGATTTTTTGAAAATAGTGGAGATATTGTCGATATAACCGGGCATGCCTAATCTATAGGCCTTGTCTAAATTAATCATTTATTCTTAATCCGCATTATAAGCTTTTTTAAGCCATTTAAACAATTCCTGGTCAATTTGTCCGGGCTCGCTTATTCGAACACGATGTGTAACCATAGCATTCCAGGTTCCTGCTTCTTCAAGTATACCTTGCGCTGCTGCCCCCTTTAGTTTTATGCCAATATCTAAACGTTCGCCCGAAGAAGGTTGAACAATGGCGAATTTCTTCCCGCTCCGCAGCAAATTGATATAGGTTTGACCAGGCGATGTTGTAACGTCCGGGCCAAAGCCTTTAATTGTTTCCGCAATCTCATCAAAGCTTTTGCGCCATTTTGCTTTATTACTGGTAAATAGCATCGTAATCTTATCATCGGCACTGGCCTTACGATCTTCTTCATGAACAATAAGATGTACTATAGCCATGGCATGTCCGGGGCCCAGCCCGAAGTCGGCCTTAAGCCATGCTGTTATTTCTCCTGCTTTTGTAAGGCCTTTTTCGGCCGCCATTGCTTTAAAATCATCAGGCGTTTTACCCGTTTTCTTTTGGATATTATCGAGGTATGCTTGAAACGACATGCTTATTTTTCTCCGGTTTGAATTATTTATTAAAAAATTCTATCAAGGCAGGGGCAAGTACTTTTACCGAAATATTATGAGTTTGACCTTAAACATTTTAAGTTCACTGTTTGGAATAGCGCCAGCCAGTTGCTTTACAGCATTTTGCATCGAAACCGGGCTCTTTTCGCCGCCGCCTACAAGTGTGGGGACTTTAACTGAAGCAGCCCTTTTAACGGGTAATGAAAAATCGCCCATAATGGTGGCATCGTATGGCAGTGTATGCGCCACGGCTTTGAGTTTTGAAAAAATAGGCATTATGCCCATGATAAAGACAATAAACGCGGGAATTCCTACCATATCTTTCATAAAAAACTTAACTGCATCACCACGACGGTTCGAGGCTATCATGGCTTTGAGTTGCGCCCCTGAATCCGGCGGTGGCTGGTGGCCGCTTTTATCAACCATAAACGGCGCTTCGTATAATGCAAGCTTTTTTATGTTAAGCCCGCTTGCTCCTGCCGCAAGGGCAAGGGCCGCACCGGAGGACACCCCTGCTACAAAGGCTGATCCGCCAACTTCATTAATAAGGGCTTCAATGTCTTCTATTTCCCGTTCAGGGGCATAAGGCTGCGTATCGCCGCTTTCGTTCCGCCCGCGACGGTCGTAATTGATTACCGCGAAGTGCGGTGAAAGCAGTTCAGCAAGTTTGGGCATTGGCCCGAATGCGCGGCTGCATAAAGCGCCGTCAACTAAAATAACCGGGAACCCGCTCCCGGATTGCTCGTAAGCAATGGAAGTGCCGTCTTTTGACCTTACTGTTTTCATGATTGAAGGATCATTTATTTATCAAAATTTGCAGGTTTTCGGCAAAACGGTCAATACTTTGGTTCCATCCCACATTCATTCCATCAACTGAACCACATGCTGCAGGGGTTTCCCTAACAACTACTGCCCTCATGGTCATTTTGGTTTTGCCGTTCATCTCAGTAAATGTAACCGTATTAAGCACCTCCAGTTCTGCATTGCCCTCATCATCCTCTTTTATGTTTGTGAAAACAATTAGTTCCGGTTCAATTATCTCACTAAAAACACCGCTTGTGGGGTACTTGGTACCATCTGGCCCCTGCATTACAATCCGCATGGTGCCGCCTACTCTTGCATCTAACTTACAAACCGGGTTCGTAAAATCTTTGGGCCCCCACCATTTTTCTACCAATTCAGGGTCGGTCCACATTTTGAAAACCAGTTCACACGGGGCATCAAATATGCGCGTAATATTTACCTCCTGTCTTACAGGATTGGCAACAAGGTTATTTTTCGTTTCCATGTTTTTTATTTTTAATTTGTAATTCTTTCAATGCTTGTTCCATCGCGTCAAACTTACCCTCCCAGAATTTTTTGTACTGGTTTAGCCAGCCCCAAATTTCACTCAACTTGTCTAATTTAGCTTCGCAATACCGCTCCCTTCCTTTTTTACTAATTGATACCAGACCGCACTCTGTCAAAATTTTCATGTGCTGCGATACCGCCGACCTCGTAATATCAAAATTATCCGCTACCTGGTTAATATTAAGCTTGCCATCAGACAGCATGCTTAAAATAATCCTCCTGTTTGGGTCGGCTATGGCCTGAAAAACATCTCTTCTCATCTAAAACCTTATCAATATGTAAGTAAACGCTTGCAAATATATAGGTAAGCATTTACTTACGCAAATTTATTTTTAAAAGTAAGTTTCAGGAACTTAAAAACAATTAATCATCCGGCCACCCAACGATGTATTACTTGCTTACGAAGTATAATCATGGGGTATAAAAACAAGTTGCAGATTTAAAAGCCAAATTTTTAAAAAGAAATGTATTTTTGAGCGATGCCCCTTATAAGTCTTATCACACCAGATGAAAAAAACAGGAATTATAATTTTGCTGGCATCATGCCTGTTTTCGTGCAGGAAAGAACACTAGGGGTTACCGCCCCCCCCGATCCCCCCGGCTGCCAATGGCATTGGGGTTAATGTTACAGTAAATCAAAATCGGCCCGGCGCCGCAATACCGGCAACATTTGAAGGCTTAAGTTTTGAAACACAAATATTAACAGCCAACCCTGGTTTTTTAAACGTGAACAATACGGTGCTTATTCAGCTGATCAAAAACCTTGGTCCCGGGCTTTTACGCATTGGAGGCGGCACCAGCGATGAAGTTTACTGGTCTGAAAATACACGTACCGGCAGTACTGCGGCCGATTCGCTTGCCACATCGGATATTGACCGCTTATCAGCTTTTTCAAAGGCTATAGGATGGCAGGTTTTGTTTGGTTTAAACCTGGGCAGCAATGATGCCGCTACATCTGCAAATGAAGCGCTTTACGTAAACAATAGCCTTGGGGATAACCTGTATGCTTTCCAATCAGGCAATGAGCCTGATGTGTTTAACTATGGCTTACGTGCGCCAACTTATAATTATTCCGGCTACCAGGTTGAATGGGAAACCTATCTGTCGGCAGTTAGGAACGCAGTGCCACAGGCACCCTTTGCGGGCCCTGACGTTGCCTATAATACCGATTGGATAACAGCATTTGCCGGAAATGAAAGCAAGAATGTAAAACTGCTCGATGGACATTATTATCTTACAGGCCCCGCTACAGAGCCATATATCACTTACCAAACTATTTTAGCTTATAGTACCAAACTACCCGATTACCTGCAAACGCTTAAAAATGCATCGGTACAATATAATTTGCCTTATCGTATCACCGAAAGTAATAACGTTTATGGCGGGGGCAAAAAAGGGGTTAGCGATGTTTTCGCTTCAGCTTTGTGGGCTCTTGACGCTATGTGGACAGTAGCCGAAAATAATGGGGATGGAATTAACTTTCATGGTGGCGACAGCCTTTACTATTCGCCGGTACTTGTTCAAAATGGTGTATTAAAAGCCAGTCCGGAGTATTATGCCATGCTGGCCTTTAAATATGGAAGTACCGGTGGAACAATTATCCCCACGAACATTAGTAACCCCCAATATTGCAGCGCTTATGCTTGTGTTAAGGCTGATGGAACCTATACCTTTACCCTGATCAACAGGGATGAAAAAAACAATTATTCATTCAATGTACAGTTAAATAAAACAGCTTCCGGTATACAAATTGCCTGGCTTACTGCACCGTCAATTACCGCTACCGAAGGCACTACTTTTGCGGGCGCTATGGTAAATGCTGACGGCACTTTTGAAACAAAAACAACTGAACAATATTTTGTTAGTGGAAAAAGCTTTATTGTTAACGTACCGGCTGGCAGCGCGGCGGTTGTTACGGTGCAATGATGAGGATGAAAAAGCAATGCTTTAATTAAATCATTAGGATTATGTATTTAGTTCGCAAAGTATTTATTCGATTAATATATTGATAATCAGGTGTTTATTTAGTATATTTAAGCTAAATAAGTCAATATGTTTAGCGGAA
>Ga0302309_10003215_pt1 | contig 12842 bp, 11 predicted proteins | sample III_Palsa_N1_1_FD_200453 | JGI IMG/M metagenome (GOLD analysis project Ga0302309, IMG submission 200453) | Peat permafrost microbial communities from Stordalen Mire near Abisko, Sweden - III_Palsa_N1_1 | ecosystem: Environmental > Terrestrial > Soil > Palsa > Peat permafrost | place: Sweden... | reverse complement strand
AGGGTGTAAAATTAGAATTTTTCGCTACTACGATAACTATGTTAGAAAATTTTTAATGAACGGTATAATTTAGCAAAGTGTTAGTTAAAAAGAAAACGACGGAATTGGAAATAACGATCCGTTCAATCGGTTAAAGCTTATCCGTTAAAGTATAGGCCGTATTTTAGCTCAGTACTAATCAGTGACATCTGTAAATACTTGTCTATCTGCTGGCTGCAGCAAAGTCCGCAAGGCTGGTTGCTGTTGTTCGGGCCTGAGCTGGACGACAATTTAAAACTCGCGATAACTTCAGCGATTGAAAGCCAGGAATTATCGGCAATATAAAAACCTTAACCAATGGAAATACTCCAGCAAAATCTGTTAAAACTCATTGCCGAAAAATGCGCATCTTATTGGGAAATTAACGTCTTCCAGGACCATATCCTTATTCATTTGCCGGATACCGAGAAAGACTTTAAATCAGCCTACCGTAAAGTAAAAAAAGAGATTACCGCTTGTGTGCAGCAACATGTACCGGTAAGAGATCATGAAGTATCATTCGAGGTCAGGAATGGTTCCTGGAACTGCAGTTTTAAATTGGGAAAAATCTTACCTGAGTTGAAAACAGAAGGGCCACTGAGTGAAAAGGATGAGCAGTAGGAATCGATAGCGGGCGCAAAGAAGTCAACAGAGGACGTCCGGGAAAAATGGGACCAGAGGAAAACTAAGAAGTAAGATATGACGAAGCGCATTTTATTGGTGGATGATGATGCCAGCATTTTGGAAATATTGGAAGAATTTTTGACATCTGCCGGATTCCATGTCACTACACTGACCAAAGCAGAGGATGTTTTAAGCAACATCGCACTGCATCATCCGGACCTGGTCCTGGTCGACTATTTATTAAACGGTATCAATGGTGGGGAAGTGTGCGCACAAATCAAAAAAAATGAACAAACACGGCATATACCCGTAATTTTAATGACCGCTTACCCGCGCGTATTGCTATCACTGGGCACCTATAATTGTGATGAATTTGTTGAAAAGCCCTTTGATCTGGATCATTTGGTTAAACGAATCGAATACCGGTTAGCGGATCCTGACAAATTACAGGCAGATAGTTTTTAAATACCTTTTTTGCCTATAAATTAAGTTATCTAAAGACAAGTCAGCAAAGCTGGATTAACGCGGGCTGTCGATGACGAGTACCGGGGTATGCATAGAATATCCTTTCACCAATTGGAGTAGGCCTTGGCATCAATCATTGGGGAATGCTGAATGGGAAAGGTTTAAGGCAATTATAGAAAGCAATGAAAAAATCAAGCAAACTACCAATTACTTACCTGCAATAATCTGTGGGGCCTGTTTCACAATTGGCTATCAAGTCTGTTAGTGTTTTACTTCGTACGATTATCGTTTTCACCTTTTCTTGAAGCAGCATTTTGTCTGAAGCCGATTCCGTTCGGATGACCTTTTCGATCTCATCTTTTGTTGCTGCCCGCACTTTGCTATTTTGGCATGGGTTAACCTGCACAAGATTATATTTTCGCTCAAGTGTTCTGAGTACCTGTTCGCTTTTTTTGTAATTGTTACTGTCAGAAACCACATCGCCATCAAACGTAATCCGGTTGACCAATAGATGCAGGTGCGCGTAGCCTGCGTCATGATGACGGAATATCATGTACTGGTTATTCGTAAACCCATCGCCTCTAGATAGTAATGGGCTATTTTATGAGCATTTCATTATCCAGCTGATCATTGTTATGAAAATTCAGGCTGGTATGGTAAACGTATTTCTTTAACGATGGCCTCAACTGCCTGACTAATTCCACTTCACGATTTATGATCATTATGTCCGTTGAAGAAAAATTGGAATCAAGTAATTCTGCACGCTGTATTTCATCAGGATGCACCAGCTTCCTTAAATTATACTTTAAAGCGCCCATAAAGCTTTTACCTATCTTTTGACTGGCTGTCATGATACAATATTTGTGCAATAATGACTTCCTGCTGCCGGAGCAGTTGCATGAGTATTTAATAAGGTTTAGGTCTATCCTGCCGGTATGGGCCAGCTTGGTCAATTGATTTAGGTTGACACCGATCTTTTTTAGTTCGACATATGTCTTCAATTCGAGCCGGGCGGTTTTTGCCTGTGGGAATTTTCCGGTAAATAGCTTACTTCTGATCAGTTCACCTGCTGGCTTGCCTCAGCTTGCTGCAGCCTCGTCAATGTTCTTCATCTCTCCCGCAGTTAAACGAAGCGTAAAGTTAATATCCCGAGCTTTACCTTATCTGATCTTGGCCTGCCCATGCTTGCCAGCAAAGGTCAGGCGGTATAATAACTTAAAAAGGTATTATAAAGGTATGCAACCATAAATATAATAAAATCTGACAATCGATTCGACAGGTTTTCTAAGATTGTTGTACAAAATTTATAATTTGTCTTAAAAGGACTTCATATGTTTGTGTATATTGTGCGTTGAACTACTAATCACAATGATCACTATTTTTCTTCAGCACGAACTAAAATCCTTTTGGCGTTCGCGTAATACGGGTAAAAACCTGGCCGTAAAAATCATCATGGGGATACTCATCCTCTATCTTTTACTCTGTGCGCTTAGTGTCGGGTTTTTTATGGACGTATTTTTAAACAAGCTATTTCCCAAACAAGATCTGATCGTATCATTCAGCGGAATAATTTTGGTTTATTTTATGTTCGAGTTCATCTCCCGAACACAATTACAGGAGTTGCCGACCTTAAAAGTACAGCCTTACCTGCAATTGCCGATTAAGCGTAATTCGCTGGTTCAATACCTGGCGCTCACTTCAATTATATCAGCATTTAACCTGATACCTGTTTTACTTTTTATGCCATTTATTGCAAAGGTAACCACGGTTAAGGCAGGGGGAGGTGTGGCCTGGGCCTATGTGGTAACCATATTGGGTTTAATGATATTTAACAATTACCTGGCGCTATATATTAAAAGAAAGGCGAGTGTAAACGGCTGGATATTGGTTGCCATAACAGCCCTACTGGTATTTATTTGCCTGGGCGATTTTGTATGGCATATCTATTCTATTCGCGACTTATCCTATCACTTTTTTGGTCGTTTGTTTAGTCAGCCGGTACTCGCATTAATCCCTGTTTTATTGGCTGTAGCAATGTATTACATCAACTTTTTATATCTAAGAGATAACCTTTATTTAGAAGAGCTGAGCAAAAAGGCATCCCAAAAAAGCAGTACCGAATACCCTTTTTTAGACAGCTATGGCATAACAGGCGAGTTAGTTGCCAACGAAATTAAACTGATCATCCGCAATAAGCGACCAAACTCAGCCATTAAGGTAAGTTGCATGTTCTTGTTATATGGCTTATTATTTTATACCAAACCGGCTTTACAACATAGCGACTACCCGCTAATATTAGTTGGTATGCTAATGAGCGGAATTTTCATCATCAACTACGGCCAGTTTATGTTTAGCTGGCAGGGCGCGCATTTTGATGGCTTACTGGTGAGTAAAATGAATTTCGGTGAATTTTTAAAAGCGAAATACCTATTGTTTACCATGGTATCAACCATTACATTCATCCTTACAACGCCATACGCTTACTTTGGCTGGCGTATTTTAATCGTGCAGTTTATTATGTACTTGTGGAATATTGGCGTTAGCGCCACTATTATTTTATACACAGCTAACTATAATTCAAAGCGCATCGATCTTTCAAAAGCTGCTGCCTTTAATTGGGAGGGTGCCGGCGCTACGCAATGGCTGTTGGCATTCCCGCTTTTTCTAACACCTGTCATTATCTACTTGCCTTGTAAGCTATTGGGTTCCCCGAATACTGGCCTCGCGCTGATTGCCTTAGTAGGACTTGCATTTTTACTTACCCGTAACTTTTGGGTTGAAAAACTGAAAGAGAATTTTTATAAACGAAAATATACCATCGCCGAAGGCTTTAGAAATAAATAATATGATACAGGTCAATAATCTTAAAAAAGTATATAGTGGGCTTGCCGTTGTAAACATCCCGCAACTGGAAATAAAAAAGGGCGAAAGCATTGGCCTTGTTGGTAATAACGGTGCAGGAAAAACAACATTATTCCGTATGATGCTTGATCTGATCAGGCCTGATGGTGGGGAAGTATTATTTAAAGATGAGAATGTAGCTGGTAATGAAGACTGGAAAAACTATACTGCGTCATATCTTGATGAAGGCTTTTTAATAGATTACCTTACGCCGGAAGAGTACTTCTATTTCATCGGCAGCTTGCACCAGCAAAGCCGCGCCAGTGTTGATGAATACCTGGCTTCGCAAAGCGATTTTTTTAATGGTGAAATCCTGAAAAGAGGTAAATACATCAGGGAATTGTCGAAAGGAAACCAAACCAAAGTGGGTATTGCAACATGCTTATTGCAAAGCCCGGAATTGTTAATACTGGATGAGCCATTCGCAAACATCGACCCAAGTACGCAGATCAGGCTTAAAAATATGCTGAAGGATATTAATAAAACGAAAGGCGTTACTACGCTAATATCCAGTCATGATCTAAACCATATTACCGATGTTTGTGAGCGCATCTTATTGATGGAAAAAGGTAAGATCATTAGGGATATTGCTACAAACTCATCTACTCTTGCAGAATTAGAAAATTATTTTTCAGTTACCAAGATGATAATTTAATTGTTTTTAAATAATGTACATATCAGATAGAGTAAGTCGAATTATAATAATAATATTCTGTCAGGCTAGTACTGCTGCTAAACCCCTTAAAAGATTGATCTTGTTATAGTATTAAACTGCGTTTGATTAAAGACTATGATACATATCTCTTCTGTCTTTCTTTTGCTGTAATAAACTCACAGTATATCAATTTTGATCAATTGTATATACGGCTAATTGCCGCGCTGTCTATTATCATACTTTGATAGTTGTGAGCTATTTTATTTTCTCAGTCTCTACTATATAACATATTGAACATACGGCTAATGTCCGCGGCGTAAGTAAAGATGAAGGAGATAAAATTAAAATCCATATACTTTGAACATAAACTTGTCAGGCTTCTGACACTATAGTAATCCCAACTTATCATTTAGTTTATAATTTCACCTACAGGGTATAAGGATGGCTTGCTTCAAGAAATCTTTATAAGAGTTCAACTAGATTATTTAGAATACATATATTTATCGCGGCGCTTTTCAAATGCTCTTTCTCCATCCTCTAATATTCTGCATATTTTTTTATTTATTATATCATCTTCCAGCGAACCTGAGATGTAAGATAATTTTTCATGGCTATTATTCGCAATGATTATTTGCTCTGAATCAGTATTAACAACAAAATTAGCATTATGTGACACGATGATAACTTGTCGGTATTTTTTTATTTCTTTAAATAACTCAATAAGTTGATTAGTGATAAATCATGTCTAAATCATCTTCCGGTTGGTCAAAGATGATTGGGCCACTAAATAACTGAGTTGCTAATTTTAAGCATAGATAAGCGGTCCCTTTTTGACCTGCTGAAAGTTCATTTAAATTTTTACCGTCTACAGTAATATTCGCTACTACAACTCACCGCTTGTCTTTTTACCGGCTAATCGTCCTCGCCTGCTTTTTCCGGTGCCTCATGTCAGCTTGATAATTTGCTGTGTACAATCTATTTACTAACTTACAAATTAGAATAAGGCATAAATTTTAAATAAATATTGTCATAATATTTAACTCAAACCGTTGGCTTCAAAGTTTTCTTCTGTCTAAATGGACAAAAGCTATGGCTTATCGATTTTAGGTTTAGCGTCTATAAAATCCGGGGGAGATACTATTAGATCGTTGGGTTCTCAAAAATTACGTTATGAATAAGGTATTCCCTGTCAACTGGCTCTATGAAAAAAAACTTTAAATCGTTACTCTGATTATCATCAAACATTGATGACAGTAAAAACAACAATGCTACTTTTATAATTTTCATTTGTTAAGGTTGGTTTTTGAAGGAACATACATAATAACTAGTCTACAGATTGCATTCGTAGCCTAGCCTATAAGGTCATAGGTCAATTCAAAGATATTGAAATTTCATTGTTTATAGAGGTTCTCAAATCCGGAATTGAGATTGCTAAAGCAAATAAGCCGCCATAAAAAATAAGGCATCCCAACACTCGCTGTCTGGATGCCTCAACCTAAACCTTATCACAATCAGACGAGCGAGATGCGCTCAGTTCCATTTGAGTTGCTAATATATACAATACTTCTCCATTTGCAACATTCTTGTTACAAATTATTGACATGGATAACTTTCAATTCAAGAATATGGGAATTTTAACGCTTATACAGGTTACATAATTCTTGAGTTGAATAATGTACAGTTACTAATTCTACCTCACTTCTTATAAGCCTAAATCTCTAAAGCAGCACTTGTAATGGCTAAAGTTAGCTTTCATTAAGTTGCTCACGAGCAGCGCCAGACTGATAGCCTAGCGTTAGCTATGGGGTTCGATGTTCTTCTGTAAACTACTATTGTATAGTCATATGTAAGTGCTTAGCTTTACATAAACCTAACAAAACATGAAGAACTTTCAAATATGTGCTCTCTTTTTTGTTGCCTTTTTCTCGCCACTGGCATGGGCAACAACATCTTGAAATAAATATTGGGCCTCCCCCATCTGTAGTCTGTTTGGTAGATACACCATCGTTTAAATTCGATGTATATGTAAATGGCACCTACACTCATATGGTATTACCGCAGCAACTACGTTTCATGCCAATGAAAGAGTTTATACTCAAGGTAAAGTCTATGATGCTCAAATAGATCCAAAAAGCAACGCAGTACTTCTTAGCATTGGCGCGGACAGTTTAGGCCAAAGAGTTACCATTATCAAAAAGAACAAGTATAGAACTAAGTTTGACCATCCTGAGATAAATCTCATAGGAAAGACAATAACAGTATTGGGCTGGGTAACTTTTTATAAGGGCGAAGCCGCTATGAAATTAAACGAACCTAAAGACTTGCAGATATCTACTCGTGAGCATTGAACAATCAATATGGTAAGGTAAGATTGTAAAGGCTCAAGTAGTGACCCATTTGTGTGCTATTTTCTTTAAACGAAGTGATGTATGCTGATGGTTCAGCTTTGTGTACAAATTTACCAAGTCTAACAATATTCTTGTTCGGTTTATCTTGCTACACCTCCTCTACAAAATGGGTTCTTAACACTCCTTTTTGCAACTGTAGCAAAATGGATGATTCGGAAAGGTGGTTTTGGTACTCTTTCCTCATTTCTTATAAGCCTAAATATTTTGAATAGCTTTCTTTACCAATCAATGTTTCCACATTTAGATATTAATCTTTCCAGCTACTTTTCAACTCCTTATATCTTTCCAACTCATCCAAAGACAAACTTTGCAGGATATTTATTGATCTTCCATCAAGTCCATTTATTACATAATTGGTTTTTGAAGAGATGTCGAAGAATTGAATTTTATAATTATCTTTTAACGCCTCATTGTTCTTTATGATATCTTCAAATTCTTTTACAAAATTTTCTTTCTGAACTGTGGTAGCTAGTGCTTGTGTTTTTGTTGCCATTATTTAATAACAAGGCGTTCATATTAAAGTTTCGCATCTATTCTTTAAATGAAGTTAATGTAAAACTCGATAGTTAGTTGACAGAGGCGCATTTTTATATTATAAGGTATATGTATAAAGCCATTCATTGAAAAATGTACCTTATAAATAAATATCCTGAATTAAGTAAATAACTCTAATAGGAAAGTTTTCTTATTTATTTTTTCTAATATTATTAATTTATTAGAAAAAATAATAACTTAGAGTTTTCAATTCCTAAATTGTGAGGTCAAATAGTAAATTGATCCTCTGTTAGCGATAGCAGGGGATTTTTTAAGCTTCTTCTAAGCCTTTGAAGTTCTTCTTAACTATAAATAATTTCCGAAGTCTTGTAACATGATTCGTAAGTAGCACGTTGAATTTTCTTACTTTTTCTATCTTGAATGTGCCGTGAACTCTATTTCTGGTTACATAATCTGTAACTATAAAAGTACCCAGCTTATCATTACTGAACTCAAATTCAACGTTCTTGCGCTTACTATCAAACTCGAAGGGTTGAGGTAAACATTTAATGACTTTGGGTAAGGTCTGGTTTTCATTCATAGTATAAATTTAACTATCATTTGTAAAATATCATAATAGATAATCCCAATAGTTGTTAACAACGATACTTTTACGATAATGATAATATTTTAAGTTAAACCGGGGTGAAATTTAAGAAACCTTTTCCATGCTCCTATTGGCACGTACAATTAGCGAAGGAGAAATTTTGGCCGGGTTGTCTTTCAATCTGTCCAGTAATTGTAAAAATGCCTGGAGCGTGGTGATGGGTATTTTGAGCTCATGGCTCGCAATGCTCATAAAATCATCCTTTTTTTTGAGCAATTCTTTATTAGCCTCTTCCAGTGTTTTTTGCGTAGTAATATCCAGCGAGGTACCTGCAAAACGGACAGGTACGCCATGCTCATTAAAATAAACCTTTCCTTTGGACTTTATCCATTTCGCCTTTTTATGCTCCTGTTCGTTAGTGCGAAATTCCTCGTCAAATTCGCCCTTATTTTCGTCGGCGATGGCCTGCTAAACAGCTTCGTCTACCGCGTCCCTATCCTCTGGCGATATCAAATTTAAATATTGATTATGTTCTAAATTATCCGCCGGTGCAAGATCAAAGAGCGCTTTACAACATTTGTCCAATATTAATTCTTTCGTTAAGAGGTTAAAATCCCAAGTGCCCATTTCTGCGGCATCAACAGCCAGTTTCAACCTATCCTTGCTTTCCTGAAACAGCGTTTCCACCAGTGCTATTGAAGGCGAACCTTTTCAATTTTCCGGCAAAGGTGGTTTGCGGTTTATTGATCATGGTTATGGTCTTGTGAACCAGGCCGTGGAACGCCTGTTCCACTTCGGCTTGCAATGCCTTCTTTTGTTCGGGTGTGATTGTTAAAGACAGGACTGGTGGTCAAGCAGCAAACCGGTTAAAGCGATGGAATAGCGGGAGCAGGTTAATCGCTGAATTTAGGGCGACATTGACCGCTAATCAGCTTATGAGTTTAGTGGCGAGGCTTACCTCTGGCAATAACTCAGCCGCCCGTGCGCCTAAATCCTGGCAGTTTTTATAAAAGAATTTAGTAGCTTAACGGAAATATGCGAATCCTTGTTGTTGGTTTCTAGATCTTGATTTTTCAAGAAGTCGTCTTTAAATTTTGTTAAAATTTCCGAGTCAATACCGCGGTACCCCATGGTCCACTCTGGGAAGTTACGCTTTTCCAGCTTGCCGCCTGCGATGTGGGTAATTCCCTTATGGCGTGGGTCGGAGCTGATACGGGCAAACGTTTTTTGTGTCATTGCTTTTTCGCCCTCCAATAACTGTATAAAATTTCCATCACCATACAGCAGCAGGCCGGTAATGCCATCCCGGCTGTTGTTCTTTCGGCTAATGTCTAATACTTCATTCAGCTCGGCCTCGGTAAGCCATTCCGTCCCAGCACTCAGGTATATTAAATAATTCATAATAATAGGTTTTCAATAAATTGTTAATAAGAAAATGTACTGGAAGATCTTTAAATAAGGCAATGATGTCGTCAGGAAGTGAGAAATTAAATAGCGGCTGGTAACTAACTACGAGCGTACTTTAACGGATTATATCCGGATATGTTGCGGTAGGGTATTGGGAACGTGAACTGGAAATTCACCGCGTAATACGTGGCCGCGGGAAGCACTTATTGCAAGCCCATCGTTTTCTTAAAGAATAATACATTATATAGCTCCGATCAAGATCGATTTATTTTAGGCAAACAGAGGCGAGTTTAAGCGATTCTATTAACATGGAAAATATAACAGGAAAGACCATTATTATAACCGGAGCGTCAAGTGGCGCGGGAAGGGCGGGAGCATTGGAATTTGCTCCTCATATTGTGGACCTTGTTTTGGCTGCAAGGAACGAATATGCCCTTAACGGGGTCGCAGATGAATGCCGTGAGCTTGGTTCCTAGGTATTAGTCGTTATTACCGATGTTACTGATCCTAAAGCAATAATCCGCTTAGCCAATGCAGCTAACGATTGGAAAGGCGGTTTGAATGTGTGGATCAACAATGCCGGTGTCCTTGCGGCAGGCCCCTTTGACAAAACGCCGATGGAAGTTCATCATCAGGTGATTCAAACTAACCTGCTGGGCTATATGAATGGAGCGCATGCAGTATTGCCGATATTTAAAATGCAAGGCTTTGATACTATCATCAATATATCTCCATTGGCGGATTTCTGCCCTATGCCGGGCTTATATTTATAAGTGAAATTTAATTGAAAATGGCGTCAAAGGTTAGCTGAACGATTTTCTTTACATCATAATTAAGTTTCTTCTTAAATCAAATATTAATAAGTCATCCTTTATTAAGAATAACTTGTTAACGGGTAAAGTAATTCACCCTTATATTAGTATTCAATTGACCTAATGCTGTCATTACAGAAATATTCTTTGGCCGTATCCACATTATATTAAAAAATAATGAAAAACTTAGACGTGAAAAATCGTCTTTTATATCTGAAGTAGGTATTTAGCCTAAATTGCTTGACTGGCCGTGTTTATATTAAATGGTTTATTTACCTGTCAGTTAAAAATGTTGCCTCAAATAAACAGTTGATATCATTAAATTCCTATCGTATCGCATATAGATACTTGCCTTTTAACTACTGACCCTAGGGCGCAGGCCGATATCCATTTCTGTTCCTAACAGGTGCGACAGCAAAGGTAGAATTCCCTCTCCGCAGGGTTCTATCCAAGAAACCCTGCGGAGAGGGAAAGTTTTTTATTGCTGCGTATTTAATATAGCTGCGAATTTGGTTGCATAATCTTTATACTGAGCATTTAATTTATTGGTTAACGATTCTTGATGAGCATCTTTTGCGAAAGTTGCCAACATGCCTATTAACCTAACGCTTAAATTAACATCCCGCAAACTGATCTGATCGTTGTTGTTTTGTAGCAAGTAATAATTATAGTCCAGTTGGTCGTTTAAATAAGCGTCAATATTATTAGCAAATTTATTACCTAAAACTATATCATTCAGATTATAAGATGCCTGCGCAAGGTAAAGCTTAGTAATATTTACGTCTATAAAAGGGTTTAGATCCGGTAGCTCTTGATCACATTTTTGTAAAGCTTTAATTGCCAGGTCAGGGCGATTTTGAGCAATCAGGCTTTGGGTCAAATCCAGAAAACTAGCTAATAAATTGGGATAAGACATGGTAGTTGATTCGTGATCAAGGTATTTAGCAGTGCTAAAATTGCCCCATTTAAACTTGTTTACTACATTGTCATACATTACCAAGGCGTTAACCCTTTCTTTTTGATCCTTATTAGTTGTGTCGGGCGTAAACGGTATCAAATGATAAGCAAATCCTTCTTTATACAGGTATGGCTGCAGGCCGATCATATTTTCATCACCAACGGTTGTTGTGAAACAGATAGGGCGTTTCCAGTGATTATGTGACAGAATATCAAATAGGGCAAGATTTTCCTTAGTGACATAGTTAGGCGGAAACTTAAATTTCAAAGTATCGGTCAGTTTAACTCTGTCGCTATCCGGCACTACGCCATTTTTAATAACCTCGTCCTTATTAATGGTTATCTTAAAGTTTTTGGTAGGCAAATAATTCGCGGTTTCTCCGCTTTGATATTGTACCATGGTCGCCGGGTTATCCGATGTTATAAAATCAAATACATCACTTAATTCTGTATAACCGGGTATTTTTCTATCATCATAATAAATCACATCGCGTACCCCATCTTCATACTTTTCGTAAGGCATGGTGATAGGCAGCGGGGCCGACTCATTCATTTTACGAGTCATTTGTTTGATATACCAACTACCCGAAAATAAGCTTAAGTTAACAATCCGAATATCCGGTCTGATGCCTTCTACTTCCTGATCGTACCATAGCGAGTAGGTATCGTTATCTCCATAGCTAAACAATATGGCATTTTTAGGGCATGATATTAAATAGTTATAAGCCATGTCGTGTGGTGTCATTTTGCTAGAGCGGTCATGATCTTTCCATTCTTCTTTGGCCAGCACCACAGGACCCGCCAATAAACAAACCGCTGTGGCCGCGAAAGTGGCCGTTTTAGCATTTAGTTTTTTACTCAAAGTGTCGGCTATGGCAATTACGCCTAAACCTATCCAGATGGCGAAGGCATAAAACGAGCCTACGTAACTATAATCACGCTCTCGCGGCTGAATATTTGGCTGGTTAACATATAAGACAATGGCAATACCGGTGAAAAACCATAACAGTGTAACTACCAGCGCATCTTCCTTGCGGCGATTGAAATGAAATATTAAACCAAATAAGCCAATGATTAAAGGTAGCGCGAATAATGGCGTATAGGTTATCCCCTCTAACGGCCTCGAAGGATCGCCTCCTATAACAGATTTTGGCAAATGCCTGCCGCCGTCAAATATTCCGGTGGTCCAATTGCCATCAATGCCATTCATATTTTCTTGTCCGCTGGCATCATTGTAACGGCCTGCAAAGTTCCATAAAAAGTAGCGCCAGTACATCTGGTATATCTGCCAGCTGAAAAGGAATTTCAGGTTATCAGCAAAAGTGGGCGCCTGGCCATTAGGTATATTTAACCACGAAGTATAAAATTGTAGGGCCTCGGCATGGTCCTGATCTCCTTCGGCTATGTACATGCGCGGCAATAGCGTGTTATGATCGTATATTGTTTTCTCCTTTTTTCCGGCAACCTCATATTGGGTTTTTCCTTTACGATAGATGTTTCCACCTTCAGTTTGA
>Ga0302309_10003209_pt1 | contig 12852 bp, 15 predicted proteins | sample III_Palsa_N1_1_FD_200453 | JGI IMG/M metagenome (GOLD analysis project Ga0302309, IMG submission 200453) | Peat permafrost microbial communities from Stordalen Mire near Abisko, Sweden - III_Palsa_N1_1 | ecosystem: Environmental > Terrestrial > Soil > Palsa > Peat permafrost | place: Sweden... | reverse complement strand
GCTTTTATACACCATATCGCTGTTCTGCACCTCGATCAGCATCAGCGTCCCGTCCTTTTTTTGATGGGTAACAATTCCTGGAACAATAAACTGACTTTGGGACTGATGTGCATCGAGTATCTCCACTAGCTTGGGCACCTGGTCAATAGGCCGGATATCTTTGATGGTCATGTTCAGAAATTCTTCGTGGGTATAGCCATAGTGCTGGATAGCAGCATTGTTCACATCCAGGAACCGGAGCGTTTCCAGGTCGAATACCCATTTGGGTAAGGGACTGAGCTGGAACAAATCGCTGTATCTTTTTTCCGATTCTTCCAGACGGCGATGCGTGAGCTTGCGATCGGTGACGTCCTGGAAACTGCCGTATATCCGGACACACTTTTTGCCGCTAAATTCCGGCTCGCCGATTACCCGCACCCATTTTTGATTTCCCCTGGCCGTAATAATCGGCAATTCAAAATCAAGCGGGGTGCCCTTTTTAGTAGCCGAATTGATCTGCCTGGCGACAAAAGCGCGATCTTTGGGCGTCTCATAAAAACTGGTACCGCTATTCAGGTCCGGATCAAAGTCAGGGGCCACCTCGTGGATTTCTTTAGTGATCTTTGACCAGTAAAGGCTATCCCTGACCAAGTCAATCTCCCACCCGCCGATCCTTGCCAGGTCGGTTACTTTGTTGAGCAGGTTTTCCAGCTCCTTTTTTTCCATATCCAGCTGTTTGCGTTTGATAGCCGCACCAAAGTGGGTGCTAAAAGTGTCAAACAGTTTGACCAGGTTGCTGTCAGGCATGCTGGTACCGTCCAGCCCAAGCACCAGAACGCCAATGAACTGGTTATCCGCCAGTAGCGGTACGCCATAAGCCTTAGTCAAGCCGGCCATTTTTGCCGCCTCCCTGCGCAGGAAATTTTCATTGCCGGCCAGCTGATCCCAAAATTCCGTTTGGTGCGTTTCCCAAACCTTGCCAGGCAGACCTTCACCTTTTTTAAAGCTGCTTATGGCTTTTGTTGCTTTATAAAATAGCCGGCCCTTGTTATTGTCCGCGACTTTTGTGGCGAGGTTGATCGTTGTGTGATCGGCGTCTGTCAACCATACCTCGGCCAGCATAAAGCCGCCGTAAGCAACCAATTCTCCCAACAGTTGGTGAAGCAGCTGATCAATTGGAGCAGGCTGATTGAAAACATGCGTAATATTCGCTAACAGGTTTTTTTGCAGTTCCTCGTTTATTCTTTGCGTAACATCCCGGTCTATGGATATCCAGTGGGTATACCAGCCTTTTTCATCGGCTACCGGGTTGACGGTAAAATTGATCCAGAATTCTTCGCCGTTCTTTTTATAATTCAGCACAGTTACTTCGCAGGGCTTCCATTTCCGCAACGATTCGCCCAGGCGCCTGAGTTCCCGCTTATCCGTTTTAGGGCCTTGTAAAATCCGGGGGCTTTTACCAACTATTTCGCCGGATATATAACCGGTCATTTTCGTAAAGGCTTCATTGACATACAGTATGCGCGGGCCGGGCTCATCCTGGGGTTCGGCCTCGGTGATCATGATGGCGTCGGTGGTGTTGGTGATCACCGATTCCAGCAGCTTTAAATGATGTTCTTCCTTTTTCTGCCGGGTGATATCGCGAATGAATACGGACACGCCGCCTGCCGATGGGTAAACACGGTTCTCCTGCCAAAGCTGCAGGGGTGCGTAAAAGTCTTCATTACATACATATTTTCTTTCGGTAAACGCGGTTTGAATGGCTTCATAAGTGGCTGAACCTACCGCATCAGGAAATAACGTCCAGATGTGCCGGCCGATGAGCGACGCTGCAGTCCTGCCTAAAAGCTTGGTCACTTGCTGATTAGCGTAAGTATAACAAAGGTTTTCATCCAGTGCGATAAAGCCATCCGTCATGGTTTCCAGCAATTCGCTGATCTGTTCGGTCTGTTTTTTTAATTGGAAGGCCGTTTCTTTTTGTTCGGTTATTTCCCTGAAGTTGCATACGATCGCATGGATACCCGGTTCGTCCAGCATATTGGTATAGGTATTTTCCAGCCAGATATAATGGCCATGGTAATGCATGGACCGGAAGGTGCAGGTCAGCGACAGGCCGGTGACCGGTAACACCTCGCCCAATAGCGCGTTAACGGCGGCCTGGTCGTCAGGGTGCACGGTCGAAATTGCGGCGGCGCTTACCCGTCTGTCGGTCGTCCAGCCCGTGATGCGTTCGGCTGAGGGACTGCGATAAACGATCTGCAGGCCGGCATCCAGGAAAGTGATGCCGGAATAGCTATGTTCCATTAATTTCCGGAAACGTAGGTCGCGTTCCATAAGGCTTTGGTTTAATTGGTTTCACCAAGGTTTGGTTATTCAAACTTAGCAATAAATTGATCGATTATAAGGTTCAGTTTCAGAATATTATAATATTCCTTTTTTAGATTCGCGATTTACGGCGTAATCAAATTTATCTTCCTGTTAAACACGTAAACGTACGATGAACAGCAAAACAAATTTTGTTAAAATCGCTTGTATTCCTGTACACACTTGTCATCCTATTTGAAATAGCAGTTCGCTTAAGCGTAAATGACTTATCCTGGCTTCAGTTTATTTAGGTTTTATACCATTGATCCAATGTAATCATGAAGTTAAGTGATAAAAGCACTTTTTATGTCGTGGGTATCGGCTTGTCCATCGGCGGTATCGATCCGCTGACGGAAATTCTTTCCTGCCTGCCGGAGCGTTCCAATGCGGCTTACCTGGTCATTCAGCACCTGGACCGGGCCTATCCCAGCAAACTGGCGGAACGCCTGCAACCTTTTTCCAAATTAAAAGTAAACGTGGCCGTTCAGGGTATGGCGATAGCGTTCAACCAGGTATACGTATTGGCCGAGGGACAAATGATGACCGTTGAAAAGGGCAAGTTGATCGTAAGGTCCCGCCGCGCGGATGAAAAGGTCAACAAGGCAGTGGATATTTTATTTTATTCGATGGCCGAAGACCTGGGCAGCCGCGCCGTCAGCGTGATCCTTTCGGGCCTGGATGGCGACGGGTCGCTGGGGGCCGCACAGATCAACCTGCATGGCGGTATCACCATCCCGCAATTGCCCGCGACGGCCCAGCATCCTTCCATGCCTGAATCTGCCATAAAAAGCGGGCAAACCCGTTTTATTTTAAACCCGCAGGATATAGCCGGTGAGATAACGAAACTGACCGCTTTAAAGACGGCCTGACGAGTGTGGCGTACTTAGCCTTCAACTATTATTTTTGCAGAACCTTTACCTATCGAGCATGATCCCCATTACCAGCAACAACCAAACCTGCTTTTTTTCGATTGTACACGTCACTAAACAACCACCGGATAAGCTGATCTATGGTATTCTGATCAATTCGGAGAGCTATTACTTATCTAAAACCATTGGCATCGAAGATTGCGCCCAGATAGACAGCAGGCCCCCGCTGGACCATGTGCTATTATTGGAAATCTGCGATATCATGACCAAGTTTGAAGTTGCTTACCAGCAATATCCTTCCCTTGAATTTATAAATGTAGAGATCATCAAGGCACTGGACCTCATCCGGAGCACAGTGTTACCGGTACCCAAAAATAACTGAGCCGTTTAATCAAAAAAAAATACTTTTTGCTTTTTTTGGCGTTTTTTCCAGCTCAATACCTTCAGCCAATACCCCTTTAAAAAGATCCCCGTTCCATTGAAAGAGGATAATTCAATTGTCAAAATCATCGATCTTCCGCTGTTCTTCCTCCGAAAACCGCACATGCTGCGACATATCCCTGATCATCTTCCTTGCAAATACTGCGCCTTCCGCATCGCTTTTCAGCACATCATCATCACCCAAATCCGCATCCTGCCCGTAGATGGCTTGTTTTAAGTCACGCCGTCCCTGCACCTTGCTTTCACCTTCCTTCAATTTTTCAATGACCGACAAATCAGGCTTGCCCCGTGATAACAAATCTGCGAAATCCCGGTAAGGCGTAAGCTTGACCCTCATGATTTTCTGCAGCATCTCTCCCCATTGCAGCAGCGCCCCCTCGTTATATTCCCCATCATTACGCAATTGCATTTCCATCACCACCGCCAGGAACATTTCCGGTGTCCCGTTCCATTTTGGCCTGAAAATCCGGCTTAACAGTTTGACTAATCCCATAGGCTCTTATAAAGGTTTACAACAAATGTAAGAAGAAAACATACCAGCGGTGGTAGATAACGGGCCGTCCGGCCATTCTTGTCCGATCTCCTGCATAGCGATAAGCGCCTTCAAAAGTGTTCCGTTCATAAACTTTAGCGATAATGCTTGAAAAAGCATATGATCCGATCGCGCCGACGATGGTTTGTGCCGCCGATTCTAACAAGGGTTGCCATAGAAACTATTTGAAGTGCTCATAATTATCAGTTATCCTTTATTGAATTGTCAAAATTAATAATTGGTTGCACAGGTTCGATACCTGTCGCACGATTATCGAACCGGTTTAACAGCAGCCCGCCTTGCTGCGTAAAGATTCCAAAATCGATTTTATCGGGTATGCAAGTTAAGTCAGAATATATAGGCCTGACGAAATAAAATATTCCCGGATTGTTTTGACAGTAGCGTTCCATAGAACGAAACAATTTGCCTTGAGCCGAAAAACCTCTATTGAGTTCTTTTAATTGGGGATAAATATTTTGATCTAACTGCCCATCGTTACAATGCGCGACGAAATGCCCCTTATCGTAGCCCTCAAGCTGCGGTATACCTTTAAAAGAACCAGCATACTGGCGCAGCCGGTAGGCGTTTCTTTTGGAAACATTCGGTACGGACTTCGCAAAGATAAAAACCATGCGGGCAGCCCTGCTATATTGGTCACCACTATAGTCGTCCGTACAATCAAAGTACAGCAGGTAGTTGCGGTTGACATTATCATTAAAATGCCGCACATCAGCATCCCCGAACTGGGATTCGTAATGCTCGGTCAGGTAGACCGATAACTTTTGACGTAAGTAAGCAACTGACTCCTCATAGTCTGTGCTTGGTAATTCGGATAAGATACGGTAATAGTCATTCACGGCTGGCTAGGTTTTTCAATCGAATATACGATTTTTTGATCATTCAACCCCTTTTATACCAGATGATTGTATGATCATTGAAAAAAACAAATAATTATAGGCCATCCCGGTCTTATCAAAATTCATCGATCTTCCGCTGCTCCTCCTGTGAAAAACGCACATGCCCGGCCATGTTTTTGACCATTTTACGCGCAAAGACCGCACCCTCCGAACCGCTTTTCCGTAGATCGCCTGCTCCAATTCAAATAAGGTGTTTACACCTATTGCAAATCCCGGATTTTCCATTTAGCTTTAGCCTAACATTCTGAAAACCAGAAATATTGTACCTAACATCTTGTCATGGATACCCCATTAAACGTAGCCATCTTAGTCTACCCCGGCGTCGAAATGATCGACATGAACGGCCCGGCCGACGTCTTTATCAAAGCCAACAACCTCAATGGCGGTAAATACCGCCTTTACACCGTCGCGGAAAACAATCAGCCCCTCATCAGTGAGGCATCCATAGTCGCCATCACACCGGCCTATAGCATCACCAACTGCCCATCCCCCGACATCATCGTTATACCCGGGCAAATTCTTTCCGAAGACCCTTACCAGTCCGGCAGCGGTTCGCCCGCCCTCATCGACTGGTTAATACAAGTCAGCCAAAAAACCGGCATCATCATCATGTCCGTTTGCGTCGGCGCCTATATCCTTGCCAAAACCGGCTTGCTAACCGGGAAAAAAGCCACCACGCACTATGACGCCATCGACTACCTTCAAAAGCAATACGCCAAAATCCAATTCATCAAAAACGTACGCTACGTGCAGGACGGCAATTTCATCACTACCGGTGGCATCACCTCCGGCATCGACGGCGCGCTCCACCTCATCGAACAACTCGACAGCCCCGATATTGCCCAGCAAGTGGCCAACGTCATGGTCTACAACACCAAGGCCCCGCTGCCACCCGGAACGATTTTACCCACCTGACACAATCAATAAATCATAAAACTTCTTAAACCTAAAAAACGCACAGCAATGCCCACCTTCACAAGAAACAACGCCTGGAACTCAGGCGACGGCACCTTCGCCAACACTGACCTCCTCTGGTACGCCAGAGCCGTCGCCGTCATGCAAGCCAAACCTATCCTTGATCCAACCAGTTGGTGGTTCTACGCCGCTATTCACGGGGAGTTGCTTTTACCCGGGTCAGAATATGGAACACCCAAGCCTGGTGACACCGACTTGCGCTATTATAACTGGAAAAATGTAAAATATATACCGCCAGCTGCGTCGATAGACAAAGTGCCGCCAACAACCATCACCGATGTTTTTTGGGATCAATGCCAGCATGCAACCTGGTTTTTTCCGCCCTGGCACCGGGGCTACCTGGTCGCCATCGAAAACATCCTTCGGGCAATCATTATAGAAAATGGCGGGCCTCCCGAATGGGCCTTACCTTACTGGAATTACCTGAGCCAGGCAAATGGAGGCCGGCAAGCCAGTATTCCACCTGCCTTTACCGTCCAACAACTACCGGATGGTTCAGCCAATCCGCTATTCGTAGCAGAACGATTTCCAGAAAAGCTAAAGTTTGGTCTGGGAAAAGATGAAATAAATGACTTATGCCAATGGGATACCATTTATAGCGAAGGATCAACTTCCCATCCGTCCGGCCCTGGAGATAGATCGGGTTACTATTACGGCGGAGGCGACGATGGATTTAGCTATCAGGACGGCACGGAAGCAGGCGACCTTGAAGATAATCCCCACAATAGCATTCATGATCATGTCGGCGGCACGAATAAAAAAAACGGGCATGGCGGATTAATGGCTAACCCGCCAACTGCGGCGCTCGACCCTATATTTTATCTGCATCATGCCAACATTGACCGTATGTGGGCCGCCTGGAATGAAACCGGAAAAAACGAAAATACGGCAGATGCCGCTTGGCTTACCGGGCCTCAGGCAAAAGGCAACTCCCGGTTTGTTATGCCCTTGGATGACAAGGGGAAACTATGGTATTATTCGCCGCAAGATATGCTAACCACAGAAGATTTAACGTATAATGGAAGCACATACTCGTATACTTATGATGATCTTGCGCTAACATCATATATCAATACCCCGCCGACACAATTGCGTTCCAGTTTATTGGAACGGTTTGCAACATTGAATATCACGGGCGATCCAAAAAATATCAAGATGGCTAAAAAACCCAAAAGCGAATTAGTCGGTGCGAGTACGAAGGCCTTGAGCTTGACAAACGAAATCGCCACCAGCGTTAAGCTAAAAAAGTCTGCATGGAAAATGGTCTCCAATAGCCTTTTACTAGCTTCTTTTTCCAGTATTCCGGACCAGGTTTTTCTCCAATTGGAGGGTGTTAAAGGAACAGCAATCGCAAATTCCCTTTCCGTTTATGTAAACGATGAATTTGTCAAATCCGTTTCTCTTTTTGGACTGCTTAACGCATCTCTAAAAGGCGGCCCCCACGGCGGCCAAGGACTGACCTTTAAAATCAATATTACCAACATTGTTGATAATTTGCACTTGAATGGAGGTTTGGCTATTGAATCACTAAGGATCAAATTAGAAACCAAGAACGAACTACCCAAAAGTGATGAAATCACCGTAGACCGTATCGGTGTTTACCGAATAACTCAATGATTCATCCGTAATATATGAAACTATTACCCGCCGATCGTAAAATTATCACCGCCGTGATCGTGTGTATCAGCTTTTTAAGCTGGACTTTGCTTTTGTTCAACCCCGGCCATATCCTGGGAATTATTCACTGCCATATGTCCGGCATGGGCGCATCACCGGCATCGCTACAAATGATGCTGATGATGAACCCCATATCTGGTCTTATGACCGGCTGGGCACTCATGGTGACCGCCATGATGCTCCCCAAACTTATTCTGCCCATCCAATACATTTACAGCCGTAGCTTTAAAAACCGGCGTTTTACCGCAGCTTTACTTTTTGTTTTCGGCTATGCAGCGGTTTGGATAGCCGCAGGCATTATTGTCATTGCAATCGAATTGACCTTCAATTTATTCCTGCCAAATTCCTACTTACCAATCATTCCCATAGCCATCCTTATGATCGTATGGCAAATATCACCCGCAAAACAATACTGCTTGAACAAAGGCCATGAACACCCCGCACTCGCCGCATTCGGCTGGCCGGCAAGCCGGGACGCCTTCAAATTTGGTATTCATCACGGACGATGGTGCGTAGCCTCAGGCTGGGCCTTGATGTTATTCCCAATGCTTTTAAGTGGAGGACATCAAATCGCCATGATATTCGCAACATTTGTCATGCTCGGCGAACACCTTGAACACCCGCAAACCCCACGCTGGCAAAATAAATTAAGAACCCGCTTAATACGCATAGCCTACATTCAAACAACAATGCTGCTAAAACAAAGAGCAGGCTGATTACTTACAAACTTAGTTTTTTCGGGCACCTGCCGGCTACGCCGTCATCGGGTCTTCCGCTGTATCTCCTGCGGAGGATGCCGCTGCACCCCCTGGCGCATTTTAGTTAATGCCGATAAGGCGATCTTGATGGATAGTAACTGTATGCCCTGGGCGCATCCCGCGCATCCAGGTGCCAACCTCCCCGTACATTTTCCCCGCCATACCGTTCGATATACCGTTTGGTAACCCGGTGTTCTACAAATTCCGGTACATCGTAGTAAACATCGATCAATTTTATCGGCTCGAATTTTTGCGTCCATAAAGCGCCCTTATGCCCAAAATGTTTCGCCAAACGCTGCTCCAGGTTACTTGTAAAACCAACATAAAACCGATTACCCTCCAAACGCAATACATAAACAGTTCCAAAGACATGTTGCGGTGCAGCGCCCTGGATACTCCGGTTATATTCCCATTTAATGATGCTTTCCATGCGTTTGATAAAATCAACCGCGCCGCCCGATCTGCCACAATGCAAACATTCATAGCTATTGAGCTGTGGAATCACCACCATGACCCGCCGGTGCGACAAGCAAAACGGACACCTCCCCACAAAATCTTCCCCCAAGCGTTTCAAGTAAATATAGTCCCCAATGATCTCTGCGATATTCATACCGCAAATCTCCAAAGCAACTGTTGAATTTCTCTTAATATACCCGGTTGCAATCGTTTCTATTCAATTAGCTGCTACCGAACTGATGCACAGCAAATAGCATGCACGGCAAATAACGCAAGGCGATTGGTGGTATCCATTAGCTACTTTTCAAAGAAAACGGACAAAAGCGGCGTCAATCTCGGGGAGCCGTCACGTACGAACGCATAATGTCCTTCGCTTCGCTGCGGCCACCCTCCGGGACTTATAGTTCTCCCGTTCCGGCTCTTTACCCGCAAGGTTGACTTTCTTTTTTACCGTTTTTTCTTTGAAAAATAGCTATCCGGACGGGTTGCGAAAGGTGAAAAAGGAGAGTAAAAAAAACAAACTTATTAACCTTTTAAATTTTAAATGTCATGGAAATTACCGGACGATTAGTAGCAGATGCTACTGTAAGAAAAACAAGTAACAACAAAGAAGTAACTGGCTTTAGGTTAGCAATGAACCGTAGCTACATTTCAAACGGAGAAAAAGTAGAGGACACAACCTACGTAGATTGTTCCTACTGGCGCACTTCCGCCATTGCGCCTTATCTCACAAAAGGCATGGTCGTACAGCTTTACGGCTACATGAGCGCATCGGCATGGTTGGACAAGGACGGAAATTTACGTGCCGGGTTGAACTTTCATGTTAACGAAATGACCCCGTTAACCGCATCGAACAGGCAGGCGGAACAAGAAAAGCCCGTGCAGACCACAAGAACAAACGGCTCCACACGGGCAAGGTCGAACAACAAAGCAAACGCAGGATTGAAACCAAGCACCCGCTTTAATTAAGGTACGATACGGATATAGCCGTTTCTAAATGGCTATACCGCTATCTATCAGCAAAGTAGGAAGCAATTTTGAAGAACAGTAAAGAGTAAAGAAAATGAGCAGAAGCAGAGAGATGTGGGATATTGCCCACGAGTGGGCATACGATACGGACGGGAAAGGAATAGGCGCATCAGCCAATATCCTATATGCAAATGGTTGTATTTATTCGTATGGAAGTCACTTTATGATTGCAAAGCATGTGCAGAATGATAAAGGCGAAGGGGCGGTATTATTTACGGAACTTACTTACAGCAACACAACGGCAAAACATATTTCAGCGGTCGAAAGTGCGGTATCGCATAAGCATATCATTTTCGTACCCGACCCGGCACTAAGCAAGGACGAATTATTTGGTAACTGGCATGTGCAAATGGTCAATATTGCGCACCATTTGGAGCAGGCAAAAAGACCAGGAAAATACGTGTTGAAAATCAAAGACGTTTTTGAACAGGCGAAACGCTATGCAGACTTCTTTGGCTACGCTTTGCCGACCTCATTAGTGGATATGGGGACGGTCAGCGGTTTAGAGCAATTTCAGGCGCACTTGCGGGCAGAGAAGAAAGAGCAGGAAGCAAGGGAAGCCAAAGAGCGCAGGAAACAGCAAAAGCTACATACCGAAAAGTTAAAAGCATGGCGGGCATTTGAAATCACCAATTTTTATGGCCGGGACGGTTGGGACTATCTGCGCTGTAACGTCCGCACCTGTCAAATAGAAACCACGCAACAAGTGGACATTCCACTTAGTACAGGGCAAACATTCTATGCCTATGTAAAGGAAAAGATTGCAGAGGGTGGTTGCCGGGATTGCGGTGTGCTGTTCATGGATAAATACCCGGTTCTCGAAATAAACAAGGACTTTATAGAGGTAGGATGCCATAAAATCTCCCTTAAAGAAATTAACCGATTTGCAAACCAACAGGGATGGCAATAGCCATCCCTTAAAAATAATCAATATGGAATATCCAAAAACAACAAACGGAATAGAGTACAGCGAAGAATTATACAGCAGTGAAGGGATGGCGTTTATGCTGTTCCCGGCTACAGAGCATACCCCTGAAATGATAAAACAGGCGATACGGGAAATTTTCAACGAGCGTGATGTGGTATCGATGAAAGTCGCCACCGAGCGGGATTTGGATGAGCGTTACCGTTCCGGAATTTTTGCCCATCCTTTAACCAAAGGTTTGAGATGGTATGAAATTGATGCAGACGATTATGGTATTATCAACAAAGAACGTAAGCAGGCGACGACCATTGAAGAATTTATCAACCGGATCGTTTTGCCATTTACCGCAGAAACGAAGCAAAAAAACCTTGAGCGTTTTGGCGACAAAATTTTAAAAATCTAAAGAACGACATGGAAACGATACAAATTAACCTCTACACATTTGAAGAACTGGACGAAAAAGCAAAGAAAATTGCCTTATCTGCCTACTTTGAATTGAGCATCGGCTACGATTGGTGGGACTATATCTATGACGATTTTATTACCATCTGTGATTGCTTAGGTATTACGGTCGATAAAAATTCGATAGCGTTCGAGGGCTTTTATTCGCAGGGGGATGGTAGTGGGTTTAGTGCCGAAGTGGACTTGCCACGCTTATTAAGAAGCCTCAAAAACAAGGGATGGCGAGGCTATGCGCCAAAGCTTGAATTTGACTTTACCCTGCCAACCATTGACAAAAGGGTGCTTCGGTTAGTTAACAACGGAAAAATCGACACAAACCCAAGAATTATCAAACGACAAAGCTGTTATGCGGTGGTAGTCGATTTAGGGGTATATCCTGCTGAACAAGAAGCCAGGGATAGGAGCAACACCTATAGTGAACTGGACGAACTGGAAAAATGGTTTAATGGTATCGCCCAAATCATTAACAAGTTTCTGTTTAAGTCTTTACAACAGGAGTACGAATATCAAACAAGTGATGAAGCCATAGCCGAGTTGATAAGTGCAAACAACTACCATTTTTTAGCAGACGGTTCAAAAGCGAACACAATAGAAAAATTAGCAATAACAATTAACGATAAGTAAAAATGAAAACGAACTTTTTTGAACAAGTGGCAGGCCTGAAAATAGACGGTAACCTGCTAATCAATATCAATAGCGATAAAAACGGTTTAATGACCGTTTCGGCGATGTTGAGTAAAGCGGGTACTATCCCTCCAATGGTTTTTACGGCTTTGTCACATGAATTGGACGAAGCATTCTTTGACAAATTAGCCGAGCCTGTAAAGCAAACCAAAGGGCTAATAACCAATTTGGATAATTATAAAAAGGAATTGGATAAGGCGAAGAAGCAACCCGGAAAAGACGGTAAAACAACTACAGCTACCACAGCTACAACAGAAGATGAAGAAGAAATCGAGGCGAACGATACCAACGATTTGTTCACTCAACAGCCGGATGAAAGCCAGTTAAAGGCAGAAAAAAAACTGTATGTGGACGACCAGTTGCTAAAGGCAAAAGAACTGGCTAAACAAATGAAATACGTTGAGGCATTGGCACAATTACCCGACCCCGCCGAATACCCTGACCAATCGGAACTGATAGAAGCAAAGCGTGCGGAAATCCAAAAAGGCAAAGAGGTTTACGACCAATTACAGGAACAGTTTAAAGATTAAGCTACCATGAAAACGACGATTTTACCAAGGACATTTTTGCATAAGGTCAATATGCAGGATATAAAACTGACCGACCCGAACCCTGCAATGACTATTGCAGATGTGCAAAATTTCTATGCCGGGACATACCCGGTACTGACCAACTCCAAAATTACGGGGCCGGAAATTAAAGATGATGAGTTGCAATACCGCTTCGAAAGCGTGATGGGGACGAAAGGCTGACCATGAAAAAACAACAAAACAAAAAACAGAGG
>Ga0302309_10003203_pt1 | contig 12868 bp, 10 predicted proteins | sample III_Palsa_N1_1_FD_200453 | JGI IMG/M metagenome (GOLD analysis project Ga0302309, IMG submission 200453) | Peat permafrost microbial communities from Stordalen Mire near Abisko, Sweden - III_Palsa_N1_1 | ecosystem: Environmental > Terrestrial > Soil > Palsa > Peat permafrost | place: Sweden... | reverse complement strand
CCCAAAGCCGACTGATCCTGACCAAACGCGGCGCATAAAAAAACCGTCAGAAGACGGTTTCCTTATTACTACAAATTCCAGTGCAATTGATTATGCACTGAAACTTTTGTTGGTGCCAAGAGGGGCATCAAAAAGCCTAATATCACGCGGATTATTTGGCATCTAATTAATAAATACCGCCAAAAGTACCGCCAACCGTTCCAAGCTTTGACGCTGCGCATAGGTACGTGGCGATGGCTTCGTTGGCTACGGCAGATCCACGTAAACCATGGACGTTCTTAATAGCCGCCAAAATGTTCGGGTCATTCGGAAAAAGGTAATTAAGGTAACCTTTAGAAAAAATACTTTAAATAAGCTTAAAAATCAAAATGATACGAACAGAACATCAAGGTAACTATTTGGTAATTTTGAGGTAATCAGTTACCCCTCTAAAAGGTAATCTCACAAATTATCGAGCCCCTTATAAATCAATTACTTGAAAAATATTACCTTCAAGGTTACCTAAAATTACCTCCAGAAGGTAACCATAAATATTATTTAAAATCATATGCTTATGCTCGATTTTAGGCATAAGTTACCGAAATTACCTTTTTCCGATGGCCTCACATTTTCAGGCGCACAACCATCAGCCGTCGGTAGTTCAAAACGGCCTCTGGGTGCGTCGTTTTGCGTCACATGAAGCGACACGTCTGACACGCGCCAAGCGCTACACGGTGCCGCTAGGCGCTTGTGGATACCTTCGTCAAAATCGATCTCTATAGGCCACGCGGGTGCGGCGGGGGAAACCGCGCAGTACGGGCTCCAACAGCATCGTTCCATAGCACCACCACAGGGCACTCGACCAGGTCAGTGCTCTATATAGCCCTTGCGGTTTGCGTCGCGGGTGATTCGCCACAATTCAGATACGACGATGATCCAAGCCAGCGCTGATCGGGGTAATAGGAGAACACTAGCTGTCCATCCTTCAACGTATCGATCAGGCTATGTGCGATGGCTGTGCGCACGGCGGGACAACCCCAGCTGCGACCAATGCGACCGTGCTGTTTAGCCATGTCGGCGCTCACGTAGGGTGCGCCATGAATCACGATGGCGCGTTCCATAGCGTGATCATTGAAGCCGGGTTCTAGCCCCTGCATGCGCAACGAATAGCCGTTGTGGCCGCTGTAAGGACTCATGGTGCGATACAGGCCGATACTGGTGGACAGACTATCGTCAGCGTTGGAGAAATGCGTGGCTAAGTTGTCGCCGCTGTTACGACCATGTGCCACCAATTCGTTGAAAAGCAGTGTGCGGCTATCGAGATCGAACACCCATAGCCGCTGCTCGGTCGAAGGTAGCGAATAATCGATGATGGCAAGGCGGCTGGCGGGTGGCATGCCACGCGTCACCGTGCAGCGAGATGCCTGTACAGCTAAACCAATCACTTTGGGGTTGGCCGCAGGTGCAGCCTTGGCGAGTGCGCTCTCCAGCGATTCGGCGCATGCTGGCGCACAGAAGCAAATCGCGATGAAAAGAATCATGGCGATGGCGACTACAAAGCGCGACGTGGACATGTCGATTCGCCGATACAAAAGATGGTCGAGCCTAGCATTCAGCGCGTAAGCAATCCGGTTAATGAACGCAAAGGCCCCGTCTACCCCAATTCCCTCAGGAAATATCCATGCGGAACCGAACCATTCTTTCCGCGCTCTGTTGCGCCGTGGCTTCGGCTGCGATGGGTGCCAATACTGCAGCACAGACCCATCAAACAACTCCAATGGGTCCAGCAGCAAGCACTTCGACCAGTCAATTGCCTAGCGATCCCATTGCACAGCTGATCCAGCAAAACCTTTCCAGCGCAGGGGCTGCGGCCCCAGCCAAAGCCTCTTCTGCGGCTGCCACATTGCGTCCGATCAATCCCGATGTGGCCGAAGCGGATTTTTACGCGCAGCGGCATTATCTGCCCGCGTGGGTCGATACCGAAAATACAAAGCAGCTACTGGCCAGCCTCGACGCGACCGTACTCGACGGATTGAATCCAGCCGATTATCACGTCGATGAACTTGCGAAAACCGAGGCTTCGCTATTAGCTTCTACACCGACGCCTACGCAGCGTGCCGCCTTTGATCTTGCGGCTACACATGCTTACATCACGGCGCTGCTGCAGCTCAGGCGCGGCAAGATCGATCCCAAGGTACTCGACAAACAGTGGAATTTCGATCCTGCAACGATTGATCCGCAGCAGGATCTAGCACTCATCGTTGATGCAGTGAACACGCATCGCGTGACGCAGGCATTCCAGCAAGCGCCACCGCAAAGCGTCATTTACGGGCAACTTCGCGACGGCCTGGCAAAGCTGCGGGCCATCGAAAAGAACGGCGGCTGGCCGACTATTGCGGCAGGCACGCCCCTGAAGCCAGGTGTCGTGGATCCTCGCGTCGAAGTGCTGCGTGCGCGACTGATTGCGGGTGGCTATCTTGATACATCCCTGGCATCGGGCACTAGTTATGACGAACCGCTGGAAGCTGCTATCAAACGCTTCCAGACCGAGCAATACCTGCCAGTGGACGGCAACGTCGGCAAGACCACCCTCGCCGCCTTGAACGTATCGATTACCGCGCGGATTGATCAAGTGCGTGTCAATCTGGAGCGTGCGCGCTGGCTGCTTCATGCCATGCAGGGCACGTTCGTGGTTGTTGACATCGCGGGCTATAAGGTCAGCTACTACCGCGATGGTCAACGCCTTTGGCGCTCGCGCGTACAGGTAGGCAAGCCGTTTCGCAGCACGCCGATTTTTCAGGCGCAGATTACCTACATCACCTTCAACCCCACCTGGACGGTGCCGCCGACGATTCTCGCCAAGGACATCCTGCCGAAGATTCGGAAGAACTCTGGTTATCTCGCCGCGAATCGCATTCGCGTGCTCAACGCGAAAGGCGAAGTCATACCGGCATCGAGCGTCGACTGGAACTCACCGCGCGGCATCACACTGCGACAGGATTCGGGGCCGGACAATTCGCTCGGGCGCGTCGTGATCCGCTTCCCGAATCCCTATGCCGTCTATCTACACGACACGCCGCATAAGGACCTGTTCAGCAGTGGACAGCGCGCCACCAGCTCCGGCTGCATCCGCGTCGAGAATCCACTGCAGCTAGTGCAACTGCTTTTTAACGATCCAGTGAAGTGGAGCGCGGCGGCGATCGCCGCCAAACTGCAGACCACCACCACTGAAAACGTCACGTTGCCGACGAAGGTGCCGCTGCTGCTCGCCTACTGGACGGTCGATCTGACCGACGATGGTCGAGTCACCTTCAAGACCGATGTCTATGGACATGACGCTGCCGTGCTCCAAGCGCTCAACGCGCCCGCGCCTGCCATGACAGTCAACCGCAGCTTCTGAGCTTTGAGCGATCCATCACTTCAAGCCGATCGCGGCAACGATTTTGAATGATCGGAAAAACGGGCTCGACTTCTCTGTCAAGGGATCAGCACTGCCGCACCATCGAATTTTCCCGCCCGCAGATCAGCAAGCGCCTGATTAGCGTGCTCGAGTGGATACGCTGTCGTTCTGGTGACAACGCCAATCTCTGGCGCAAGCCGCAAGAAGTCAATGCCATCCTGGCGAGTGAGATTAGCGACTGAAATCAGCTCGCGCTCTTCCCAAAGCAGTTCGTATGGGAAGCTGGGAATGTCGCTCATATGGATGCCGGCGCAGACCACGCGGCCGCCTTTGCGAACCGCCTTAAGCGCAGCTGGAATGAGATCACCGGCAGTGGCGAAGATGATCGCCACATCGAGTGGCTCCGGGGGTAACTCATCGGAGCCGCCGGCCCATGTAGCACCCAACTCTCTGGCGAAATCCTGCGTGCCTACGTCCCCGGATCGGGTAAATGCAAACACCGACCTTCCCTCCCATTGGGCGACTTGGGCCACGATGTGCGCGGCCGCACCAAAGCCATACAGGCCCAACTTCTTTCCCGCGCCTCCCATCATCAACGCACGCCAACCAATAAGGCCCGCGCACAGCAGCGGTGCTAGCGATTCGTCGCTACCGATATCGCCTAGAGGGAATACATAGTGCGCATCGGCAATCACCGAGGTAGCAAAGCCGCCGTCGCGGGTATAACCAGTGAATAGCGGATGGTCGCAAAGGTTCTCGCGGCGCTCGATGCAATACGGACATGCGCCGCAAGTATGACCCAGCCATGGGATGCCGACTCGCTGGCCCATCGTCAAGGCTTTGACACCTGGTCCGATCGCGTCGATGCGCCCAACGATCTCGTGCCCGGGAATGATGGGCACCCGCGGATGAGGCAACTCGCCGTCAACTACATGCAGATCAGTGCGGCACACACCGCAGGCAGTCACCTTAACGCGTATCTCGTTAGGCCCGGGCTCGCGATCCGGCAGTTCGGTCCATACCAGTGGGCCGCCAACTGCGTTGAGTACCATGGCGTGCATGCAGTTCTCCGTAAGCTTCTTAAACGATGGTCGCCGCAGTGTGACGCGCGATCTGTTCGTCTTCTTGCGACGGCAGCACGAGTACGACACAGTCGGCCGCGGGACCACTGATCGGATTGCTGAGTGTCTTGTTGCGCGCGTCGTTGAGCGTGACGCCTGCCCACGCGAGGTCGGCGCAGATGATGGCACGTACTATGGCATCGTTCTCGCCGATACCGCCGGTGAACACGATCATGTCAGCGCCGTTGAGTACGGCCATCATCGCGACAATGTGCTTGCGTACCGAGTAGCAGAACATCGCAATGGCCAATCGCGCATCGGCATTCGTAGCAGCGGCGGCATGCAGGCGGCGCATATCACTGTCGATGCCGGAAATGCCCAGCAGGCCGGACTCGTGATCAACCAGGGTTTCGATCGCCGCCGCATCGAGTTTTTTCTCACGCATCAAATACACCAGCACGCCGGGGTCTAGATCGCCACTGCGCGTGCTCATGATCACGCCGCCGCTGGGTGTCAGACCCATGCTGGTGTCGATCGATACGCCCTGCCGCACCGCCGTGACGCTCGCGCCGTTGCCTAAGTGGACGATGATCAGTCGCGCCGGCATATCCGCGCCCAGCTGCTGCACGACCGACTCGCACGACAGCCCGTGGAAGCCGTAACGCTGAATGCCCTGCGCGCGCAGCTTTTTCGGCAGCGGCAGCACATGGGCAATCGCAGGCATGCGCGCGTGGAAACCGGTGTCGAAGCACGCCACTTGTGGCAGGCCGGGAAAGTGTTGTGCGGCCAGTGCGATCACTTCCAGAGACGTGGGCGTATGTAGCGGTGCAAAGGCGCTGACGCTCTCCAGTTCCCTTACAACGGCATGAACAATGCGGCATGGCTGGTTCAACTGTGGACCACCGTGCACGATGCGATGGCCGATGGCATCCAGCGTAGGCAGATTGCTATCGGCAATAAGCCTACCGATGCGTTGCATCACTTCGGCCATCGTGGTCACCGGCAAGTTGTCCGAGACCACCGGCTGATTGTGCGCGTCGATCGCATGAAAGCTCCCCTCCTCGCCCCCCATCGTTTCCGCTTCACCGGATAACAGCCGTTCGGTGTGCATTGAAGTGACGCGATAGACACCGAACTTCAGCGACGACGATCCGCTGTTCAATGCCAACACGACAGCCTCAGCGTCCGGCGATGACGCTGCAGCTTTCACGGAGATCACGGTGTCCACTGCCAGTTGAGAATCTCCGGCAGATCTTCACCGTGTTCGGCGATGTACAGCTTGTGTCGTTCAATCGATGACCAGTAGCGCTCTCTCGCCTTGCCCACCTGATCGGCCAGCCTCGGAATACGCTCAATCGCATCCAGCGCCAGCTGATAACGATCGAGGTTGTTGAGCACCACCATGTCAAACGGCGTGGTCGTGGTGCCCTCGTCACGAAAGCCACGCACGTGGATGTTGTCGTGATTGGTGCGGCGATAGGTAAGCTTGTGGATCATCGCTGGATAGCCATGGAAAGCGAAGATTACCGGCTTATCCTTGGTAAACATTTCGTCGAAGTCGCTGTCTGCCAGACCATGCGGATGCTCTGACGTCGGCTGTAACACCATCAGGTCCACCACGTTGACCAAGCGAATACGGATATCAGGCACGTATTCACGCAGCAGCTTCACCGCCGCAAGGGCTTCCAGCGTAGGCACATCGCCAGCGCAAGCCATCACCACGTCAGGGGCGGCGTCGCCCTCGTTGCCAGCCCACTCCCAGACGCCTGCCCCAACCGTGCAATGACGCACCGCCGAATCCATGTCGAGCCACTGCCATTCGGGCTGCTTGCCGGCGACAATGAGATTGACGTAGTTACGGCTGCGCAGGCAGTGATCCGCTACCGACAGCAGGCAGTTCGCGTCTGGCGGCAGGTAGATGCGCACGGTGTCGGCTTTCTTGTTGGCCACGTGATCAATAAAGCCAGGATCCTGGTGCGAAAATCCGTTGTGGTCCTGACGCCACACATGCGACGTCAAAAGGTAGTTGAGCGAAGCGATCGGCTTACGCCATGGAATGACACGCGCCTCTTTCAGCCACTTCGCATGCTGGTTGAACATCGAGTCGATGATGTGGATGAACGCCTCGTAGCACGAGAACAAGCCATGGCGACCAGTGAGCAAATAGCCCTCCAGCCAGCCTTCGCACAGGTGCTCGCTTAGCACTTCCATCACGCGGCCATTGGGGCTGAGATTGATGTCGACATCTTCCACTTTAGCCATCCAGGCCTTTCCCGAAACGTCATAGACGGCGTCAAGTCGATTCGATGCTGTCTCGTCAGGACCAAACAGGCGAAAGTTCTGCGCGTCGAGATTCAGCTTCATCACGTCGCGTAAATAGCTACCAAGGACACGCGTCGCTTCGGCGCGGATTTCGCCGGGCCGGTTCATCGTGACCGCGTACTCGTGAAAGTGCGGTAACGCCAGCGGCTGCAGCAACTCACCGCCGTTAGCGTGTGGATTGAAACCCATGCGCTGATGGCCTGTTGGCGCCAGCTCAGCGAACTCCTCGCGGAACTTGCCGCCTTCATCGAACAGCTCATGCGGCTTGTAGCTCTTCATCCAGGTTTCGAGCTGCTGTAAGTGCTCGGGGTTCTTGAAGTCGGCAATAGGAACTTGGTGCGCCCGCCAAGTACCTTCGACCGGCAAGCCGTCGACAAACTTCGGACCAGTCCAACCTTTGGGTGTACGAAATATGATCATCGGCCACCGCGGGCGCCCGATCTTCGTCGCATCTGGCGCCGAACGCGCAGCGGCCTGTATCTCGCGGATGCGCGCAAGAATTGTGTCGAGCGTGCTCGCCAGTGCCTGATGCACCAGCGTCGGATCATCCCCCTCCACGACGTACGGCTCATAGCCGTAACCAAGCATCAATGACATCAACTCTTCGTGGCTGATGCGTGCCAGAACGGTCGGGTTGGCGATCTTGAAGCCGTTCAAATGCAGGATTGGCAGCACTGCCCCATCACGCGCCGGATTGAGAAATTTGTTCGAGTGCCAGCTGGCGGCGAGTGCGCCCGTTTCCGCTTCACCATCGCCGACCACGCACGCAACGATGAGATCCGGATTGTCGAAGGCTGCACCGTAAGCGTGCACCAACGAATAGCCCAGTTCGCCACCCTCGTGGATCGAGCCGGGCGTCTCCGGCGAGACGTGGCTGGGCACACCGTTGGGCCAGGAGAACTGGCGAAACAGGCGCTGCAATCCGTTACGACTGCGTTCGACTGCCGGATAACGTTCCGTATACGAACCTTCCAGATACGTTTGTGCAACCAGGCCAGGACCACCGTGACCAGGGCCGGTCACAAAGATCATGCTGAGATCGTTCTGCTTGATCAGCCGATTGAAATGCACATAGAGAAAATTTAGTCCCGGAGTTGTCCCCCAGTGACCCAGGAGGCGCGGTTTGACATGCTCAAGAAGCAGCGGCGCTTCCAGCAAAGGGTTTTCACGCAGATAGATCTGCCCTACCGAGAGGTAGTTCGCTGCACGCCAGTAGGCCTGCATCTTGCGCAGCAGCTCGGGGCTAAGTGGCGTATGTGTCTCTGTTTTCAACAGAGAAAGCTGTGCCATAGGATCGACGATCGGAAGCGCATTCATGAGTTCACCTCGCAGGCCAGTCGTTGAAATACGCGCGGAAGCAGATCTGGCAAATCCTCCGCTAACAGGCCCGACCCAAATTCAACCGCCGCGGCACCGTGCAACCAGACACCCGCTGCAGCGGCGAGGAATGCCGTCATGCCCTGCGCCATAAGGCCGAGAATGAAGCCGCTGAGCACGTCGCCTGACCCGGCAGTTGCCAAAGTCGGCGGTGCATTGGTGTTAATGATCGCGCGACCATCCGGCGCAGCGATCACCGTATCACTGCCTTTCAGCACCACGACGGCGCCACTGCGTAAAGCGGCAGCACGAGTGCGCGTGAGCTTGTCGCCCGCCGAATCAAACACCCGCCGAAATTCGCCATCATGCGGCGTCAGGACACAGGGACCGGTGATGGCGCGATCAAGCGCGGCGGGATCATCTTGAAAGACCGTGATTGCATCGGCATCGATTACCGTTGGGCACCCCGTCCCCAGCATGGCTAACGTGCGAATCAGCGTTTCCTTGCCTGCGCCGGCACCCGGACCGATCAACCAAGCGGAAAACTGACTGCGATTGAGCAGGTGCATGAAATCGTCCGGCGTCACAACCGGCCGCACCATGATGCTGGTCAACGAAGCGGAGTAGATGGGAAGTGCCACTTCAGGTACGGCAATAGTGGTTAGCCCCGCGCCAGCGCGGGCCGCGGCACGGGCTGCCATACGTGCAGCACCGGTCATGGGGTAACCGCCAAAGATCAGCGCGTGACCACGCGTGTGCTTGTTGGCGTCGTCCGATAACGTGGGCAGTTCTGATAGCCATAGGCACGGATCGTTCTCGTACGTATCGGGGCTGACCTCATCCAGCACAGACGGCGGGGTGCCTATATCAGCCACCACCACCTCACCGCACAAACGGCGCGCGGGTAGCAAAAGATGGCCAGGCTTCTTGCGGAAAAAGGTCACCGTTAGCGTCGCGCGCACGGCACCAATAACCTCACCGGTATCACCCATAACGCCGCTGGGTACGTCGATGGCAATGATCGGCTTTTTGAAACGATCCGCTGCGGCGAGCGTTTCCAGGGCGACACCATGCAGTGCGCGGCTTAGTCCTGCGCCGAACAACGCATCCACCACCAGTTCCGAGCCTTCCAGCAAAGCGGGATCGAGCGGCTCGATCTCGCCCTGCCAGCGCTCCGCATGACGTTGTGCTTCACCCTTCAACGCGTCCCGCGAGCCGAGCATGCCCAACCGTACCGCCCAGCCGGCTTCGGCGAGCCGCTGCGCGGCGGCGAATCCATCGCCCCCATTGTTGCCCGGTCCGCATAGCACCAACAGCGGGCGGGACGTCCAACGCGCCATGATCGCGCCCGCTACGGCCGCACCGGCATTGGCCATCAGCTCATAGGCCGACACACCCGCGACGACGGACAGCCTGTCAGCGGCAGCCATCTGTACAACATCGAGCAAGGCCGTCTGCAGGTTCATCGTGGCCCCCTTCTCTTTCAGCGAGGAGGATTTGATGCGCTGCCGTTGCCTGCCCGACATTCCTGACAAGGCAGGGCAAGTGTCGCTCTCACAGCGCATCAGCGAAGCACCTGTTGGCCGATCTCAAGAAGCTGTGGGGCGGTGATGCGGGATAGATCAGCGCGCACTTCGCCCACAACCCGAGCGTACGTTTCAGGATTGTGCGAACGAAGGTGTTCGATCAGGTGATCAGCGGCATTGCTGTGCCCGGCAGCGTGGCCAACCACGACAATGCGCCCGCCTGTAACCAGTGTGGCCGCAATGAGGACATAGAAACTGGAATCTGCCAACGTGTGCTGGCCCCGTTGGTGAACCAGCTGCTTATGGGTCGGACGATGCAGGAAATGATGAGTCCCGTAGGGCGTGATCTCCTGCCGGGTAATATCGTGCGCATCAGCGCCAATGCAATAGATCCGAGCCTCATCATGATTAAAAGCTACAAGCAAAGTGGGCGGAAGTTTTTCCGTCTCGGCGAAGGCGCGCGCTTTACCCTCCGCCGACTCGCCGGCGCGCTGCAGAAGTTTGCGCAGCTCGATCAATTCGGGACCAGTCAAATCCTTATCGTGTGGCGGATGCAGGTGATGCCTTTCGCCAGCAACTTCCACCATCCAGGTATTGCTCGGCTGACGTTGCACCTCGCCTAGAACCTCGAACAATGCAAGGGCATCGCACCATTCTCGGTTCGGCCTCGCGGGATGCCGAAGCAGTGTCTTCAGCGTCCGACGCGGCGAAGTCGTCGGACGGGCCGGGGCGACTGACCGCGACCGGCGATCCGAACGCAAATACAAAGCTTTCATGAAGCACTCCATGACTGGTGATAGATGTGGTGAACGCCATACAGGGCGAGACTGGTAAGACGCCTTTCACCCATCATCTGAGCCTCATCCACCGCGTCGCTCTTCATGATGTATTCGACGCCACCCTGGATCGACTCGACCAGATCATTGCCCGGCCCAGTGATGGTGTAACTGGATCGATAGATATCTTCACCATCGAAACCTTTCGCTGGAACCGCCGCAAAGGTGATCGTGTATCCGTGCATGGTGTGCATGGCAGTTCTCTGGTTAAGGCAGATGGTTTAAGTGGCAGGGCTGACGTTGAGCTAGTTCAAGCCGAACCAAAATCAAGCACGACGCGCGACGGCACGTCGCCTTTCTGCAGACGGTCGAAAACATCATTAATGGCGGATAGTGGCTGCAGCTCGATATCTGCCTTCACCTTGCCCTGCGCTGCGAAGGCCAGGCATTCGGCCATATCTGCGCGATTACCGACGAACGAGCCACGCACGGTGATGCAGTTGGCCACCACATCGAACAGTGGCACTGGGAATTCACCTGGCGGCAAGCCCACTAGAACGCAGGTACCATGCTTGCGCGTCATGCCAACGCCCTGCTTGAACGCGCCCAGCGAAGGCGCGGTGATCAACACGCCATGCGCACCGCCATCAGTCGCTGCACGTACCGCTTCGATCGGATCGCCGTTCTTCGCGTTGACCACGGCATCTGCTCCTAACCGCGTAGCATGTGCCAGCTTGCCGTCATCGATATCGACGCCGCAGACTTTCAGCCCCATGGCCTTGGCGTACTGGACGGCCAGATGACCGAGCCCGCCGACACCGGAGATGGCAATCCACTGACCCGGCCGTACGTCGGCGACCTTGATGCCCTTGTAGGTCGTGATGCCGGCGCAGATGATTGGCGCCGCCTCTTTCGCAGCCAGATCTTGCGGCACGTGCGCGACGTAATCCGGGTCGGCAAGGATGTATTCGGCAAAGCCGCCATTCTTGGTGTAACCGCCGAACTCGGCTTTGGCGCAAACGGTTTCCCATGCGGTAAGGCAATACTCGCAGTGGCCGCAGGCCGAGTAGAGCCATGGCACACCGACGCGTTCGCCCTCTTTGACACTGGTGACGCCTGCGCCGAGCGCGACCACGATGCCGATGCCTTCGTGGCCAGGAATAAACGGCGTCGAAGGCTTGAGGGGCCAATCGCCGCGCGCCGCATGAAGGTCGGTATGGCAAACGCCACAAGCTTCTGTCTTGACCAGGATCTGGCCGGGGCCGGGCGTGGGAATGTAAGTAGACGTGGTGCCGCTGCCAACATGTGCTTATCTGGCTGATCGCGACGAATCAAACATGCCGCGCTGATACCAGCGTGATGGACAGCCATCTGGTTCATCAGGCAATTCACATTGACAGCCGAACCGATGCCACGATGTGGTTGCCGGCAAGATTGCTCGGTGTATGGCCGTCGGTGTCGTAGTAACGAAGGTCGAGAGCGCAATGCTTGTTGAAGGCGTAGCTAGCGCCAGCGTTCCAGGTCGAATAGTCCTGCCCACCGCTGATGGTCTGCCGACCAAACGCCACACTGCCCGACAGCGCCTTGGCGATCGGAAACGCCACGTTGCCTTCGACGTAGTTGGCGTCGTCATTACTACCGAAGTAGTTGGACGTGTGATACACCGCGCCGCCCAACGTGACAGGTCCGAGCGGATGCGAGACGATGGCGCGCAGCTCCACGGTATCGATACGCGAGGGCGCGTTGATATAACCGTAACGGATCACGCCCAGGTCGACCGTATAGCCAGCAAGCAGCTTGCTCCAGCCAACGGACACGTCGTACTCAGCATCGGTGCTGTTGTTGAAATCGACGTTCTCAGCGCCCAACGTGGCGTAGAAGGAATCGTATGAAACCCGACTCCAAGCAAACAGCACCGGATCGTTTTCGGTCTGGCTGACGCCGCGAAAAATGTAGTCGCTGGCCGGCGTCAGATCAAACGCGTATTGCGGTGACGTGTTGTCATCGGCGTGAGTAACAGTCACGCCAGCAAGGGCAAGCAAGATACCCAACGTCATCGAACTATTTTTCTTGTTAATGCAGGTTTTCATGATGGATCCACAGAACATTGAGTAACTGAGGGTCAGGCGGCAGCAGAGAGGCCGAGGCCGCGAACGGCTTCGATCATTCCGGCCATCACCGCCTGTGCGTCGCCGTAAACCATGTTGCAGTTGTCGGCATAAAACAGTGGGTTGACGATGCCGGCATAGCCTTTGCCTTCACCGCGCTTGACCACATAAACCTGCTTTGCCTTGTCGGCGTTGAGGATCGGCATGCCGAAGATCGGCGAGCTCTTATCGCTGCGCGCGGAAGGATTCACCACGTCGTTGGCGCCGATGACCAGCACCACGTCGGTACTGGCGAAGTCGTCGTTGATATCTTCGAGCTGGAAGATCAGGTCATAGGGCACACCAGCCTCAGCCAGCAGCACGTCCATCTGTCCCGGCA
>Ga0302309_10003202_pt1 | contig 12869 bp, 11 predicted proteins | sample III_Palsa_N1_1_FD_200453 | JGI IMG/M metagenome (GOLD analysis project Ga0302309, IMG submission 200453) | Peat permafrost microbial communities from Stordalen Mire near Abisko, Sweden - III_Palsa_N1_1 | ecosystem: Environmental > Terrestrial > Soil > Palsa > Peat permafrost | place: Sweden... | reverse complement strand
GGTCGAAGATGGATCCCGAGTTGGCCTGCATACCTGTATGCACCGGCGTCACCGGCAGCCAGAAATCGAAACATGCCGCCATACCTCGCGTCCGTCACGTAATCGGAGCGGTCCCCGGAAGGGAAGATGAGCTGCGCTCCAGCACCCAGACGAATCAAGTCTCCCGGCTTACCAAACAAACGGGCATCGACGCCTATCCGACCATCGGAGATGGTATCCGGAGTGGTCCCGAGGGTTAAAGACGGAGCCGTGAACTGATACGGACCCAGCGTTCCGCTCGTTCCCGTGACCAGAAGGGGCATCGGAATATTGAGGTAACCCCGAAAGCGGTCATAAGTGACAGAGCCGCCGATATCCAGGAACGCTTCCTGCGACACAACGGCGAGCTTTTGCTTGCCATCCGGGCCGGTGATGACCAGTGGATTTCGTTCATAGCCGGAGGTCGCTGAAATAGCGCCCCCAGGTTGGCCACTAATATCGAGATCGTCCATGACGAACCATCCGCCACCGGGTGCTGACTGATAGAGACGTTCGACCGCAAAGCCGGAGGGCTGTTGCTGCGCATCTGCGATTGAGACGAAGCACCCAAACACAGACAATGCGGCCAGCAAGTGGCAGACTTTGCTACGTAATGATTCAAAACTCGCCATGGACTCTCACTGTAAAGACGTTGACCGGGCCACGCGCTGCGTTGAACCCCGGATTTGTGATGTGCTGATAGTCGCCTGACAGCCAATAGATTTTACGGAAGTTGGCGCTGTAGAAGAGATCAACAGACCTCTCCGCCGCAGCAGTGATGGCACCGTCGCCGACGAATCCATCGATGCCTCCCATCCCCAAGTACTTCGCATGAATGTCGGAGATCCATCCGAGATTCATGCCAACTCCCGTGACATCCTTCGGGCGCGACCAGGCGGCCCCCTTCGCCAGCACTCCCGCGGTTGCAGACCGATCAGTCGACGTGTAGGCATACACTTCGGTCTTTCCATCGGAGTACATTCCGCGAGCGAACACTCCGATGTCATGTCCAAGGTACTGTTCCGCAAACCCGCCGATGCCCATTTTTACATTTGGCTTTCGGGCCCAGCAAAGATCAGGAGCGGTGGAATTATTTGATCCATAGTTGAAGGTGGTGCATGTGGTTGCGTTCTTCAAAGGGTCTGCATCGAACGCTGCAATGGCGTCACTGAATCGACCCATATTCTCGCGATTGCGGTACACCAGCACGCGAAGCATACCTTCCTGCCCGTGAATGGTGTGCTTGTGTTCTATTTCCGTCTGGTCTCCGTAGTATTTTAGGAGCCTGAAGTCCACAGGAAGCTGGTTGGGCAGCTTCGGAGGAGTGATGCGTCCGAAACGCACCGCCCAATCATCCCAATGGAATTCTCCAATACCACCGTACGAATAACCGCGTGCGTCCGATGCAAAGTCATAGGCACCATAGGTCATAAACCCCAGACCGAGAAAGCCCTGGCGGGGATCGACGTCAAAAGCGTTCGTGTCGAAGAAATCCAGAATAGTAAAATTGCCGACGACAAACACGAGCCTTCTGCTGTCGTAATGCGCTCCCAATTGAAGCGGGCCTGATTCCTCCACGTCGCTTTTGCCACCGAGTCCGATCGTCTGCTTGAGGAATAACCGGGACTTATAGATTTGAGGTACGGTGGCCCCACCTTTCTGCAACTCGAAATTCTGGATAGCGCTACCCAGTCCCCTGAGTTGGGAGAAGGGTTGTTCCGAAATGACCTCAGGGACCAGATAGCCTTCCGCGCCCTTCCAGAGCCGGATCCCCAGATAAAGAGTCGCCGTCCCCGTAAAGCTTCTTTCAGCCGTGGGCAGGAGCGAATTGATGCTGCCATTCAGATTCGTATAGGGAGCATAGAAGGCCGGCTTCCAGCTCGAAATATAGGTGAATTGGCCGTACGCATTCCAGCTTTCGTTATCGATATCGTGCTCGCCTTTGTCCGCCAGCATCTTCATGTAGCTAAAGTCATCGTCAGGACGTGGAGCAGGAGCACCGTTCTGGGCGTACGCGAGTGACGATGTGAGCAGCGCTGTCGCAAGTACCCGCTTGGCGGGCCTTACGATCTTGAGCACGTTCCTGAGATCCAATTGTCCAGGACTATGATTCAGAGCGCCGCACACGGATGCTCCTGAGACTGCTGGGCGTGTTTTCACATACCGCACTGCGGCAAAGACTGCCAACCAAAAACGCATCCAACCTCCATAAGAAATGACGCCCGTGCCCGGAGCCTAAATTAACAGGAGCGTAATAAACATCAAACGCTCTTGAATTCTTCACTTTGGGAACGGAGCACGGCCCCCAAAGCGCCTCTATTTGAGATAAGCCCTGACCAGGTCAATCATGTCCTCGGCTAGTTCCTGCGGCGGTGCAGTGCTCCGCTTCCCCGACAAAAGGTGTTGCCGGATGTGATCTTCAAGCACTTCGGCCATGAGGCTGTGAACGCCACCTCGCACGGTTGCCAACCGCACTAATATATCTGGGCAAACGTCGCCAGCAGCCAGGACGCGTTCGATGGAATCAACCTGCCCGCGAATCCGCTTGACCCTGGCAACGAGCTTCTGTTTTTCTTTGTCGATGTGACTCATATTTTCCGTTCTGAACGAGGGACAGGAAAATCTTGTCGATGCCAAAATAAGAGAGCGATAACTCTCCTGATGAGGAGGAGGCGAATGACGAACGAGCGAACGAATGAGAACGGGCTGACGGTACTGATCGTCGGAGCCGGGCCGACCGGGCTGACGCTGGCCTGCGAACTCGCCCGAAGCGGCGTCTCTTTTTGTTTGATCGAGGCTGCCACCGGCCCGCAGCCCGGCTCGCGCGGCAAGGGCATTCAGCCGCGCACCCTTGAGGTGTTCGACGATCTCGGTATCGTCGATCGCGTGATCGCCAATGGGCGGATGGGGATGCCGATCCGCTCGACCGCCCCGGATGGAAAGGTGACGCTGGGTGGCACCGAGACGCTGGGCGATCGCCCCGACGTTCCTTATCCCGCGAGCCTGGTTACACCTGAATGGCGGGTTGAGGAATCGTTGAGGCTGCGGCTCACGGAGCTGGGCGGAGCAGTCGAGTTCGGCACCGCACTCGTCAACTTCGAGCAGTCGGACGAGAGCGTATCGGCCAAGGTTATCAACGGCGGCAAGACCGAAACAATCGAAGCGCGGTGGCTGGTCGGATGCGATGGTGGCCACAGCCTTGTCCGCAGGCTGACCAGGATCGCTTTCGAAGGCGAGACCCGCGACGAGATCCGAATGATCGTCGCCGATGTTGAAGTTGACGGCCTCGATCGTGACGCATGGCATACGTGGTCGCACGCGGAGGGCATGGTCAGTCTCTGCCCGTTACCGTCCACAAACGTCTTCCAATATCAGGCTGGCATCGGGCCCGAACAGGATCGCGAACTCAGCCTCGCCAACATGCAGACCATCCTCGAGCAGCGGAGCGGCCGCACCGACATCCGCCTCTACGGCCCCGAGTGGACGTCGCTGTGGCGCCTCAACGTCCGCATCGTCGACCGCTATCGCGAGGGCCGCGTGTTCCTCGCTGGCGACGCAGCGCACATTCACTCCCCCGCAGGTGGCCAGGGGATGAACACTGGCATCCAGGACGCACACAATCTCGGCTGGAAGCTCGCAGCAGTTACGAAGGGAGCTTCGCCGACACTGCTCGATAGCTATGAAAGCGAGCGTCGACCGGTCGCAGTTGGCGTGCTCGCGCTTTCGAACGCGCGCCTCAAACAAGCCATCGACCAGAAGGACATCACCATCCGCCGCGATGCAACTACGATGCAGCTCGGAATAAGCTATCGCGGCTCTGTCCTGGCGCGCGACGACCGCGACGAGACTGCCACGCTCCGCGCCGGCGATCGCGCTCCTGATGCGACCAGGCTGACCACGGTGAAAGGCGAACGCCGTCTGTTCGAACTGACGCGCGGTGGTCGCTTCACATTGCTGAATTTCGATGCCACGGCTCCGATCGAAGCCTCTCCAACCGAGATCAGAACCCTCCATGTCGTCGGGCAGCCGACCGGCCCCGACGACATCACCGACTCTGAAGGCTATCTTGCCAATGCTTACTGTGCGACCGATCGCACTCTCGTTTTAATCCGGCCCGACGGCTATGTCGCATTGATCTCCGATGCCGGTGACGTGTCGGCGGTTTCAGGCTATCTCGCCGCGATCGACCGAGAGCGCATATCTTCCATGTAGCCGACTACACGGAAACAACAGTCTCCTTATCATTAAATGTCCCTAAATATGCAGTTCTAAAGGGAGCCGTGATCGATTGCTACTCCCCAAACATAACTGTGAATTGAAGTTGTCTACCCCGGATGAAAGGCTAAATATCAGACGGGTCGTCTCATTGATTGAATCGTCGATTCAATGAGGTCCATTTCCGTTGTTCCTTCAGGAGCAATACGGACAAGTGTTCCTAGCCGTCCACTGAGCAACAGAAGAGACAATCCATGGATCAGCGCCCAATTAGCGGTCATTGCGCAATCTGAGATAACGTTGGATTTTCCATGCTCGCTCCACGAGTCCCGGCCAGAATAGAGATACCCCGCCTTCTCGCTGCCTGAAGCGCCGGGTTTCTCGAATCCAGATGGCTCGGATCAGAACCTCAACCATGATCGGGAGATTGAGGAGGAGTGGAAGATGCGCTTCGGGGCTGGCTTGATAGAGAGGCTTAGGGCTTCGCTCGAAGAGCTTTCGGGAAGGGAGGAATCAGGCGAAGCCCCACTCCTGCGCAGGATTGTGCCCTTCAGCGACGGATGGCGTGCATCCCTACCCCCACTCCGTGGCCTACCGTACTTCCCATGATCACCCATCGCGGAGGATTCCCGGATGGCAGCTGACAGTCTGTTCCCGGCAAGAGCGCCCTCTTTGCTGGTCGCCCGTATATTCTCCACCAGACGCTTCAGCTTCGCGTTCTCCTGCTCCAACTCCTTCAGACGCTGGGCCGGTCCACCTGCAACTCACCGTACTCCTTACGCCAACGGTAGTAGGTCTGCTCAGTGATTAACGCTTCCTTGCAGCTCTGAGATGTCGTCTTCCCGTTCGCCGCTCCTACTTCTGGAGCAAAACATCGGTCAGAGCACTTTAAAACAACAGCAGAAATGCCATTTCCCTTTGCCTATGTTCAATCTGCCCTTCTCAGGTAATTTTGCCCATGTTCAATCTGCCCTTCTATAGGCAAGAATGATGGCGTTTATTTAACAGCTTTTACTGTGTTGTGTATCTTTACTGCCCTGGGGGGTATATCTCATGCCTGCAGCAGTCCTGTCCTCAGCCTTTTCGCGTCTTCGCTCTCCACGGCATTGGATCGTTTCTTATGTGGTTTTTCTGTTGGGCCTGGGGTGTATGGCCCACGCGCAGCAGTCCACTGTTCCCGTGGGCACCCACCCAAATGCAATAGCGGTGGACCCGGTTACAAACAAGACCTACGTCGCAAATCAAGGTGGTCACAACGTGACGGTGATCGACAGAGCAACCAACACGACAGCCTCGGTTGGTGTGGGAACTACCCCCGATGCAGTCGCGGTAAACCCGGTGACCAACAAGGTCTACGTCGCAAATCGGGACAGCAGCAATGTGACGGTAATCGACGGGGCAACCAATGCTACTGCCTGGGTCAGTGTGGGCAGTAACCCCTCTGCAGTGGCGGTGAACCCGGTGAGCAACAAGATCTACATCGTGAATCAAAGTAGCAACAACGTGACGGTGATCGACGGGGCAACCAATGCTACTGCAACGGTCGGTGTGGGCCACAACCCCGGTGCAGTCACGGTGAATCCGGTGAGCAACAAGGTGTACGTTGCAAATCAAGGTGGCGACGTGACGGTGATCGACGGAGCAACCAACGCTACCACCATGGTCAGCGATGAGTCTCGCCCCGGTGCAGTCGCGGTAAACCTGGTAACTAACAAGGTTTATGTTGCTAATGAAGATGGCGGCGTGACGGTGATCGACGGGGCAACCAACGCTACCACCACGGTTGGTGCAGGCGGAACCCCCTATGCCGTGGCGGTAAACCCGGTGACCAACAAGGTCTATGTCGCAAATCAAAGTAGTCACAACGTGACGGTGATCGACGGAGCAACCAACACGACAGCTACGATCGATGTGGGCTCCGCCCCCTCTGGAGTCGCAGTAAACCCGGGGACCAACAAGATCTACGTCACAAATCAAAGTGGTCAGAGCGTGACGGTGATCGACGGAGCAACCAACACTACCAAAACGACCACCACGATCAGTGCGGGCGAAAAGCCCCTTGGAGTCGCGGTAAACCCGGTGACCGACACGATCTACGTCGCAAATTACAACAGCAACGACGTGACGGTGATCGACGGGGCAACCAACGCTATCGCCTGGGTTAGTACGGGCCCCGGCCCCGGTGGCGTGGTGGTAAACCCGGTGACTAACAAAGTCTACGTTGCAAATCAAGGTAGCACCGTGACGGTGATCGACGGGGCAACCAACACTACCACCACGGTCAGTACGGACGATGGCCCCTCTGGCTTAGCGGTAAACCCGGTGACCAACAAGGTCTACGTTACCAATGAATTTAGCAACAGTATGACAGTGATCGACGGGGCAACCAACGCCGTTACCGCCACGGTCAAAGTGGACTCTTACCCCAATGGATTAGCGGTAAACCCGGTGACCAACAAGGTTTACGTTATCAATGAAGATGGCAACACCGTGTCGGTGATCGACGGGGCAACCAACGCCGTTACCGCCACGGTCAAAGTGGGCCTTACCCCGGGCGAAATCGCGGTAAACCCGGTGACGAACACGATCTACGTCGCAAGTTACTATGGCAACGTGACAGTGATCGACGGAGCAACCAACACTACCAAAACGGTCAATGCGGGCTCATACACCAGCGATATAGCAGTAAACCCCTTGACCAACAAGGTCTACGTCACAAATTACAACGGCGACGTGATAGTGATCGATGGGGCAGGCAACGTTACCGCCGCGGTCAGTGCGGGCTCCGATATCGGTGCAGTCGTGGTAAACCCGGTGACCAACAAGGTCTACGTTGCAGCTACCGGCAGCAACAGTGTGACGGTGATCGACGGGGCAACCAACACCGTTACCGCCACAATCAGTGCGGGCTCTTACCCTACTGGAGTGGTGGTAAATCCTGTGACCAACAAGATCTACTTCACGAATCTCTTCAGCAACACCGTGACGGTCATCGATGGAGCAGATAACACTACTCAAACGGTCAATGTGGGCGAAAAACCCCTTGGAGTAACGGTAAATCCGGTAACCAACAAGGTCTACGTCGCAAATCAAAGTAGCAACAATATGACGGTAATCGATGTGGATGTCCCGTCAGTCGTTCCAGTGACTACGTCGATCACGGGAGTGAAGGATGCGCTGACGATTTCAACGGCCAATCTCTTTCAGACGACCAATCCCACGCCGAGTTTTACGGCAGAGGTAACGAGCGCGTTCAGCAGCAGCTCTGTATACAGTGGAGTGACTACAACCAACCCTCCTCCCACAGCGGTGTATTACGAAGTCGATGGCGCCGGCCCGTGGGCTTTCGCGGCCACTGCGAGTGCCGCGGGAACGAATCCTGCGACCTTCAGTCTGACACTGGGAACGCAGAGCGTAGGATTGCATACTTTGTATCTATATGCGGCCTATGGCAACGAAGGTGGTAGCAATAGCAGCAGCGTTGGAACAGGAAACTCGCCCGAGATTGGCAACCTGACGGCGTACAGCTTCCTGATCGCTCCGATTTTGAGGGCTCTGGTGCAAATAGCGCAGCGGCATCCGCTAGAGTGATTCAGGGAGCTGAGGGAGGCGGATGCGCAGGCTGAAGAGTATGGAGGGTTTGTTTGCTCGGTGGCACCTTGATTGCGAAATCATCATTTTATGTGCGCGTTGATATCTACGCTATAAGCTCAGCCTACACAATCTGATTGAGATGATGGCGGAGCGGCTTGCATCTTGCGCATAAAACTGGTGGCAACAGCGTAAACCTCGGACATTATCGACCGAAGCGGGGACTACGCCAGAGAGCCGTCGTGAACGTTTATAAGGGAGAGCCTGCACCCACTCCGATGTGAGATTACATATCGGTTTGCCTGAGGAGAGTCTTGGAGTAATTTATGGATCCGCTGCGGCTGGTCTTTGGTGCCTTATAGTTACTGGTTTCGGAGCAATGGCGCTTCTGGCTCAGTTGATCCGAGCGAGGGCCCCCCAGGCACTACCCGGCTAGTGACAACTGAGCTTTCCAGAAGCAAAAGCTCTGGAAACGTGCATTGGCGATTTCGCTCTCTTTATCGCCCGGAAGTGATCGCAAGACCGAGCCTCATTGACGAGGATCAATCCTTATCAGCAACAGACGCCTTCCGGCTCTAACTCGTGTAATCGAGGAACAACATGAGTAGTCCGAACGCCGCGATCATTGCTGCTGAAAACGACGCTAGCCTTCCATTTCTGTCCGCCCTAGTCGACACATCCATCGCTGCGCGCCAGTACATGATCGCACCTGCTGCAACGAGAACGAGCTCCACGCATGCCGCCGCTTGAGGATGATTCCAAAGTCCCAAACCGAAGTATGGAAGGTTCCCGAGGTTTCCGGGGAGCACCGGCATGTCAGGGCGATGGACCATTAGATCAAGCACCCAATGAGACGCGCTGACCAACGCGATGACGAGCGCGACTCTCTTGCCCAATCTGGGCAGGAACATCGCCCCCAGGGCTGCGGAGAGCGCCAACATGCCTACAATCGAGTGCGTGTAGTCGGCATGAATGATCAAGCCGGCGTACCCCGCATGAATTGGCTGCACCGACTCGCGATGAACAAGGAGGAGCGGAACGAAGACGATGTCGAGCCATGCTGTCGCGAGCATCAACGCCCAGAGAGGGGCTGATCTCTCGCGAGACTTGACCATTGCGGCAAAACCAAAGTGGCCAGCTACCATTTGCCGACCTCCTGCTGTTTTGCGGACGGCCACGGGAGTCGTCGGTCGACCAGACCGACGACTACGACGAACAGAAGAACTCCAGCAATGAACGACATCTTTCCTCTCCTTTAGGTCTTGTTCTTTGCAACGACCCAGGTTATGACTTACAGCGTAAGCTTACGACCTTAGACTGTCAAGCCTTACAATGTAAGTAATGGCCTACCCCAAGCTGCTTTCGTCAGAGGAGATATTGAAAACGGCGGTGCACCTGGTGGAACATGGTGACGCCGACGGGCTCTCGTTGAGAGCTGTTGCTATGGCGCTTGGCGTTAAGGCTCCGAGTTTGTATCGCTACTTTCAGGACAAGGATGCATTGGAAGTAGCAGTCGCCGAGGAGATACTGAACGTCATGCTGGTTGAGTTCCGGACTGCGTCCGCAACCGCTGGTCCGGATACCAGGTTTCGAAGAATGACGGATGCCTATCTGCGCTTTGCGCGTGAACGATTTCCGCTTTACGCGTTCGTCATGCAGGACGGACTTTCCAAGACGTATGGGTCGAAGGCCGGTAAGGCCGTCTGGAACCTTCTACTGGATGCGGCAAGCGGCGTCTCCGGACAGCCGGACGACACCGCTGCTGCCGTCGCTACCTGGTCCTTCCTGCACGGATACGCCACTCTTGAACATTCCGGTGCATTCGGGGCATCCGGCCCCAAAGGTGGGCTGGAGCGAGGCGTGGAGGCTTTCTTGAGCAGCTTTCGCAGCGGGGCCCAGCCCATTCGGAAAGAAAATCGACGGCGACCTACAGATGTTTGGCGACGCAAGAAGCAGTGATTTTACGATAAGTCCCGAGAGCCAGCTTCTCTGAAGTGATCGAAGTTGCCAAGAAGAGCTTTTTTTGAGGACGTAGCCCGGAGCAGAGGACTGACCACCGAATGTGACCTTACATACTCCAGCCTTCCCTGACGCTGAAACCTCCCTGCTGCTCACCACTAAGCCTCATGATCAAAGCGGATGTCGCGCCTGCCGTGGAACAATAGGCGCATGGCATCCAAAACAAAGCCGAGCAAGCGCGACGCCATCCTCGATGCGATGCTCGACGTCGTCGTGGAACGTGGCTTTCATGAAGCTCCAATGTCCCTCATCGCCGAGCGATCCCGCGCTAGTGCCGGTCTCATTTATCACCACTTCGCGAGCAAGGAAGAGATCATTCAGGCGCTGTACGAGCGCATCCACATCCTCAAGATGGCAAGCCTCCTCGACGGCTTCACTCCCGAGATGGACGCGCGGCAGGCCTTCGTCGAAGGTTGCGAAAGGATCTACCTGTTCTATCGCAAGCACCAGAAGGAGATGCACTTTCTCGAACAATACGAGAACGCCGGCTTCGTCTGCCAACCCGGGCTCAAGGCCTCCGACCAGCGCATCGCCGCCTTTGCTCAACGCTTCTCCAATAGCTCCAAAGGCGGCGTCCTCAACGAGTGGCCCGCAGAAGTTCTTGAGGAGATCACCATCGGCCTGATTGAGCGCCTCGCCCGACTGCCCCGCAAGCTCTCTTCCGGCGTCCTGCGCGAGATCGCGGAAAGTCTGTGGGAGCAGGTCAGGGCAAAATAAAACAGAGTGAACGTTCGGTCTGTCGTGTATGCTGTAACCATGAATGAAGAACTCGTACTCGTCACCGGCGGCTCTGGATTTGTTGGCGCCCATTGCATCGACCAACTTCTCCGCGCAGGCTACCGCGTGCGCACCACCGTCCGTTCCTTGAAGCGTGAGGCTGATGTTCGGGCCATGTTGAAGGTAGCCGGGCTCCCCTCGTCAGGATGCTCTCTCCTTCGTCGCAGCCGATCTCTCCGCTGATGCCGAATGGACCGAAGCCGTCAAGGGCTGTCGCTTCGTTCTCCATGTCGCCTCACCATTCCCTGCAAGAGCTCCAGAGCATGAGGACGAGCTCATCGTCCCCGCCCGCGACGGCTCCCTCCGCGTTCTCCGCGCCGCCCGCGACGCTGGCGTCGAGCGGGTCGTCCTCACCTCGTCCTTCGTCGCCATCGGCTATGGTCAAAAGCCTCGCACTGCGCCCTTCGATGAGCGGGACTGGACGGATCTCAGCGGCCCCGGCATCACTGCTTACGCCAAGTCGAAGACTCTCGCCGAGCGCGCCGCCTGGGATTTCATCGCACGCGAAAGCAATGGACTCGAGCTCTCCGTCATCAACCCCGTCGGCATCTTCGGCCCCGCCCTCGGCCCCGACTATGCAACCTCCGTAGCCATCGTGCAGAGCTTCCTCGATGGAGCCGTCCCGGTCTGCCCTCGGATCTCCTTCGGTGGCGTAGACGTTCGTGACGTAGCCGACATCCATCTTCGCGCGATGACCAGCCCCGCCGCCAAGGGCGAGCGCTTCCTTGCCGTTGCCGGAGAGGTCATCACCCTCATCGATGTGGCGACTATCCTAAAGAAACGCCTCGGCCCCATCGCCCGCCGCGTCCCGACGCGCGAGATACCAGATTGGCTCGTCCGTATATTAGCCAGGTTCATCCCTGACCTGCGGCTCATCGCGCCCGAGCTCGGCAACATCCGAAACCTCACCAACGCCAAGGCAAAGCGAATCCTCAACTGGACACCACGCTCCAACGAAGACTGCATCGTGGCGACAGCTGAGAGCCTCCAGCGTCTCGGCCTGCTAAAAGCCTAGTTCCCTCGCGGTACAAGTCCAGCGAGCCAGAGGGTAAATGCCACACAGACGGCTGCATTCAGGTTTAGTCGGCGCCATTATTGACTGGCTAGACGTTTACCTATAAATTATAGTTTATGCCGAGGCCAAAGAGCGACGAGAAGCGGACCGCGATTTTGGAGGCGGCGACGCGCATCATCGTAAGGCAAGGCTTAAGCGCTCCGACAATGATCATTGCCAAAGAAGCCGGCGTCGCCAATGGATCGCTCTTCACTTACTTCGCGACCAAGACGGACCTCTTCAACCAGCTCTATCTTGAGCTGAAAATGGAAATGGCATCCGGCGCGACGAACCTTCCGGTGGATGCCGAAGTTCGTGAGCAGTTCTTCCACCTGTGGAAAAAGTGGATGAACTGGGCAGTCTCGAACCCGGACAAGCGGCGAGCCTTCGCACAGCTCAGCGTATCCGACGAGATCACTCCGGAAGCCCGTGCAGCGGGACACAGGATGATGGCCCCCGTCGCCGACTTGCTGGAACGTGCTCGCGCCCATGGACCTATGCAGAAAGTGCCAAAGGGTTTCCTGGTTGCGCTCATGAACTCCGTGGCGGAGGCAACCATGGATTTCATGACGCAGGATCCGGTCAATGCAAAGAAGCACAGCAGAGAGGGGTTCGATGCTTTATGGCGGATGTTGAGTTGATTTTTAAAGCTTATAACGACTGTCTAGACAGACGCTATAAAACAAGGATGGAGAGCAAAAAATGTCGAGAGAAATGGATGCAGGCACCCAAAAGAAGATTGCGATTGTGACCGGTGGCAGTCGTGGTATTGGTCGTAGTACGGTGGAGAGCCTAGCAAGACGCGGGGTATCTACAATCTTCACGTATCACACACATGTCACAGACGCGGAGGCGGTCATTGCCACGGCGAAAGACGCGGGGGCGGAAGCCATCGCCTTGCAACTGGACGCCGGCAATATCGCATCGTTCGGTGCCTTCGTCGAACGCGTGAAAGACGCTCTCGCTAAGCTCGGAGCGCTGCGCTTTGATTTTCTGGTGAACAACGCCGGGAATAGCCATCGCAACATGCCGTTTGAGACGGCGACCGAAGAGGAACTCGACAGCATCTACAACGTCCACTTCAAAGGCGTCTTCTTCCTCACACAGAAGCTTCTTCCTCTCATCAACGATGGCGGGCGGATCGTCAACGTATCGACAGCGCGAACTCGCATGATCGGTCCGGGCGGTTCCATCT
>Ga0302309_10003201_pt1 | contig 12870 bp, 14 predicted proteins | sample III_Palsa_N1_1_FD_200453 | JGI IMG/M metagenome (GOLD analysis project Ga0302309, IMG submission 200453) | Peat permafrost microbial communities from Stordalen Mire near Abisko, Sweden - III_Palsa_N1_1 | ecosystem: Environmental > Terrestrial > Soil > Palsa > Peat permafrost | place: Sweden... | reverse complement strand
GGTGATAAGGATGAAGTTCTTATCGTGGGGCATGGAGGCTCTTTGCGGATTGCCGTACTGCATGCACTGGGCGCTCCGCTGTCTATGATCACTCGGCTTAAACTGGACAACGCGTCTCTTTGCTGTGTCGAATACAAGGGGGCGGCGAGCGGGCGGGTTTCCTTTATGAACGATACATGCCATCTGGATGGTGTATCTCTCTGAGTATCACGATGACCAAAAACAGCGGCGGCACTGGTGCGTGTGTAATTGGACTGGATGGCGGCGGCACGAAGATCCATGCTGTTGCCGCCGATGGGTTGGGCCGTGTTATTGGAGAAGGGCGTTCGGGGGCCTGTAATCTTGCAGCCGTTCCGGTGAAAGAGTGCCTTGAGGCGGCTGTGGATGCTTCCGCGCAGGCTCTGGGGCAGGCGGGCGTTTCCTCGCTGGATGTAGTTTCCGTGTGTGCCGGTTTGGCTGGTGTTAGCTTTACGCAGAGGGCTGATGAGTTTCGCCAAGCCCTGCGGATCCATTTCCCCAACGCATCCATTGCTGTTGTTCCTGATTATGTTACGGCTCATTATGGGGCTCTTGCGGGGGTTCCGGGAGTGATTGTTATTGGTGGCACCGGCTCGGTTGCTTACGGTGAGAACGCGACCAGGATATCGCATAAGTCGGGGGCTTATGGATATCTTATCGACGATTCCGGGAGTGGGTATGGAGTGGGACGGCAAGCCATTGCGTCGGTGATGAGTTCGGCGGATGGGACGGGAGAAGCTACGGCGCTGACTGAGCGTGTCCTTGCTCGTCTTAACCTGTCTGGGATCACGGAGATCGTGCCTGCGGTTTATGGGGGTAAGGTAGATAGAGTTACGATTGCGTCGCTGGCTGAAGTTGTGGCTGCCGCGGCGGTAGAGGATGAGGACGGGGTGGCTGCAGCTATTCTGGCGGATGCGGGAAGGGCTCTTGCGGGGTTAACTTCTTCGGTGCTTTCCAGTCTGTTTTCGGATGCGGAGTATGCTATCCCCATAGTTTCAGTCGGGAGTTTGTGGAACTGCGGGAAACCTCTGTTACTGCCGTTTCTTGATGCTTTGGGGTTGCAGAGCATTCCGTTTGAGGTTCAAGGTCCGATTGAGGGGCCGGCGTCCGGGGCTGTGGGGCTTGCTTTGCGCAGTATTCCGTGGTGACTGTGTTGGAAAGGCATGCTTGTCCCAAGCTACAAGCATGGCACAATAGTTTGTTGTTTTCGTTGGGGTTTTAGGACACGCCCGTCCAAGGCTACGAACGTGGCACCAGGCAATTCTAGCGGAAGCCGGCCGAAATCTGGCCAGCACGAGCGGAGCTTTGACACAGGGGACTGTGATAAGCTACACTAACACATTGCGTCGACCTTTTGGAGCGTTATGATGGCAACCTTACCAATCAGCGTAATAACACCACTAGAATATCTGGCGATCGAGCGTGCAGCCGACGAAAAGAGCGAGTACATCGCAGGCGAAATGTTTGCCATGTCCGGCGCCAGCCGGAATCATTCATTTCTTGTTGGAGATATTTTTGCTCAATTATTGCAGCAGCTAAAATCCAAGCCATGTGAAGTTCATGCAAGTGAGTTGCGTGTGCGCGTGACGCCCGCCGCCTACACCTATCCGGACGTGGTTGTTGTCTGCGGCGAGCCTCAGTTCGAGGATTCCGAATTAGACACCCTTCTCAATCCCACCGTTATCTTCGAAGTGCTTTCTCCCTCAACCGAAAACTGGGATCGCGGCGGCAAGTTCGAGCGCTACCGCAGGCTTGAATCTCTGCAGGAGTACATCCTCGTTTCTCAGTCGGAATACCTGGTGGAACAGCGAACCCGACAGTCGGACAGTACATGGCTCCTCCGCGAACTTGAAGGCCTGGACAATACTGTCCAAATAGCCACTATTGGATGCACAGTTACCCTCCGCGAAATCTACAGCCGTGTAAACCTGGAATCCGTTGAATAATCTCCTTGCCGATTGACTGTGTGGGAAAGGACATGCTTGTCCAGAGCTACAAGCACGGCACATTTGATTGTTCTTTTCGTTGGGGTTTTAGGACACGCCCGTCCAGGGCTACGATCGTGGCACCAGGTCATGGCCTCCGGTTACTCCCCCCATAAATCACCCGGTAAAAGTTCATGAATTTTGTGAAGTCTCTTGACAAATGGGGGCTTACACCAGTAAACTATTATCGGTTTTAGCACTCAGCATGCTGGAGTGCTAACGATTATGTTTAAATTTCACGCAACAACGCAGGAGGTTGATATCTATGGCAGTGAACTTCCGACCCCTCTCCGATAAGGTTCTGGTCAAGGCAATTGACGCCGAATCGCAGACTAAGGGCGGCATTATCATTCCTGATTCGGCGAAACAGAAGCCGCAAGAGGGTGAAGTTATCGCTGTTGGTCCAGGACGTGTTCTGGACGATGGCACTCGATCTACGCTGACAGTCGTTGTCGGTGACAAGGTCATCTATTCAAAGTACGGCGGAACTGAGCTCAAGCTCGACGGACAGGAATATATCATCCTGGACGAGGATCAAATCTACGCAGTTCACGCATAGGCTTTTTAAAGAGTTCACACAGGAGATTTTATGGCAGCCAAAACACTACTATTCGATGAAGAGGCTCGTCGCGCGCTAGAGCGCGGCGCAAACGCCGTCGCGAATGCCGTCAAGGTAACGCTTGGACCACGCGGACGCAATGTCGTTCTGGACAAAAAATGGGGCAGTCCAACGATCACTAAGGACGGCGTCACCGTCGCCAAGGAGATCGAACTGGAGGATGCTTACGAGAACATGGGCGCACAGCTCGTGAAGGAAGTCGCTTCCAAGACCAATGATGTTGCTGGAGACGGCACCACCACGGCTACCGTTCTTGCACAGGCCATTCTTAACGAAGGACTTCGTTATGTGGCAGCGGGCGGAAACCCAATCGCACTGCGCGCCGGGATCGAGCTTGCCGTAGCCAAGTCGGTTGCAGAGCTTCAGACACGCAAGATCGATGTTACGGATCATGCCGGCATCGCTCAGGTGGCTTCCATTTCGGCTAACGACAATGAAATCGGCGAGCTGATCGCGGATGCGTTGGACAAAGTTGGCAAAGATGGCGTCATTACCGTGGAAGAGAGCAAGGGCACCTCGACAACCCTCGAAGTTGTAGAAGGCCTGCAGTTCGACAAGGGATATATCTCCCCATACTTCGTGACTGACCCCGAGCGGCAGGAAGTCGTTCTGGACAACCCGCTGATCCTTCTCTACGAGAAGAAGATCTCCTCGGTTCAGGACATCATCCCGCTTCTCGAACAGGTTATGCAGAAGCGCCGTCCGCTTTTGATTATCGCCGAAGATGTCGATGGGGAAGCTCTGGCGACCCTGGTCGTCAACAAGCTTCGCGGCAACCTGAATGTGGTTGCGGTTAAGTCGCCTGGGTTTGGCGATCGACGCAAGGCGCAGATGGAAGACATCGGCGTACTGACCAACGCGCGTTTCATTACCGAAGACCTCGGCGTGAAGCTCGAAGCGGTAGAGATCGGCGATCTTGGTTCCGCGACGAAGGTTACTGTTTCCAAGGACAACACGATTGTTGTTGAGGGCGCAGGCAAGGCAGAGGACGTCAAGGGACGCATCGAGCAGCTTCGCCGCCAGATCGAGAACACGGACTCTTCGTACGACAAAGAGAAGCTTCAGGAGCGACTTGCCAAGCTGTCCGGCGGCGTTGCCGTTATTCAGGTCGGCGCTGCTACCGAAACTGAGCTGAAGGAAAAGAAGCACCGCATCGAAGATGCCCTGTCTGCAACGCGCGCTGCGGTTGAAGAAGGCATCGTGGCGGGGGGAGGCGCAACCCTGGTTTCGCTGATCGCTTCGCTGACCGATGTCGGCGGCACGCCGGATGAGAAGGTTGGAGTTGCCATCGTGCGCCGTGCGCTCGAAGAGCCGCTTCGCCAGATCGCGGCCAACGCCGGGTTCGAAGGATCGGTCGTTGTGGAGAAGGTTAAGTCCCTTCCACAAGGACATGGCCTGAACGCACTGACCGGCGAGTATGTCGACCTGATCCAGGCCGGTATCGTCGATCCTGCGAAGGTTACCCGCTCTGCTCTACAGAATGCGGCATCCATCGCTGGACTGATCCTTTCCACCAACTCGCTGATTGTCGAAAAGCAGGACAAGAAGAAGAGCGGCGGAGACGGCGGACACGATCACGACGATTATTAGTTCCCAGACGCTTTGAGCGTTGGGATGGGCTAAAAGGCCGAACGGTAAGAGAAATCTTACCGTTCGGCCTTTGTTTTGTTTGTTTTTCTTCTTAACAATAACTTAACATTCTCTTAATGTTTTCTTAATGGCTGGTTAAAGGCTGCGCTGGTACAATTTCAACTCACCTGGGATCATCAATACTAAAGCGTACTCTTCGGTGTTTTCTCTCGCTTCTGTTGAATTATTGGAGGCATTGTGGCCGGTCAACCTGTTATTGAAATCTTGAATATCTCTCGTCGGTATTCCAGCAAGCTGGCGCTTGACGATGTGAGTTTGGAAGTGCCGCAGGGTGCGGTTTTCGGACTCGTGGGGGAGAATGGCGCTGGGAAGACGACGATTATCAAGCATGTCCTGGGATTACTTCGCCCACAGTCCGGCACGGTGCGTGTGTTCGGGCGCGACCCTGTCGCGGACCCTGTGGGGGTATTGTCTTCGGTTGGTTATCTTTCTGAAGAACCTGATCTTCCTGGTTGGATGAGCGTGCAGGAGTTTCTGGCGTACACGAGAGCGTTTTACCCGACGTGGGACGATGAATACGCACAAGAGCTTCAGGATGACTTCGGTCTTAGCTCCAGTTCTCTGATCAAGGGGCTTTCCAAGGGGCAGCGCGCAAGGGCGGGTCTTATTGCGGCGCTGGCTTTCCGGCCTGAGCTTTTGCTTCTTGACGAGCCTTCGTCGGGCCTGGATCCTATCGTGCGGCGGGACATCCTAGGCGCAGTCATACGGACTATCGCCGATGAAGGCCGTACGGTTCTTTTCTCCTCTCACCTGCTTACTGAAGTGGAAAGCGTTTCCGACCGCCTGGCGATGGTGCAAAAGGGCAAGATCGTCTTCAGCGATACAATGGAGTCGATCAAGCAGACGCATTTCCGGGCGAAGCTGATCTTCCCTATTCCCGTTGGAAATCCGCCGAGTCTGGACTTTGCTCTAGATTGGAAGGGGAGCGGGAGAGATTGGGTGGCTTTGTGTACCGGAAAAATCAGGGATCTTGAGACTTGGGCGCACGCATCCAGCGTCAAGATCGTGTCCGTCTCTTCCGCCTCTCTGGATGAAATTTTCCTCGCACGGGTCGGTCCTTCCGCTGTTAAGTCGCAGAAGGATTAGTCGATGATTGCAGCAGATCTTTCCGCACGACCGAGCAACGTCCGGATAAATCCCGGCGGGAGCTTGATCCGTAGTATTTGGAACAGACACCGCCAGGGAATTCTTGGAGTCTACATTACTCTGGCATTTCTTTGTGTGGTTGTCCATCTGTTTAGCCATCTCGCTGGGAATGTCGATTATTTCTTCACGATCAGCTTTATCTACGCGCCGCTTCTGTTTGGGTTTGTTTACCTTACGGGTATTGCGACGGGCGCTGGGGCGGATATCGCTTCCGCTAATTCCGGGTTTCCTTCGCATTTTCTCCTTTTGCCCATGAAGACCTCGTCGATGGTGAACTGGCTTGCCTTATTCGGCATTTCCGTTCTCCTCGGCACCTGGAGCGTGGTTGATACGCTGATATTAAACAGCGGTGTTCCTCTGCTCGATACTCTTCCCACCCTAGGTGCGGGACTGATGCTGCTTCAAATGCTGGTGTGGATGCCGATTGGGGTTCCGTTTGCGCGTATTCCCCTTGCATTGATCGTTGTGGCTGGGGCGGTCTTTCTCGTAATGATGGAATCTGTTGGTGCTGTGCCGGTTGCGTTTGAGACTGTGGGACCAGCGATTGTCTTTATTTGCGGCCTTCTTGGCGCTTATAGAGGGGTGTCGATGACGCGGGCCGGCGAGAGGGTGCTGCAAGAAGGAAGGCAAGTCGCAATAGCAGCCTCGTCTGCAGGTTCAAATGGAATTGTCTTTAAGTCGCCGTTCAAAGCTCTCTTTTGGATGGAATGGCGCGCGCACGGGATGGTGCTGCCGATTGTTGTTGGGTCGATCTGTCTGGTTACGCTGACGGCTTTCTTCGAGACGGGACTGTATCCCTTAAATCCGATCGCGCGCTCCATGAATGGTCTTGAGAGCATTCGCGGGCCGATGTGGCTGATGATCGGGCAGGGGCTTCCATTTATTGTTTTGTGGATGGCAGCGTGTATGGGCGGAGGAAATGCAAACTCCTATCTTCGCCCGGCGTCGGCGAGCACGCTCATAGGCGCCAAGTTTGCCGTGACTGCCTTGAGCACGCTGCTTGCGTGGGCGGCGGTTGTACCTTTTGTCGTCCTTTGGTTGCTTGTTCCGGCCAATGACCTTGGGGTGTCTGCGCCAAACATTGTCTTGTTGTCCAAGTATATGTCGTCTAACCTTTGGGCTTGCGCGGCCTTATTCTTCGTGGTGATGGTCTTGCTCACGTGGAAAATGCAGGCGGACAACCTGTTCTTTAAGCTTTCTGAGCGTGAGTGGCTCAAGTATGTTTACTGGATTATCCTGCCGCTGATCTACGGTGCGCCGGTTGAGATCCTTGTGCTGGGTTGGGTTGAGCCAGATTTTTTAAGCAGTATTCTTGGGTCCCTGCCGATGGTTATCGAGATCGCCGCGGCGATCAAGTGTGTTGCCATGGTTGTTGTCTGTGTTTCGCTGATTAAAAGAGAGATTCTAACCGCTCAATCGCTTGGGAAAATCGGTGTGATCTGGTTTATCGCCGTATTGTGCATTTCGCTTCTGGCAGACTTAGTCGTTCCATCCGGAGGCCAGTCTGCCGGGCTTATTGCCGCCTTAACGATTCTTGCCGTGCCGGCGGTGAGGATTGGTCTTGCCCCGTTGGAGCTGTACCACAGCCGGCACGGGTAGGTCACGAATTGAGATGAAAGTGAGGATTCCATGCGCAATAAAATTTTCTATATCGTAGCGGCGGTGCTGCTTTTTGGACTGAGTGTCGGCGCCTGGAGGATGCAGCACAACCATAGCGTTGAGGACTCTTATGTGCCCGGCCAAGGTAAGACAAAGATCCTGTTTGTATCGACGAAGGGGAAGAGTGACTGGGTGTTGTCGCAGTGCTTCGCGTACAATCTTTCGAGTTCGAACAACAACGTAATTCTGCACTTTGTGGAGTCCAGAGATGCGATGAAGAAGATCCTGAGCGGGCAGGTGCAGCCTGTGATCTGGAGCACGGACAATCCGGCTATTGTGGGGCGGATCAACGATCTGTGGACACAAAAGAATGGACATCCTCTGATTGACACGTCCGATCCGGCTGCGACACGGGTTTACTTCCATTCTCCTCTTGTTTTTCTTACCACGAGGGAGAAGGCAAAGGTGCTTGCGCCTATTTTGAGCTCTTCTAGTTGCTGGGATACGATCGCTCAAATTGGGGCGGGCGCGCCCGCTGGAACAAAGTCATCGCCTTCGGGACGATTGACCTTTGGTATGAGCAATCCGGAGACGGCGTCGGGCGGGATACTTACCATGGGGTTGATCCTGGTCGCCTACTGCACTGAGCATCACCTTTCCCCGGACGATGTTCAGGTTGCGCAGAGCCGCGGGTTCGTGGATTATCTGACTTCCATCGAGCGCTGCTGTTTGCATGCCAGTCCGAATCAGCCTGATTCGGTGGACCTAACAGCGCTGTATGTCAACAATCCGGCAATTGCGGACTTCGTTGTCACGCAGGAATCTCAGGCTATCTGGGCGGTAAAATCGAATAAAGATTTGTGTGTGATCTATCCCACTCCAACGATTAATGTCCGCGAAGGGGTGAGTCTGGTTAATGGCCCATGGGTAACCGCGGATCAGAAGGCTGGGGCGACTGAGGTTTTGACCGAATTCGGAAGTAGGCAATCGATACACAATGGAGTTCAGAAGTATTTGCGGCCGGAGGAGCAGGAGGCGTCGGAATCTCTGGATCCCGCTTTGAAGCTGTTTGCCGGACAGGGCTTCCGGGAAGATTATATTGAAACGACGACACCCGACTACAAGGCCTTAAATGAGGCGATTTTTGCCTGGAAGACGCATGAGCCTGGGAAATAACTGAGAATTATGCAGGGATTTATGCACCCGTCCCGTAAATACCATGGATGTTATCGTTTGAGATTCGAACGATGCTCTTAAATATGACCTTTAAGGAAGAGGATAGAACATGGCAGAGCAGATTACAACTCCCTCGGGTCTAAAGTATACGGACATTACGGCAGGCACTGGAGCTAGCCCGCAGCCGGGCCAGAACGTGACCGTACATTATACGGGCACGCTGACCGATGGCAAGAAGTTCGATTCGTCGCGCGATCGAGGCACACCTTTTAACTTTACGATCGGCAAGGGGCGGGTCATTAAAGGCTGGGATGAAGGTGTTATGACGATGCAGATTGGCGGACGCCGCGAGCTGGTTATTCCGGGGCATTTGGCTTATGGGCCTCGTGGACATCCCGGACTTATTCCTCCGGATGCGCTTGAGCGATGGGTTAGAGCAGGGAGGCACGGAATTTCCTACGGTCTATTGGCCGTCGTGGAGATGCCGCGCCTCCTTTTTTGCTGAGTGTCCGCTGCCTGATTTTGAGCCTTCGTCGCTGTATGCCGTGCTGGGATTCGTCTTTTGTGGAGATCGTGTGGCTCTTGCTGATATCCGGGATAGGGGGTATTGCATTCCTTCCGGGAAGATTGAGGAGGGGGAGGAACCTCTGCAGGCGATGGTGCGGGAGGCTTATGAGGAGACGGGGGCTCGGCTGGATATTGGGCGAATGAGGTCGATTGGCTGGTATCGTCTGGAGGCAGCCGGGAGGGAAGATCGAATTTGTCCTGTTTTTGTGGCTCAGGTCGATGGGTTTTCGGAGATTCCTGAGGGGAGTGAGTCGGTGGGGGTTCGGCTGGCAGAGATGAGTGAGGTGCCTGGGATTTACTTTTTTTGGGATGAGTTGGTGGAGGCGGTGTTTGGGTATGCGTTTGGGGTGCAAGCATCGTCCGGGTGGCATGGTTTCTAGCCCTGGAGCAACCATGCCCTGAAGCGTAATGCAGTGCACGAGGCCCCATGGTTGCCCCAGGGCTGGAAACCATGCCACGGGTTTTTCTTATTCGCAAGGCACAGGACTATACCGCTTTTTAGTGGAGGGAGTTGATCATTTGATCGAGGTCGGAGTCTGCGGCGCTGCCTACTATGATCACTCGAAATCCGCTGATTGTGGCTTGGGCTACGCCTGTTCTAGGGTGGACTATGGTCGATAGAGGGCGGTTTTTTTCTGGGGTTTCGAAGAGCGACAGGACGTCATTGACGCCGTTCACGTAGCGGAGGCCGATGATTTTGTATCCCTTGAAGCTCATTACGGAGGCCGACTGAAATTTGAAGCCTTGGGGCAGGTATGTGGGCTGCAGGGCGGAGAAGCCGGCGGAGACTTCCGCCTGCTCGACGTTGGACAGGGGATTGGCGGCCGGGCGCGGCACGACGTTTACTCCTTGCGGGGTCTGCGGCTGCGCGAATTGCGATGGGTTGATTGCGGCGTTGTAGGTAATGGTCATATAGTACGAGGCGCTGGTTAGAGTGCCGGTGTTGTCGTACTGGTTGATGCGAAGCTGCGCGCCGTTTGTGGGATCGATCCAGAATTGGCGCATAACTACGGGTGGGACGGTGAGGCTGTCGACTTCCACGATCTGGCAATCGTGGCCGGCGATGTTATCGGATCCGACCACGCGCATGGTGAAGGTCTGCCGGTTAAGGTGGTTCATGAGCTGCCGGATGCGTCCGTCGAGCTTACTTATGGTGCTTGGGCCAACCTGCAGGGTGTTTCTCTTAGGGATGTAGCGCCATCGGTAGGTACCGTCATCCACTATTCTTTCCCCGTTCAGATTACGCGGCTGCAGATAGTCCATGCGCAGGGCGTGGTCGCCTGCCCTGGTGACGTATTGTATGGACTGCACGAGATTGCCGTTGCGGTTGACCTGGGTAACCTGAGTGCCGACGATATTCATCGTACTTTCGGCGCGTAGCATCATGGTGATTAAGGAAACGGCAGCGGGGTCGCTCTGGGAAACATAGGTCTGGCGCTGTGCTCTGTTGGGCCTGACGTGTCCCGCATTCAACGGGCCGCCGATGGCCGTCCCGGCTGTTGCAATGAGTGCAGCAGCAAGGACGGCCCTAATACAGGTTGTTTTAGAGGTTTTCAGAATCGTTGATATCGGAGAGCGCATCTGTTTTAGGGTCCTGTGTATCCGGCCGAGCAGAGAGAGCCTGCGCTGACAGGTCGGATAAAGGCTGCGCCGCCGCATCGATACGGTGCTGCTGCACGCAATGTGCGAGCAGAATGTCGGAATTGTCGACAGTGGCAGATCGCATGTTCAATGCGAGGAAGAGGCCGCCCAGTGCGACCACGGCCGTGAATGCGAGTGTTTGCCGCATGACCCGGCGTGGGGACACGCTGAGTACGCTCCGCAAGTTACTGAACGAGAGGTGCGGCTTGGCGGACGGTTTGGGCAGTTCGGCCAGTCGTTTGGCCAGGTTGCCGTCAAAGTTTAGCGACGGCTGTTTGGAGGGGACGTTCCCGAGCGCTTCGGTAAGAGACTGAAAGTCACTGGCCAGTTTGGCGCATTCCGCGCACTGTCCGATGTGCGACTGCACGACAGACAGGTTTTTGGCATCCAGGGTTCCGCTCACGTACTCTGAAATGAGTGGAGCAATTTTTTCACAGTTAGTCATATATACACCGGTCTATTTCTATACCAGGCTGCCAGCGAAAAATTAAGTATACACCATCGATCTAGTTTGATGTATAGTCTGTCAGCAACTTTCTTAGCTGCGCCCTGCCGTTAAACAGTCGGGACTTTACGGTTCCGAGCGGGCAGTCGGCGATTTGTGCGATCTCTTCATAGGAGATGCCTTCGACATCGTAGAGCAGAACTACTTCACGCAGCTTTTCCGGAAGCTTCTTCAGGGCATTTTCTATCTGCCCGGCGGTTTCTATCCTCATGAAGACCCGATGCGGCTCGTAGGAGATGTCCGGCGCTTCGTGGGAGCTTTCGGAGCTGTCGTCGCCAAAAGCAGGCTCGTCGAGAGAATACGCAATTGCTTTGTGCTTTTTATTGCGCCTGTAGGAATCGATGCAGATATTGCTTGCGATTCGGAACAGCCACGTGTTGAGGCTGGATTGCCTGCGGAATGAATCGAGTGACGAGTACATGCGTATGAAGACCTCTTGTGTCAGGTCTTCCGCATCTTCGGCGTCACTTGTCATTCTTAAGATGTAGTTGTACAGTTTGCCCTTGTAGCGGCCAATGATTTCGCTGAAGGCGTAGTCGTCTCCAGCCAGACATCGGTTTACGAGCACCTTGTCGGGATTATCCACGCAAATCCCCTGTGTGAAATTAACGGCATCTCTCGCCCATTGTCCAATCATATCGGATCTCTCCACATGGCTCATATCGGATGTTTTATGTGACGGAGAAAATCGCAGATTGTTCAGTGGCATTTCATTTCCCGGTCGAATCCGGCAAAATGATTGGGGAACAACGGTCTGTCGCAACCCGTAACTATAAGAAGAAGCCTCGTTATTGGTCAACTTTTAAAGAATTTGATACTTTTCGTTAATTTCAATGAAAAGTGTGGAAGGAATTCTATATGGGCCGTGCCGAATTATACCGCAGAATGGCAAGGGGCAGGTCCAATGCGCGGGACCGCACCCTTGGCGACGTACTACAGCCTGAAACTATTTATGCTGCTGTGTCGCTTCAATGTCATGGGGCGTAGCGGCTGAGGTACAAAAATATTGACATACACTGACGTGAGGAGGCTTAAGATGGTTGTTGGACATAGTGAGCAGAGGGTGCGATTTGGCAAAAAGCTCGCCGGACTAATTTGCATTTGCGGCGTTGCTGCTGCGATTGTTACGCTTGGGGCGGTGAGCCCTGCTCATGCGGTGCCCGTGCCTGAAAGAGTCCTGGCCGGAATAAAGATCTTCAGCCCATCGGATGCCGTACTTAAAAAGTTTGGAACTCCAGATGAAGTTCGCATTGGCGATCAGTCGTCGGCTCTTTTGACGGATGGCGCGATTGATATTGGCGGCGGCGCGGCGAGCACGAGCGGTTCGACCGCCGGTGGTCCTGGCGGACCGGGCGCAGGCGGCTATCCTGGATCTGCTCCAGGGGGAGCCCCTGGCGGCTATCCTGGCGCAGGCGGAGGCGGCTATCCTGGTGGGGCAGGCGGTTATCCTGGACAGCGTCCTGGCGGCGCCCCCGGCGGTTATCCTGGACAGCGTCCTGGCGGCGCTCCCGGTGGTTACCCCGGCGGCATGAATCAGAGTAATCCCAACGGACGACCCGGTGCGGGCGCTACTGGAACTCCAGCGGCGGACAGCACGGTTACCTGGGTATACGATCGCCCGGATGGCACGTCGCTTGAGTTTACGCTATCTTCCGGTGGGCGTGTCATTCAGATTCACCTTTCGGGGTACAAGTCTGTTTACAAGACGGCTCGCGGGATCGCTCTTGGTATGTCGCTCGCTACTGTGAATGTTAAGTATGGCTTCCCTGAGAGCCAGAATATTAACGGGCGTGTTCTGAATATGAACTATATCCAGAAATTCCATGCCGCCTTCCAGTTCTTGAATCAGAAACTGGTCGGCATTATCGTCGCTGCCGTAGACTAAACGGCGCCAGGCATACTGCACGAAAGCGGAGCAGTCAGGCAAGAGTACCACGAATGGCCGAACGTGACGAGATCGAGGA
>Ga0302309_10003197_pt1 | contig 12872 bp, 9 predicted proteins | sample III_Palsa_N1_1_FD_200453 | JGI IMG/M metagenome (GOLD analysis project Ga0302309, IMG submission 200453) | Peat permafrost microbial communities from Stordalen Mire near Abisko, Sweden - III_Palsa_N1_1 | ecosystem: Environmental > Terrestrial > Soil > Palsa > Peat permafrost | place: Sweden... | reverse complement strand
ATGACACCCCAGGGGCAATCAACTTGTCGGCTGGTCGCCACGCATCACCCTAAACCTTTTCCTTGCTTCATTCAACCACAAGCTGCCGGGATAATCGGTAATGATTTTTTGGTAATAAGTTTTTGCCTGCGCCTTATCGCTTAAATGGTTTTCGTAAATATCGCCCAGCATAAACACAGCATCATCCGCCCACAAGTTTGTAGGGGTATTCTCGCAAATGCTTTTTAAAAGCGGAACGGCAGCGGCAAAGTTTTTTTGCTGAATAAGTATGCGCGCCTTCGCCATTAAAATATCATCGGTAAGTGCATTGCCAGGATATTTTTTGTCGATACTATCCAAAGTTTGCACGGCTTTTTCGGGTTCTTCGGCAAAAATGAGTAAATCGGCACGGGCATATATTTTTAAAGCCGCACCGGTGCTATCAACATTCAGGTTATCAGAAATAAGCAGCGATAGGTTAAGCGCGTCATTAGCAATTAATTGTGAGGTAGCGGCCTTTAACACATCTAACTGCCGCTTGGCCCAATCAAAATCGCCGGTATAATACGATAATTTGGCGTTCCTGAATTTAGCATCCTCGCCCATATCAGTATTCGGGAAATCCTTATCAACCTGGCTGTACAATAAGGTAGCATCCCATTGCCTGCCGTTAAGCAGGTAAACATCACCCAAATCCAGTTTGCAGGAAGCCAGCACCTGTGGACTAATGCCGGGCATAGCCACAATATCTTCCAGTAATTTTTGAGCATCATTTAATTTATGCAATTTAAACGCCTGCAAATTGGCCAGCTTTTGCATCGCGAAGGCAGTGCCCGCGTTCCGGCCTAATTCATTTAACAGTCCGGTATAATCGCTTTCAAGGCTCAGCAGGTCGGCTTGCTCATATTTGCCGGCTGTTACCTTTAAACTTTTGGCATTAATCAGCTCAATTTTTGCAGAGATATAAAACTGGCCGCTGCTGCCTTTATCCACTAAAAACTGGTAACCTCTTATCGCTTCATCGTAAGCTTCATTGGCAACCAGGGTTTGGCAAAGTTCAAAAACGCTTCCGCCGGCATCATTAGTGCGTCGGTTTAGGGCCAGCGCCTGGTTTAATGCCTGTTCAAAATCCTTTTGCTGCAGGTATTGCCATATCAGTAAATCGGTATACACGGTTTGGTCGGGCTCTTTTTGTAGTCGTTTTAAAACAGCCGTTTTTAAAATAGTATAGTCCGAATCCGCCTCAAAAAGGGTGGACAAGGTATTCTCCGCCTGCGTAATATATGCAGGGTTTGAAGGTAAAAAGTTTAAATACTCGTTGGTTAAAGCCGCCTTATCGCCCTTAAAGCGGTAAAGGTTTATCAGTTCGTACGAAAAAGCGTTATTATCATTTAAAACTTTGCGGCCCTGTTCCAGTGCTTTTATGGCATAATCAATATTGCTGTTCTGGTAAAATTGCGAAGCCAGTATATTGATATAATTCTGATCGGCAGGTAACTTTTTAAGCAAATCGTCATACAAACTATTCGCTTTGGATAAATCGCCATTTTGGGTATAAATAGTGCCCAGGGTAATTACATATACAGCATCGGCAGGGTGGCTGCGTATCATTTTTTTGGTGATGTTTTCGGCATCATCAAATTTTTTGAGCGTGAGCAGGCATTTAATGTAAGGTGTGTAATAGGTTTCGTTATCCTGTTTATATAACTTTTGATACAGTTCAAGCGCTTTTTGCGGTTCGCCGGTGGCAGCGTATTGCGCGGCTAACTGTGCTTCATCCCCCTGGGCAAAAACTTTGGGACAGGTGCCAAGGCATATAACACAAATAATTACACAAAACCATTTCATCTGTTCAAAATTACCTCATTAATGTATTATTTTGTTAAATATGAATAATATTTAAACAGCAATTTATGGGTAAAATTGTAGTGACATTTGCTTTAGATAAGTTAATTTATATAATTTAACCTGATTAATGATTATTGAACCTATTTAGAATGTTAAAAAGGGCTAAAATATTATTTTATATTATTATTGCTGCTGCAGTTTATTCGTGTGGGGGCAATAAAGCCGTGCAAATACCTATCAGCGATTTTTTTAAAACGCCCCAAAAAAGCGCCTTTAAAATATCGCCCGATGGCAAATATATCTCTTACTTAAAGCCATTTAAAGAAAAACAAAACCTGTTTATTAAATCATTGACCGATGGTAAGGAGCAAATGGCTACCTCGTTTGATGATTATTCGGTTAACGATTATTTCTGGACGTATAACGACCAGATAGTTTTTACGCAGGATGTAATAGCAAGCGACGAGTATAAATTATATGCGCTGGATGTTGCGACATTAAAAGTACGCAACCTGGTTTCGGAACAAAAAGTTAAAATACGCATACTAAACCTCAGCAAAAGCGAACCGGATAAGGTTACCCTCGGGATGAATAAGCGCGACCCCGGTAGCATAGATATTTATAACCTCGATTTAAAAACCGGCAATTTGCAGGCCTACCTGATAAATCCCGGTAATTTAACCGAGTGGTTCCCGGATGATGATGGCAAAATACGCCTGGCTAAAGAATCGGACGGGGTAAACGAAACAATCCTTTTCCGCGAGAACGATGCCGCGCCGTTTAAACCAATCATTGTAAATAATTTTAAAGATAGGGTTGAACCAATAGCATTTACCGGCCATCAAAATAATTTTTATGCACTATCAAACGTTAACCGCGACAAAACAGCCCTTGTAGAAATAAATGCCGAAACCGGCAAAGAAGAGAAAGTAATATTTGCGGATGAACATGCAGATATATTAAACGTAGCACATTCGCGAAACAAGCATTGCCTGGATTATGCATCATGGGAAGAAGCGCGGCCGCATAAATATTTTTTAAATAAAAACGTTGCGGCTATTTATAACATATTTTTAACCAAGCTAAAAGGCAACGAGATAAGGATTGTTGACAGGGACAGCGTAGGCAATAAATTTATCATAAACAGTTATACCGACCGCAATCCGGGTTCGTTTTATTTATATGACCGTACTACCCAGCAGCTAACAAAACTTGGCGACATCAATTCGAGCATTAACCCATCGGAGTTATGCGCTATGAAGCCTATACAATATAAGGCCGGAGATGGCACGCTGATAAACGGGTACCTTACCCTGCCACAGGGAAATGATACAACCAATTTACCTGTTGTGGTAATGCCGCATGATTGGCCTTACGGCCCGCTTAGTCGAAATTCATGGGGCTATAACCCCGAAGTGCAGTTTTTAGCGAATAGAGGTTACGCGGTTTTCCAGGTTAATTACCGTGGTTCAACCGGTTACGGCAAAGCATTCCACAACGCGGGCTTTAAGCAGGTGGGCGGCAAAATACAGCAGGATATAACCGATGGCGTATATTGGCTCATCAACAATAAAATAGCCGATCCTAAAAAGATAGCCATATTTGGCGGTGGGTTCGGGGGCTTTTCGGCATTATATGGCGTGTCTTTTCACCCTACTTTATATAACTGCGCCATTGTTCAATACGGCCTCATTAACTTTTTTACTTATATAAAGGATGCGCCTCCCTATCTTAAGCCCTCATTACAAATGATGTACGAAATGGTAGGCAACCCGGAAACTGATGCCGACCAGCTTCGCGCCATATCGCCTGTATTTCATACCGATAGGATAAAAGCCCCGCTGCTTATTTTCCAGGGCGCTAAGGACCCGCGTGCAAACATTAGCGAGTTAAACCAGTTTGTTATTGAACTGCACAAACAAAATGTGCCGGTAACCTACTTTTTGAAGGATAACGAAAGGGCGGTTTTCAGGAATGAACACAACAAGATGCAGATGTACAGCGAAATAGAGAAGTTTTTAGACAGCAATATGCGGGTTAACCAATAATCCACATAGGATGATGAAGCATAACAACGTTTACCGGAAAAACTTCTCGCTGATTACCGCTTTTTTTGTGCTCATTTCCATCACACTGGTAATAGCGCTTTTTATTGCCTATAACCTTACCTCTAAATATGTAGAAAGCGAATTCTCCGGCAAAAAAATCGATGTGTTGGAAGCCACCGTTAAACCCTATAACGACTTCTTCAACAAAAAAATACCCGAAATTACCTCATACCAGGGTTATCTTAACTTTTCTTCAGCCGCCGATTATGCTTCTACCGTATTTAAATCATACCCATTTGTGTACCAGATTGATTTCTATGAAATTAACATTGGCAGCAAACCAGTCGGTAATCATTTAGCTATAAGCGCGCAGGCAGTTTACCAATACCAGTTGCATAAAAGCGGCATATTGGGCTATAAATCGCGAAGTATAGCCGGAGAGGCCGATTTTACCCTGATGGCGAATAGGCTTCGCGACTATATATCGTTTTCAGATACCTCGCGCGGCTCAACGCAGGACGAGATATTTAAAACCTTTTACGATGTTAAGCCCGAAAAAATCAGTTACATGAATATTTTACGCCGCGAGGATGTGAAAATATATCGTCAATTACAGCAGCAGCCTCAGCCCGGTGTTAATTACCAGCAAAATATGATGACTTTTTTGCTCGATGCTAATCGCCTTACCGTTAAAAACCTGCATCCTAAATTATACCAGAGCATAACCATAAGGCCGGTGGTGTATTACCCGCTGGATAATGCCCCCGGTTATGTAACCACTGAGGTTGCCTTACCCGGCGCTTTTTCTGATTATAAGCTATATTTTAAAACGCAAAGAAGTTATTTAACTGAAGATATTAATCGCCGTTTTATGCCTATTGCCGGTGCGGTAATACTGATGTATTTGTTCCTGGTGTTTATCGGCTACCTTATTTATCGTAACTTAAAAATTAACCTCAGGCTGTTTAAACTGCAGTACGATTTCATAAACAACTTTACCCACGAGTTTAAAACGCCGGTAAGCGTTATAAAAATTGCCGGCTCCAACCTGCGCAGCGAAGGCGGACTATCCGAAAGGCAGCTTAAGCACTACGGTAAAATACTGGACGAAGAGGCTGATAAGCTGAATGAGCTAATGAATAAGCTATTATCATTTACACAACTCGAGAACAAATCTATCGACATAAAGAAAGAGGAAATTGAGCTGAAGGATTTTGTGAAGGGCTACATTGATAGCTTTAAAATGAAATACCCTGATTTTAAACTCGAACTAAAAATAAAAGAGGTCACTACCATATACGCCGACCCGGTACTGTTGGGCAGTATATTCCAAAACCTGATGGAAAATGCCTACAAATACTCGCACCCCGAAAAAAAGGAATTGAGCATACATATTGTACACGATAAGCGTAATATTACGTTCTACTTTATTGATAAAGGAATTGGTATACCCAAAACCGAATTAAACAATATATTTAATAAATTTTACAGGCTCGAAAATAAATACAACCAAAACGGGAGCGTAGGGTTGGGTTTGGCTTTTTGTAAAGAGTTAGTTAACTTTATGAATGGCGAAATAATGGTAAAAAGCAAAGAAAACGAAGGCTCCGAATTTATAGTTACACTACCAAACGACAATTGAATATGAACAAAGAAATTAAAATAGCGCTGGCCGAAGATGACGAAAACCTGCGTTTCCTGGTTGCCGAGCGTTTGCAGGCCGAAGGCTATAAAGTTTTAGAAGCCAGCACCGGAGATGAAGCCGAAGCTATTATATTAAACGAACATCCGGATATTGTTTTACTGGATTGGATGATGCCGGGTAAACAAGGCTCGGAAGTGTGCAGCACGGTGCGCGAAAAGGGTTTTGATAAACTGATTATTATGATGACTGCCAAAGCGCAGGATATTGATAAGATTGAGGCTTATAATTTCGGCGTATCCGATTATATGGTAAAGCCATTTAATATGGATGTTTTGGTTGCGATGATTGATAACAAAATCAAATTCTCGTTAAATAACGAAAAGTCCGAATCGTACCGCTTTGCCAATATGGAGCATTTGCCTAATACGCATTTGCTGATAAAAGACGGGCGTAAAATTGAGCTTACCATACTGGAAAACCGCATACTGCTATACTTCCTTAAAAACCAGGATAAAATAATTAACCGCGAAGAGCTGATGATGGAGGTTTGGGGCTACAACGCCGATGTAAACACCCGCACCCTGGATATGCACATTGTAAGGCTGCGCAAAAAAATTGAAGCCAACCCCGATTCGCCGCAGTATTTACAAACGGTTAGAGGGATAGGATATAAATTTGTGAGCCAGGGGTAATAATATTGAGAAACTGGGTGTCATCCTGAGCGTAGTCGAAGGATGAGCGCAGAGGCCTTTGCCCGCATGCTTCGACTATCGCTCAGCATGACAAGCCCTGTGCTCATAGGACAGATTCTTCTACGACAAATACTTCCCAACAATAGGCATACGCCTGCCCATACCAAAGGCTTTGGGCGATACCCGCAAAATAGGCGGGGTTTGGTAGCGTTTATGCTCGGCCAGGTTAATCAGCCTGATGGTGCGGCGCACGGTTTGCTCGTCGTATCCCATTTTTATTATTTCGGCAGATGAGCAGCGATGTTCTACATATTCAGCAATAATGCGGTCCAAAATATCATATTCCGGTAGCGAATCGGAATCTTTTTGCCCCGGCCTTAACTCTGCCGAAGGCGGTTTGATAATAGAATTTTCAGGTATAATTTCACGTTCGCGGTTAATGTAGCGTGCCAACTGGAACACCTGCGTTTTGTAAACATCGCCAATAACCGAAATGCCGCCGCACATATCGCCATACAAAGTACCATAGCCTACGGCGGCCTCGCTTTTATTAGAGGTATTCAATAATATATACCCAAATTTGTTGCACATAGCCATTAGCAAAATTGCCCTGCTGCGCGACTGTATATTTTCTTCGGCGATATTAAAAGGCAGGCCCTTGAACTGCGGGTGCAGGGCAGTTTCAATAGATTCTGTAATATCCCGTATAGCAATAGTTTCCGATTTGCAGCCCAGGTTGGCTACTAAATCCTCTGCATCTTTAAGTGAGTGGTCGGATGAAAAACGCGATGGCAGCAATACCGCCATTACATTTTCGGCCCCCAATGCCTCCGCCGCCAAAGCGCAAACTACGGCTGAATCAATACCTCCCGACAGGCCCAATATCGCCTGCTTAAAGCCCGATTTATAAAAGTAATCGCGAATACCCAATAAAATAGCCTGGTGTATTTGCTCAATATCGCCGGGGCGCTCAGTTTTTAAGGTTGATTGGTGGTCGAAAGTAACAGCGCCATTATCACCCAAAGTATAATAGGCTACGCTTTCTTCAAAATACGGTAATTCATCAACCAGTTTACCTGTATTATCAAAAGCCAGCGAGCCGCCATCAAAAATAAGTTCGGTTTGTGCGCCAATTTGGTTTACGTAAAACAGGGGCAGCTGGTAACGCTCGGCATTGTCCTTTAAAATGGCAATACGCTCGGCATCGTGCTTGCAGTCAAACGGCGATGCGGCAATATTTATCATCACATCGGGCTTTTGCTGTATCAAAATATCCATTGGGCGGGTAACGTACAATGGGTTTTCGATGGTGTTCCACAAATCCTCGCAAATGGTTAAGGCAATGCGGTGCCCTTTAAACTCGATACAGCTAAACTCGGTCGATGGCTCAAAATAGCGGTATTCGTCAAAAATATCATAGTTAGGCAGCAGTGCTTTGTTAACAATCCCTTTTATTTTCCCGTTCTCGATAAAGTAAGCTGAATTCGATAAATCCTTGCCCTGCGGCTTTTTATTTGGTGTAGGCAGGCCTATAATACAAGCCATATCGGTACAAGCGGCGGCTATTTTTTTGGCCGATTCATCGCACAGTTCAATAAACTCGTTAAACTCTAAAAAATCGCGCGATGGGTAACCGCAAACACATAGTTCGGCAAAAACCACCAGGTCGGCGCCATTATCCCGCGCCTGGTTAATATGGTCGATAATTTTCGCGGTGTTGGCCTCGAAATTACCAATATGATAGTTTAACTGCGCTAATGCAATCTTCATTATAGGGCTGATTTAAAGAAAAAATCTAATTTTGCTCAAAGTATAAAAATGATGGCTATACCCCGCAAAACATTACAAATTTATTCAATTTTTTTTATCGCCATGCTATTGGGGGCCTGTAGCCGCGATAAAAAGGTTGATGTAAGTAATATTGACGTTAATGTAACCATCCAACGCCTCGACAAAGATTTTGATGCCATGCGCACCAAACCCATGGCTGTTGAAACGCCCATACTGGAACAAAAGTATGGCGCTTTTTACAAGAATTTTTTAGACCTGATACTGGAAACCGATAATACTAACGTTAACGATACTGTTTATTTTAAAACACTGCGCGATGTGCTTAATGGCAGGCCATATCTGGATTTAAAGCACGATGTGGATTCTGTTTACCCCGACCTGGATAAACAAAACGCTGAACTGACAGATGCTTTCAGGCGTGTGAGATACTATTTCCCGCAGCAAAAAATACCACATTTTTATGCTTATTCTTCGGGTTTTGCAACGCAGATTTCCATTGGCGACGACTATATAGCTGTTGGACTCGATTTGTTTTTGGGCGCTAACTCTCGCTTTTACCCCGCTTTAACCAAAGTCTACCCGCATTACCTGTCGCGCAATTTTACGCCCGATAACATTGCCCCAAGGGTGGTGGAAACTTTTTTGCGCGAGGACATGTTCCCCGAAAATGATAACGATCAAACCCTGCTTAACAAAATGATATATAATGGTAAAATACTGTACCTGATGGACAAGGTATTGCCCGATGTACCCGATTCAACCAAAATTGGCTATACAACTGCCCAGGTAAAGTGGTGCACAGATAATGAAGCTGCCATATGGGGCTATTTTTTAGACCAGAATTTGTTGTATGAAACCGATTGGGATAAAATCCAAAAGTATTTATCGGTAGCGCCCTTTACACCGGGAATAGGTGAGAACAATGAATCGTCGCCCAAATTAGGCGTATGGACAGGCTGGCAAATTGTAAAAAAATATATGGATAAAAATCCAAACATCACGCCGGTGCAATTAATGGCGGATACCGATGCGCAAAAGATATTAAACAATTCGAAGTATCATCCGAAGTAGTTGTTAAACCGGCTGTTTATATACTCCAAACAGTTTGTTAACCGCTTTCTCGCGGTATTTAAAAATGTTTCTTATTTGTTTTTCCACCAGTACATTGTTGGCCAGGCGGCCAATTATTCCGTAAGGGATGGCATAATTTAATAGGTCGGTCATTAACACTCCCCCCTTAACCTCTTTAAAATGGTGCTGATGGTGCCATAAAGCATAAGGTCCTGTACGCTGTTCATCCACAAAATACTCGTTTTCTTTAACGTGGGTTATCTCGGTCATCCAGTTCATTTTAATGCCGAATAGAGGAGTTATTTTATAGGTAATAATCATACCGGGATACATCTCGGTATTTTCGTCAAAATCGGATGTTACCACAAAGCCCATTTGCGGCGGCGTTATTTTAGCCAGGTTATGTGGCGATGAAAAAAACTTCCACGTTTCGGCTAATGGTATTGGAAGGTACTGCTCAAACTTTAAATGGTATGTTTTCACACTTAAATAAGCATAATTTAGCCCGATTGTTTTGTTTTTGTGAAGATAGTATTACATTATTTTAACCTCGCTGCAAGCAAGTTCAATAACTCACTAAAATCTTTTTCATCATAGCCTATAGATTGATAAATGATTTTTCCGTTTTCGTCCACAACAATGGTACGTGGGATGGATTGCGTTGCATACAAAGAGAAAATTTTTCGGTCAGCATCAGGCAGCATCGGGAAGGTAAACTGGTTTTTGGCTTTAAATGGTAACACCTTATCCCAGTCTTCCTGCCTGTCGAAAGCAAAAAGCGCGAATTTTGGATTGTCTTTATATTTTTCCCATATCTCTTTTTGTACGCGCGGCAGTTCGGCGCGGCATGGCGGGCACCAGGTAGCAAAAAAATCAATTACGACTATTTTACCACGGTAATCTGAAAGGTTGGCTGTTTTATCCTTATCAAGATGGAAATTGAAAACAGGCGCTTTATCGCCGGTTTTAGTGAGGGTGGTAGTGTCGGTTTGCTGTGCCCGGCCAAATAAGGGGGCTAAAAATACCAGCAAAAGCGGGAATAACTTTTTCATTTACAATTGTTTTTATCGATAATGCTTTCTCAAGATAAAAAACAATCATTCAAAATTCGTCAGCCTACTGTACAATTTTATTGGCGCAATACGAGCTGGCAAAAGCTTCGGGTTTGGCTTTAAATACAAAGCCCATGCTCAATATATAACCCATAGCCTCGTGCAAAGCCTGGTTCGATTTAAACATCGGGTTGGTGTTTATATCGGCATGCACCTCCAAATCAACATCATACAAATCAAGCAAATCGCAAAGCTTGTAGGCAATATCAATGGATTTTTGAACTTCGGAAAGCATGCGCTCTTTAATGCTCATTTTTTGCGAAGTGCGTTCCTGGTGAATGAACATAAAACCGCCGCGGGCTTCACGCAAAAACACAATAACGGTGGCAAAATCGGTAACATTACCTTTTACCTGCGAATCGGTACCTATGCAAACTTTAAGCTTATTGCCCAGCAAAGCTTCTCTTTCGATGGCCCTTTCAACCTCTTCGATAATGGGCAATTGGATAATTTCGCCGCTAAATTTTCTCCAGGTCATAAAAATTGATTTAAGTTAATTTGTTACAACCTGATTTTCAGGTTTATAAAAATAAGCGATAAGGTTCCATATTAACGTTAAACCCATGTGATTTATTTGTTAACATTTACACTAATATTAACACGTTTTAATATATCAGGGGTATTATGTAATTTGCTTTTGTTTTAAACGACCTTAATTAAATCAGAATGAAACCCACCAAATTGCTGATAGCCGTAATCCCGGCATTAATCATATCAGCCTGTAACAACAAAGCTAAAGATACCGACACTACGGTGCGTACCGAATTCATTGATAAATCGGCCATGGATACCACCGTTAATCCTGCGGATAATTTCTTTTTATATGCCAACGGTGCCTGGCTAAAAAAAACCGTAATACCCCCATCTGAAACTGCCTGGGGCGGCATGTACAGCATGACGCAGGATAATAACAAGGATTTGCACGAAATACTGGAAGATGTATCCAAACAAGATAACCCAGCAGGCAGCAAAGAGCAAAAAGTTGGCGACTTGTATTTAAGCGGTATGGATACCACAGCCATTGATAAACTGGGTTTTAACCCTGTAAAACCATTGCTGGCTAAAATTAATGCCGTTGCCGATTATAAGCAGCTCATAAACGTAGCCGCAAGTACATTTAATGATGGCGACGGATTTTTATTCGGGTTTTATACCGCCCCTGATGACAGGAACAGCAAACTAAACGTTGCCCATTTTGACCAGACGGGTTTAGGCCTGCCCACGCGCGATTATTATTTTGCTACCGATTCGGCATCAGTTAAAATACGCGCGGAGTATGTTAAATATATCGCAAAGCTGTTTGCCTTAACCGGTGTTGATACCGCAACAGCGAGTAAAAAGGCAGCCGGTGTTTTAAAGCTGGAAACAGCCATCGCGCAGTCACACTTAACACCAACAGAATTACGCGACCCGGTTAAAAACTACAATAAATTCGCGGTTAAGGATTTTCAGAAGGATGTACCGGATATAGACCTAAAGAATGTGTTTAACCTGATGAACCTGCATACCGATACTATTTTGGTGGGTCAGCCAAAATATTATGTTGCGCTTGATATCCTTTTAAAAAACCAGCCTATACAAGTTTGGAAGGATGACCTCGCTTTTAATGCGCTTGACAATGCATCTGCATCATTAAGCAAACCATTTAGAGATACACATTTTGCTTTTCGTAATACCGTTTTAGAAGGTCAAAAGAAACAAAAGGAACGCTGGCGCAATATGGTGGAAGTTATTGATAACGGCCTGGGCGAACTGCTTGGCCAGTTATATGTAGCCAAATACTTCCCGCCCGAAGCTAAAGCCCGCATGCAGGCCTTGGTAAGTAACCTTAAATCTGTTTACCAGGCGCGTATTACCCGGCTGGATTGGATGAGCCCTGCCACCAAACAAAAAGCGCTGGAAAAACTGGCAGCCTTCACCGTAAAAATAGGTTACCCCGATAAGTGGAAAAATTATGATGATGTGGTAATCAGCAAGGATAGCTATTACCAAAATTTGGAATCGATAAGCAAACATAATTATAACGATGAGCTTAAAAAGGTAAATAAGCCGGTTGATAAAACCGAGTGGGGAATGACACCGTCAACGGTTGACGCGTATAACAATCCTACAAATAACGAGATAGTTTTCCCTGCGGGGATATTACAATTTCCGTTTTTTGATAAGGATGCGGATGATGCCATTAACTATGGCGCCATTGGCGTAGTAATAGGCCACGAAATGACCCACGGTTTTGACGACCAGGGCCGCCAGTATGATAAAGACGGCAACCTTAAAGATTGGTGGACTCCTGAAGACGCCGCCAAGTTTAAACAGCGTGTACAGGTACTCATCAATCAATATAGTGGTTACACCGTTTTAAATAATGTACATGTAAACGGCGCTTTAACGCAGGGCGAAAACCTGGCAGATAATGGCGGCATGCAAATAGCCTACGAAGCCTTTAAACGCACACCTGAAGGTAAAAGCGATACAAAAATTGATGGTTTTACACCCGATCAGCGGTTTTTCTTGTCGCTGGCGCAGGTTTGGCGTATGAAAATACGGGATGAGACAGTAAGAATGTCGATAAGTACCAACCCGCATTCGCCGCCCATGTACCGCACTAACGGCCCAATGAGTAACATGACCAGCTTTTACAAAGCATGGAATGTTAAACCTACTAACAAAATGTACAGGCCGGATA
>Ga0302309_10003196_pt1 | contig 12873 bp, 6 predicted proteins | sample III_Palsa_N1_1_FD_200453 | JGI IMG/M metagenome (GOLD analysis project Ga0302309, IMG submission 200453) | Peat permafrost microbial communities from Stordalen Mire near Abisko, Sweden - III_Palsa_N1_1 | ecosystem: Environmental > Terrestrial > Soil > Palsa > Peat permafrost | place: Sweden... | reverse complement strand
CAGACAATGAACTTAACAGCAGTGTGTTTTGTGTCCCGTGTGCCCCCAAAGCGTTTGACGTGGCGGTGATGCAGGATATAGCCTTCGATGAACCCACCAAGTACACGAAGGATTTTAAGGAGATATATCAGAGCAATAAAAATGCTACAGCCATTCAGAGCAAGATCAATGGCCGTAATTGGTTATTCAATTATACAGAAGGTCACGATACCCAGTCTTTCAGAGATGCTAGGCAGTTATATTACGATTCAGAACGCAGCACCATTAAACAAGGACAAGAGGAAACGAAAAGCAAATTGATCTGTACGCACATCCCGGCATATACTTCTTGGGAAGGAGCATTCAATAGGTATGGCAAGTGCGATGAGAAAAAAGCGATGGCAGAAATACAAGCGGAACAGGATCGATATAAGGATGATCCACGTCAGCAACAAGCTACGATTAGGGCCTACGCCAACAACAAGAAACAGGCGTGGGGAAGTGCCGGGGCCGGTAATGTATTCGATCCTGTTCGTTTAGGTGAATTAAAGGCCGAGCTAGAATTAGATCAGCTACATAACCCAAGTGCTCCTTATACAGACGGTCATTTGGAGTGGGAGAATAACCTTTGGAATTTAGAGCCAAACCGTAGAAAGAAGGGGGAATTTTCTAAGCTCCGGTTTGTACCGCTGACCAAAGAAGAGATTTCCGCTGGCAAGGAAGACAAGATCAGGGTATATCAGGACGTGCCATTTTCGGTTCAAAACTTAGCTCTTCGCAATGGCAGGGACGAGTGGAACTGCCTCAATACACCGGAACAATTTCTTTACATCATCGGAGGTGACCCTACGAACTATGCCGCAGCTTCAGAAGTGATTCAGGGGTCCAAAAATGCTGGATATATCTTCAGTATGCCGGATGAAAAACTGGATGCCAGGAAGGGTACGATTGCCAGCAAGGTGATGTGCATCGAATATTTCTTTCGTCCTGAATTGCCGGACGAAGCGTTTGAAGACTTCCTTAAACTGATTCTATGGACTGGCTCCGCAGGTATTATTGAGGCCAACATGCCATATACCGCCACTCGACTGATAGAGGAAGGTCTTGGAAAATATATGTTCGTAAGGGATGAGAATGGCATCATCAAACTTTGGGAACGGTCGATGGGATTACCGAAGGAGGAAGACAAGAAATATCAGCTTATCCGCCGTACAGCCAATGCAACTAGCAACGAGATGCTGGAAACCATTGTCCGTGTGATTAAGAATTACTTCAAACGAGTGAAGCCTGGATCAGGAGAAAAGGACTACGGCCCAACCTTCCTTTCCGAGCGCGGATTACAGCAGTGCATGGACTTTGACCCGAAAGAAACGAAGCTGTATGACTTAGTGATGGCCCTCGGCTACGCCTTGTTTGCGATGGATTTATATATTGATATCCTGATGTTCGTAAATCAGGACGAATACGCTAATCCGGACAACTTTGTAGCTGTTCTTGATGCTTTGGCTTATAATGGGGACGGAAACATTGTACCGACTAAGAGAAAAATTGTATAATTTTAAGTATGCCCGGTCAGATTTACCTTCCTCAGCGAATAGAAATGGATGTCCAGGAGACGTTCACAGAGGCGAACGCTGCGAGATATATTAAAAACCTGATCCATGCAATTGGTGATACCAGTATGGCTACGACCAACCGGAGCGGGAAAGGCGGCGTCTACAAGAATCTTGAATCCAATGCCGTATATGTGAATAACTGGAAGCCACCACCCGGAACCGTCCAAGCCATCGGCAGGGCTTGTTTCAGGCAAACTCGGCAGGCGTTTTTGTTTACCTATTCTACTTCTGGCAATCATGGTATCTTCAGGATCAACGGCGATACCGCCACCATTCAGACGGTAGCCATCGGACCTTTCCTGAATTTTCAGCTGAATCCCAGATATTTTATCAATAGTGATGGGGGCTGCTTCTTGGAAGAAATAATCGTAGCAGACCCGGTAACGAGCCTTCCGGTCAAAAGAACCTTCCTTTTTTTTACTGATGCCTTTAATGATCAGGGGTTCATTTGTGTCGATGATGCTATTTCTACTGGTGGGTTTAACCCAGTGACCTTTCCTTTCTTTCAAGGCACCTATGATATCAACCTGCTTTTTCGTATGGGGACGATGACCCCTAATGACTGCATTCAGGTAAGCGAAATCCAGCTTACGCAAACCACTGATCAACTATCTAATGATCTTCTATACAATACATGGCAGTTTCGGTTAAGATACATCGATGTCTGGGGCAGGCCCAGCGAATATGGGATCATATCCGATATGTACATCCCAGGGGGTGGCGGCTGTATTCAGTCATCCAGCAATCTCGCTCGATGTCTCTCGCTCATGTTCCTTGCTCCGCCGCCTCACATCAATCAGATAGAAGTGGCTTACCGAAACTGCAATAGCACCCAATGGCATACAGCAGACTTCCTGGATTTATATGTTGGCGTTCCTTTGGGCGAGTGGTGGACTAGACCTAGAAATCCTGAAGTTAAATATAACGCCGGCAACGGTACTATTACGTATGTGTTTTGCGCGGATGCTGGAGATGACCCAATCGACCCGAACCTAACTAATAGGCTTAACAACGAACTCCCGATCAGGTCTAATTCTGTGGCTCCTATTGGATCTTTCACTGGGCTTGGAGGAAACCAGTATGGCCGGTTGCCTTTCTCTAAAAGTTTGCTGGATCAATTTAAGATTGTTATCACGCCTCCTTCGGAAACACCAAATTCCGCTAGAATGGCTGAAATATTTGTAGAAATATTTAGCCCATTTAATAATAGCAATCAGCCTATATACTCTGCCAACATCAATGGTAAACCTTTTTTTGGGTTTGGTGATTTTCTTGGAGTTCCCGGAACACAGACCTTCACTGATTATAAACAATATTTCATAAATCCAAATCAACAGGGATTTATTGGTTTACTCGCAGGGACCGGCGCTTACGTCGTCAGCCAGCAATACGTTATGGATATTAACGGAAACTTTACAGAGGTGCTGGCCGGTCAACGTATTCTTCTTCCGTCTAGTAACAATGTGAGGTATTTTCAAAAATTCACTTTTACTAATCTTAGTCCGCAGACTTATGTGTTCAGGATAATAGATCACCAGACGGACCCTACGGTGACGCCAACTTATGCAGAGACCAGCACCTACCTAAAAGGTTCCTTCAGTTGTAATTTCCAGGCCCCTTCCCCTAATTTAGGACAGGTAAATCACTCGAATCAGGTTAGTCCTAATAAGGAACTAATCATAGACCTTTGTGATGGAAACTATAGCACACTTACCGACAATAAAATTCTTGTAATATACGACCTGTCTGGGTCTACAGCGCGAGCCGGGTATGTAAAAAATACTAATTTGAGTGGGGAATCTCAGATCGGAATAGAACTTTTAAATTTTGTGTTTAGTGCCCCATCCGGACCAAGTATACCAGCCTTACCAACTCCACCCGTGACCCTCCCAGGTACGCCGCCCATACCTGGTTCACCCGGAACGCCGGGCAATAACAGTATAGGTGTAGATTGCCAGTTTACCGATCATAATGGATTTTTCTTTTGTGCTTCCCAAGCTGGTGGTCGTGGAGCTAGTTATAGTATAAACGGATATTGTGGATGTAAATACATATCGTTCACCGGAGAAATAGATATAGGGAGCAATGGTGGTTTGCAGATAGACCAGTGGAATCTTGATCTTAATACTAATTGCACAAGCTATGACGATCCGGTGCTGGGAATATGCAATTACATAACGATCACCGGGCAGGTTTTATTATGTGGCGGAAATGTTGGGGTGCCAAATATAGGAGTTGTTTTATCCAGAGGCGCTACAGCCACGACAGATCAAAATGGTAACTTTACGATTATCGCCCATGATGATTCTACAAATACCAGTCAGCCAAGGCAAGATAGTATTTATCTGATCGCGAGTGCTTGCGCTTTTACAGATTGTAATGGGGATTGCATACAGCCAATAAGTGTTGTGATTCAGAAGTGTACTACCTGTGCCGCCAGAACGCAATCTGTTGGCATCACATTGGTAGAATATATTTTCCTGAAAGGATTATTGAGCGGCGGAACCTACCCAATTGGTCTTACGGCATGGGATCACTTTGGAAGGCCGGGGTTTATTCAACAACTCGGAAATGCCAACATTCCACCAGTATATCAAACGAAAGTATTTGCCCCGGCTCAGGTATCTATTCAAATAGCGTCCGGCGCTGTCTTTCCGTCTTGGGTATCCTATATCACGTTCTGGATCGCTAAGGAAACCACGATTGCAGAGTACATCGATTGGATTGTGGACAGCTTTATTTTGGTAGACAATACCGGTCTCGAAAATACCGCCGCCCCAACGCAGATTAAAATTTACTACGCGAGCCTAATCGAATACAACAAGCAGAATAACTATAACACGACTGTCAACTGGAGCTTTTTAGAACCGCTGCCTGCAAACGCAGCATCAGGAGCGACGCAAACTCCATACACTACTGACCGGGTACAATTCCTGATGAATGGAGACGGTACTTTCTTTTCAAGTAACATCACTTCACTGGTTAAATACGATCAGACTGGGCAATACTTTCTCATTAACTACACGCCAGAGTTGGCTAATCTGATAGCCAACGCTCGCATACGAATTTATCGTCCGAGAGTTGGGTTGTTCACAGAAGGCCAGGAGAATACGGCTCCTTATTTCGAATTGTGCAGCACAATCATGGTTAATACAAGAGGTATTCCTGCTTCCTTATCGGCCATTCTCAATGCTTTCGACACGTATTATATATACAGGGGTATTATCCCAGTGCCGACTGCACAGCCGAATACTAACCCCATAGTATACGTTGACGAACCGAGACTGGAAGGCATTCCTTTTGAACACAACAGTCCCTCAGATTTTTGGGGGCAAGGATGCGCTAATTTCGGTAGGGTCAACATCAATAATGACCAGGAAACCATTTTATTCAAGAAAGATGAGGTAACGCTATCGGATACCTTGTCGGCCACCGGGCTTCTTAATTTCCTATGCTTCTTCGGGGATCAACCCGTTGGAGATTTTAGCGATACGGATCTAAATGGTATTATAGCAATCTTGCCAGAAACAGGCAAGGTGCTCATTGTTGGCCAAAACGACCATTTTATTGTGGGGTTCAATGATAATTTGGGTAGAATCAATGCAGACGGAACCTTTCAAGCGGGGAGCATTCCAAACACCTTTGGCTTACCGAATATAAAGGTCGGACAAAATTGGGGGTGTAGTTTGGAAGATAAAAATACGATCTACAAAAAAGAGGGACTTGTTCATTGGCTAGACCGTAATAAAGTGGCTATCATTCAGCACAACTATATCAGGGCCTTCAACGTATCCAAAGCAGACCCAGCCCTTGGTATTCCTGGTGGCATTGATAGTTGGCTGCATGTAAAAGTGAAGGAGGTTAAGAATTTCAATCTGCAAGCCGGTAGTCTCAAAAGATATTTCCACGGGATTGTCAACCCGCAGGGGTATGAGTATATCATCAGCGATTATACCATCGGGTCTAACAGTCCTGTAAACAGTGAACGAGGCCCAAATGTCACCATGAATGAAACGATGTCAATGGACATCTTCACCAAATACTGGAAAGGAGCTCTCGGGTTCACGCCAGAGTTGTACGCGGAGATTGAAGGAGAGCTAACTGCCCAACAGTTATTCTCTTTCTGGAAGGGGATACCGTGGAGCCACTACAACGATCTTACTGTTAAATCATATGGCCAAATGTTCGGGATCACACTTGTCCGTGTTATGGAGGTGGTGATATCCATTGATAAAATGGCCAAGAAAAAACCTCTTTCTATCGGTGTAATTTGTAAGCAAGGTCAATATTTTGTGGATCGAGCAATAACAGAAGGCGGACAGCGAACCAGGATGCTTTTGTCTGTATGGATTCAGGCCGTTTGGGGATGGTATGCTCCGTTCCTGTGCGACATGAATACTCCATTCGATCCCAACCGACCCTCTCAAACGAGCATGCCGAATGTGCTATTCGACGGGAACATGCTGGTTGGAGACTTTATTAAAACCAGATTGATTGGAGATCCTGCCACTGATACAACGTATACCGAATTGGAAGGAGTGCTGACTTCTGTATTTAAAGACGGAAATAATCTTGTAAACAAATGAGGGATTACAGCTACAATATTGATGCCATATTCAATAGTCCGATAAAGGTTCCTGATTCAAATCCAGGAGGTGGCGGAGGTGATGATAAGACATACTCTCCGCCATCTAATTACAAGCCATCTACTTCAGATCAGAGGGCTAAGTGGAATAAATTTTTGGATTTCTTGTCTTCTAAAGGCGTTGGTGGGAGCAAAGACTTAGACGCTCGGGACAAATCACTTGGGCTTGGCTATTTGAAAGAATACAACAAGGCGAATCCTAAAGATGCTGTAGAAGAGAGTTTTATTCCGACAGCTCAATACGAAAATTATCTTATTCGAAGACAAAGCAAATTCCCTGGCCTCAGTGATGACCAAAATAAAAGTGCCTTTTCTGGTTTGCCAGATGCGTACAAGACGAAGAACATCTCTCCAGTTGATAGTTGGCTTGGGTCGGCTACCTCTCGTCAGTTTTATCCCACTTTTAAATTGGGGACAAAAGGAGGGGAAAAGGATTTCGGAACCAATTTTGAGGATTTTTTAAAAACCATTCAATAAAATGTTGACGCTTACTATATCGAAATTAAGGTTTCCAAACAATCAACCAATCTCTGCACCCATCGTAGTCTCTCTTTCGATTAAAGGGTATTATGAGCCAGATAGCTACTATGAATTAATTGCTGATGAAGTCCCGGTTGATGTAAACGGAAATATTTTGGATTCCCCGCTTCCGTCCGTTTCGATAGACCCTACCCAAAAATATGTCATTCAGGCCGTCAACGAATTGTGCGGGTTTATATATACGCAGGACGTGATCATTTTCCCATACTGTCCTGTTGGGTATACGTTATCATCAGATCAATCCGAATGTTCTATCGTCGAAACAGCAGCAGCCACACCTCCGTCTGCTCCACAGACAACGGTATCCGAGACGAATATGAACTATAGTGTTTACGGGACATTTATTTATGCTCCAGGGTATAACAGTGACGGTACTGGGCCGTCTACTCAAATACCAACCTCCAATCCTTTTTGGATCAACCCAACCTCGGACACTACTGATGGTCCTCTTAACCGATCCGGATTATGGGTCTCTCCACCGGCCGATAATCAGCAAATTGGATACTCTGTTTGTGTTAATTTTCCGGTGGACACCACAGTTTTGATTGGTATAGGAACGGATAATTATGGCATTATCAATCTTGATGGGAACAATATTGTGACGCAAAATCCTACCACCTTGGCGGCTCAGTATAATGCCATGTTCCCAGGAATTGGCGCTTTCGTGACCTTCAGAATATGGCACGTATATCCAGTAATGGTGACAGCCGGGGAGCATGTACTTGAAATTAGCGGTTTTAACGTGAGCGGGCCGGCAGCGGTTGGAGTAGAGGTATATTCGCTTACACCGACGGAGTTGGAATCCATCACCTCGTATGGAGCAATGGGAACAAACCTTATTTTTTCATCCAAAGATTACATCGGACAAAATGTGCAGCTTGGAACAGGTGGAATTGGGTATTCCTGTCCCCTTGGGTTTTCTTTGAAGGCATGCGACAGTCCACCATCTTGTGTTAAAGTGCTGCTAACGCCGGTGCTTTATTAGGGGCTTTGAGTGATACGTATTTGCTTTCCGATACGATGTATTCGACCCCCATAAACTCGACCTGCATGTAGGCGGCGATATTTAAGACGTAGGCCCGGTCACCTTTTCTTAAATTTGGATTAACGGTCTTTAGTAACTGATCATTGAAAGCGTATAGGATATGAGGTTCATATTGTCGCTTGTTGATTTGCTTAGAAAGAGCATCGTTTTCGGCCTCCAGTCTCTTAATAATAGGGGTAACCTTTTCGTTCACTTTTTTGTCGATGTTGATGGGCCATCTCGCCCATTTCATAATCTCTTTTTTGTTTTCTGCCATTTTTTCAATCATCTCCGTTCGGGTTTTCTTTCTATATTTTGGCACCACCAAGTCTCCGTCAGCTTGTTCAAAAGCTATATTGGTGACTATTCTTCCAACACCAGGCATGTTAAGCATGAAGGGAGGAAAATCGCTTGTCGGGGTTCTGTCAATTTCAAAAAACACATAATCCTTGCTAGGAATTATCTTTTCTCCATCGTAGACCCCAAAGGTGTTGTTTCGGTCCCCGTTATGGCAAAAGGCAGTGACGCAGTAATAATTCCAGTCGTCATCGGAGTGAACCATGAAGAATTTGTCTCTCATCCCGGATACCTTACCTTCGATAAAATGGTGGGCGATAAGGATATCTCCCACCTTGGCTTCCGGGAAAAATTCATGGGCGGCACTTCCGATCCCCAAGATTTCTCCGCACTGCATTCCTCTTTTCATATAGACATGCTCGGGAGGATAGTACAAGATGCCGATTTTTTCGAGACGTTCCCGTTGTTCTTTTTTTGGGATCCTGATGAGGAAAAAGGCGGGCATGACTTCCTGGATTTGATCGAAGGCCATAATGAATGTTGTGTTTTAAACAAAAATAACTGAAATTTACTAAAATTACCGACAAATGGAGATTTGGCAAGACGTAAAAGGATGGGAAGGTAAATACTCTGTCAGTGACCAAGGACGCGTCTTGTCTCTTAGAAAGGACTGGAAAATACTGAAGCCGGTGATTAGGGCTGGATACCCGTCTGTGACACTTTACAGTAACGGGATATATGAACATTACACTATTCATAGGCTAGTGATGGACACGTTTGATGAAAACAAGCTAGGACTTAGAGAGGTGGATCATCTATACGGAGATAAACTGGACCCTCGTTTGATCAATCTTGAAAGGGTGACCAGTTCTGAAAACAAGAAACGGGCATATAAGCTGGGGCTGATCGATAAGAGGGGAGAAAGACACCATCTGTCTAGGTTAACAAACGAACAGGTACTTGAAATTTTTAATTCTCCGCTGGTATCCTCAAAATTAGCTAGTATTTTTAAAGTAACTGCTGACCAAATAACAGCCATAAAAAGAGGTCAGCAGTGGGCTCATATCACTGGTAAAAAATACCAGAAGGCAGGGATAAGGCAGTTGACCAAAGAGGAAGTGATTGCTATTTTTAACGATAAAGGAACACTTCGCGGATTGGGACAAAAATATAATGTTTCGTGCATGACCGTTTATGATATAAGAAGCGGAAAATCACATACTCGCATTACCAAACAATTGAAAAACAATTAGTTATGTATGGACCGTCCTACGAAATTTATCGTACACCAGACCCGGCTAAAAAAGATGCCGTTTGGGCGAATATGTGCATAACCTGCCTAAGAAGAGACATGAGGCCCTTGGTTAATCAGGTTCGGTGTCGGCATAATAAACAATTGCTCGATTCCATGCAGGATATCGACTATATTAAAGATAATTTTAAGGACAAGGAATTCAAGGCACACATGGAGTGGGACCCATTGGGGGTAATGGAAGTATTCAAAAATATCTTGACGGAAGATATTATGAAAGATCCTCCCAAGGCAGAGTTAAAAGCCATCGATCCGCTGGCGATAAGTGACCGGGAAAAAGATATCATGCGACTAACGAACCGAAAGATCGTGGAGAATGATATCAACAAGTATCAGTCTCAAGTGATGTCGGGCATGCCAAAATATAAGTACGGGCCAGATAAATTCAAGAGCAATGTGGCAGATTTTGAAAAATTGGGTTTGAACGAAACAGACCCAGAAGATGTGACTTTTTTTGAACAGGAGATTCAGCGCCTCAACTATGAGATCGCGGGGCAGTCAATTTTAAGTTTGGTGTTCAAATTATGCCGCTTTGACCTGGATACTGTTTTGAAGGTTGTCAGAGATATTTTAGCGATCAAGGCTCTCGCACTTCAAATTTATGTGGACAAGATCACCGGGGAAATAAAATGCAAATACCTGTATCCAGACACGTTTTATGGAATTTTCGGTGACAGCGGGGACGGCAGAAACGATATCGCCAAGGGATGGGTAGACAACATATCGATCAACGAATGGCTTCAGTTGGTGGGTAATGAGTTTGACTGGGACAGAGATTGGAGAAAATTATTGTGGGCGATCAACTTTTGCGGTAACACCAAATATACTGGGTTTATCAGAAACAATACCCCTTATGATTGCTGCAAAAACGATAGATGGCTGACGGAGGGAGGTTTGCCATTGAACTCAGAATCTAATTTGATAGAATGGACAATGGTATTCAGTTATCAAATTCAGTGCGGGTACGTCGAATGGAAAGTCGAAGAAGCCACTGCCACTACGTTGCGCAATAGTAAGGGTGGTTTGGTGGATATTGTCCCATACAGCCTTGAATTGGAGCAGAAGCAAATCGTAGAAGGGTATTATAAAGAAAGTACTTACCAGCAGCAGACTTATGGCTCCTATTTCATCGCCACCGGGACAGTCTCTCAGTGGATTTTCGGATACAGCAAGGTGTATTATCAAACACTATCCGGGTCCAATGATGAATACTCGGATGGCACCCTGATGTATCAAATTTATCCAGGCAAAAGCGCCACTGAAATAGCCAAACCATATATTCGGATGTGCAACGAAGCCTTCGTTAAAATGCTTTGGACCATCGATAAAGCAAAACCGGAGGATGACGTGTATATATACGAGGAAATTGTTCAGATCGCCAAGATCATGCAACAGGCATATCCTCAAAATCAGTCCAACAAATTGCCTTCGCTACAGACCATCATCAAAGAGGTGATCGAATACCAGCGAGCGAATTTTGTTCGACTGAGGGCGTTCCCAAGGATAGATGGCAAACCGATAGCTCAACTGCCGACGCTGGAAGGAAGGAAAAACGGGCTGGACCCGGTGTATATATCGATGCTGTCGGTGTTGACATGGGCAGAAATGCAAATCGGATCTAAGATAGGGGTCAACCCGATGCGGGTAGGCGCGAATCCTCCGGAAAGAGAAAGCGAAAAGTCAGAGACGAATACCATTCAGTATTCGATGGATGCTACCAGTTACATCTACCGGATGATCCAAACGGTAAAGAACAGAGCGGCTACAACTATGTTGAACTATAGCCAAAATATTATTTTATTCGAAGATTCTATTCCGTACAAATGGCTGTCAAAGGCTATAGGAGAGGAGGATTTTCAGTCCATAAAATTAATGGGTCCATTTGCTGCTCACCGGTACGGAATGTTCGTTAACGACTATAACACGAACCAACTCAAGCAGCGGATCAATCAAGCAGCGGATATGGCACTATCTCAAAAAGAAATCACGATTGACAAGTGGGGCATGATCATCGAAGCAGAAGATCCAAAGAAGGCCCTGAAACGACTGGCCGTGTATGAAAGGAAGGAGAAGAAAAGAGAACGGCGTCAGCAGCTTGAAGATGCGAAGATCAAGCAGGAGATGCAAGCGGCCCAAAATCAGCATGAGAAAGAGGTGCTGGCGCTCAAAGGTCAAATCGAAATTAAGAAGGCCGAGATCGAGAGCCAGGGTCTTGTTGCGTCTGCACAAATTCAGTCTGATGGCCGTATTAAAGTCAAGGAAATTACAGTTGATGCGGAAGGGCCGAAGCAGGCCGACAAGGCTCAGGCGACCAAAGAGGTCAATACCTCAAAAGAAAAAGATAATGAATCTAAACCGTTTCCGGCTGTATCAGGGGCACAATAAAAATATCTTCTATAATACAACTGATAGGGCGTCCCATTTTTTCTGATAATTTCAATAACGTAGGGTATAAATGATCCGGTATTCTGTACTGGATCTTTTTTTTTGGTCCAGATGCAGGCGTTATGCATCCAGGGCACTCTTCAAATTTTTGATTAAGGAGAAATATTTTTGATCGAAGATAATTACTTAGGTTCCCCTTGTCCATTTCAACTATTCTCCTTTGTATTTCATTCCACTCTCCTTGAGTTCGAGTAAAGACTAACCGTTTATTGAAAGCGTCCATATTTTTAGTTTTAGACACCCGTAGGTGTCACTAAGGTAGGCAAAATCCATTGATCATGATTTGAAAAACTACATTTGGTCTGAAAATCATCTCTGCATGAATTTAGAGCAATTGAATTTGATCCGAAAAGGGAATGGCCAGGAACCGCTCACCGAGTTACCGGCTGACCTTGCTGGACCAAACAATGATGATGGTAAAGGAGGTGGAGGGGACACACCGGAGCAGATAGAAGCGAAGAGAAAACAAGCCGAACTGGACGCCGAGAAAGAAAAGGCCAAAAATAAGGACGCCGATAAGACCAAGATTCCGCTGACTGATGAGGAAGTCTTGGCGCTGCTGGCCGAAAGGGGTATAGCAGCGGCCTCCTTAGAGGATTTGAAACCAAAGCCAGTCGTTGACCCCGCCAAAGCTGCCGAAGAAAGAGACGCCGCCGAACTCGCCTTCGGATTGACCAAGGGGCTCTTCACCAAAAAAGACTACGATCAGTTTACCCAGGATACGCAAGATGTTAACAAACTTGCGTATGATGAATTTTATGCCGAGACCAAGGCAGCAAACCCCGATTTTAAGGACGAGGATATTCAGGCTGAATTTTTGGCCACCTTTGGCTTGGACAAGGACAAGGATAGCTACCAATTTAAGCGCGGGCTAAAAATCGTGAAGGAGCGTGGAGAAGCTATCCTGAAAGCCAAACACGCGAAGATTTTCTCAGGAAAAGATGCTTTTGGTAAAAACGAGCAAAGCACTCAGGCCACAGCCGAAACTCAAAGGAAAGTGGCCGCTGCTCTCCCC
>Ga0302309_10003190_pt1 | contig 12889 bp, 9 predicted proteins | sample III_Palsa_N1_1_FD_200453 | JGI IMG/M metagenome (GOLD analysis project Ga0302309, IMG submission 200453) | Peat permafrost microbial communities from Stordalen Mire near Abisko, Sweden - III_Palsa_N1_1 | ecosystem: Environmental > Terrestrial > Soil > Palsa > Peat permafrost | place: Sweden... | reverse complement strand
GTATTTGAGGCAGCCTCCCGGTTTTGGCTGGATGATGGTTATAAAAGCATTAATATGTCGTTCGAGCACCCGGATATTTCTTCGATATGGGAAGAAACAAATAAGGTAGATACTACCCGCATTATTTTAAAGGCTTACGGTCCCGGCGGACTTTCGCCGCAAAGGGTTTTGGCCGCTTTCAGGGAAGTATATCCAGGCAAGCACGATACCATTGAACAGGCCTTAACAAAAGACTGGACAAAGGATAAATACGCCCCGGTATGCGAGATGGAGCCTTTCCCGATAGGCGAAATGCATAAATTCTGGCCGCAACTGATGATGCCCGATGGCAGAATTTATTTTGCCGGTACTTATGCAGATAACATGAGCCGCGGTATGGAATCGTGCATCCGTTCGGCGCAAAGGGTGGCTGGGGAGATCGGTAAACTTTGATTTCGGATGTTAAAAAGCTTGAACGCCCAGCACCTGAAACACCTGGTACACGTGGACATAGGTGAGCATACCTGAACACACGTGGCACACCTGAACACACCTGGCACACTTCAAAAATTAATGAGCTAAAGAAATTATAAAAGGCAAAAAAGCAACGCATGACAAAAAGACCAAGGCTTATTTACATCAACATATTTGTTGCATTATTTTTATGCGCCGTTTTAAATTTTTCAAATCCTTTCAGCAAAAATAGCCAACAAGAAAATCAACCGCCTGTAGTAAAGATCGTCACCCCGAAAAACAACAGCCTTTTTGATTGGGATACACAAATTAACTACGAGATTAGTGTAGCGGACAAGGAAGACGGCGATTCGAAATTTGACGAAATAAATGTTAAAGAAGTATTGCTCGAGGTAAGATATGCCGGTAATAAATCAAAAATTCCTACAGTAAGTAATGTTATTCCCGCAGACCCACCAGGCCTGGCAGTTATGAGGACATCCAATTGTTTTAACTGCCATAACTTTAACAGTAAGTCTATCGGCCCTTCGCTTTTCGACATTAGTAAACGTTACCCGGCAACATTAGCTAATCTAGATTCGCTGGTAAAACATATCAGGGCAGGTTCATCCGGTATCTGGGGAAAAGAAAAAATGCCAACCCATCCGGAGCTATCACCAACCGAAACAAAAAGTACGGTGCAGTGGATATTAAAACACGCTGCCGACCCTGATGTGAATTATTATATCGGGACAGAAGGCACCTTTCGTATTAAACAGCCTGGTGCTTCAAAACCAAATGCTGCTTATATACTTACCGCCAGCTATATTGATCATGGGTTAAAAAACGCGCCGGGGAAGCAACGGTTGAAAGGGCAGGATGTGGTGGTTTTGCATAGCAAGTAAAAGGTTTGCCCGGTAACTGCCCTTTTTAATTTTATGATGGAATTGTTATATTTATTAAATGGATGCATTGATAGTTTACCCGGAGAATAAAGAGCAATTAGCCGCTTTAAAGGCGGTTATGAAAGCAATGAAGGTGACGTTTAAGCAAAAAGGTGACGTTTACGAAGTGGATGTGATAGTTGGTGTAAAAGAATCGTTAAAACAAGCAGAGGAAGGTAAATTAACTCCATATAAAGGAATTAAGGATATGCTTAATTTGCCATAAGCCACCTGTTGTTTAACCTAAATTTTACATTACTGTTTAGTATTATTTATATTTTAGACACCTTAATCATTCTCTTTTAATTCATGAAAAAACTTTTTCCTGTTTTAATCTTTGCTATCTATTTTAATATTTGTTCAGCGCAAAATCTCATCTATCCATTAGCAAACAAAATACCGGTAACAGATGAGTTTTACAACAAATACAAGGTAACGGATAATTACAGATGGATGGAAGATCCGGAGAATCCGGATCTCAAAAAATGGGTTAACGACGAAAATGCTATTTCGCAAAAATTCATCACCAAAGCATCAAATAAAAATGATGCTATGCAATTTATAACGCAATTATCCAACGTTTTCTATCACGATCCGGTTAAAAAAGGGAGTTATTATTTTACTTATGCCTATTACGATGGTCTTAGCGTACCGGCCCTGTATGTTCAGAACAGCTTGAATGATGATGAACCGCGTATTATAGTAGATCCTAACTTCATATCCCGCAAAGACAAAATAACCATCAGGGATTACGAAGTATCGCACAACTCCAAATACCTTGCTTATGAGTTTAGCCGCAACGGAAGCGATTGGGTAGAAATAAAAGTATCAGGAATTGAAGGGTCGGAATTCAAGGATCATTTAACCAACGTTAAATTTTCAAATATTTCCTGGCACGGCGACGGCTTTTTTTATTCAGCATACCCACGCTTAAACGATCTGGGTAGAACAGAGGGACAAACCGTATTTTACCATAAATTAGGCACTTCGCAAAATGAGGATGTGGTGGTTTTTAAACGGGATAACCCAAGCCTGCAGTTTAATTTTTTAACCACTAACGACGAAAGATATTTTATCCTCGGTGAGCATAACCAGGCAACCGGGACCTATAATTATTTTTATATTGATTACCAGGAACCGGAACCTTCATTGAAGCCCTTACTTATAAATTTGAAATATAATATTGATTTTATCGATAGTCATGATGGGAAATTAATAGCCGTTAGTTTGCATTCCGCAGATAAAGGAAGCATAGTTGAAATTGATCCGAAAGATCCGTTAAAATGGAGGTTAATAGCTGCGCCCTATTCGGAAGCTTTGCTATTAAAAGTTGTTCCGTTGAAGGATAAAATTATCGCATTATACAAATCAAAAATAAGCCCTGTTATTGAAGTTATAGATTATAATGGTAAACAGCTAAATAGTATCGCTTTCCCGGAAGGTACTTCAGTAAGCGGCCTTAACGGATCGCCGGATGATAAGGAGCTTTTATATAGTTATCAATCGTATACTACCCCGCCGGTTGTTTATACTTTTAATACCGAAACCTATGAAAGCAAAATAACGCGTCAATCAAGTGTTAGCTATGATTATAAAAGCTTTGTTTATAAGGAGCTGGAGTACAGCATTACTGACTCTGTTAAAGTACCCATGCTTATTGTTTATAAAAAAGGGATAAAGCTTGATGGCAGCAATCCAACACTGCTCGAAGCCTATGGAGGATTCGGGGCCGTAAGTGAGCCACACTTTGATCCCGGCATTGTTTATTTTTTAAGGCAGGGCGGTGTGTACGCTTATGCTTTTATAAGAGGCGGCGGCGAGCTGGGCTCAAAATGGGCGCATGCAGGCGAGGGCGCCTATAAGCAAAACTCATTTAGTGATTTTATTGCAGGGGCCCAGTATTTGATAAAACAAGGTTATACCAGCCCGGCAAAGCTGGCTATATCAGGAGGCTCAAACGGAGGCCTTGTTGTGGCTGCTGCAGCCATACAAAGACCCGATCTTTTTAAAGCGGTGGTGCCCGTTGTAGCGCCGTTTGATATGCTGCGGTTTGAAAACTTTACAGTCGGCTCATTTCACACTGATGAATATGGCACTGTAAAAGACAGCACAAGCTTTACCCGGCTCTATAATTATTCGCCTTACAATAATATTAAGGAAGATGTTAACTATCCTGCCATGCTCATCATCACATCAGAAAATGATGACCGGGTGCCGCCACTGCATTCGTTTAAGTTTACTGCAAAAATGCAAAGCAGGCCCGCTCAAACTAATCCCATTTTATTAATGGTAAATAAACAGGCCGGTCATTATGGCATTGGTGATAATAATTTTTTAAATGAGCTTAGGGAAAAAGCCAACCTTTATGCTTTTGTTGTTGAAATGTTGAAATAAACAATGAAAGCGGACTTACGAAGTTTAACTCGTAGTTATTTGTTTTTAATGGCCTCGTTGAGGGCTGCGCCGTTTTAAAACTTCGTAAGTCTTTCGGAGACCTCGTTAGCCAAGAAGGATTTGTTCTAAAGTTAGACCTTGTTTTTTGCCGTTTTTTATTTCTTTAGCCTCAGTGAATGCTTCTTCTAACTCTATTTAATACAGCATTCTTCCTGGTCGCTTTTGATTCTGATATTACCTCACCACCAAGTTCTTCAATAAACTTCTTAACCTTGTCCTTCAAGTTATCCGGTATGTTCGCAGTTATCGTTGTCATTTTTGATTTGCTGTATAACAAAAATAATAATTTTATCGCATAAAAATCTTAAATCTTTGACTGTGCTCTTCACTTTCCCACCTCATACAATCCGTTATGCCCTGTAACATAAAGCGTTTTACCATCTTTACCGCCAAAAGTTAATGATGTTGGCCGCTCGGGTACTTTTATTACTTTAATTTGTTTGCCGGTGCTGTCATAAACATAAACTTGTCCGTCGGCTATGTACACATTACCCTCGTTGTCTGTTGTAGAAGCAAATTCGCCCCGTTCGGCAAAGTACTTCAGGTTGGATACGTAGCCTTTCGGGTCCACATCCACGCTTACGGTTCGTTTATCATATTCATCAGCAATGTATGCCGGTTTGCCGGGAAAGGCGGTGGCTAAAGCTGTAGAACGTGCCAGGTCATAAACCACCGGAACAATAGTTACGCCATCCGGCGCTACAAAACATTCCTGCGCTTTATTTACGGTCACGGTATTAAAATCGTGGTAATCGCGCCAGCGGTGGGCCGGATAAAGGGCTTTGTAAATGGGGTTGATCTCGCCCATCGGCTCTTTTTTCAATAACTGAATAGTTTCATCGGGATTAGTAGGATCGATAGCATATACCCATGTTGCAAAACCCGAATTTCCCCAACCGCTGAAGGAGGTACCCGCGGCATCCGCCGGATTTTTAAATTCCTCGGGCTTGCCGTTTACTAAGTAGCCTGGCTTAGGCACATATTTAAAAACAACCAGCAGGTTATCATTTTTATCACAAGCTAAGGATAACGGTTCCCAATGATAATCAGCCAACAAACTTATGGAACGGGTTTCAGCCGACCATTTATAGATCCGTCTCATCCTTGATTCACAGAAATACACATTTCCTTTACTGTCCGAGCAGGAACCTTCAGCAAATTCAAAACCGGTTGCCAGTTTGCTGACCTGTCCGTTTGGTTGAGTAGGGTTAGCGGTATTTTTATCACCAATAAATAGCCTTGCAAACTCCCATGGACGCACTTCGGTATCAGTATTAACATCATAGAGAGGCACTGTTGTGGTATATTTTATCTGGCTGTAATTATGCACGTTTAAAAACTCGATGTTTTTATTCGCCCAACTCCTGATAGAATAAGGTGCAGGTTTGTTCACCCGTATCACCCTGAACATATACAGGTTGGCAAAAACCATATCATGGCAATTCTCGAGTTCCATGGGCTGGCATTCGGTGCTTTCGCGGCTTTCCTCTTCCAGTTGCAGGGCATATATATTAAAGTTAGCCACATTGTTTAATCTTATCTCATTACGCACATGGTGCTCAATGGATAAGGCATAAATATGACTGGGCGTTGAGGTATTTGATATGTATGCCCCGGCGGTTGCGAAAGTATTGGCCGACCATATATTCATAAAGGTACCACCACCGCCGTCAGTTATCCAAAGGCTCCAGTATTGAGTATCCCATGAGGGATCAACGCCGTTGTAACCTTTATTGTAAATGCCGGGTTTAGGTTTTGTTCCGGGTCTTTGTAAACCACCATGACCGCCAATAAATTTCACATCATTCAAAAACGAATACTCGCCTGCCATCCATTTACAGGCTACGGCTCTCGGGTTATCCGCATTGGTGGAAAGCCCGATGCCGGTAACAATATTCTGTCCTCCTTTGGATGTTTCCAGCAAAGCTTTCGGGCCTCCGAATCCACCAAAGGCAGGCGTATTATCAGGAATTATTAATTGCGTGGCAATAGGGTTTAAGCCAATGAGCACGGTATTGGGTTTTAGCTTTATAGTTTCGCTAACGCGGTACCATCCCTGCGGAAAATAAATAGTAGTGTATTTGTCGATGGCATCCTGAATTATGCGGGTATTGTCGGTAGTATCATCGCCTTTTGCCCCCAATGTTTTAATATTTACCCAGGTATTTACAGCAGGCAGGTCGGGAATGTCTTTTTTAACAGGCTCAGGGAAAACGGTAAGCGGCTGTATATCCTGTATGGTTTTATAAACGGGATCAGCGGTAAGGCTATCCATCTGCAAACCATAAATAAAGCTCTTAATCTTATACATTGATCCCGCTCCCGGCGTTTGTTTCCCGCTGCGGCGATAGCTTGCCAGTATAGGTACATCACGGCAATCAATATTGCGCAAACTGATCTGGTTAACGGCATTATCTTCATTACTTATAATTATGGCCGGACCGCTTACTTTATCAAAACGGCAATTTTCCATAAACAGTTTTTCATGATAATTGGGATTGATGCTGATCACCGTCGGCACATTTTTGGCCTGCAAACGTACGATGGTTAACCCGGCTTCCTGCGTGCGGATGGCTGCTTCCCGCTGCCCTTCAAAATAAGTATCCACCATCATAAACTGCCACCCTGGCGAAGGTTTGGTGGTATAAATTCCATACTGCCCGCCAAAAAATCTTACATCGTTCATCGCATTGCCCACATCGAATAAACCTGCTTTGCCATTGCCAATGTTAATATCAACATGCCCTATAAAGCTATGCTGTGCAAAATGAGCGCGTAACGCAACTGCAACCGGGTTGCCATCTTCAATTTTTAAATTAACATTGCTCAGCGCGCTATAAAAAGTTGAGGCGCCGGCATCATGCACCGGCTCGCCCGGTTTTGATAAATTGCTTACAAACCAAAACATATATTTCGCTTTGCCTTTATCAGTTGAGTCGGCAGTTTGAAAGCCTGGAGAATTTTTGGCGAGGATGATTTCGGGGCGGTTTTTGCCGTAACCAATCAACCTAACAGCGGTTGGGATAAATATCGTTTTTGAGATCAGGTATTTCCCTTCGGGGATAAAAACGATTCCAAAATTATATTTTGTTTTCACTTCGGTTATGGCCTGCTGCAGCGCGTCGGATACATCTGTTTTTCCATCAGCAGTGATTTTAAAATTAGCCGGTGTAAAATAAATCGCATCTGAGTCATCAGGCCGGCTTTGATAAATTGACTTACCCGCTTGCTGTCCAAAAGAAACCAATTGAGTTAAAAATAAAAGCGCAGCTATTGAAATGATCTTTTTCACTTGATATGATAATTTATGCAGGTTTTTTGTTGAAGGGGAATCAATTGGCAAGTTACAGGTTTATCCTGTTTTTGGAGACGAAGTTTTGTATCAAGTTTGTTAACGAGAGGTTTTGCAATGTAGAATTTTGTAGAGACGTAATATTTTGCGTCTCTGACTATGCCAAACGGTTCACAAGCATGCGGGAGACGCAAAATATTGCGTCTCTACAACGATATAAAATCATTCTTAAAGGTTTCTAGGCCCCTATTTGGAAACCACCTGGCTATCAAATATCGAATTCAAAACACCAGCCAACCTTATTCCGCCTTTTTCAATACGGCTTTGCAATACAGGCAGGTGTGTTTTGTAATATTCTTCATCAAAATTGGGGTTTTCAGCAGCCTCCTGGTAAAGTATAGTGCTTACCTGGTACGATTCCCAAAGCCAAATCATCAAATCATCGCTTTGCCATTTCTTTATTTCTGCAAGTGAGGCATTATCATAATTTACAGCCATTTGTTTGTAGCTTAAACCCTGGTGATCGATTAGCCCGCTATCCCATAACCCATGCAGGTTATCATTTGCTCCATTAAACGTTACGCTGATTGCGTTCCCGCCCTTGTCTTCGGCATGGCTTACATGCATGGGCTGGTGAAGGTCGCCTATAAAATGAACCAGAAATCTTAATGCATTGGCCTTTTGCGTTTTTGATTTATCAGGATCTCTTAAATCTCTTTCGCAAGTTAGTACCGCTTTGTAAACATTATCTTCTCTCATGGTACTTACCGCATTTGAGAATTGCTTGAAACTATAACCAGCGGGAACGTTAACATAATGCCATGCTCCGGTATATTTATATTGTGGATCGGAACGAATTTCGTCGGCGTAATTACTTACATCGGCCAGGGTTTCATGGCCTAAAATTTTTTGTACAGCAAGTTTTGTAGTAGGGGTGAGATGGTTCTCGGCTATTTGAGCAATAGCGCGGTGGCCTGTTGGTCCCCATGATATTAAAAGCAAGGGGCATACGATTACAAGGAGCGATAAAAAATATTTGTTCATTTTGAAGTATAATATAAATTACAATAATAACGAATGATTAAGCTGATGATTATTTGGTGCTAATTAGAAAAGCTATGTAAACTGAAAGTAATCAGAATATAATTTTAACCCCTTTATGCAAAGTATTTTGTATGGCTATAGCCCCTTCGCGAGTGATTGATTGCAATGCGATAATTGAATAAAAATCTGCTATTGCAGTTTATCATTCATATCATAATGTTCAACTGTTCTGCCGCCCCCGGGCCGCTCATTAAAGGCTGAATATAAGACGTATTTTTTGTCTTTATCAATGCCGGGCATTACTACCCCAATAACCTTTTTTATTTGCGCGTTTTCATTTTTAATAGCTGTAGTATCAGTCAACTTAATGTGCGATAAATAATAGACCATAGGATAAGTTCCTTCAGGGATGGTTTGATTATAAATCCTTAATATTTGTGGTTTTGTTGGTACCTGGTTAAGCGTAAAAGGAAATTTATACCGGGTGTTAGCTTCGTTTATTATCTTTTTGTAAAAATCACTGATATCATCTTCACATGGGTAATGCCATATTGCACTTGGTGCTGTGCAGGTACTGGCTAATGCCAGTGTATTAACAGCATCAATCAGATATTTTTTATTGTATTGTTCTTTAGCGAGTTTAAAAAGTTCCGGAGCGGTTTTGCCATTTATGGTATACGGCGATTCATCCAATTGACTGATTTTCCAGCCATAGTTATATTTACAATATATAAGGCTAACCAGGTATTTGTTTTCACCGGAAACAGGAATAAAAAAAGCGATATACATTTCTCTTGTGGTGCCCGGGTATTCGAGGTTGTAACTATTTACATCCTTTGAAGTAGTTTTTATGGTATCGGCATCTATGTAGCTGTTTACAACATAGTATTCGTCAAGCAATTTATATTTATTATCATTTATTTGATTGCTGATAAGTTCTATTGTTCTGTTTGTGCTGCGTTCCTGATCTATTAATTCCTTGCTTAACAACGCTCCAAGGTGTTTAGGATCATTGGCTTTTAAAGCTTTAAATGCCTGCTCGTTCAACTCATGAAAGTCTTCTCTTTTACCGGCTTTTATTTGTTCGTTTTTCCATGTTCCGGCCTGATCTGAACAGCTTTGAAATATAATAACCAACAACAGAAAGCTGGCGAAATATAACAGATAAGATTTGATAGGGTTCATAATACAGGTTCCAAGATATAAAAAAAGGATTAAAAATATTTAACTTAATCGGAACATAATTATTTAAACATGGTTAACCCCTTATGCAAAATATTTTGTTTTTTGGCGATAGCCTCACCGCCGGATATGGATTACGCAATGCTGCAATGGAATCGTTCCCCGCGCTTATTGAGCAAAAGATAAATGCGGCAAAGCTGGATTATAAAATTATCAATGCTGGTTTAAGTGGTGATACCTCTGCAGGTGGTTTAAGAAGGATTGATTACTGGCTAAGTCAGCCTGTTAGTGTTTTTGTACTGGAGCTGGGCATTAATGATGTGATACGCGGTGTATCCCCACAAACTACTTTTAAAAATTTACAGGTTATAATTGATAAAGTAAAAGCGAAATATCCGGGCGTAAAAATGGCATTAATGGGTAGGCAGATTCCGCCTTTTATACATTCGCCGCTAGCTAAACAGTTCAGCGATATTTTTCCTGCTCTGGCAAATAATAATCAACTGGCATTGGTCCCATTTTTCCTTGATGGCGTGGCAGGCAACGCGCATCTTAATTTACCTGATCGCTTGCACCCTTCAGCCGATGGTTATCGGATCATTGCTGATAAAGTATGGCCCGTAATTCACAAATTACTTATTAATAATCCGGAAAGTTAAATTTATCCTCTCTTTTAAAATTTTTGTTGATTTTGCGATACGATGTTCCCAGCTATGCTGTAAATCGCCCCTCATTAATAGCAGCGACCCGTTTTCAAGATTTACAGAATACTTTTTTTGATGATCCACTTTGTGCCTTACATCAAAACGGCGGGCCTGGCCAAGGCTAACGGAAGCTATCACCGGCTTAATTCCCAGCTCATATTCATCATCGCTATGCCAGGCTACCGAATCGCTACCGTCGCGGTAATAGTTGAGCAATACGGTGTTGAAAGTAACATCCGCAATTTGTTCAACCTTTTCTCTTATTTGCAACAGTTCCTTCGTCCATGGTAAGGGATCAAACTTTGTCCCCGAAAAGGTATAGTCTTTTCCCTTATCACCATACCATGCCGTAAGCCGGGGTGTGATGATCTGTTTGCCATACATAGTAACTGTTCTTTGCTGCCAGGGTACATTGCTTATAAACTCTTTCATCAATATTATACTTTCCTGCACACTAAACAATCCCGGAATATATTCCATAAGTTCCGCCGGTAAACTGACAGTTTGAGTGGCTTCGCCGAAAATGTTTAGTTGTTCCATGCCGGTCTTTTATTTATTACAGTTGTGATGCCAACTTGTTTTCGATGATATATTGTTGGGAACCGTCTAATTTATATTAACTTTAAAAGAATTACATATTTTAATTCCTGTTGTACTTTTTATCACATTTAATTCCGTATTTTTATTATGAGCAAACCATTACTCAGATGCCATAAATGCATGGCGGTATTTCATTATACAATTAAACGGAATTGGTTGGAGCGCAACCTGCTATTCTTTTTGCCTATTAAAGTTTACTTCTGTGCAAAATGTGCCAAAACGCGCTATAAGTGGCTAACTAACAAACAAGCCGCTAAATACCAACGTGTATAACTGAATGCACTTGTCAGGCGGTTTCAGCAGCCATTTTCATAAGCCATCCTCATATATTTCTTTACTTCCCCGTTAATATCTTCCTTAAAATACAGACGTAAATGATGATTATAATCATCACTGCCAGGCACCGGTTTTATTTTGCTGAAGCAAAGGTTATCTTCATAAGGCTGCTTGAAAGGAAAAACAACATCGATAAAATTTTTACCAAGCTGAATAACATATGCAAACCTTGTACGGGCCGCAAAAGAGATCATGGACTTTGCAGGATGTACCTTTACATCGCCTATTTGCTTATATTCTATCACCAGGTGGTCAAATAGCTCAATAGTATGTTGCGTTTTCCCGTTCAAAAAATCAGACAGCTCCTTATCCCTGCACGAATGCACCTGGTTAGTGTTTACAAATTGCTGGTTACAAAAGGGGCATATCCACATAGTTGGTTCATTGGTTCACTTGTTCATTAGTCTATCGGTCAGATTTGTCAACTTTTTAAAAGTTGACAAATCTGACCGATGCTAACCCACTTTACTTTCGGGCTTTTTCTAATCTCTAATCACCAACCTCTAACCTACTCCACTTTCAAACTCTTCACCGGGTTCATCAATGCTGCTTTAATGCTTTGGTAGCTTACAGTTAGCAGCGTGATGGTTATGGCTCCGGCTCCGGTTGCAATAAATATCCACCAGGCAATTTCAGACCGGTACTGATAATTTTGCAGCCAGCTATGCATAAAATACCAGGCAGTTGGCGTAGCTATCAGCAAGGAGATAATCACCAAAACTATAAAATCTTTTGAAAGCAATTGCCACAAATTAAACACCGACGCCCCCAATACTTTGCGTACGCCAATCTCTTTTATGCGTTGCTCTGCCATAAATGAGGCCATACCGAATAGCCCTAAACAGCTGATAAATATAGCAAGGCTTGCAAAACAGCTCGCCAGCTTGCCAATACGCTCTTCATTGCCGAATTTTTTAGCATATTCTTCATCAACAAACTGGTATTCAAATGGCTGTGATGGATTATAGATTTTATAAACTTTTTCAATTTTTGCCAGGGCATCACCGACGCTTATTTTAGGGTTTATTTTTACAATAACATTATCGCCGGCATCTTTGGAGAGATGAAACAGCGATGCCCGTACAGGTGCATAAGGCGACTCCACAACCATATCTTTAATTACCCCAATTATTTTAAAAGGCTGCCCATCCCATTTAAGAGTTTCGCCAACCGGGTGTTTTAAATTCATAAATTTTGCAGCGGTTTCATTGATCACAAAACCAACCGAATCGGTCAGAAATTCCCGGGAAAAATCTCTGCCGTCAACAAATTGCCAGCCCACTGTTTTACTGTAGTCATAAGAAATATCAGTATTTGGAAATTCCACTGCCAAACCAGGGTCTTTACCTTTCCAGTCGAACCCGCTATTGGTAGAATTTACGGCTGTTGTAGGGCTTCCCGCTTCAGCCATTGATACAATTGCACCTGATTTTATCAATTCATCTTTTACGGCAGCAAACTGTTTATGAATATCGCCGGTTGCCATTGGCAAATTAACCAAACCGTGGCGGCTGTAACCAACAGGGCGGTTTTTAGCAAATTGAATTTGCCTGAAAACAATGATAGTGCCGATAATGAGTGTTACTGAAACTGTAAATTGTAATACCACGAGAACCTTGCGGGGAATTGCTGCAAGCTTACCCACCTTAAATGTCCCTTTTAGTACTTTAACCGGTTGGAAGGATGATAGATATAATGCGGGGTAACTACCGGAGAGTAGTCCTGTAAATATAGTAAAACCGATGCCCAGCAACCAAAACGTTGGGCTACCCCACAAAATGGACATTTTTTTACCGGCAACTTCGTTAAAAAAGGGTAGGGCAAGCAAAACCAAAACAATTGATAAAACAAAAGCTAAGGCTACTACCAATAATGATTCACTCAAAAATTGGTAGATAAGA
>Ga0302309_10003186_pt1 | contig 12895 bp, 21 predicted proteins | sample III_Palsa_N1_1_FD_200453 | JGI IMG/M metagenome (GOLD analysis project Ga0302309, IMG submission 200453) | Peat permafrost microbial communities from Stordalen Mire near Abisko, Sweden - III_Palsa_N1_1 | ecosystem: Environmental > Terrestrial > Soil > Palsa > Peat permafrost | place: Sweden... | reverse complement strand
GACCTGCTTCAGCGTCGCGACGATCTGACTCTCGGTGAACTTGCTCTTGCGCATCTTTGGTCTCCTTGGGGCTAGTTTGCCCGGAGACCTCCAGTTATGCCTGGATCAAGATTACGGGGAGTCGACACATAGATCGTCACGATAACGTTGGCCGCAGCCATGAGCAGGCATGCAACGGCTAACGGCGTCAGCGACTTTAGGAACAAGGTGAGGTCTTTCATAAGGCCTAACGCTGGAGTTAAGCGGCGGCGGAGCCGTCCGCCTTGAACGAATTGTTAGGCCTCACGGTCGCGATGAATCTCGTGAAATAGCGCAACCATGTTTGTAAGCCCAGAAGGTGGCGATTGAAGCTGCGACCAACGCCGCAACACCAGCCCAAACAACTGCGCTGAGGTACGACGGATTGTCGCCATGTCGTAGCCACTCCAGAACTGCCAGTGCTGCGCATGCAACGACGAACACAATAGCGAATCGTCGCACCCCGAACTTGAAAAGAACCATGCTCATCGACTTCCTTTTCTGTGAGGCCTAACGCTGGAGTTAAGCGGCGGCGAAGCCGTCCGCCTTGAACGAGATGTTAGGCCACAACACGCTAAGACGCCTCTCGCATTAGCAACCTATGTACCGCGTGACCCTTGCGAAGAAAGTATACGGACAGCCCTGCAAAGAATGCAGCCTCCGCAAAATATAGGCCCGCCGTTACCCACGACTGAATAATGTACCGCTCGATGTTTGCAGCAGCCGGATCTACCATGCCATAGAACTTTTGCAGAGCTACCAACTCAGTCGCGACATTGACCAGCAGTAGAAGCGTCTCCCCAAGTGACACGAGGCCAATAATTCTGATTGCGAGCCAAGCAGCAGATTCTTTGGTCATAGCATTGGGCCTAACGCTGGAGTTAAGCGGCGGCGGAGCCGTCCGCCTTGAACGAGTTGTTAGGTGGCTGCCACATACGCACAACAAAGCCTGCCAAAGTTACGATGAGTAGCGGAAGTAGCAACCAGTGAAGTTGAAGATTTTGAAATGGCGTTATGAAAACGACTGTTCCGTGGCAGTTGTAGTCGACGGTATTTTTGGTTGCCTCGTTTATCGTTCTTGGCGATGAGCAAAGGGTGCTGAGCAAGTAACACCAGGTAGCAACAATGCCGACCCCCATAACATTGATGATGGTAAGCAGAGCGATGCGTACTTTTTTCATGGTGCGTCTCGAAACCTAACGCTGGAGTTAAGCGGCGGCGTAGCCGTCCGCCTTGAACGAGTGGTTAGGCATCGTCCGTGGGCTTGGTACGAAAGCTCTGAGAGAAAGCTTTGAACCATGTGAACCACCAGATGGCGCCCGCACACGCACAAAGTAGATAGGAAACAAGAACACAGAGGATGGCCCAACTAACAGTAAGAGTGCCCTCCGACCAATTCAGATACAGAAACGTGATAGATAAACTGGTGCCACAGAAGATCGTGATGAAAGCTATCACGCCGTTGCGAGTTGTTAGCCAATAGCGAAATGTTTTTACAGTGAGGTGCATATAGGGCCCGTTGTGGCCTAACGCTTGAGTTAAGCGGCGGCGTAGCCGTCCGCCTTGAACGAGATGTTAGATCCCACGTTTAATGCACGAACGAGACGACAATCGCGAGTGTCGCGCCAAGAAGTGACAATATAAGCGTAATTGAAAGACCGGTAGGGTATCGAAGGAATGCTTGCGGCGCCATCAACAATGTTGCGAGACCGTAGAAACATAATTTCAAGTCGGCACGCCCTGTGTGGAAATAAATGGCGAAATAGCAGGCAATTTCAAATAAACCAGCTGCAACTAACATGATCCACACGACGTTGCGTTTCTGGTGCACATCAGTCATTCGTGGGACTTCCCGGTGGGATCTAACGCTGGAGTTAAGCGGCGGCGTAGCCGTCCGCCTTGAACGAGATGTTAGACGGCACTCGCGACTACCTGAGCAGCGCGCCAATGAGCCCGAGAACTACTGCCGCGGCAAGCGCGTAAGTGCCGACCTTAATCAAAGCGCGTTGGGATGAAGCGTAATCTACACCACGAAAGCCATGGTCTTCATTATTCATGGCGCGGCGTGCAGAAGGAATGAGGTATACGAAAAAGTTGGAAGCAACCATCGCAGGGCACACCGCTGCAACAAAGGAGGGAAACAGCATTAAGGCAGTGACACTCGTTACCAACGAGGGAAATTGACGTGCCGCCCCAACCAAGCCGGGATGGAAAGCAAGATGTGCAGTCCATGCGCCAGCGACCAATAGCCAAGTGAAGGCTGCCCAAAATGGAATTGCCAATAGCGGCAGCAGTAAATTCCATGCAGTCTTGCGGCGTCGTGCCCGAGTTTGGGCGTTGGAGAGCCATTTCCCGCTCTTCAACTCCCGGCCAGACCGAGCAAGTTGATCTTGGCTATCTCGCTTCTGAGCCATGCGTCGCCTGAGTGTGGGTGGTGTGGTCTAACGCCTGAATTAAGCCGACCCGCAAAGCGGGTTCGGCTTGAATGAATTGTTAGGCTCCGTCCGACTGGACCGGGACCGTAAGGTTAAACGGTGTGTTTGCATAATCATCTAGCCCTTCATGCTCAAAGACGAGCATGCCTCTGACAGAAACGATCGAGCCAGCGAATGACAGGTGGTGTATATCAACAGGATGATGTGCGTGCTCTATGTAGATGGACCCGTCAATGTAGCCAGGCTCTGGGTTGACCGGAAACTGGAACGCTAAGCCCTTGAGCGAAGCCAAGCTAACGCTTGGGATTGCGATTCCCTCTAGACGAATAGATGTGTCTACCTCCTCTCCGTTGAGCGCAAAGGAGCACAGCTCTATTTCCAGTGATGCATCCCCTGCAACGCCGCTGAGCATGGCTTTGACGGGCTTAATCAAACTGTCGGGGAATTTTCGCATAGGGGCCTAACGCCTGAATTTAGCGGCGGCCGCGCCGCGGCATTTGCTTGAAACGGATAATCGGTCGGCCGTCCGCTGGAATGAATTGTTAGGGCACATCGGTATTTGACTGAAAGTAGGCAATGTTTGCTGCGGTAACGGGCGCTAAAGTGGCCAGGAGATCGTCAGCGCTTTTGCGAACAGCCTCCCAAGCGGGATGTTGCATGGCCTTTAGATTGACGTCACGCCCTGAACCACTGGGCATGTCCTTCACAGGGACTGGATCAACCAACGCGAGAAACCCACGCAAAGCATCTTCTTGCTCCTCGCTCATAAGGCCAGAGCCGATTAGATAGTAGCCCGCCAAAGCATCGTCCCTTAGTTCCCATGCGGTATTGAAGTCTCCCATGCGCTCGCACTGTCCCTCGGCTGGCAGGGAAAGCGCCTCAAGTGTGAAAATAAAAACGTCGTAGGCGTTGTGTGACGCTTCAAGCAACGACATTTCTTGAGACGGATTAGACATGGGCCCTAACGCTGGAGTTAAGCGGCGGCGAAGCCGTCCGTCTTGAACGAATAGTTAGGACTGCCTACTGGAGAGCCCGCATGCGATGCGTCCAGTTAAGCCACCGAGCAAAGCACCAAGTGAAAGCCCCAATGCAAGAGTAACGCCAATACCGCAGGCAACACCTAGGACAGCGCCAAATGACTCAGTGCGCAAATCGGCCAAGATTGCTGCACCTGCGCCCCCGCCCAAAGTACCGCCGATTACGAAGGATAGTAAAAGTGAGGGAAAAGCGATTAGCAAGGAGCCGACGATAACAGCACCTTGGATAATTTGTGGCCTATGCGCAGTAGCAGCAATGCGTCTGTAAATAGCCGATGACAGAAGGTAGCCAAGCCACCCACCACCGAAAATACCAATTCCAATTGCAAGGAACATTGATTGCAGCCCTAACGCTGGAGTTAAGCGGCGGCGTAGCAGTCCGCCTTGAACGAAATGTTAGGCCTCACCGAGACTGGCGATACCAAGCTAGTTGCTCCCGGTTTAAGTAGTCGCCGCCATCGGAATAGACGATGACGATCTCGATGCCCGGTGGCAACGCAGCAAGCAACTGTGCCCCAGAAAGCTTGATCTTGGGCCATCGAACTCTTTCCAAATTAGCCTCGCTCTCAGACACATTGACGCAGTAGCGTCCTTTTGTTGGTGATTTGACTAGGAACCACTCAGGCTTTTTACCCGGCTGTGGTTCTGATCCAACGACCACATAAAGAGTGGCCGATTTGAACACTGGGAGTACCAGATCGATGTTGCGCTCCGCTCTGGATTGCTGAAACGCCAGTTTTAGAGGTGACATTTCGGTATCTGCACCGTGGGCCAAAGCTGAGGCGGCGAAAAAGAAAGCAAAGATAAGGGATCGCATGTATTGAAGCCTAACGCTGGAGTTAAGCGGCGGCGTAGCCGTCCGCCTTGAACGAGTTGTTAGCGCCCGCCGACCATATCTTGTAGTTGGCGAGAATCAGCGAGCAATAGAAATTGCCGGATCCTGTGCGTATCGCGCAGCCAGTCCCCTAGGCGACGTAAGACCTCAAGGGGCTCATCATTGCCATTCACCGCCTCTCGCGCAAAGCCCAGATCCGAGCTGGTGCGGGATAGTGTCTTGGCCAAGTCTGCCAACGGCCGCAGGGACTCCGGTTCGCGAATTACCCTATCTACAACCGAGCCAAGGAAATCCGAGAGGCGACTTGGACCCTCGTCCATGACTTCTGGCGAATGCCAGCTAAGGTCGCATCCGGCTTCAGAGTAAGCGTAGTAATGCTGGTGACTATCCACGCGTTCGTGAGGAGGAATTGAGATATGAGCTCTTAAGAACGGCGAGAACTCAAAGTAGTACTGAGTGACGTACCTCTTATGCAGCGGGTTAAACTGGCGGTAGTAGAACGGGTCGTCGATGAACCTGCCAGCAGAGGAGAACAGTGCCGTGTCGTACTTGGTCTTGTCTAGAAATAGTGGCGCTACATAAATTCCTCTGGACCAAGGCGGGTTTTCATAGCTCAAGAGTACGTTGTGCTGAAGGTCAGTCGCTGTGGGCGCCTTTTCTCTGAGCTGAAAGTAAAGCGTCGGATCCTGATATAGGCCGCGCCTCTCCCGAAACTCTCTAACGTCCTCTAATGCGCTTCGATTGGCTCTCGTTGAGGGTGCGACATCGTGGACGGACTTAAGTCCTTCAGATTTCTTGAATTGAATGTATATAGCAGTCCCAACATCATACTTCCGGTCCGCTCCTGTCATTTGTTCGCTGACGTCCATCAACCGAAAAGGCCTAGCTCCGGTTGGTGAGCACCACCCAAAGTATCGGGCCACGTCAGACTCGACTTGTCGCTCCGAAAGATTACTTTTGATCTTGTACTTGGTCATGCGGATCCCTTGGCATCCATTTGCGGGCGCTAACGCTTGAGTTAAGCGGCGGCGAAGCCGTCCGCCTTGAACGAATTGTTAGCAGGCATAGCTAGCAACAATCTCCGCCGCACTGGGTTTTGATGTTGCAACAATCGTGAACCACCGGTTCGTTTGCGCACTGTGGCTTAGCAGGTACTGCATGGCTTCGTTGCAACTGCGCTGCGCGTAAACAGACCATTGCTCCCCGAGAGCAACTGCACACGACCAATTTTCGTAGGCCGGCACAAAGGTAGTGGCCTCCTTGAAGTAGATGTCTCCGCCAAGAATGGCGTAGGCACCGTTTAGAAGAGTCGATACCACCATCTCTGCGCAGGAAATGGGCCATGAAGTTTCGTTGATGCCAAGAGGCTTGAGTGAAACGCCACTCGACCTCGCAGGCTCTGGAACCAACTTTTCCCACGTCTCATCCATGATTTGCCTGCTAACGCTGGAATTAAGTGGCGGCGAAGCCGTCCGCTTGAATGACTGGTTAGGGATTTGCGGCCCGAGCGCGACAAGGCGAACCGCACCACGCCGTGCAAAACCAACGAGCCACAAACCCCACGCTTTGAAACTTGATGGCTTGCCGCAAACACCAAACAGAATTGCCGAGACGAAACACTACACGACAACGTGTTGCCGAACGAAACCAACCTGGCTGAACAACTCAACAAGCAAAGGCCTAACGCTGGAGTTAAGCGGCGGCGGAGCCGTCCGCCTTGAACGAATTGTTAGGCCTCACGGTCGCGATGCATTTCGTGAAATAGCGCAACCATGTTTGTAAGCCCAGAAGGTGGCGATTGAAGCTGCGACCAACGCCGCAACACCAGCCCAAACAACTGCGCTGAGGTACGACGGATTGTCGCCATGTCGTAGCCACTCCAGAACTGCCAGTGCTGCGCATGCAACGACGAACACAATAGCGAATCGTCGCACCCCGAACTTGAAAAGAACCATGCTCATCGACTTCCTTTTCTGTGAGGCCTAACGCTTGAGTTAAGCGGCGGCGAAGCCGTCCGCCTTGAACGAATTGTTAGGCCTCGCCACCGGCAGGCCCGCCGCGACTAGCTTAAGCTTTTTGACAGCCTCGGCGGAGCCGAACCGGCCAGCACGGCGATATGTGTCTAGCGTGGCATCTGCGTCGGCGCAGACCTTAGATAAAATATTCTCAGCGATGGCCTGATGCGGAGCAATGCGGCTAGCAAGCTTGGTAAGCAGAGCTTGCCCTTCAAGATCATGCTCATGACCGTCGAATGCGTAAGCGTCGTAAAAGCCGTTGTAACTCACGCAGAATTCCGAAAATGTCAGTTCGCCGGCAACGCACTGGCGCACCAAATTATCGTGGTGATCTAAGGCTGCGAGTAACTCTGACTCTAAGAGTGCGTCCATTTGTACCTGGGAGGCCTAACGCTGGAGTTAAGCGGCGGCGAAGCCGTCCGCCTTGAACGAAATGTTAGGCAGCTTAGTCGAAAACAGCCACGTTGCCGCCACCTTGACCGACTGCCACAGTGCCCACAGGTCCCTCTACTTGCCAAGCCTCATAACCACTTGAGTCGGAAACAACCTGAAGGATGTGCTCACGAAAGTGCAATGTGAGATCAGCGGTACCTTGCACAATTTGGATAGCATCTAAGACGCGACCAATTAATTTGATGGCAAGCTCCGAGACGGCAAGTACCGGCTCACTGTGACCGAAAAGTTGCCCATCGTCTCCGCTAGTGCGCGCCAACCTGCCTGATGAGAGGAGACGCCACAGGCACTCAATTTGGATGCGGTAACCACCGGCCAATGTCACTACGCAACTACCGTCGTCCCTCCGCCGGACGGACTCGACTGCTCTACCGATAAGTTGCTGGGTCCAGGAATCTTCCATGAGCTGCCTAACGCTGGAATTGAGCGGCGGCGTAGCCGTCCGCCTCGAATGAGATGTTAGGCCTACCCGTAGAATTGCTGACAGGAATCCGCTTTATTTCGTAGGGACTGGCGCGCCTCGGAAAGACGGCAAAAGGATAGTAAGAGACCCAATACTCGGCCTTACCGTGGCAAGTTTGCATGAACCACTGCTCGGCGCGAGTGCCATTGTTACCTGACTGGACAAGACCAACTCGGGTGAGCGAAACGGCGCAAGAAGGCCCGAGGCTCTCTTTGATCAGGCTTAGCCAATTCGACTCTGGACTACTGTCCGCTGCCACGGAACAAGCTGGAAACGAGAGCGCCAAAATTAGGATGATAATTTTTGCCGCCATGCTCTTAAAGCCTAACGCTGGAGTTAAGCGGCGGCGAAGCCGTCCGCCTTGAACGAGTAAAAAGAGACTTCCTCCCCCTACGGCCTCAAGGGCCATGATGGTGTTGCGAAACAACCGTCAGCAGAAGAGGAAGTCTCCATGAGCACTATAACCATCGGCGTGGATTTGGCGAAGAGCGTGTTTTCAGTGTGCGAGATGGACGCGGCAGGCCATGTACTGGGTCGTCGTGATCTGGGACGCGAGGCGTTTGCGCTGTGGCTGGCTCAGCGGCCACCCGGCACGGTGGTAGCGATGGAAGCATGCAGCGGCGCACATCATTGGGCCCGGCGCTGCCTGGAGCTCGGACTGCAGCCTCGGCTGATGGCCGCGCAGTTCGTCACGCCCTTTCGCAAGAGCCGCACGAGCAAGAACGATCGCAACGACGCCGAGGCGATTGCCACCGCGGCCCGCCAGGGCAATATGCGCTTCGTACCGGTCAAGGATGTCAACCAGCAGGCGCGACTGGCCTGGCATCGGGTGCGCGAAGGCTACAAGACCGAGTCGCTGGCTGTCGGCAATCGTCTGCGCGGTCTTCTGGCCGAGTTCGGGATCGTGGTGGCCAGGAGCGACGGCGCGTTGCGTCGGGTACTGGCGGCGCTCGACCAGCAGGCAGCGTTGCCGGGCGAGTTCAACGAGTTGCTGCGTGACCTCAGCGCCCACTGGGCACAGTTGCATGCGTCCATCGACGCTTGCGGTGCGCGCATCGATGTCCACGCACGACAAGATGCGCGGTGCGTACGTCTCGGCGCAATCGTCGGCGTCGGACCCATCACGGTCGATGCGATGGTGGCCAGCGTCGGCAACGCACGGGAGTTCCGTAACGGACGGCAGCTCGCCGCGTGGCTGGGTCTGGTGCCGACCCAGCATTCCAGCGGCGGGCACACCCGATTAGGCACGATTAGCTGTCGCGGTGACGCCTACCTGCGCACCTTGCTGATTCAGGGTGCACGAAGCAGCTTGCAGCGAGCCAAGGCGGTCCGCGTGGAAATCGGCACACCCGAGCAGATATGGATACGGCAACTGGATGGCCGGATGCCCTTCGGCAAGATGCTGGTCGCGATCGCCAACAAGCACGCGCGCCAACTATGGGCGATGCTCGCGCATGATCTTGATTACGATCCGCACGCCAGCGTGAAACACCGCAGGGCGCAACGATCGGCCAGTGACACCATCGACACGGTCGGCACCATGATTTGAAAAGGTTCCACGTCAGCGCGAAGCGGTAGCAACGGGTCAGACCCACCCGGAGAGAACCTGACTAACATTCTGGACGTCCAAACGTGTATCGGCCGATCCCCGAACACCGGCGATACCGATGAACGAACGAGGTCTCCGGGCGCGATTTATACCCTGGTCCGAGCCAACGACGATGGCTCAACAAGACCGTTTACGGAAATGCAGTCTGGCAACGTTCAACACCGCGCAGCAACGACACGCACAACGCACCAAAGAGAAAACATGATGACCAGCATCGGCCCGAAAGCTCAGGGCAGCAGCGTCAAGCGCCTGGCGTTGACGGGAAGTCTCTTACGGAAATGTTAGGCCCGAACCGCATGGCCACAGATCGTATGGCCGCCATAGCTAGCGGTGAGGCCCAATTCTTGAGTGACTCTAGCTGAGGTGCCAACCTTTCGCACGCCTCTAGCGACCATAGTTCGCGCGTGTTGCCGACAGGGAGACAATCTAGTTCTGAGCAGACCTCGCCGATTGCGCTGGAGTCAGGGTCGCCAGCCGGTAGCTCTGCCTGTGCGAGAAGCGGCCCGAGAAACCAACATGCATCGAGAACGTCCAGTTCGCCCGCGATAGCAGCCACCGCGATGTTGCCGGCCTCCTGCCGTAGTTGCTCGATGTACTCGGCGTGCGACATCTTTTCCATAGGGGCCTAACGCTTGAGTTAAGCGGCGGCGAAGCCGTCCGCCTTGAACGAGTAGTTAGGGTTTCCCCGCGAGGTTACCCTTGACCAAGTTTGCAAGCTCTGGGCTAACCCAAGCGGACTTCACCTGGCCATGCCGCAAGGTGGTGGGTGATGGCTCAACAAGACCCGCGATGAATGTGGCTTGCGATGAGGCTAGCTCTTGGACTTGGGAGGTTTCATGATCCCAGAAGCCGACAGCGCCATCCATGACCACGAAGTAGTTGCCAGACTCATCCTGCGCGAAGGCACGGAGCGGCGAGTTTTGCAGCTCTTGAGGCAACTGGCCATGAAGTGAACGGAGCTGGCCAAACTCTTGGCCTAGCGGCGAGCAGAAAATGAGTCCCTTCATACCGTCGATGTTCATGGCTTGAACCCTAACGCTGGAGTTAAGCGGCGCGCGCTTTTCGCGCGTCCGCTTGGACGAGTGGTTAGGCTTCGCCGTAGCCACGAATTGTAAGAGGATCGGGAAGCGCCATTGGACCAGGGCCGACAAGTTCAAGACCTATGACTGACTGCTCCTCTGACCAGACCAAGACCTCCATGTGTTGCCCGTTGGATATGGCTTGCGCCTCGGCAAGCCTGTGGCCGCTTGCCGCATCGCCTTTGGCGCCAAACCAAACCGTAGCGCAACCGCACTTGCAAATGGCTGTTACCTGCAACTCGTGAAGTGACAAAAAGATGCTGGCTGGAACAACACCTCGCGCGCCGACTTTGAGCGCGCGCTCCAACACTGCTAATTCGGATGGTGCAATTGGCCGAGACATGTTGAGAAGCCTAACGCCTAAGTTAAGCCGCCGGCCATGGCTTTTTATGGCCGGTCGGCTTGAACGCCTTGTTGGGCGTCTTGCGCAATACGCTTTACGAATATTCGCTCCATAAAAACCTTCATCTGAGGTAAGCACTGAAGTTGCTCTTCCGAGGCAGGGCCGCAATGTTGATCTTCTACCCAGACCTCATTCGCAACAATGCGCCGAGATAACTCGCGATCATTATCTAAAAAAACTCCAGAAGAAATACGCCGCCACGCTCCTTCGACAGCGGACGGGCGCACCGTTGTATACAGCAGCGTAATAATTTTGCTTTTGGATATTTGATCTGCGGGTGCTATCGCCTCCCGCAGCAGCCCGTAGCTCGCTACCAACGCAAGATGACGAAAGTAGCTTGACTTAAAGAGAATCCTACACAAGCACTCTTGCTCTGGGCCGATACGCACAGCGACTACGTCACCTTGTTTTAGCCTGATCATGTAGACCCTATGATGATGCTGACGCCCAACGCTGGAATTAAGCGGCGGCGGAGCCGTCCGCTTGAATGAGTTGTTAGGGCTCACGCCGGTGCGACTTTATTACCAAGTACCCAATGAGCAAAGCGGGAACGGTGGCAAGGACCATCGCGACGCTACGTTGGCCCCAAACAGTGTGGAAAATTGGTATGTACAGCGTCGCAAAAATGATGGCGGCAACCAGCGCTAGAACCATCTTTTGTTTGTACAGGAGCCACGCGGAAGCAAGCGCTGCGCACCCGGAGCAAAAAAACACAATGCGCCATTGCACAGCTGAGTTGGTGAAGTGCCAAAGCGCGGGCCAGCGAGTAGAAAATGCTCCCAGGAAACTCAGCGTAGAGCCAAGAACAGGCCCTAGCGAGAGCAGCGCAAGCAAGGCGATGATCACGGGTTGGAGAGATGAGGCGGACGAGTTTCTTTCCATGAGACCTAACGCTTGAATTAAGCGGCGGCGGAGCCGTCCGCTTGAATGAGTTGTTAGGCGCTCGCGCCGGGATTGTCTGCAACTTGTGTTGCAAGATTGGTGTAAGCGCTTATTAGTAAATATAGTCCCCACAATCCAAGGGCGCCACCTACAACGAAAAGGCCAAATCCAATTTTGGTCATGACTAAAAGCGCGGGAAATTTAAAAGACATTAAATAAGGAATGCCAGTTAAAACTGTATCGACAAGGATGATCAGTTGTGCGATCACGAGCACGTTGAACCAGCGACTTCGATGATGCTTAATTGCCAAAAGTATCACAACGAGAGTTAACCATTGAAATAAGATGGCGATGACGACCGTCACTTTTCCAATCAAGTTGTAAGTTTCCATATTCTTTCCAATCAGACCTAACGCTGGAGTTAAGCGGCGGCGAAGCCGTCCGCCTTGAACGAATTGTTAGGCCTCGCCACCGGCAGGCCTGCCGCGACTAGCTTAAGCTTTTTGACAGCCTCGGCGGAGCCGAACCGGCCAGCACGGCGATATGTGTCTAGCGTGGCATCTGCGTCGGCGCAGACCTTAGATAAAATATTCTCAGCGATGGCCTGATGCGGAGCAATGCGGCTAGCAAGCTTGGTAAGCAGAGCTTGCCCTTCAAGATCATGCTCATGACCGTCGAATGCGTAAGCGTCGTAAAAGCCGTTGTAACTCACGCAGAATTCCGAAAATGTCAGTTCGCCGGCAACGCACTGGCGCACCAAATTATCGTGGTGATCTAAGGCTGCGAGTAACTCTGACTCTAAGAGTGCGTCCATTTGTACCTGGGAGGCCTAACGCTGGAGTTAAGCGGCGGCGAAGCCGTCCGCCTTGAACGAGATGTTAGGCATCACCTTTTGCCAAAGCAATGTCGCCGATTGTTAGATTGGAGTGCTTTGTCCAAAGGTCTTGGCGCATGGCAAGAACCGATGCCAAAAAGTTGTCCCTGCTGGGATGCTCAATAAACGTCTTGACACTGAGTATGACCGGCTTGGCCGCGTAGAGAATCATCTCGTGGTATTCGGCTCTTAGGTACTCAATAACGTCCGAAGAGGAATGGATGTCTGGTTGACGGCTAGACAGGTACTTGATGTTCGTTGGCTTGAAGTAGACGTCCATGTACAGCAGGCAGGATTTGTAGCGACGCTCTTTGTTCTCCAAGGCCTTGAACGAAAGTTCCTTATGCTTGGTTTGAACATTCGCGATGATGCCACCGATGCCAACAAGTCCAAGCAATGCGAGGATGATTTCTATAGGGCTCATGGAATGCCTGCTGTGATGCCTAACGCTTGAATTAAGCGGCGGCGGAGCCGTCCGCTTGAATGAGTTGTTAGGGCGCATCAGACGCCAGCGCCATTTTTTCCTCAACCTGTTGTAACAGAGCATTGCCTTGCGGTAGAACTGATGAATTACCACAGCTGTTTACGGAATAGTGTCCATCCTCTTTGGCGAGAAAGAGTAAGTGCTCTTCTCCGACGCCCATTGGGTATCTGCCAGAGTCATTCTCGACCATGATGCTAATGGTTCTAGGTAGGCGACCTTTCAGTTGCCTAAATATTGTAACTGTATAGATTGTGGCCGTTATGCCGTACGGATCGCTGGGGTCTTCTTGGAGGGCCTTTTCGTGGATG
>Ga0302309_10003184_pt1 | contig 12901 bp, 11 predicted proteins | sample III_Palsa_N1_1_FD_200453 | JGI IMG/M metagenome (GOLD analysis project Ga0302309, IMG submission 200453) | Peat permafrost microbial communities from Stordalen Mire near Abisko, Sweden - III_Palsa_N1_1 | ecosystem: Environmental > Terrestrial > Soil > Palsa > Peat permafrost | place: Sweden... | reverse complement strand
TATTTGCCGAAAAATAAATAACAGGAATATTTTTTAACTTCTCGACTTTTTTAAGTGTTTGTGTAGCGATGATACCCCCGTCATCAGGTATCCAGTTATCCATTAATATTACATCGGGTAAAATAGCCGAGATTTTTTCAGTTATTTTATTACAATCAGTAAAAGCAAATACTTTCCACCCTTGTTCCTCTAAAATAAAACTACAGATAGAAAGAATATCTTCATCATCATCAAAAATGACGATCTTTTTATTTGGTTTACTCATGGGTATAGTTATGTGTGAAGCTATGTATTACATTTAATAAAAACAAATATTTTTTAATCCTGTGTTAACAAATTGATTTAAATACATTATTGATGACACTATCTGTATAGATATACTTTTTTAACCAGATCGTCCGCATTCTCATAACCTACAATAACCAGATATCAACTATTTAAATAAAGCAATATGATAAGGCCGAATGGGATATAGCTCAAAGCCAGCTGTATAACCTATACTTTAGTCTTTTTCAAAGTATCTAAGCTCAAGCGTTTCGCCATCAAAAACAGCGTAGGTATTGTGGAGCACCCATTCGCCCAGGTTAATGTAGCGGCTTTTATCGTTTAGCTGAATATCTAAAGGCAAATGGCGATGGCCGAATACGAGGTAATCATAAAAATGTGTTTTCAGTAATTCGCGGCAATATATAACCAGCCACTCCTGCTCGCCTGGTTTGGCTGTTTCTTTTTTTTCATTACCTAAACGGCTTTTCCCCGACCAGTAGTTAGCTATTCCAACCCCAAAATTTGGATGAAGCCGTGCAAACAGCCACTGACAAAACCTGCTTCGGAAAATTTTCTTCAGAATTTTATAAAATGCGTCACCCGGACCTAAACCATCGCCATGGTGCAGGTAAAACTTTTTGCCGCTGCGCTCAATCTCCAGCTCATCACTAATAATGGTTGCGCCCAGCTCGCGTTCAAAGTAGTCGAACATCCACATATCATGATTACCCTTAAATATATAGAGCTTTACGCCTGCATCCACCAGTTCGGCCAGCTTGCCTAAAAAGCGGATATATCCTTTGGGCACAACCGTTTTATACTCGAACCAGAAATCAAAAACATCACCCATCAAAAAAACTTCGGCAGCATCAGCTTTTATGCTATCCAGCCAGCGCACCAAACGGGCCTCACGCTCACGGTATCTCTCGTAAGTACCGGTACCTAAATGAAAATCGGAAGCAAAGTATAATTTGTTGCGGGTAGCCATTATAGCGGCAAAAATAAGGTAATATTTTGCAAATGTGAGCGGATGTGCAAATGTTAGATGTGCGGATGTGCAAATATGTTGAGGTGTAGAGACGCAATACTTTGCGTCTCACGTATGCAAATCATGATGAGCGGTTTTTTTATCGTTTGCTTAACGAAGGCACGGGGTTTTTATAAAAGAAAATTTAAATCAGGCCGAGTTACGCATCATGCTGGCCTGCTCGCATACCTTATTTATCAGATCTCTGGATAATGGTTTGGTCATGAATGAATTAACGCAGGCATATTTTTTTGAATGGAAAACATCAGCCGAACGTATAGAAGAGCTCATGATATGCACTTGTACACTTTTTTTAGCGTCGGCATTAAAGGTTTCCAACTCGTCCAAAAACTCCCAACCTGTTAACTGGGGCATATCCAAATCTAAAAATATAACATCGGGCAGAGCGCCGGTGTCTTTATTTTCTGCCAAATAATCTAAAACTAACCTTCCGTCAAAGGTGTAAGTAGCTTGTTCGCAGTTAAAATTATTATGCAATAACCTTTGCATAATATAGTGATCGGTGGGGTTATCATCAATTACTACAAGTTTGCACATAACTAATCAGGGTTAAATTTAATTATTAAGTAAGATATATCAATATTAACGCAATAAAACCTAATTGTTTGTAACAAAAGAGTTACTTTTTAAAGGCTTTAATGCCGTTTCATTTAATCTTTCACCAAATAATACTTATGTAAAGTTAAAAAAAGTATCAGGAGTCGAACTATAAAAGTATTAATACCAGTGTTTTATTATCAACAATAAGGCAATTTATATGCCACGGGTACAATGAGGGCTTATTTACCTTATTATTATTGTTTCAGAAAAACAATTTCCATCATAGTTAATAAATGTTCCTCAAACAATTTTCCCAAATAACGCGGTTGGGGAAAATCTGCTTCATGATGGGTAAAAACAAGAGCGAGAATCAAGAGATAAGAGTCAAGAACTAAGAAAAATATTACTACAAACTTAAGCGTTTAGCGAATTCCCTGTTTCCATTTACCAGGGATAAAATATTCCTCTTTAAACTTTTCCTGGCTCTTGACTCTTGTTTCTTGATTCTACTTAGCTACCAGCTCGCTCTTAGCGAGGAGTGCGGCACTTTCGGCAAGCCTTACAAATTCTGAGCGGTAACCATCCTGGTCCTCGCCTTTTGCGGCTTTAGCGATGCTTATTGCCTGGTTAAACGTGGATTGTTGTTTAAATTGCGAGTCGCGCAGCAGCATGCCAAACTCCGCTACAGCAGCAGCAAATCTGAAATCGGCAGAGGTTGAATTAAGCTCTTTGGGCGCATCTTTTACTGCAACCAAACTCATTTTACTGGCTGATGAATCATTTTCCTTATAGCGGAATTTGATGGTCAGCATCTCGTCCGATCCATTGCCTGCCGGTACAGATTCGGGCTTTTGATATTTAAGCGGATCAACATTGCCTGCATAATCATCCCTTATCCCGGCAGGCACTATCTCATAAAATGCGGTAACCGTATGCCCTGATCCCATGTCGCCGGCATCTTTTCTATCATTATTAAAATCCTCTTTATTAAGCATTCGGTCTTCGTAGCCCAGCAAGCGGTAAGCTTGCACCCTTGCCGGGTTAAACTCCACCTGCAATTTTACATCTTTTGCTATAGTAAATAACGTCCCGCCAAATTCGGTTACCAATGCCTTATGCGCTTCGGTAATGTTATCGATATAAGCATAGTTGCCATTGCCTTTATCGGCCAGGGTTTCCATTTTACTATCCTTTAAATTGCCCATACCAAAGCCCATTATGGATATGGCCACCTTACTGTCTCGCTCTCTTACAATTAATTGCTCCATATCCTCGTCACTATTAGGGCCTACATTAAAATCGCCATCAGTAGCCATTATAATGCGGTTATTGCCTTTTTTCATAAAGTTTTCCCGGGCTACGCGATAAGCCATTTTAATGCCTTCGCCGCCCGCGGTTGATCCCCCTGCATTTAAAATATCGATTGCGCTATCGATGGTTTCTTTTCTATCACCGGCAGTTGATGGTAAATCTATACCTGCCTGCCCGGCATAAGTAACTATAGCCACCTTATCTTGCGGGCGCAACTGCTCAACCAATAATTTCATCGATGCCTTTACCAATGGCAGCTTATTAGCCTCATTCATGGAGCCTGATACATCAATTAAAAATACCAGGTTTGAGGGCGGTAGTTTTTTGGTGTCGATGGTTTTTGCCTTGAGGCTGATGCGGAGCAAACGATGTTTGGTATTCCATGGGGCTGATGAAAGCTCGGTATGTATGGCAACGGGCTCGTTATTAGTTGGGCCAGGAATATTATACTGAAAATAATTGATCATTTCTTCAATCCGCACCGCATCAGCCGGGGGCAACTGCCCATTATTGATAAAACGCCTTACATTGCTGTAAGATGCGGCATCCACATCAACAGAGAAAGTAGATAGCGGATTATTTTTAACATCATTAAAGCCATTTTCCGTTATGCCTTTATAGCTTTCGTTATCGGCTGTTGATTGATTGTTATAGGGCCTGATATACATTGCCGGCATTGGCGCGGAATTCATTACAGCGACACCGGCCGCTTGCCCCTGCAACATTTTAGCAGAAACCTGTGCTACACTCCCCGTTATATCCTTACGCTCTATCGTATACCCGGTAACCACAACCTCGTTAAGGGCATTATGTGATGCTTCCAGGGAGACATTCAGCTTGTCTTTTTTTTCGATTTTTACAGTTTTAGTTTGATAACCGATGTAGCTGAATATTAAATGTTCCTTTTCTACAGGCACATCAATAGCATAAAAACCAACTGCATTGGTTACGGCTCCTGTTGAGGTGCCTTCAATGAGTACTGTTACGCCAATTATTGGCGATCCGTCATTGTTGTCATAAACTGTTCCGCTAATGTGGCGGGTGTTGCCTTGCTTAAACCCTGTTAAGCCGACAAAGAGTAAGATAATTAATAAAAGCTTTTTCATGATGATTGGTTTTTTACTAAGGATGCAGCAGAAAGCACATTTCCATAACCCATTAAAAAAAATTATTTTAGCCGCCCCATAATGAACTTTTTTACCCGTACAGTAAATCTTGAGGATGCAGATGACTATAAACTGCTGAGCAGCTACCGCGAAAACGGTAATCTTGCTGTTTTAGGTAAGCTGTATGAGAAACAAATGCCGCTGGTTTATGGCGTTTGCCTTAAATATCTGAAAGATGAGGAGTTGGCTAAAGATGCAGTGATGGGCATATTTGAAGAGTTGATCAGCAAGGCTAAACAACACGATATTAAACAATTTCGAAGCTGGCTTTATGTAGTAAGCCGTAATTATTGTTTGATGCAATTGCGGGCAGGTAAAAAAATGGAAACCGTTAACCTGGATGATTTTATGGAATTTTCGCCTGTTTTGCATCCTGATGATAATAACCGGGAGGCAGCAATGGTGGCTTTGGAACGATGTATGGATAAGCTGCCAAAGGCTCAAAAACAAAGTATTGATTTGTTTTATTTAAAAGAACAGTGCTATAAGGAAATAGCCGAAACAACAGGCTTTAGCTTAAATGAGGTGAAAAGCTATATCCAGAATGGTAAACGAAACCTTAAAATTTGCTTAGAGAAAGATAGTGAGTAAAAGAGAAACAGACATAGCGCAAATAAGGAAGTACCTGAATGGGGAGCTTGATGCCAAAGCTATGCACCGGTTGGAGCGGCGAGCGCAGGATGATCCGTTTTTAATGGATGCTTTGGAAGGATATGAAATGGCCGGAAGCGAAAAGCAGGAACGGTTGAATGAATTGGCTGATCGTTTACAACAACGGATTGCCCCGAAAGAGCGGCGCATCATTCCATGGAGAACGCTAGCTATTGCGGCATCGGTGCTGATAATTTTCACTATTGGGGGCTTATGGTTATACAACCGCCAGCCGGTAAATACCCCGCAAGTAGCACAGGTCATTAAGCCGGAAGTTAAAACAGCCCCTGCTGATACTGAACAGGCCCTACCTGAAAAGAGAAATGAGATAGCTGTTTTAAAATCAACCCCACCTCCAAAAATTAAATCAATAACGGTAAGTAAAGAGAATAGAACATCTGTTTCCAAACCTGTGCCCCCTGTTTCCGCAGAGTTAGCCAGTGCTGCTGTCGAAAGTAAAATGGCAGACACCACCACAGCGAAGGACACTACACCTTTAAACGAGATGATAGTGATGGATTACACCGCACAAAAGAAAAAGAAGGCAGACAGGGGAGCAGCGGGTAATACGGACGTGGTTAGCATTGGGGATGCAACAAAAGTACCTGCCAGTCCTTCACAAAAATTATTGCAGGGCCAGGCTGCAGGGGTAAGTGTAAGTAATGGGCAAGCACCTGATTTGTCCTTTTTTAAAGCATCTCCAAAAGATATTATAAAAGGCAGGATAGTTGGCAAGGACGACGGATTACCTATAGTAGGGGCCACTGTAAAAATTAAAGGAACAAATACCGGCACGGTTACTGATGTCAACGGAATGTTTAATCTTCATATCGACTCGATAATTAATAAAACGCTGGTTGTTGCCTATATAGGTTATCAAACTAAAGAAATTAACGCACACAGCAGCGATTTAAAAGCCATTACTTTGCAACCAGCTAATAATTCACTTAACGAAGTGGTTACTACTGGTTATAACAGCAACAAAAACATAGACGATGCCACTGTAATTGCTGCGCACCCGCGCGAAGGATGGGGCAGTTTCAGAAAATATTTAAAAGAGAATGCGATATCGCCGGATGGCAAAAAAGGCACGGTAAAATTATCATTCATGGTCGATCGTACCGGGATGATTAGCGGGATTAAAATAATAACCGGATTAAGCAAAGCAACTGACCAGGCTGCCATTGATTTAATAACTGATGGCCCCGCATGGACAGGCAATACCGACGGACAGGCAGGAAGCGTTACCGTACGCGTTAAATTTGTTAAATAAAGCCTTTTAGTGGTTTTACGGCGGCAAACATTAAAACTGAACCAATCTTAAGGATGCTCCGATGGAGCATAAAATTTATTGGTATCAAATCAAATTTTCGCTTGGATTCCATTGGAGCCTCCTTTCGCCATTCTTAATTATAAGTAAGTAAATACAGCTTTATTTTAATGCGTTTGATCTTAGTGGTTTTGATTCCTATCAGCAAAAGCGAATACTTTTTGCATTAAAGGTGTTGAACGGGCGCCAATGTTTTTGCGGATATTTAATTCTTCCAGCGCTATCTGGTAAAATAAACCATCAATGGCCTTTTGGGTTACATAGTCGGTAATATCGGGGTTCATTTTACCTACAAACGGAATTTTATTATACGCGTTTGCCGCATCGCCATAATACTTTGTCGCGCCCACTTTATCTAAGCTGCCTTTTACAATCGGTTTAAAGGCAAACGCCAATTGACCTGTAGTGGTACGTCTAAAATATTGGGTAGCGGCATCATGCGAGCCCAGCAAAATGTTGGTTACATCCTGCAGTGTCATTTGCCTGATGGCATTTAAAAATATTGGTTTGGCTTGTTTGGCGGCATCTTCGGCAGCACGGTTAAGAGAAAGGATTACATTATCGCATAACTTATTTAAGCCAAGTCCGCGTAGTGCTTTTTCGGCTTTTTGTGCCTGTGGCGGAAAAAGTATCTTTATAGCGGGGTTACCAAAAAACCCATTAACCGCCGAAAGCTGATCGGCGCTTTTAGCTGTTCCCTGTTGCAGCGCTTCTTTTAAACCATTGCCAATTTCTAATGATGAAGGGACAAGCTGCGCATAGCCTGACAGAGTAATAAATATAACGAAAGCGGGGATCAGTAGTAAGGATTTTTTCATTTTTAATGTGGATGATTTTAGGGTAATTAAGCCTCTTTTATGCAATACGTAATTGCATGTGCTTTAGTATAAAGTCAAAATAAATCTATTAAAGAAAGGGCTAAAGAATTATCCTTAACAGGATAAATATACCGCTGGCAATAAGCGCCGAAACAGGGATGGTAATTATCCAGGCCCATATAATATTGATGGTTAGTCCCCAGCGTACGGCCGATAAACGTTTGGTTAAACCTACGCCTATAATTGAACCGGTAATGGTATGCGTAGTTGAAACCGGTATGCCAAAATACTGTGTAAAAAATAAAGTTAAGGCGCCGGCAGTTTCGGCGCTCACACCCTCAAGCGGGGTGATTTTGGTGATTCTTGAACCCATTGTTTTAACAATTTTCCACCCGCCCGACATGGTGCCTAACGCGATAGCTGTATAACAGGCTAAGGGGATCATATTGGGCATGGCCGCCCCGCTTTTAATTACACCCGAAGTAATGCAGGCCACATATAATATACCCATTACTTTTTGGGCATCGTTGCCACCATGTGCAAAACTTAAAGCGGCCGACGATATTAACTGCAGCCGCCGGAACCATCGCTCGGCTACCGAGGGCCTCGCATTTTTACAAATGTGAAGTATAATCACAGTTATGGTATATGAAATTACTAAACCTATAACGGGCGCTAATACAATGTATGCTAATATAGTAAGGATATAGCTCATGTTAACGGCACTCAGCCCATTTGCGCCCATGTATAAGGCATTGGTTATGCCCGCGCCTGCAAAGCCACCTATCAGCGTATGCGATGAGCTGGAAGGAATACCAAACCACCAGGTTATTAAATTCCAGCTAATGGCGGCAACCAACCCGGCGAGGATTACCGGCATGGTAACAAAATGCTCCTGCACAATTTTCGATACCGTATTGGCTACCTTATGCTCTTTTACAAAAAAATAAACCAAAAAGTTAAAAGCCGCCGCCCACATCACCGCCTGGAAAGGGGTTAATACCTTGGTGGATACGATAGTAGCTATGGAGTTAGCCGCATCGTGAAAGCCGTTGGTATAATCAAATACCAGGGCAAGACAAACAACAACAATAAAAATAGGAGTAAATGTAGCTGTAATCATTCAGTGCTCAGGCGTTTTTAACTAAAATAGATTCCATTACGTTTGCTGCATCTTCACACATATCCGTAGCTGTTTCCAGCGATGATAATATCTCTTTGTATTTAATGAGGCGGATAGCATCTTTTTCGTATAAAAAAAGATCGGCAACGGCACGGTCGAAAACATAATCGGCCTGGTTTTCAATACTGTTTATCCTGATGCACGAATCGGCGATGTTCCGCACATTTTTCAAATCCTTTAGTTCCCTTATCGCTTTTGCCAACTCAACGCTTCCCTGTAAAATCAGCTCCGAAAGCTTTTTTATGGCATCGTTAAAATCATCAATGCGGTAAAGGCTCATGCGGTTTGCCGCACCTTGTATATTATCGGCAACATCGTCAATAGCCGATGCCAGCAGATGTATATCCTCGCGGTCGAAGGGGGTAATAAAGTTTTTCCCCAGTTCCAGGTATATCTGGTGGGTTATTTCGTCGCCTTTATTCTCTAATTTATCAATCTGCTTAATCAGCTCTTCACGCGTGGCCGGGTTGTTTGAATTAACCGTTTCAACCAATACCGTTGCCATGGTAACAACATTGCTGGCGGCCTGCTCAAATAGGGGAAAAAACACTTTTTTATCTTTGGGAACAAAGTATTGGAAGATGCTGTTCAATGACATTTTTTTGGGTATTTGGACAAAGGTAACTTTGCAATGTTAAGTTAATGTTAATTTTTTAGAGTTGGTATGTTAGGGAAAGGTAAACTCTGCTTTGATTTTTGCAGGGTAAACCCGAATGTTGAACCCAGCCCCTCGGTACTGCGCACATTAATGGTTTGCTCATGTGCCTCGATAATATGCTTAACAATTGCAAGCCCTAAACCCGATCCGCCGATCTGCCTTGAGCGGCTGGTATCAGTCCTGAAAAAGCGCTCAAAAAGGCGTGGGAGGTATTTTTCTTCAATTCCGATGCCATCATCGGTAACTTCAACCAGCACCTGGTCGTGCAATTCGAACAGGCTTACAGAGGTGCTGCCTTCCTCATTTCCGTATTTAAATGAGTTGTCGATCAGGTTAACCAGCACTTGCCGTATCTTTTCGCGGTCGGCATTTACCAGTATCGGCTCATCATATTTTTGTTTGAATATTAATTTAATGTTATGTTGCCTGGCCTTGATCTCCAGCGACTCAAAAACCTCTTTTATCAGGTCGTTTATCTTAAACCGGGTGAGGTTAACAGGTATCTCGCCCGATTCTAATTTGGAGATCTCATCCAGGTCCTTGATCAGGTAACTCAGCCTGTCAACGTTCTTTGCCGCTTTCGCTAAAAATTGCTTTGCCAGCTCTTTATCCTCAAACTCATCATCCTGTAAAGCTTCTATGTAACCTTGTATGGCAAACAAAGGAGTTTTAAACTCATGGGAGATGTTTGATAAAAAGTCACGGCGGAATTTCTCCTGTTTACGAAGTTCATCAATTTCACTTTTCTTTTCCCTGGCCCACTCTTTTACTTCGTGCTCCACATCATTAATAGGATCGGCACTAATGTGTTCGCCTAATGCGTCGCGGAGGTCGCGGCCAAGCTTTAAATTATGAATAAGCTTATATATGAGCTTTATTTTGGAATAAACATATTTTTCTATCAGGTAATAGAAAACCAAAAAACTGGTGATGATAGTAACCAAAAAGGTTATGATAACATAATACCAGCTATGCTGAAAATAGTAATTCACAGCCGAAAGCGTTACGGCTACCGCCGCCGCGTTAATTAATACAAGTATCCGTAGTTTCATACTTGTAAATATACGTGTTAGCGGTTAGAGGTTAGTTAATTAGAGGTTATAAAAAAGTCCGAAAGACGGAAAAGTCCGGAAGTCCGAAAGACAAAGTTATTTGAGGCATTCCTAACTAATCTCTCCCGATAGCTATCGGGATCTCCAGCCTCTAATCTCTATTTAGCACCATCAACATCAATACCAACAATTACCTCGTCAGACATTGTCAGGCTGTTGCCGCCTATTCCAAAGTCGAGTCGGTTTAATTTAAAGCTGCCCTTAAATGCTGATGTATTATCTTTTTCGGTATAAGTAAATGGTATTTCAACCAGTTTGGTTTTGCCTTTTATGGTGAGGTTAAACTGGCCGGTGTATTTATCGCCGCTCTTATGTTTAAATGAAAGAGATTTCAGGGTGATTTTAGGATGATTCGCTGCATCAAAAAATTCATCGCTTTTTAAATGTTCATCGCGGGTCGAATTATCGGTGTTAATGGTATTTACATCTACAGAAGCATCAATAGTACTTGATGTTAAATTGGCAGGATTAAAATGAGCATCAGCCTGCAGGCCGCCGATAGTGCCGCCTGTATTAATACCGAGGTTTTTTATCTGAAAGGTAATGGCTGATCGTGTTATAGTAGTATTTACTAGTGTAAAAGCAGTGCTTGTTATTATAATTAGCAGTATAGGGACAAAAAATTTCTTCATATCGCAATAACGTATTTTTAAATAGAATAATTTAAACGGTGTTGATTTTTTACTTTAAAAAAGGAAACCAGTTCTTATCATCAAGGCTCCGGGCGCTCTAACGAATACGCTTTGATTTTCGGTTTGGTTGCTTTAGTTCTTTGCTGTTTTATCCACGCTATTGTATCCTCGCAAATGGCTTTAACTGGTTTGCTGTGGAGACACAGCAAACAGGATTAAACAACATGAAAGACTTACGAAGTTTTAAAAACTTCGTAAGTCTTTCATGTTGAAAAAAGTTAAAACTCCACATGCGCCCTTAACGAAAACACATTTACCGGTCCGCGGGCTTTATTATATGCCGGGTTTAGTATAAACTGGTAATCGGGGCTAATGAAAAATTTCTTTTGATAGGCGTTTATCTTGTAATATATCTCCGCTATCATTTCGGGCGCGTAACTTAATTTGCCGTCACCGATTATAAAGCCATAACCGCCATCAGCCAGGTACTGGCGGTGAGGTTGGGACAGGCCATCGCCTATAAAGGCTAAGCCAATTTCGTCATCACCACGATTCCATTGGGTGCCTTTTAATACCCCTCCAAATGTTATTGAGCGGTCAATTTCGGTAAAGAACCAAGTTTCAGTATGCCCGTCGTTCCAGCTGGCTTTGGCAAATACGCCAAAGTCTTTGGTAAGGTACTGGTCGGTATTAATACCAAACCCATATTTATGACGGCCATAAGCCTCGGTTGAATCTACATTTGGCGCTTTTGGATTTTGAGCAATTGCCAGGTCGTAATTGCCAAACTTTCCATTATTCAAATATCCCAAAATACGTAAAGTGCCTTTTTGCCCGTCTATTTCGTACCTTTTTTCATACTCAACTGTTTGCGTATTGGCCTTTGCTATCTTAGCATCCCAGGTAGATTCATTAGCCTGTGTTACCACCATAGTAAGCGCAAAACGGAGCGTCCAGGTGGGCTGCCCTAATTCGGTATAGAGGCCAAAAGTGTAGCCACGGGTATTGGCAGGGTAATCCCAGGCTGCGTTATCCATCAGGGCCCAGTTCATAAATTGTGAGCGGGGATCGTGACTGAAATTGTTGCCATCAAAAAAATCGGCCATGCTGAATTTTCCTGCCGCGACAGAGAAATAGCGTTTGCTTTTTATTCCCCCTAACACGTTTGCATCGTTTTGAATGGTATCTTTTTCAGTGCCCCATTCAAAGGTTTGCTTAAAATACAGGCGGGCAATATAAATTTCGGGCTCAACACTGTTTACACGAAATGTTTCGCCATTTGGGAAACCTGCAACACCTGTTGTTTTGCTTAAGCCCGAACCACCTGATAACTCTGGATTAAAGAAAGCTTCAGCGCCTTTCCACAGCCTTGCCGCCCCAAATAATGTTGTAGTGATAGATGTAGCTGTTTCTGCATTGGGCGATAAGCTGTTCATTCCGCTGTAAGGCGCGTAAAACCCGGGTTTATCCTGTGTAATGGTAGTTTCCTGGAAATGAAAGCTGTAACGGTCCGCTTTAGCAGTGTCCTGCACCTGTGCAAAAGTGAATTTTATGGCGGTTAGTAATAATATAAAGAGTAGTAAATATTTTTTCATAGTAAAATTTGTGCGAAAGTAGTGTTACAATTTAAAGGTGATATTTATTTAATGTGAACTCCATGGTTCTGTTATAAATTTATACAAACCTAATAAAATATTTAGACTTATCTAAATATTTTATTTTACTTTAAAATCTAAAACATAACAACCTGTAAGTCTAATTGTTAGAACCGCTCACTTATGAATTAATTTAACAGCATATTATCGGGTATAATCTCGCCATGGGCTACCGGGAAACTAATAATGCTGCCGGGTAAGTGATTAACCAGTCTATTTTGTCTAACACGGTATGTCTTTTTGGTTTTGGGGAGCCTTAGCTCCTTGTTTTCTCTTTTATGCATAATTGTAATAATTTGTCCCGGTTTGGCAGGACTGCATAAATTGAGCGGCCCTGAGCTTAGCGGGAGGTTTGAAATGTTTGAATTCTTCTATGCGGACCAGTATCCATTTTTTAATTATTTTAATTCGACAGCAAAAGTAAATGTAAAACCAATGCAATGGAATTGCATTATTTGGCGCATTGATCGCAAACTCCTTTAACAACCAGGTTCATTTCTAAAGAACTAAACTTGTTGGGTAATGAAATG
>Ga0302309_10003176_pt1 | contig 12917 bp, 5 predicted proteins | sample III_Palsa_N1_1_FD_200453 | JGI IMG/M metagenome (GOLD analysis project Ga0302309, IMG submission 200453) | Peat permafrost microbial communities from Stordalen Mire near Abisko, Sweden - III_Palsa_N1_1 | ecosystem: Environmental > Terrestrial > Soil > Palsa > Peat permafrost | place: Sweden... | reverse complement strand
ATCGTTGGTGGTGAAGCGCTACTACTGAAATTTGCGGCTACACCTAGTTTGGTCACACCTACTGGTGCGTATTCAGCGCAAGCTAACTTCATAGCTACACCTACATTCTAGAAAGGTTAACATGGGTTTCCTATACCCACGATTTAGCCACCAGTCCAGAGAGTTCATAAGCGTCTTAGTACTTACCCTTGTGCCTTACATGTTTTGGTTAGGCCAAGCATACGCTATCTCAACACTGCAGCCTAGATCTGTTGCAATATCCTCATCAGTACCTTCAGCTGATACAACAGAAAACTTTCAGTTTCAACTTGTCTCCCCTGACGATGTTGGATCAATCGAGCTTCAATACTGTGATAACTCACCTTTATTTGACGATCCTTGCGAAGCTCCCGATGGGCTTGATGTCAGCAATGCGGCATTGACTGATCAAAGCGGCAATACTGGTTTCTCGATTGATCAAGCAGATACAAGTGCCAATGAATTAGTCTTAAGCCGCACAGCATCTGCACCTGATACGTCTGTGATTAATGAGTATGATCTTGCTAATATCACTAATCCATCGACACCAAGTCAAACGGTATACGTGAAAATCACCACTTATAGCTCCAGTGATGCCACGGGCAGCTATATTGATAGAGGAGCAGTCGCGTTTGAAACTACGAGCAATCTGGAGGTAGGGGCTTTTGTGCCACCCTTTATGAATATATGCGTGGGTGTAACGGTAGCCCAGGATTGTAGCCAAAGCCAAGGAGATGAGCTCGATATGGGCGACCTGGGTCCAAATACGACAGGGACCGCAACGTCGCAGTACGCGGTTGCAACTAATGATCAAGCCGGCAACAGTGTATACGTGCTTGGTACAACTATGACTTCCGGAAACAATATTATCCAACCACTAGATAAACAAGCGAGCAGTCAAAGAGGTGAGCCTGAGTTTGGCCTCAATCTAATGAAGAACTCTGACCCAAATATTGGAGGTGATCCATCAGGGGACAGCACATCTATACCAGCGGCTGGCTACAATATACCGAATTTATTTGATTTTGTACCGGGATCAGAGATATCTAGCGCTGACTTCTCAAGTTTCTATACAAGGATGACAGTCAGCTATATTGCTAATGTTCCAAACGGACAACCAGCAGGCGTATACACAACTACTTTAATATACTTGGCATCAGGACAGTTTTAAGCTAAACTAATTGGACATGAAGGGAAGAGTTCGACCACTATTACTATGCTTTTCTCTTATATTATCTGTCTTTGCGACAAGTGGGTTTGGTAATAGTTTTGCTGCTACGACTACAACACCTACAACAGGAGGTGCGAGTGGCCTTAGTATTTCACCCCTTAGACAAAATATAACCCTAAAGCCAGGCCAGGCTACATCTATTCCTATTACGCTCAAAAATATTACAGGCGGTCCGATTATAGCTAAATCTGCCGTTAAAGACTTTGAGTCTGACGGTGTCACGGGTAATCCCAAAATTATTACTAACCCTAACTACAATGATCCGGCTAGTATTAAAAGTTTCTTGGTAGGGCTTGGGAATGTTGACCTAGCAATTGGCCAACAACAAACTATTCAACTTCCAGTACAGGCACCTGCAAATGTAAGCCCGGGGGCATATTTCGGGTTAATTACTTACCAGGCTGTTCCAAACGACGCTACAAAGAAGACAGCTAATGATAACGTTGCTTTGTCCGCAGCAGTAGGACAGCTAGTCTTTATAACGGTCCCAGGTAATGTTAGCCAGAGCTTGCAGCTAAATGCTATCCATGTTTACAAAGACACAGATGGTAATTCAGAAGGCGGATTAATCTTCACTAATCCACCTAAATCAGTTGGCGTACAAATACATAATTTTGGCAACGCCTTTGCGACTCCATACGGAACTGTCGTAATTAAGAAGGGCAGTAAGCTAGTTTATAGTTACCAATTAAATGGCGGAATAACTCGCGGCTTGCTGCTTCCTAACAGTAGTAGAATCTTCAAGAGTGCTGTTAAAAATATAACAACTCCTGGGCATTATACAGTGCAGGTTAGTGCTACATATGGCAAAGGGTCAACAATATTAACGGCCCAAAAATCTTTCTGGTACATGCCAATATGGTTAGTAGTACTCTTAGTAGTAATAATCATCCTGATACTTATTGGCTTATGGATGCTGAGGCTTCGTTTCAAAAAGCCCGGAAAAACAAGTTACAAGAAATAGTAGTAAAACTATGGTGGGAAGAAGAGCAGCAGTGAGAAATCGCTATCTCGTATCATTATCTTCATTTTTTATGGCCACGCTTATACTGGCTTCCTCTGGTATAGCGTCCGCTACCACAGTAACAAGTTCAGGTGCATTAGGTTTGGAGGGGACTATACCAAGTGCTCCTCCTTCTGTGCCAGCAACAATCAGCCTTCCATCTAACAATCAGACATTTACATCCGTGCCAATAACGGTAGGGGGTATTTGCCCAAGTGGATTACTCATCAAGATCTTTGATAACAATGCCTTTGTCGGTTCCACAATCTGTAGTGGAGGTAGCTATAAGCTGCAGGTTAACCTTTTTAGCGGGCAGAATAGTCTTGATGCCATAGACTATGACTCCTTGGGTCAATCTGGACCAACTTCTAATAGCGTATCTGTTAGCTTTGACAACTCGCAATACCTTACCTTTGGCAACCCATTGTCTCTAACAAGTTCTTATGCTGAGAAGGGGTCTTCTCCTGGCAGTGAGCTAAGTTGGCCAATAATCCTAACCGGCGGCACAGGACCTTACGCTATAAGTGTTGACTGGGGCGATGGATCATCCGAAGAACTATTGAGTGTTCAGAACCCAGGCACAATAAACATCAGTAATACCTACAAGACGGCCGGAGTTTATAGCGTGATAGTTAAGGCCACAGACAAAAATGGTCAAGAGGCATTCTTGCAGCTAGTAGGGCAAGCAACAGGGGCGATACAGCACAATGATACAGCCGTAGCCGCTAGCAGTAATCAAATTATAGAAAAAGAGATCATCTGGTGGCCCGAGATGATCACTGTACTACTGATCATATTGGCATTTTGGCTAGGTAGAAGAGCCGAAAAGCAACACCTTACAGGCAGTAAGCACTAAAACTATAAAGTATTAAAAATTGTGCATGTAGAGCCTGTGCAAAACTCAAAAGCAAATATTAAACTATAGTTTCTACAACAACAATTTATATAAACAACATTGTAAAAACTAAATTTATATAAAATATTTACAGGTTGAATTATTGATACGTTATATTTATAACAACTAAAATATGCAAAGAATTTATAAAATTTAATTAAAAAAAAGAATATATTTTTTGTTCAAAAATGCTTGCTTACAGATTTGAACAGAGAGATAATTGTCAGGTAAAACAAAAACAGCCCTTAAGGGGCTTGATTTACACAAACACCAAACCAAACAAAACAAATGCCAAAAATAAAACCTATTCGACGGATATTATCGTGTTACACCCAAAGAAGTGTTGCTTCTAGGGTGTTTTTTGTTTTGTTAAACAGTTTATTCTTCACCCCTGTATTTTTTTATACGCGCATACGCGGATGCTTGCACGCGCGAAAACTGGCAACCCTTTCCGTTCTAGCGCTACTGGTGATTTTTTCAAGCTTTACATTCAGCCAGTTAAAGCCAGCAACCGCCAATGCGCTAACGGATAGCACTGTCAATTTCCAAGCAAGGTTGGAAAGCAGTACTGGATCGATTGTGCCTGACGGCAGCTACAATATCGAATTCAAGCTGTACAACGCCTTAACAAGCTCTGGTTCTAGCCAGGGCTCTTGTACGGGAGACAGTGCCTGCTTATGGACTGAAGATTACCTCAACAGTGCCAGTCAAGGAGTATCAGTCGTAGACGGTTATCTCTCGGTTAACCTAGGTTCTATCACATCGTTCCCAACGAACATCAACTGGAGCCAACCACTGTACCTGACGATGAATATTGGCGGCACTTCGAACCCTACACCTGTCTGGGACGGGGAAATGACCCCAAGGCTAGGGCTAAATGCCGTGCCATACGCTTTCCAGGCCGGCAGCGCAGCCGAGCTGCAAAATACTAGCGGTAGCAACGTTGCCACCCTTACCCAGACAACACCTACAGGCACGGACAACATCGTTCTGCCTGATGCCAGTGGAACTGTTTGTTTAGATAGCACTACTGCTTGCGGGTATATTCAAAACACGGCTACGAGTAAGACGGGAAACTTTAACGTTCAAGCGGCCACGGGAGGTAGCGTGGCCGGAGTTCTGGAGGCCAACTCTTCCGGTACAGGGGATATTTTAGATCTGCTAAACGGCAGCGGGGTAACCGTTGCAAGCTTTGGCTATACGGGAAATGTACTGTTTAAAGCATCTACAAACTCTGGTTCAGCCTTCCAAATCCAAGGCTCCTCTAGTACAACCCCACTACTTACCGCAGACACGACGAACATGAGAATAAGCATCGGCAGTGGAGGCACGGCTACCGGCCAGCTTTACGTTGCTGGTACTGGAGGAACTCTGCTTGGTGCAACTCAAGTTGGTACCTCTGGTCAGGAAGATACTGATGAGCAGATTAGCGGGCACTATCTATACATAAATAACTACACTGCAGGTAAGCTTGCTGTTTATGATGTGACCAATCCGTCTAGTCCAGCTCTTATAGGGACACCTATAACGCTTAATTCCAGCCCGACAGGCATGGCGCTAAGCGGTCACTACTTATACATTGCTAACTACGGCTCCAGTACCATGCAAGTAGTTGATATTAGCAATCCATATGCCCCTTCGGTTGTTGGTAGCGTAACTACAGATACTTACCCTGGCGAAGTGACGGTAGTTGGTCGCTATGCCTATGTAGCAACGACAAGCGGCGTAGATGTTATTGATATATCTAACCCTACTAAACCAGTTAAAATAACAACCATATCTACAACAAATGCTTCAATTCAACTAGTTGCGTCTGGAAGATATGTATACGTTGGAGAAGTAGGTAACGGCACCCATGCCTATATGCAGGCAATTGATACGACCTCTAATACAGTTGTTGGAACATACACTTTGGCTGGTGGTTCAAGCGCTAATATGGAAAATTCTAGCAGTGCATACGGCTTGCGAGAGATGGCCATACAAGGACGCTATGTCTACGTAAGCAATATTGGTAATAAGACAATAGATGTCTTCGATGTCAGTAACCCAGCCGCTGGCGGTAGTCCGGTCACAAGTATCAGTACAGGTACTGAGCAGCCATACTCATTATCTGCCCAAGGTAGATACCTCTACGCTAGTCTAAGTACTGCTGATGCGACTCCTGCCGCATTGACAACGTACGACATTAGCAATGTTAGCAGCATTACCCAAGTTAACAGCACCACTAGTACCTATCCAGGCGAGACTCTCTTAACACAAGGCCGCTATGCTTATCAGACTGGCTATGACGGTCATTTAGAAGTATTTGACCTTGGAGGTTCATATATACAGCAGTTAGAGACAGGTGGACTTGAAACAGGAACTCTATCTGTAGATGATGATGCTAACTTTAACGGCAACGCTTCAATTGCTGGTGGAGTACAAATTGGCCAGAGCTTAGAGGTTACGGGGAATGAGGGGGTTAGTGGCAGCTTGCTCGTTCAAACTGCTACAAACTCGAGCTCAGCCCTTAAAGTAGAAAATAGTTCAGGCACCCAAGTATTAAACGTAGACACGACCAACAGCATATTATCTGTCCAGGGAGCTAACTCTGATGCAGTTATAGGTAGTGAGAAGATGACCAGCACTACCAATTTCTCCAGTGGTTGGACTGGTACAGGTTGGACATTCTCTAGTTCAAGCGCCGCCCACACTAGTGGTACAAGCCCGGCAGTCTATTCTGGCTTTACTCCTGTTGCGGGTACGACCTACCAGATTACTTACACTTTCTCTGGCGCATCTGGCAATGGAATGGATGGCATTACTCCTAATATAGGCGGAGTTAGCGGCTTATTAATGTATAGTACTGGTACTACTGACACCCAAGTAATAACCACTACTGGTACAGGCAGCCTTGAGTTCATTCCTACAACTGCTTGGGCAGGCAGCATCACCAGTGTATCCGTCAAGACCGTTACTGCTAGTAATGCGATTCTACAAGTATTGAGTTCTTCAGGCTTAGACCAGATACAAGTCAGATCTTCTGCGAATAATCCCATAGATGAATTCATAGGTTATGAAGCTGGCCAAGATAATTCAACTGGGAATGATCTTACGGCAACTGGCTATATGGCTTTACAAGAAAACACTTCAGGTTACAGCAATACCGCCTATGGTGGTTACAGCTTGCAGAATAACACTTCAGGTTACAGCAATTCTGCCTTTGGTCTTCACAGCTTGCAGAATAACACTTCAGGCTTTAACAATGCCGCCCTTGGTGGTTACAGCCTGCAGTACAATACAACCGGTTACAGCAATTCCGCCTTTGGTCTAGATAGCCTGCAAGATAACACAATCGGTTACGGTAACGCTGGCCTTGGCGATTACAGCCTGCAAGATAACACAATCGGTTACGATAGCACCGCCGTCGGTCAAGCTAGCCTGCAAGACAACACGACTGGTAATTTTAACGCCGCTCTTGGTACTTCAAGTCTGCAAGACAACACAACCGGCGACTATAACTCAGCACTGGGTTCTTTCGCCCTAAATACAGAAACAACTGGTGGCAGTAACACCGCCGTCGGTCAAGCTGCTTTATCTGACGAAAACGGCCAAGGTAATACGGCTATAGGCATGACTGCAGGTGAGACTGACTCTTATAATGATACTAATGGCACTCAAAACACCTATATTGGCATCCAGTCCGGCCCCAACACGGCTACGGCCTTACAAAACGCCACAGCCATTGGAACATCTTCTACAGTCGGAGAAAGCAACGCCCTAGTCCTTGGCTGTATTTCCGGCATTAATAGCTGCACGGCTACTACAAAAGTTGGCATCGGCACCCCCACCCCTTCCTCTATTCTAGATGTTGAAGGTAGTCAGAACTCTCAATTCTCTCTAATTGTTAATAACTCTAACACTGGCTCAAGTGCTACCTCGACAATACAGCTGGGCGCTTCTTCATATATAACCCAGAACTCATCATCCAATACATCAAACGGTGGCACAAACTCATTGAATATAAATAATGCCACTTCTGGAGGCACTATAGCTATAGGTATAAGTGGCGTAAGTAACGAAGATATAACTAACACTGGCTCAACTAAATTTAAAGACTCTACTGATTCAGCTTCAGGTTTTGTTGTACAGAATGCAGGTGGTACCCAAATACTTAATGTTAATAGTACGGCTAGCACTGTTACCGTTGAAGGATCAAGTACGTCGTCTGGCACGGTCGGTTCCAATATAGTTACAAATGGCACCAACTTTTCTAGCGGCTGGACCGGTACAGGCTGGACTTTCAATAGTTCAAGCGCTACACATTCAAGCGGTACTACTGCGGCAAAAGATACTGCCGTAACTTTAGCGACTGGCACAACCTACGAGTTGGTATTCACTTTCAGCGGTGCTACTAATAACGGAGTTGATAACATAACTCCTGCTCTTGGCGATGTGCTAGGCTCTCCAATATATGACGCCAGCGACACTAACGAAACTTACCTAATATCAACGGATAGCAACGTTAGCGCCGGATTACAGTTCATACCAACTACAGCCTGGGCAGGCAGTATAACCAGCGTTGCTCTTTATCCCATTACAAATGATAATGCCGAGCTAGCCGTAACAGACTCAACGGGCGCTAATGGCTCTCCTCTGGAAGTCAGGACGTCAAGTTCTAATAGCGACCTGTTCGTAGGAAAGAGCTCGGGTGAATTTAATACTACCGGGCAGTATAATCTTAGTGTCGGAGAATTTTCACTTGAATCAAACACTTCAGGTAGTGCCAATACTGCTCTTGGCACTCAGGCCTTACAGAACAATACATCGGGCTACGATAATGGAGCCTCTGGCTTCCTTGCGTTACAGGATAATGTATCCGGTTACGATAATAATGCCGATGGTGCTTATGCTCTTCAGGATAATACTACGGGCTACGAGAATCAGGCCATAGGTTTTGAGGCGTTACAAGATAATGAAAACGGCTACGATAATAGCGCTGTTGGCGCTTATGCTCTTCAAGATAATACTACGGGCTACAATAATACCGCTGTAGGCTATGGCGCACTAATAGTTAACACGACTGGCGTTGATAATAATGCCATAGGTACCTACTCATTACTTAGTAATACGAGTGGCTACGACAACGAAGCTGTCGGCAATGAAACTCTCCAATTTAATATAACGGGTCATGATAACGCTGCTGTAGGCGATTTCGCTTTGGGAAGAAATACTACAGGTACTCAAAATGCTGCGTTAGGATCGTATGCTCTAGATACCAATAGTACAGGTAGTCAAAATGTTGCTCTAGGCGTAGCCGCAGGAGTTAGCAATGTATTTGCTAACGGAAACACCTCAGGATCAAACAATGTATTCCTCGGTACTAATTCTGGTCCTGGTAGTACCCTCCAAGTTTCTGATTCTTCAGCGATAGGCTTCGATGCGGTTGTTAGTGAAAACGATGCCATATCCATTGGTTGCGTTAGCGGCGTTAATAATTGTCCTACCACTACAATGGTAGGTATAGATGACAGTACTCCAGGCAATCTCTTAAGTATTGGCGCTCTGACTACAGCCGCTAGTACGTACCAAATAGCTGTTTCTACTGGTGGTACAACTAACAGTGGCATCGTAGTACAAACAGTTGCCAGCCAGTCTAGCGGATACGTATTCCAAGCTCAGAACAGTAGCGGTACTTTGCTTGCAGGCATAGATTATCAAGGTAATCTAACAGTTAAGAGTGCTACTATAACCGGTACTCTAACAGTTAATGGGCATATTGTGACTGCAAATACCTCTGGCACTACCTCAGCCACCGTCCAGACCGCAGCTGGCAGTACTGCAACTTGTACTCTATCTGGCGATGACACAAGTGGTTTAATAACTATTGCCTCAACTGGCACGGGCCAGGCTACGGGTAATCAGTGTACTATCGGTTTCTCAAGCAGTTATGGTGCTAACTCGCATCCTGTAGTTACCTCAACCGCATCCAACGGCATAGGTGTAGGTGCCTACCTAACCCCGGGTACAGCTAACTTCAAGCTTAACTTCACTACTGCCCCAACTGCCGGACAAACCTACACATTTGATTACTTCAACGCTCAATAGACTTAATAGTATATTCGGTAAAAGTTACTTAAATTTATCCAATATATTTAATTATTCATATTATTTGTTATTATTTTAACAACTAGTAATATTGAGACTTGTCTCTTCTAATTTTTAATAGAATGTAATTATTACAATTTAATTATCTAAAGATTGGACTTTTGCTTAAGCTCTATGAAATAATCTATCTGAATGAGAGTGAGTGGAGGTAAGTGTGGCTTCTAAAGACAATAACGATAATAAGGAAAGTCCTATTGTTGCTAACTATGAACGTAGACGAATTATCAGTGAGCCGACAGAAAATAGCGTAAGCATTAATGTAAGCGCTTCTGAAGAGCCCAATGATGTAAATGATGATACAGCTCCTGAAATCCAAAAGCCTCCTGTGAAGACTGAAAAGCCTTTATCTGAATTTGCTAAACCAAAGCGACATAGGAAGAGATTAATCATTACTATTGTTTGCTCATTAGTCTTAATAGTATTGGTTTGTATAGGCGTATTGTTATTAATTTTTAAACACGATTCAGCTACACTTCAAAATCCGGTGCCTGCCAAGCTATTTGATAGCGTAGATTACACTGTCTACTACCCTACAAATTTGCCAGATGGCTATAAGATCGATAAGCAGTCGTTTTCTTCACCACAATCGGGTGTAATTGTGTTCTATTTGATTAACTCCGAAGGGCAAAAAATTTACATTAGTCAGGAAGCCAGGCCAACAACCTTCAACTTTGGTGGCTATTACAATAATTTCAAAGATAAATCTGAAACAGTAACAGATAACGGTACTATCGCTGTAGGCAAAATTAATAACGGTAGTACCGAAATTGCCAGTTTAGCTACTGAAAAAACCTGGATAATAGCTAACACTGCATCAAAAACCCCACTTAACCAACTACGTGATATGCTCAACAGTCTGCTTGTAAACCACTGAGCATTTTTCATTAGTCAGATTATGGGCCCGACCTTTCTACTATAAGTTGTCGCATAACAAATGTGGGGGTACCAGCGCTGGCTTTAACACCAATAGATAGAACGTGTGAAGATGTAGTCCACGTTTTCGTGCCTGTATTATCAAGTATTGAGTCACTTGATGCCGTGGCAGAAGTACCCAAAATCAGATTTCCATCTATTTCTACAGAGGTTGTAGAAATGCATACCATCTGTCCTGTCAATATCCAACCAAACGTTCCAGTTGTAGCATCCGTTGTTGCACCAGAAGCAACTAACTGTGTACTAACACCGTCTTCATCTATTGAGAAAGTAAAGGCTCCAGTAACGGCACTTGTATATGTGCCGTTGGCCGTGATCGTATACGTAACACCTGCCTGACAATCATTAGCAAGAACCGTGTAGTTGCTTCCGATATTAGCACCAGAGTTTGTAAAGTTTTGCGTGGTAGTACTGCCAGTTATAGTTGCACTAACCGCGTTATTAACGCTAGCTAGTCCACCAACACAGCTACGCCAGACGCCGTTTTCTCCGCAACGGAAACTATTATCAGTAGAATTATAATACATGGCTCCATTAACCACAGTGCCGGGATCTGTAGTACTATTATTTAATACAAGCAACGTGCCGTTAGTGTTCGCGGTACTTGAACCAATCTGAACATAGTTATCAAAGGTGTCGACATTTAATTCCGAAATACCGATAGAGTTCATAACAGCAAGGGCGCCTGTGCTATTGCCATTATTCATAATATCCAACGGATTAGTAATGACGCCGCGTAGCATGATCGCACCGATCTGGTAAGCCGTCGGCACGGTAATTGTAGTGCCGTTAAAGCTGTTGCTCTGCAATTGCACGGCATCAACATAGAAGTTAGTACTGGTGGTGGCGTACGTAATTTGCAGGGCTGTCATAGCACCTGTTGTTGCGGGAAGCTGACAGTACAAGCGCTGGAAGCCGCTAGTGGTAATTGTGGTACCAGAAGCCGGGGAGCAAGAATGCGTAGTTCCATCGGTGCTGGTAACTGTGAAAGAACTAGAAGCTAGAGTACCGGTTTGTGCTTCAGCATAGAAGCTAACTAGATAAGTGGTAGCGGTCGGCGGAGCACTAACAAAGCTGCTGGTCTTCAGACCGCCATTTGTGCCAGTGGTTTGCACGTATGCCGAGGCGATACCATTGTAAGTATTAGCCTTGGTTGTATTTTGCGTCAGTGTAGCGTTTACACCTATCCATCCGGCGCTAGCATTGGTGAAACTACCTACTTCAAATCCCGGATACGTCAGATAATTAAGCTGGTTGCCATTACTCATGGTCGAGGTGGTATCGACCGTGAGTACACTTGCGCCAGTTGCATCTTGTACTTGGAAAGCTGTGTTAGAGCTCGTAGAATCTTGGAAAAGTGCGCTTCCAGCATCATCAAACGTTGCCGTTGGCGTTGCCGTTCCAACACCAACCTCTGTGGTTGCCGTACAACCATTAACGCCAGAGACGCAGCCCAAGGAAATTGCACTATTTTCATCAACTTCGGAAAATGCACCTATTGCCGTAGAATAATCCAAGGCTGAGGCATTATTCGGGCCCGAGGAGTAACCTAGGTATTCATTATAACTACCCGCGGTATCAGAATAGCTAGAGTCTGTGCCAGCACCAATGCCTATTCCAATATCACCGTAACCGCCCTCCACGTCAAGAGCAGCTTCCCCTATAGCAACACCATCACCGCCTGTTGCGTTCTGCATGGCATTTGATCCAATAGCAGTATCATACGATGACGTAGCATTCTGTAAAGCTGCATAACCAACTCCGGTATTGCTGATCCCTGTTTTATTAGAAAATACGCTTAAATAACCAATTCCAACATTAGAAGCTCCATACGTATTACTATCCAGGCTGCCGTATCCTAACGCAGTATTACTATATCCTGTGGTGTTGTCCCCAAGGCTGGCGAAACCAAGGGCTGAATTGTCATAGCCAACGGTATTATTTTGTAGGCTACCCTGGCCTGAAGCTGTGTTATAATAACCTGTTGTATTGTCTTGAAGAGCATCATCTCCGAAGGCTGAATTACTATAACCGCTGGTGTTATTATCCAATGCCAGAAAGCCCACGCCATCGTTATAATTACCGGTTGAGAATCCACCGGCCGCATAACCAATAAATTGATTTGATGGGTTATTAGTGGAAACCCTAAGATCCTCGACCTCCGTGCCGGCCGAATTGAGAAGCTCCATATCGGGGTTACTAGGACTAAATAGCTTGACTGATACGCTTGTCAGGTGTCCAGCCCATCCAGTTGTCGGTGTAAACTCCAAGTGACCTGTACCCGCTGCAGTATATATTAATTGCGTATCGGTATTAGCCGTATCATAAATTGCTTGGCCGGTGCCACCCCCTATACTAGGAGTTATGGAATCGGTGCCATTAGCGCCGGCAAAAGTATAGGTAATCTGATAGTAACTGTAAGCCGCAGGGGTGAAACCGCTATAAACTGCTGGACTTGTACCGCTTGAATGTGTAGCGCTTGAACTATTGAAAGTCCAGCCTGAGCCGGTCCAGCCGCTGGAGAAGTTAGTATTGCTAGTCATTAGTTCGCTGCCCACAACCGGGTCAGTATTCGTTCCCTGTACGGATACTATACTAGCCGTACTATTAACATTAAGTATTTGGGTACCACCTGCATTCTGTACAACAAAACCTGAAGCTGAATCAGTAGAGTCTTTAAATTTAGTTGA
>Ga0302309_10003174_pt1 | contig 12927 bp, 8 predicted proteins | sample III_Palsa_N1_1_FD_200453 | JGI IMG/M metagenome (GOLD analysis project Ga0302309, IMG submission 200453) | Peat permafrost microbial communities from Stordalen Mire near Abisko, Sweden - III_Palsa_N1_1 | ecosystem: Environmental > Terrestrial > Soil > Palsa > Peat permafrost | place: Sweden... | reverse complement strand
AGTTCCGCCAGCTCAACAGCAACACACCAGGGCACCCCGAATACCGCATGACAACCGGTGTCGAAACGACCACCGGCCCGCTCGGCCAAGGTCTCGGCAACAGCGTCGGCATGGCGATGGCAGCGCGTTTCTACGAGACCCGCTTTAACCAGTCCGATGCGCCGCTATTCGATTACCGCGTCTACGCGCTGTGCGGCGACGGCGACATGATGGAGGGCATCTCGCACGAAGCGGCTTCGCTCGCGGGCCATCTGCAGTTGTCGAACCTGACATGGATCTACGACAGCAACCGCGTGACGATCGAAGGACACACGGATCTTGCCTATAGCGACGACGTGGAAGCGCGTTTTCACGGCTACCACTGGCATACGGTTCACGTCACCGACGCGAACGACGCCGCCGCGCTCGAAGCCGCCTTCAACGAGGCGAAAAGCGTCACCGACAAGCCGACGCTGATCGTGGTGAACAGCATCATCGGCTGGGGCGCGCCGAAAAAGCAGGACACGTCGGCCGCACACGGCGAGCCGCTCGGCGACGAAGAAGTCGCCGCCGCCAAGCGCTTTTACGGCTGGCCCGAAGACAAGAAGTTCTATGTGCCGGATGGCGTGATGGCGCGCTTTGCCGAAGGCATCGGTGCACGCGGCAAGGCGGCGCGCACTGATTGGCTCGCGAAGCTGGATACGTATGGCAAAAAGTATCCCGATCTCGCGCGGGAGTTCGCTCAGATCGAAGCGCACGAACTGCCGGATGGCTGGGACGCCGACATCCCCACTTTCGAGCCGGACGCCAAGGGCATCGCAACGCGCGAGTCCTCCGGCAAGGTCCTCAACGCGATTGCCGCACGCCTGCCGTGGCTCATTGGCGGCGCGGCCGATCTTTCGCCGTCCACCAAGACCAATCTGAAGTTCGAAGGGGCGGGCAGCTTCGAGCACGATAGCTACGGCGGCCGCAATCTGCACTTCGGGATTCGCGAGCATGCCATGGGGGCCGCGGTGAATGGCCTCGTGCTATCGAACCTGCGTGCTTACGGCTCGACGTTCCTGATTTTCAGCGACTACATGAAGCCGCCGATCCGGCTGTCGTCCATCATGGAAGTGCCGGCCATCTATGTGTTCACGCATGATTCGATCGGTGTCGGCGAAGATGGTCCGACCCACCAGCCGATCGAACAGCTGGCATCGCTGCGCGGCGTGCCGGGTCTGACGGTGTTTCGGCCTGCGGACGCCAATGAGGTGGCCGAGACGTGGCGCATTGCATTGTCGAGGCCGCGCCATCCGTCGTGCATCGTGCTGACCCGTCAGCCGCTGCCGACGTTCGACCGCACGAAATACGGTTCGGCCGAAGGGGTGCGCAAGGGCGGCTACGTGCTGGCCGATGCCGCCGACGGCAAGAAGCCGCAAGTGCTGCTGCTCGCAACCGGCAGCGAAGTGTCGATCTGCGTGGACGTGTATGAGAAGCTGAAGAGCGAGGGCATTGCAGCGCGCGTGGTGTCGATGCCGGCATGGGATATTTTCGAGTCTCAGGACGACGCTTATAAAGACTCCGTGCTTCCGCCTGACGTGGACGCGCGCGTTTGCGTCGAACAGGCTGCCGAACTCGGCTGGGACCGCTATGTGGGTCGACTCGGCGCGAAGGTTGTCATGCATACGTTCGGTGCGTCCGCGCCGTTGAGCGAACTGAAGAAAAAGTTCGGTTTCACACCGGAGCATGTCTACGACGCGGCGAAACAGCAGATTGCGCGGGTGCAGAAGAAGTAGATACGCCGGGTTATAACGACAAAGTACGGCGAAGACATTCAGGCGGCCCGCTTATGGGCCGCCTGAAAAAGTTGCCGTTAGTTGGCCCAGCAACGCTCACCATAAGGGCCGGGATGGGTGCCGGGAGGGCAGATCAACCCCGTTCTCGCGCTTTCGACGCATCCAGCAAGCGAGATCAGCGCAACGCCACATAACACCAGCAATAGGGTTCTCGGGTTCTTTTTCATTTCTTTCTTCGAAAAATTGAGGCAGCCCACGATGCCTGGGATAACCAGGTATTGAGCCACTTCGTCAAGTTAGGGCTAGCCGCCATTCGCGGTCAGTGCCGCGGCTTTTAGTTCCGCACTTGCCTGATCGAGCAGCCGTCTCGCGTTCTCGGCATGACCGTTCAGGTTATAGCCGTGCGCGTTCTGCGCAGACAGAATCGACTGGTTCGCCTGACCAATAAAGTACTGGGCTCGTGCAATATCAGGATGGACTCCAGGCGCGACGTTTTGCGCTAGCGGAGGCATTTGTGCCATGGCAGTCGTGCTGAAGCATGAGCAGGACATTGCCGTAAATATTACGGATAACGAAGCACTTAAGATTGAAGAATTTACTTTATATGTTTTCATCTTTCTACTTCCTTTCACTAAACATGCTACGTGTTGGCGGATAGCGTGCTATATCCGCAAACGCATCTCCTGATGCGATGTTTTGTGGGCACGCTTCGACATAAACGGTTCAAGCCGGCGATCCCGTCGCTGAAATTTGTAACAACTGTTTCGGCGTCGGTTTGCACGGAGTCCGGACCGATGTGTCGGGATCGGCATGGCTTGGGTTCCGTCACGAATGTCCACACCCATAACACCTCGCGTACCGGTTTATTCCCGGTGAATCGCACCGATGTGCATCGGCGGTGGAGAGTGCTATTGGTCCGACGGAATAAGGATGATTGGGCAAGCGTTTCGAGGTACGTCACTCGATCCGCTGCCTTGTAGTAGAGATGTGTGCTACAGCGAGGGAGCTTTCTTTACCGATGCGGTCTAATTCGCCGGAATCGTCACAACCGGTGCCTTGGTGCTGGTGTCGGCCTCGGCGAGTGCCATCAGGTTCTGCACCACCGTGAAGGCGTATTTCGAGTCGAAATCGTTGCGCTCGACCCAATACGCCGAGGCGCCGTAGTTGACCACCACGTAGGCCTCCGCAGGCGGCTTCTCGCCCGAATGCACGATGATGGTCGGCCGCGTTTCGCCGCCGATCAGGCCCACGGTCGGCTTGGTCGCGCCGCTGCTGATCTGCTCGAGGGGTACCTGTACCTGCGCGCCGAGATCGGTCAGGATGCCGAGCACCGAGCGGGTCACCATGGGAATCCGGTCCCCTCGCTCAGAGGACGGTCCATAGACGATCTGATAGGTACGCGTATTCGGCGCGAGATTGAGCAACCGGCGCACGCGCGCGAGGTCAGCGACGATTTGTGGCGACACGCCGCTGGTCGCCGCGCCCATCGCCAGATATACGCTGCCCTTACCATTTTCCTGGCGCGATTCCACGTTGAGCTCGCCGGCCATCTGCAGGCGTCTGAGCGCCTGCAGCAGCTCGAAGAAGCCAGGGGCGCCCGCGGCACTGTCGCCGCCGAGCGCGCTGCCGTTCTGCAGTCCGCCAATCGATTGCGCGGTGATGCGCAAGAGCAGATCGATCGGGATGCCGCCTTCGGCAAGCGGCAATACCAGTTCAGGCGCAAGCGGCCGGATGTAGGCCGAGGCGAACGCTTCGCCGGTGGTTGGCGAGAAGGTGAAGGTGGGGTGGTTCGAGTAAGAGACGCTGCCGGTGGCGAGCGCATAGTTCGGCTCGCTACCCGAGCCGACGTTGCCGGTCGCGCCGATGGTGGAGTCGAACTGGTAAGCCGCAATGATCGAGCTGACCGTCAGGAACGCGGGGGCGTCGCCGTAGCGCAGCCCGACGACTGCGGCGAGGATCTCGCGTTTCTTCGCATCGCCGAGCGCTCTCGCGTAATCGACCTGATCGGCTCGCAATCGGGTAGGGCCTACATGGACGCATGCAGTGGTGAGGCAGGCTGTGCAGAGAACCGCGAGAACCGAAGCTTTTGTCATCATGGAGCGCGAGGGCGGTGCGGGCCGCGTGGGAAATTGGCATCGCAGGCGCTGTAGCAGAGCGTATGCCTGATCGGGGGTTTTTAGCGCAAGCGTCCGTGGTGTGGGGATCCGGCAGTGCTGACAAGTAGCTTGCACCGCTGCGCGCAGCGTAGATTCCACAGATGAATGCAATATTTGCAGCGTGCGAAGTTCAAGGGAGGTGAAACGGGCAACCAGCGATTCCTTTAGACTGGGATAAGGGAAGGCCCAATGGTTCGTCAACCTCTCATTGCTTCTGAATCGACTCGATGCCCGCAACCTCCGCAGAGGATCTGATCGTTGCCCGCCCGCATGGCCTCTATTGTCCGCCCGGCGACTTCTACATCGATCCCTGGCAGCCGGTCGACCGTGCGGTCATCACCCACGCGCACTCCGATCACGCTCGCTGGGGTCACACACACTATCTGGCCGCGCAGCCAGGCGCGGGCGTTCTGCTCTCACGGCTGCCCGGTATCGATCTTCAAACCGCCACATATGGCGAGCGTCTTGACATCAACGGCGTAACGGTCTCGCTGCATCCTGCGGGCCATGTACTCGGTTCGGCGCAGATACGAGTCGAACATCGCGGCCGCGTGTGGGTCGCCTCCGGCGACTACAAACTCGATTCCGATCCGACCTGCGCTCCGTTCGAGCCGGTACGCTGCGACACCTTCATCACCGAGTCGACGTTCGGACTCCCAATCTATCGTTGGGAACCGCCGCGAACCGTATTCGAGAGCATCGACTCGTGGTGGCGGCATAACGCTTCCGAAGGGCGCGCGTCGGTGTTGTTCTGCTATTCGTTCGGCAAGGCGCAGCATCTACTCGCGGGTGTCGACGCGGGCATTGGTCCGATTTTCTGTCACGGTGCACTCGAACCGATCAATAGCGCGTACCGTGCCGAAGGCGTCGCGTTGCCGCCGGTGCGACTGGCCAGCGAGATTTCCGCCAAGGACAAAACAGTCTTCAAACAGGCGCTTATCGTCGCACCACCCTCGGCACAAGGCAGCGCGTGGTTGAAACGCTTCGGCGACTATAGCGATGCATTTGCGTCGGGCTGGATGCGTTTGCGCGGCGCCCGGCGCAGACGCGGCGTCGACCGCGGCTTCGTGCTGTCCGATCATGCGGATTGGCCGAGCCTGCACACTGCGATTCGCGAGACGGGAGCCGAGCGCGTGATCGTCACGCATGGCCAGGTGGAACCGATGGTGCGCTGGCTGCGCGAACAGGGCCTCGAAGCAGGCGCCTTCGCAACGCAATACGGCGACGAAGCGCTTGAAGATGCTGCAAACGCGGCTGAAGCCGCCACCCCAGTCGCATCCGATCCATCGTGAGCCGCGCGCCATGAAACGATTTGCCGCGCTCTACACCGCGCTTGATGCCACCACCTCGACGCACGACAAGCTCGAAGCGCTGACCACCTATTTCAGCGCGGCGGCGCCAGAGGACGCTGCGTGGGCCTCGTACTTTCTGGCGGGCGGCAAGCCGCGGCAGTCGGTCCCCACGCGCCTCCTGCGCGAAATCGCCTGCGAGCGCGCTGCCTTACCGGCATGGCTCTTCGAGGAGTCGTACCAGGCGGTCGGCGATCTGGCCGAGACCATCGCGCATATTCTGCCGCCGGCGCAACGCATCTCGGAGCTGGGGCTCACGCAGTGGATCGAGCAACGCGTGCTGACCTTGCGCGGCATCGCGCCGGAAGAACTGCGCACGCGGCTCCTCGCTTACTGGGACGAACTCGACTGGGGCGGGCGGTTTCTGTTGACCAAGCTGATCGGCGGTGGCTTTCGGGTTGGCGTGGCACGGCAACTGGTGGTGCGCGCGCTCGCCGAAGTGGCAGGCGTCGACCATAAACGCATCGCACAGCGCATGGTGGGCTGGACCGATTCGCAACAAAAGCCCGATGCCGCACGCTATCTTCGCCTGATTGCGCCAGAGCCCACCCATGCGGCAAATGGCGAGGCGACGAACGAAGCGGAGCAGGGCGCGCTCCTCAATGCAGCGAACGATAGCGATCTCGGCCTACCGTATCCATTCTTTCTCGCGCATCCACTACAGGCCGAACCGCAGACGCTGGGCGACCCGCAGCACTGGCAGATCGAATGGAAGTGGGACGGCATTCGTGCGCAGCTGGTCAAACGTGCCGGTCAGGTATGGCTCTGGTCGCGCGGCGAAGATCTGATCACCGCGCGCTTTCCCGAAGTGACGTCGCTGGGTGAGGCACTGCCGGATGGCTTCGTGCTCGACGGTGAAATTCTGGCGTGGGAACCCGATGCATTGGCGCCGTTGCCTTTTGCCCGGCTGCAACCACGCATCGCCCGTAAGACACTTACGAAAAAAATCCTCGCCGATTCGCCCGCCACGTTCCTCGCCTACGATCTGCTCGAAGCGCACGGCAACGATTTGCGCATGACGCCGCTCGCGCAGCGCCGCGCACAACTCGAAGCGCTTGCGGTTTCGCTTGACGGTGCGCAGATCCGCGATCTGCTGCGAGTCTCGCCATTGGTAGCGGCGCGAGACTGGACCACGCTTGCGCAATTGCGCGATGAAAGCCGGGCCCGCGGCGTAGAAGGCTTGATGCTGAAGGAGCGTCAGTCGATGTACGGCGTGGGGCGCACCAAGGCGTCGGGCACGTGGTGGAAATGGAAGATCGATCCCTACGCGGTCGATGCCGTGCTGGTCTATGCACAACGCGGACACGGTCGGCGCGCGAGTCTCTACACCGATTTCACCTTTGCCGTGTGGGACGAAGCCGATGGCGTGCGCACACTGGTGCCGTTTGCCAAGGCATATTCCGGTCTCACCGACGAAGAGATGCGTCAGGTAGACGCGATCGTACGCAAGACGACGATCGAGAAGTTCGGCCCCGTGCGCAGCGTGACGCCTACGCTCGTGTTTGAAATCGGCTTCGAAGGTATTCAGGCGAGTCCACGACACAAGTCGGGCGTGGCGGTGCGCTTTCCGCGCATGCTGCGCTGGCGCACCGACAAGTCGATCGAAGATGCCGATTCGCTGGCAATGTTAAAAGGCTTTATCGACGATCGCTCCGCCTGACGCGAACCGACTCGGGATTTTCCCTGAGAGCCATGCCGGATGCGTCGCGTGGTGGCCTTGGTTGCGCGCACAAGGGGTTTCCCAGGGTGGTCAGCTCCGGTGCATTTTGGTACTTGTGCACCTTTGGACCGGTTGCTTCGCCTGTGCGCGGCACTATCAGGATCGAATCTTGCAAACGGGATCCAATGTGCCCGCTCGTGGCACAGGGGAGAATGCAGTGAATGCAGACGACGAAATCAACGATAACGATGACGTGGTGGTGTGGCGGCCGATCGGCGCAGCGATGGCATCGCATCGCCGCGTGCTGGTGGTCGACGACTATCGCGAGGCGGCCGACGCGTTGCAATTGCTGCTCAATGCGGACGGTTTCGAATGCCGTGCACTCGAAGATCCTTTGACGGTCTGCGATGTGGCGGGTGAATGGCAACCGTTTGCGGTGGTGCTCGACATCAAGATGCCGGGTCTCGACGGCTTCGAACTCGCACGACGGTTGCGGGCTCATCCGGCTACAGCACATATGCTGCTGGTGGCTTGCACGGCTTTCTCTTCCGCCAACGACCGGGCTAACGCGAAGGCAGTGGGCTTCGACGCGCATTGCGCGAAGCCGCTCACGCCGCAGCGCCTGCTGCGGGTGCTGGAAGCGGCGACGACGAGCCGGGCACACGGGCCGTTGTGATTTTCCGCTGACGATTCAACACGTCTGCGAAACCTCGCCTCCAAATCCTCCTCAATCAGGCGCGTACTTAAACTCCGGCAGCGCCTCCAGCGACTTCTTCGTCGCATCGGGCAGGATCACCTGGCGGTTCTCGATCTGCAGATCGGCGAACGGCACTGCGACCAGATGCTTGTCCATTCCCAAAAACCCACCAACCGACAGGACGGCGTACGTGCTGTGGTCCCCCGGCGCGACGATCAGATCGTCGAGCGTGCCGATGTCATCCTTGTTGCGGTTGTAGACCGACGCGCCGTGCAGCTTCGAAGCGCGATAGCCGCTGCCGAGTTGCACGACGTCGGTTCGCTTCTCGGTGACCGCTTGCGGCGCTCCCTGCGCGAAAGCTCCGCAGGAGAGCAGGGCGGCGAGTACACCTGCCGCAAATTGCATCTTTGTTGTTCGTGTCATGGTGTTCACCCTCCGGGCGCCTCAGAGGCGCGTTTGGTTTAATCATGCAAAGAGACAGTACGGTCATGCCGAAGCCGCCGTGCTGATTCACGCGTATCGGGATAGAGGCAAAACGCATGCCTTCCCACCTGGCCCCACGCAAACCGCGCATGATTAACAACGCATAGAGAACGCACAGAGGGCGCCTCAGAAAACCAGGACCATAACTTGCTTAAGTTAGCCTTTCGCACAGGCTCCCGTGCAAACACTCCCATCGTCCAAGGAAAAAACATGTCACGCGAGGCCTCCAAAACGTCTCACGCTCGCTTCGCTTCACGCATCGCCGAAGGCGTTCCTTTCCCACTGGGCGCGACCTGGAATGGCGTCGGCGTCAATTTCGCACTGTTTTCCGCGCACGCGACGAAGGTCGAACTATGTCTGTTCGACTCAACGGGCAAGGAGGAAATTGAGCGCATCGAACTTCCCGAATATACCGATGAGGTCTGGCATGTCTTCGTGCCCGACCTGAAGCCTGGTGCGATCTACGGCTACCGCGTTCATGGCCCGTACGCACCCGAGGAAGGCCATCGCTTCAATCCGAACAAATTGCTGCTCGACCCCTACGCCAAGGCGCATATCGGCGATCTGAAGTGGGGACCGGAAATCTTCGGCTACACGCTCGATCACGAGGACGGCGACCTGTCCTTCGACGAGCGCGATAGCGCGCCCTTCGTACCGAAGTGCAAGGTGGTCGACGCCAATTTCTCGTGGAGCCACCCCGAGCGCAACGCGCAGCCCTGGGAGCGCGTGATTGTCTACGAGACGCATGTACGCGGGTTCACGCAACGCCACCCCGCCGTGCCGGAAAATCTGCGCGGCACCTTCGCCGGCCTCGGTCAGCAACCGGTGATCGACTACATCAAGGGACTGGGTGTCACCACCGTCGAACTGCTGCCTATCCACATGTACGTTAACGACAGTTACCTGCTCGAAAAAGGTCTGACGAACTACTGGGGCTACAACACAATCGGTTTCTTCGCGGCTGACCCGCGTTTTTTCGCGGGTACCAATGCGTCGGTGGAAGAATTCAAGGCGATGGTCGACCGCTTCCACAACGCCAATCTCGAAGTGATTCTCGACGTCGTGTACAACCACACCGCCGAAGGCAACGAACGCGGCCCCACGATCTCGTTCAAGGGCATCGACAACGCTTCGTACTACCGTCTGATGCCGGATGAACCACGCTATTACATCAACGACACGGGTACTGGCAACACGCTGAATCTGTCGCATCCGCGCGTGCTGCAGATGGTGACCGACAGCCTGCGCTACTGGGTCAGCGAAATGAAAGTGGACGGCTTCCGCTTCGATCTCGCCACGATTCTGGGCCGCGAGCTGCATGGTTTCGATGAAGGCGGCGGCTTTCTCGATAGTTGCCGGCAGGATCCGGTGCTCTCGAGCGTTCGTCTGATCGCCGAGCCATGGGATTGCGGTCCGGGCGGCTATCAGGTGGGTGGTTTTCCGCCGGGTTGGGCGGAGTGGAACGACCGCTTCCGCGACACGACCCGCTCGTTCTGGAAAGGCGATGAGGGCATCGTGCCCGATCTTGCAAAACGCCTCACCGGCTCCGGCGACAAGTTCGACCGGCGCGGCCGGCGCCCGTGGGCGAGTGTGAATTTCATCGCGGCACACGACGGCTTCACTACGAACGACCTGGTCTCGTACAACGACAAGCACAACGAGGCCAACGGCGAGGACAACAACGACGGTCACTCCGATAACAAGTCGTGGAATTTCGGCGTGGAAGGGCCCACCGACGATCCGGATATCCGTCAACAGCGCGAACGTCAAAAGCGCAATCTGCTGGCCACCTTGCTGCTTTCGCAAGGCACGCCGATGATCCTCGCCGGCGACGAATTCGGCCGCACCCAGAAGGGCAACAACAACGCCTATTGTCAGGACAACGAGATTAGCTGGCTCGACTGGGAAGCAATCGACGACGACGGGCGTGCGTTGACGGAGTTCGTCAAAAACCTCACTACGTTGCGGCATCGCTTGCCGGTGCTGCGGCGTGGACGGTTTCTGACCGGCGAGTACAACGCCGCGCTGGAGGTGACCGATACCCGCTGGCTGTCGCCGACTGGCGAGGATCTCTCGCAGGAACAGTGGGACGACGCGGCGATGCGCTGCTTTGGCCTCGTGATCGATGGACGCGCCCAGGCGAGCGGCATTCGCCGCCCGGCCTCCGATGCGACGCTGCTGCTGGTCCTCAACGCGCATCACGACGTGGTGAACTTCACGTTGCCGGATGTCCCCGAGGGTGATCAGTGGACCTGCCTGCTCGACACGAACATGCCGGTACGCGACGAACTGCCGGCATTTCCTGCCGGGGCGTCCTACCAGGTCACGGGTCGCTCGCTGCTGTTATTCGCGCTCGATGCTTCGAGCCGCGCAACCCAGCGGGTGCTGGACGGACTCGAGCAGCAGTTGACCACCGATGACCCCGGCAAAACCAGCTGAGCGCGGTGCGTAGCGCCAGGTATAGGGCTTGCTGAAGATCCGAATGCAGGCACCGTCGCGTGCCTTTGCATTCACCTGATTTTGCCGGTGTGAGCTAGCAGAGTCGGGGCGGTGACAAAGGCAGCGGCGGTTGTTCCGATCAAGGCAACATCCTGGCAAACCCAGGCAAAGCCCAGGAGGGCAAGATGGCACAGGACCACGAACTCGAAACGAGCAGCACCGAAGCAAAGATCCGCACTCGCGCGTACTACTTGTGGGAACACGCAACCGACCCCAAGGGTACCCCGGACGAATACTGGGAGCAGGCTCGCGCTGAAGTCGAGAAGGAAGAGTCGGGCGCGGAGGGCGACTCGCATGCGGGTGTGACGGTAACGCCGACACACAAGGAATAGATGCGGGACTTCGACGACCCACGCCTGACGCGGCCGGCGACACGCATTGCTCCGAGCGCTGCGCTGGGCATCGAGGGGCTGATCACGATGGCGGTCGGCGTGCTGGCCGTCGCCGCGCTTTACTTTGCGCGCGACGTGCTGATCCCCATCACGCTCGCGATCCTGCTCAGTTTCCTCGTCGCGCCATTGGCGAATGCGCTGCTGCGCGTTCGCCTGGGACATGTAGCCTCGGTGTTTGCCGCGGTGCTGCTGTCGGTCTCGGTGATCGTGCTGCTCGCCAGCGTGATCGGGACGCAACTCACCGAACTCGTCGCCAATGGACCGCATTACGAAGCTACCATCGAGCGCAAGCTCGACACCGCGCACAACCTGACCATCGGCAAGCTCGACCGGCTGATGGGCACGGCCGGTCAGGCGCTGCAGCGTGTCACCATGGAGCCGCCGCAGCAGCAACCGTCCGCGGCGCCACCGCCGGCCTCGCGCAGTGCCGTCGCGCCGTCATCCGATGCACAGGCGCCCGCGGCGATGCCCGTCGTCGTGCGCGAGCCGGTGCCCACGCCGTTCGAACTCGCGCGGCGTTTCCTGACGCCGGCCATCAGCCCGCTCGAAACCGCATTTATCGTTTTCGTCGTGACGATCGTGATTCTGCTGCAGCGCGACGATCTGCGTGACCGTGCGATTCGTCTGTTCGGCTCGCGCGATCTGCATCGCACGACGACTGTGATGGACGAGGCCGCGCGTCGTCTGAGCCGCTATTTCGTTTCGCAGCTCGGCGTGAACGCCGGGGTCGGCGTGGTGATCGGCATCGGTCTTTCTCTGATCGGCGTGCCGAGCCCGATCCTGTGGGGCATCATGGCTGCGTTATTGCGGCTCGTGCCTTATGTGGGCATCTGGATTTCGGCGGTGCTTGCCACCGCGCTGGCTGCGGCGGTGAGCCCCGGCTGGTCGATGGCGATCTGGTCGCTGGCGCTCTTTGTGAGCGTTGAGGTGCTGGTAGGGCAAGTAGTCGAGCCTTTGCTGTACGGACACAGCACAGGTCTTTCGCCGTTCTCCGTGGTAGTCGCCGCGATTTTCTGGAGCTGGATCTGGGGGCCTATCGGGCTGATCCTCTCGACGCCCTTGACCTTATGTCTGCTGGTGCTGGGCCGTCATGTGCGACGGCTCGAGTTTCTCGATGTGCTGCTGGGCGATCAGCCCGCGCTCACGCCAGTCGAAAACTTCTATCAGCGAGCGCTGGCCGGCGATCCGGATGAAGCCCTCGCGCAGGCCGAAAGTCTGCTGCGCGAGCGTTCACTGTGCGCGTATTACGACGAGGTTGCCCTCAAGGGCTTGCAACTGGCGGCCAACGATGTGCAGCGCGGCAGCGTTACCGCCGCGCAACTCGCACGGATCGAATCCACGACTAACGATTTGGCCGAAGGGCTCGACAGTTTCGCGGATCGCGACCCCAGGCTCGATCAGCCGGACGACAACTGGGCCGCGGTAGGGCCGTCGGATGAGCGATCGCGGCTCCCTGCGAACGAAAAAAGCGCCGGGCGCGAGGGCAGGTCTGAAGCAGACGCAAGCCAAGGGGAGAGGGTGGCCGGCCCGGACACAAGCATGGCCGGCTTCCCCAGCGGCGAAGGCGACGAGACTCGTGTCCAGCGTGAGCGCGCCGCACACAACCGGGCCGGCCATCAGGTGCTATGCATCGCGGGGCGCGGTCCGCTCGATCAACTGGCGACCAGCCTGCTGCTGCAACTGCTCGGCAAGCACGATCTCCATTGCCGGTCGCTGCCGCACGAGGCCGCGTCGCGCACCGCCATCGACACCCTCGATACGTCGGCGGTCACGATCGTGTGCCTGTTTTATCTGAACATCGATGGCATTCCCTCTCATCTGCGCTATCTCGTCAGGCGGGTTCGGCAGCGTCTGCCCGATGCCTCGATTGTCGTTGGACTATGGCCGCAGGGACAACCAGAAAAGTGGAGCGACGATCTGCAAAGCGCGATCGG
>Ga0302309_10003172_pt1 | contig 12930 bp, 7 predicted proteins | sample III_Palsa_N1_1_FD_200453 | JGI IMG/M metagenome (GOLD analysis project Ga0302309, IMG submission 200453) | Peat permafrost microbial communities from Stordalen Mire near Abisko, Sweden - III_Palsa_N1_1 | ecosystem: Environmental > Terrestrial > Soil > Palsa > Peat permafrost | place: Sweden... | reverse complement strand
ATCTTTGTAACCTGACGGTCGTCACCATCATCAACCATCAATGACAGAGTTAAGTTACAAAAATTTTGTAAGGGTCAACTATTATCAATAACACTAACTTCTAAAATTGCAGAGGGTACCCTTACATGAAATTTTTCTACATTTATCACTGCTGTAGTATTATGTAGTTTTAACAGTTTTTGGTTATTACATTGTGTAACAACTAAAATTTAGACAAACTAGACAATACTACAATATGACATTATAGTAGGGTGTTACATACCAAGTACAACCATCAACGAGTAAAACTAATATTTCAGGATAAGAGAGGAACTTATTTTCTACCTTAAAATGGTCAGTGTTGAAGTCCTGGATAAGGTTCTCGCTAAACTTAACCTCCATGAGTTCTTTCCAGATATCGATAAAGATCTGATCAGACTCGCGATTACAGTGGATCTCGAAAGGCATCAGACAGCAGATCAAGAGAGAACAGAATTCATGCAAGTGATGGATGATAAATACATAATTGGACAAGGTGGTGAGGGTAACGGAGTACTTGCTTTTTATGGTGACATAGCTCTCAGTGTCATAGTTGCTGACAGAATGAAGAACTACTTCGGTCTTAATACGGATAAAAGCACATTAAATAAGATCAAGGAAGAGCTTGTCAAGAACAAAACTCTGTCATGGATAAGTATTGAGCTCGGCTTCTGTGGCGATTTATACGAGTCTCCTTCATTGGTCACTGCAGTTTTGCATAATCCATGTGGTGAGAGTATAGAAGGTATTCTAGGTGCTCTATTGTACACCTACGGACTGGAGGGTCTTCCTCTAATAAAGCAATGGTTTTTCTCGTTGGAGCCTGTTAAAAGGTTGTTTGACGAGCTTCTGTTCTTTTGGTATGAGAGACAGCAGAAGAACCTTGTGGGCTCTAAGTACTTTCCAGTGTATGTGTTCTCTGCAACAGCACCAGTAGAAGACTTTTTGGAGGCTTATTCACATCAAGATGATAACCATTCCATAGTAATGGAAGAGGATCCCAACAATTCCGGTGAATATCTTGCTAGCCTAGTTGACTCTTATCATAACAGAGCTCTACACCTAGGTCGCTTCGAGAAGGGTGATAATGAAGGTCTGAAAGCAGGTCTAATTAAGATTGGTGTCTGGGTCCCTCCAAAGCAGCCGCGAACTCCGACACATATGCAGAGCCCAGGAAATCCACAGCCTGCAAGATGGCCGCAAGCAGCGACTCCTCAGACCCAGGCCTCAGGCGGGGAGGACAAGGAGGAAGAGGTAGGAGAAGGTAAGTAGAAAAAGAGTATCAGTTCAGCTGATACTATTAAAGTTATCTCTGTTAGTGAAATGGCAGATACGCTCACTAAGGACGAATTTTGGCAACTGACTGCCAGACGTAATGAGCTCAGTTATCAACATATAGTTAGTCTTAGCTACTATTTCTATAGTGGTTAGTTGCTCACGATGAGTTTCCTACATCGAGAGATGATGACGATAACTGCTGTTGGAGCTGATACTGCTACTGTTACACCCTCAGATGCTGAAAATAACAGAGCCATTGAGGATGGTAAGATTAAGTACTTCTATTTGATCAGTAGCTGCGGTTGTGAGATTAGGACATTTCGCCACAATTTGTACATATGTGACGATTACAAGACATTACTTGATAAGGCAGTTAGTACTAAGGTTAAGGTCCAATACTTGAGTATGAAGGAAATGTGTCGTCGTAACAGCTGTTGAGATAAACTGTAATCTAAGATTACAGTTAACACTATTCGTATCATTGGACCTGTGGTAAGTGTTGGGATACGCTAACTAGTAAGCATGTTTAAGACTATATCTACTGGTTAACACTTTGATATGCCAACCAGTTGGCATGTTGAAGGACTACTGAGGTAAAACGAAGTTTATCTTAACTCTATTACTATTACTAACTAACTATCTTACAGTAATAGTGTGAGTTTACAGAGTTATGGCGGTTTTGTGTGTATTTGTTGTTTATTAGAGTTGAGGAGTAACCACAGTTATTGTGAACATATCCAATATACAATTACTGTCAAAGTATCTACGATGACGACATCATGTCGTCATAGTCATGACACACTATTAGTGGAGCAGAGATCAGATACGTTTATGTAGTATAAAGAATGTAGCTATTACTACTGTTGATGTGTCCAATACACCAAACCTATTTTGGTAACTGCCAGCTGCAAAGTTATATAATTATCAAGATGGTAGGAGAAGGCGCACCTTTATATCATTATTATTGTTGAGTAGCAACAGTAGCAATTAGGGTTCCAACTCGGAGTTGTAACCACTACAAAAACCTTGTAAACCACTACAAAATCCTGTTGTAACACTACTCAGAGTTGTAACCACTACAAAAACCTTGTAAACTACTACAAAATGTTACTACTCAGAGTTGTAACCACTACAAAAACCTTGTAAACTACTGCAAAAATCTTGTAAACTACTGCAAAAATCTTGTAAACTACTGCAAAAATCTTGTAAACTACTTAGAGTACAGTTATAAGATTTTTGTAGTGGTTATAACTCTGAGTAGTTTGCAAGGTTTTTGTAGTGGTTACAACTCTGAGTAGTAACATTTTGTAGTAGTTTACAAGGTTTTTGTAGTAGTTTACAAGGTTTTTGTAGTAGTTTACAAGGTTTTTGTAGTGGTTACAACTCTGAGTAGTAACATTTTGTAGTAGTTTGCAAGGTTTTTGTAGTAGTTTGCAAGGTTTTTGTAGTAGTTACAACTCTGAGTAGTAACATTTTGTAGTAGTTTACAAGGTTTTTGTATAGTCTACAAGGTTTTTGTAGTAGTTGACAAGGTTTTTGTAGTAGTCTACAAGGTTTTTGTAGTGGTTACAACTCTGAGTAGTAACATTTTGTAGTAGTTTGCAAGGTTTTTGTAGTAATTTGCAAGTCTAAGCAGTAACCTTGCTAAGTCTTATGAAGACTGATTAAAGTTCTAACTTATAACTTTTGTATCTCTCCTAAGTTAGAACTCTAAGTTAGAACTCTAAGTTAGAACTCTAAGTTAGAACTCTAATAAGCTATAATCTTAACTTGTAACTATTATAGCTCTCAATCCAGATCTCTAAACCACTGTTGTTTAACCCTAGATTAAATATTATACTTCTAAGTTATAACTTCTATATTCGTATCCTCTATATCTATACTTTCTTATTTATTTAACCTTATAACCTATAACTTATACTCTTCTTAACCTTTATCCTAACAATAGTTATATTGTAAAGTTAAAAATAGAACTGGTTAAGATGTAAGATTATATTATATAACCTTGTATCTGTTACTAAGAGGGTCTTAACTTAGTTAACAGTAGCAATAATAATAAAAAGATCTCATATAGTAACGTTGTCATCAGCAAAGTTAAATTTGTTTCTGACTACATGATGTAGTCATAGCTTACACTATCTCCCTAATTTTTCTCACCCGAAATCCAGCGCCTATATGGCTTACCCACCTTACTTCTTCATTCTCTCTATTGTAAAGACACCAAAAATTTTCAATCGACTAACTTCGACCAAAAATTTGGAGGCCAGGTACAAAACTAGCAAAATAGGGTTTTGCACTGACTAGCAAAAACTTTTTGCAATACTGGACTTCCAGATTTTAATAGCTGACGGGTTGTGCTTCTTACTTCTTCTTACTAACCCAAGATAGAAGTTGTAGTATGATCACCTTCATCTGTTATTTTCTGAATATCTTACCCACCCCCCCCCTATCCATCTACTCCTAACGGTATTTTTGTATTTTAGTTATAGCTAGTATCAACAATACCAGGAGAACTACATGTAGTTATTTTGTTTAACTGACCACCAACACTGAAATGTACTTTCATTTCTTGATCTTACTGTGGTCAAGTTCTAGCTGTTATTATCAACACTACCGTAGTTAGTGGGTACTTTCAACTCACCATTTCATAGTAGACTTTCTGGTTAGAATAAAATTTCATAACCACAAAAAATAGACACAACTTTACTATTTCTAACTAAGTCAGAGATTGATACTAGCCTAGTAGCTGATTGAATTTGTCCATATATATATGTATCCACTTTATGGTCTTCTTACTTCATCCCAATAAAAGTTGTTTAACTGTATTAGTACTGTGAGTATACTTATTAGTAACTACAACTTATCGTTATTATGATTACAATATTATACCTAAGCAAACATTGTTGATAACTGTACTCTGTAGATGGTACAATTACAACATTATATAGTACTTATGTTTACACTAAGTAATAATAGATAGTAGTAGAGATTGTAAGTTACTTACAATCCAGAGTTTTGTGTATAAATAGCCAAAGATTAATAATTAGTAATAGCTAATGGTACTGGTGCTAGTTGATACGACAAGATGATGATGATGATGATGTTAGTGTGTATCTCTCTCTGCATTGTACTAAACCGAGCGGTGTGGGTAGTGTGATGAAGGTTTGTTATCTACTTAGTAGATAACCTCTTATTATAGTCACCACATGAACTAACTTGTAGACTTAGGTTAGCAATAGTATTTTGTCTGACGGTTAACAGATACAGGTGTTAAGTAAGTACAAGTACTAACTGGCTATAGAGTACTATTTTGTAATCTATACCGAGTATAGATTTTAGATGTCTTTTAGCACGCACAGTTATACTACAATTCTAATAAGTGTTAAAAATTGGTCAGTGAATAAGCGCTAATTCTGGAAGTGGTATTTTTCTTGTGTGCCTGTTATATTTTTGGGTGGTCAACCATCGGTAAAAATTTTCTATACCTAAGTCTAATCATAGAATGGCTTATAGGAGAGTAGTCTAAATTTTCACCGATGGTTGACCACCCAAAAATATAACAGGCACACAGGAAAAATGCCACTTCCAGAATTAGCGCTTATTCACTGACCAATTTTTAATACTCATTGGAGACATAACATATTTGTATATACGGAGAGATAGTTAAAAATTTATGCTTGGTATAGATTACAAAAATAGCCTTTCTGTAGTTACTTAACACCTGTATCTGTTAACCATCAGACAAAATACTGTTTGCTAACCTAAAATCCATAAGTTAACTCAAACCGTGGTTATGATAGGGAGTTATTTACTAAGTAGATGGCAGACATTGCTCAGACATTAACTTTATGGCTTGCATATAGTTTGTATTTTGAACATCCTGTTATTCTCACACAATTATATCGGTCTGTAGTCAGTGTTAAAATTTTCTTCTCCGAGTAGTCATCAATCCTGGAAGTTATATTTTTACTACCTTGTAACCTAGATCACACCTAAATGGGTTCCCGGAGTACTTTTACTTGTTAAGAAACTATATTTTTCTAGACTTAATCATAGAATAACCTATATTAGACTACTTCTCTTTCTCTTTATATGTTTTTGGTCAGAGAGGGTCTCCCAAAAATATAGAGACAGCTACCAAAAACCCTATTTCGAGAACTAAGACTTCTCCACCAGGTAAAATTTGGTACTTATAAGAGGTATATCACAACTGTGTATGTGGACAGATAATTAAAAGTCTATACTGGGTACAGATTACAAACTTGTTCGGTTGTAGTTACTTAATAATTACACTATCTAACCACTACACAAATACTACTAGTAACGTAATGTTTTATAACTTAACTTATGTAGTAGTTATATTGAGAGGTTATCTACTTAATAGATAACAGATATTGTTTAGGTGGGTACTCTATAGCTTATAATTAGTTTATAGTTTAGATAGTTTGTTATTACCACACAAGTATGTAAACCTGTAGATAGCATCAAACTTTAATCCTCTTCTCTAAGGGTTATTCTCGAGAGTTATATTTTTTACTACCTTGTAACCTAGATCACACCTAAATGGGTTCTCGGAAGACTTTCGTTTGTTAAGAAACTATATTTTTCTAGTTCTAATCACAGAATAGTCCATACTAGACTAATTCTCTTTCTCTATATATGTTTTTGGTCAGAGAGGGTCTCCCAAAAATATAGAGGCAGCTACCAAAAACTATATTTCGAGAAATACTCTTAGGGTAGTGACAATTTTTTATTACTTACTAGAGTCACGACACAATTGTGTATGTAGTAGGATAGTTAAAAATCTATATTAGGTGTAGACCACAAACTTGTCCGACTGTAGTTACTTAATTATTACACTATCTATCCACTGCATAAATACTACTAGTAACATAAAGTTTATAATTTAACTTATGTCGTAGTTATAACAAGAGGTTATCTACTTAGTAGATAGCGAACACTATTTAGGTAGTGACTCTATGGCTTGTAGTTAGTTTACAATTTAGATAGTTTATTATTACCACACAAGTATGTAAACCTATAGATAGTGTTAAAGTTTGGTCCTTTCCTCCAGAACTGTTCTGGAAGAATAGTTTTTTACTATCTTGTTACTTAGGTCACACCTAGATGGCTTCTCGGAGAACTTTTACTTGTCAAGATATTATATTTTTCTAGACTTAATCATAGAATACTCTATACTAGACTAGTTCTCTTTCTGTTTATATGTTTTTGGTCAGAGAAGGTCTCCCAAAAATATTCTAGTTGTGACCTAGGTCACAACTGAAGGCAGCTACTAAAAACCCTATTTCGAGAATTAGCACTTACTCACCAGGTAAGATTTTAATACTTATTGGAGTCACGACGCAACTGTGTCTCGATTGGGGTAGATATAAAACTAGTCCCATGCATACTCTAGCTGCTTGGTATCTAAACAGTAGCTATTTTTGTACACAATAAATAGCCCTTACTACTGGTTAATAATTGTACTAAGTTAGACTTCTACATTACTAATAATCTGTGTAGTAAATAATAGTTGTAGATATTTAATGTCTACAGATAACCCATTCTATGGCATACTTTAAACATAGGAAATTTAAATACTTGTCCATGCACACAACTATGCTGTAGTTCTAATAAGTAATAAAAATTGGTCATCACCCTAAGAGTATTTCTCGAAATATGGTTTTAGTAGCTGCCTCTATATTTTTGGGAGACCTTCTCTGACCAAAAACATATAAACAGAAAGAGGAGTAGTCTGGTATAACCTGTATTAGAGTAAAATCTAGAAAAATATAGTTTCTTAACAAACGAAAGTCTTCCGAGAACCCATCTAGGTGTGGTCTAGATTACAAGGTAGTAAAAAATACAATTTTTGAGAATAACCTTGGAGAAGGAGACTAAACTTTAGTACTATCTATGAGTTTAGATATTCGTGAGGTAATAACAAACTACCTAAACTATAAACTAATTATAACCTATAGAGTGCTCACCTAAACAATATCTGTTATCTATTAAGTAGATAACCTCTTATTATAACTACGACATAAGTTAAGTTATAAACCTTATGTTACTAGTACTAGTTATAGTAAGGTAATGAATGAAATCGACGCTGTTGCAGATGGTAACAGTGCAGCTAGTGAGATTGAGTTAGTGGTTAACAAGAATTACCATCTACTTAACGATATTGAAAAGGGCTACTACGTCAATCATGCCATCAACTTCTTGTCTAATATGACTTTGGAGGAAATAAGAAAATTCGCCAATACCTATCCAAGTCTATTTCAGAATAGTGATGCCAGCCTTCTTCTGATTCTATGTTGGGCTATTGAGAGAAGTTTACTAATAGGTCACGATAACGGATTAACTGAATTCAAGGAATTAAGAGATACCTATGAGACTAATCTATCTGTCATATTCAAGTCGTACGAGTCTATACAGACGCAGTCTGCTTATATGTTATTTACCAACCTTTATGAGAGGTTGGTTGATTATTTGGAGGTTGACTCTGATAGGTCTGTTATGGCTCTAGAGATTCTCAACAATCCTCTAGTCACCAACTACAACAATTACGTTCACTATCTAGCCTCTATGATAAAGGTACCAGGTAGTATACCAGTAAAGACCTTTAACAAGTATTCCCAGTTCGATTCTATAGCTGACGCCTTGAGAGCCTACGGTTTTGATAATGAGGCATTGGTAAGGCGTTATGACATTTTACAGAGACAGTATCCTCTAGAGACACAAATCTATTTGGTTATCTGCCCAGTACCACTTGAGACCAAGCTTGACAAACTCAATAGCAGCTTCTCAGCCTCGCAACATGCCAAAGAATGGATGATTACTGAGACTACTGTTGATCAGTTACTTAACCTACCCCTGACAGATATCAACTATAATTCAAGCATGTATTACGTAGCACGTTGTCGAATCTACTATATCAATGCTGTGACTTTGTGGCGTCGACTTGGTCTAGGTCGGGCTTACCAACACCACTATGGTAACGACGACACCGAGTTCTGGCAGTCTCCACTCTCATTCATGGACATCTACCATCAACTACACACTATTAACTCTATCCTGTAACTTTGTTGTGACTTCAATCGTCTGACTTAGTATAATAGCTACTCAGTAACTATTAATGATGTTTGTTATCAATGATGTTTTGATAATACTTCTATCGTAACTTGAAATGCTATTACTAATATATAAACTTTCTCATAGATATATTTACTTTATTACTTTATAAGATTAGAGTTATCAAGGTTGATAACATTAAAGTTAGATATACCTTGAAAAAACTAATATAACAACAACTACTATACGTATAGTAGTTATCACATCTCACTGTTGTGTTGTGACCACTGTAATAATTATTCTTTCACAGAAAGAATAAGAGTGTGCTTTTAAGAGGGAGATAGATAGATGGTCCTAGATTAGTTGGTGTCTGTAAGAGTTCCGTGTCCGAAGACGATCTTCTTACATCTGTCAGTACGGGGAAAGTGAATGTAACACGGATTCTGAAATCATCAGATGCGGCCACAAAGTTGCCAGGGTGCAGTTCCAGGCTACAGTTAGACAGGGTCTCAGCCAATTTCTGTTGTAGTGGCAGTAGAGCCGTTTTGACAGCTTCAACATAAAATATGGCTTCACTAGTAGTACACTTACCACATTCTGGACTGAAATACACATTGACTTCAGCTCCCATATTGAAAAGGATCTGATCGTTATTTGTAAGGGTCAATTTAATTATTGGAAGTATCATATCCCTGGCAACAGACAGACATTTTTCAGCTAGTTCAAGTTTGTCATCCTGCCTAACCTAAATGGTCTAAATAGCTGCCACCAAATCACCAAGTTGGGGCTTAAAAGTTGCCATGACTTCAAGTTTATAAAGTTATCTCTATTTACTTCTCCAAGAAGTAGGTATCACTTTATCGTCAAAGCTAAACGCAGAAAGCATAAACAACCTTGGCAATCGGGTCAATCTCGTAAGGTAGGTAGATGTAATAATCGCGGTTATAGCTGAAAGGTTTGTTGTATGAGAACAGTTCATACTCGACATTATAGTTTTCATAAGTCTCTAGATGTCTGTGGGGATTATAGTCATCAGTATAACGTTTAAGTTTGAGACCAGTAGCAAAACCCTGAAAAGGCCTATATTTACTGTCTGGTGAATAAACATCTGTAGGTGACATTTTGTCCCATAATGGGCGTTGTTCGACGCATGTAACATCAAGGTGATTGGGTCCTTTAGGAACAAAAGTCTGAGTATAATCAAGAAAAGGTTTACTGGGTGGGCAATAAATGTAGTTCTTACTGATCAACTTATAACTGTTGATATTAGGATAGTGTTCAGCGACTCGAGGTGAGATGAAATCAGCATCACCATGTAGTGAGACAATATACCAATTATAAGCTTTATGGTAATAATCAATGGCGGGTTCACGTAGTATCTTTCTGGCATCCGCATCGACCAAAATATACTTACCTGGCTCGTCAAGGCTTCTGAGAATAAACATCTTATCAGTCAGAGTATCCATGTAACCAACTGTCATACTAGATAATGACCTTCTGGTTGCTTCGTTATAGGCGTCATAGATACGAGAGGAGAACAGGGATTTGACGATATGTTTAGCCTCATCACTGGTTATACCAGAATTGACGTCAGTATCTACAGCTTGAAGTCGAGTCAAAATGTCCTCAAAAGTAGTCAGTAGACCAATAGGGAGCACTTGTTCTGGTAGAAACTCTGTTAATTTATTAATTGACTCGGTTATCTCATTCCTTGCTGGGTCAACTGACTCCACATTATCCGTTAAATCAGTATAACGAAGAATATTAGAGTATCTGAGATAGCACCATCTTTGAGCTTGTGATAAATTATCAAGGTAGTTGATAACTCTCAAGGCCGACTCTGAGGCTATACCTTTGTTGAGAAACTCCAAATAACTATGCCAGTCAGCCAGACCCACCATGATAGGAATGGCTTCGTTATTAGATCGAGACACATATCGAGACTGTAATAAATCTTCGATGGTCTTACTACCAAACAGATCTTCATCCGCTACGGTAAAAATTTCACCTGCAACTTCAACTCGCATTTTGTTAGCTGGCAGATCCTACTTTTACAATAATACAATTATCAATATTTCAATAATGTCTCTATTACTATCTCTTAAAGAGATAGTTATTTTTATTGTCATTATTGCTACTGTTATTATCAATAATCTAAACGGAGAAGGCATACACAATTCTAACAATAGGGTCAAATTCGTAAGGTAGGTAGATGTAAAAATCACGACCATAAGCAGAAGGTTGGTTGTATGACAACAGATCGTATTCGGTATTGTAATCATCAGTATGATGCTTAATTTTAATATCAGTAGCAAAACCCTGATTGGGTCGATACTTACTGGCGGCTGAATAAACATCTATAGATTTTAGCCTACTCCACAATACGGGTTGTGTGGAACATGTAATCTCAAGGGTGTCGGTTAAGCCAGTCCGCAAAATGTCATAATAACTAAGAAAAGATTTATCAGCGGGACAGTAGATGTAATTTTTACCCTCCAAATCATAGGTTATGATATTATGATAGTATTCAGCCACTCGGGGTGAAATAAACTCAGCGTCTCCACTTAGTACAATAATACGTGAGTCATAGCAGTCATGATAATAACTTATTTCACACTCACGCAGCAGTCTCCTATCATCCTTATAAACCGGCACATTCCCAGTTGATTTGTCAATACCTTTAAGAACAAACATTCTGCTAGTTAGATAGTTTATGTAGTTAGACTTCTTAGTGGATAAGGATTTTTTGATTAGTCCACCATAAGCTTCATAGATATATTCAGAGAATAACTGCCTAACAATATGTTTAGCTTCCTGGGCTGTCAGTGTCATGTCAGCGTTAGTAGTTATAGATTGAAGGCGAGTCAAAATATCTTGAAAAGTAGTCAACAGCCTGACAGGCAAGACTTGGTCTGGTAGAAACTCTGTTAGCTTATTGACTAGCTCAGATATCTTCTTCCTTGCTGCATTATTTATATCTTCTTCCCTATTCATTTGACTAATATGATGCAAAATATCCGAGTACTTAGCATCACACCATCTTTGAGCTTGTGGCAAGTTATCAAGATAGTTGATGACTTTCAAAGCTGCCTCTGAGGCCAAATTTCTGCTGAGAAATTCCAAATAACTACGCCAATCAGTTAAGTCTACCATGATAGGGATAGCCTCATCGCTACTTTGAAATACATATTGGGATTGTAGTAGATCCTTGATAGTCTGACTATCATCAAGATCTTTATCTGCCAGGGTAAAAATTTCACCTGCAATCTCAACTCTCATTTTACTAGCCAGCATCTTCTACTTTTACAATAATGCAATTATCGATACTGCGACGATGACTCTATTACTATCTCTTGAAGAGATAGTCACTGTTACTGTTACTGTTACTGTTAATGTCTTACCATCACAACTAAACGGAAAAGGCATAGACAAACTTGGCGATGGGATCAAAGTCGTAGGGTAGAAAAATGTAATGATCACGATTGTAAGTTAACGGCATGTTGTAACTCATTACTGTATACTCACTATTGTCATTACCATATCCCCTTAACTTAACCCCAGTCGGAAAACCTTCACCGGGTCTATACTTGCTTGCTGGTGAATATAAGTTCACAAGTTTGGGTTTGAGTTTTCCAAGTTCTTCTTCTGACTCTAACTCTGGTTGGGGTTGATCAGAGCAAGTCACTGTGAAGTAGATAATGGTTTCTTGTGAGGGTCCAAGTTCAGAGCTGTACTGTCCATATAGATAGGGCTTGCTATCAGAACAGTAAACAAAGTGTTTGTATACAGCGTACGTTACGAGATTGGGATAGTAACTAGCAACTCGCTCAGTGATGATCTCTGCTATATTTTTGACATACAAGCATATCTGAGGTATAGATGACTACTTTGTCGTCAACACTAACCTCATCTACAAAAATTTTTATATAGCAGAGTTGTTGAGTAGGTTGATGACAACTATCTCGTACAAAAATTTTGTAGATGACATTTTAACAGTAGTAGTCTACAATTATACTAGAGATCTATTATTGTTAATAACAAACAACAAAGTTTGTTTTACTTACATCTCCATAATACCCTATCTGTATACTACTTGATATAGTAGATACTTATACGCACCACAGCTACCTAGTAGCTGTAATCGACCCTACGGAACACTACTCTACCACCAACAATAACACTTGTCCTACTCAACAATGCGAGAATGCAACAAAATAATACTTCTAATTAGAGAGATACTTGGACGCTAGCCAGTAGAAGCCGCTTTCAGAGTCACAACTCTTGATGTTATTCAGAGCAGAGCCAAAGACCCGACAGCATAAAACCATCTGTAACTCTATGGGTAGCTCTATAGCTATTTTGAAGAATCTTGTAACTTTAGCTGTCGTGTTGTTTTTGTTCTCACTGATCTGCAGTAAACCATCACAGAAGAAGATGACAACAGCAAAGAGTTCCGCGACTAACTGTCTGTGACGTCCAAGTTGTGTCACAACCTCAAGTCTGACCTGTTCAGGTTTATCGTTGTATCTTATAAACAGACTTATTGTCTCTTCATTATCC
>Ga0302309_10003167_pt1 | contig 12960 bp, 14 predicted proteins | sample III_Palsa_N1_1_FD_200453 | JGI IMG/M metagenome (GOLD analysis project Ga0302309, IMG submission 200453) | Peat permafrost microbial communities from Stordalen Mire near Abisko, Sweden - III_Palsa_N1_1 | ecosystem: Environmental > Terrestrial > Soil > Palsa > Peat permafrost | place: Sweden... | reverse complement strand
ACTGCCGTTAATGGCTTGGATAAGGCTTGTTTTAGAATGGGTAAATCACGATGAAATAATTGTTCTTGCAAATTTTTGGTGCCGGTTGAAATAATGACTTTTTCATCGGCTAATAGAGCTGGAATTAAATACGCAAAGGTTTTCCCCGTACCCGTCCCTGCTTCACAAATAAGAATAGACTGCTCAGCAATGGCTTCTTCCACCATTCTGGCCATTTGCATTTGCTGCTCACGAGGTGAAAAATCCACTAAATGTTGGGCAAGTAGTCCATTTTCATCTAGCCAGTGCGCGATATTCATTATTTTTATGAGATATTGTGGATTTAAAACGATACTATCGTAAAATAGGTGAATATGCAAAGCAATAAACACATTATCCCCTCCTTTGGAAAAGGAGGGTTAGGGAGGATTTTTAAAAGTTAACAAATCCACCTTAATCCCCCTTTTTCAAAGGGGGAGATAAATAAAAGCAAAATATCTATCAACGAATCGATATTAAATGCTACGGAACATTGAGGACATTGCGGCTTTCTTCACTGTACGACGACCAGTAGAAGAGGCTTTTGCCTTGCTGCTGCTCAATGCTTTTGCTTTGGGAGCGGCACTTTTCCTACTCTTGGCTGCAGAAGTGGTGGCTTTTTTAGCCGTTACTTTCTTAGCGGTGCTTGCTTTTTTAACGGTCCCTTGTTTGGCAGCAACTTTCTTGCCAATGGTTGCCTTTTTAACGGCCACTTTTTTAACAGCGACTTTCTTAGCTGGCGTTGCTTTTTTCGCAGCAACTTTTTTGGCAGCAACACGTTTAGCGCCTACTGTTTTCATCGTCTTTTTCGCAGCAACTTTTTTCACAGCGGTTTTACCCACAACTGCTTTTTTCTTCGCAGCAACGGTCTTCGCCGGTGACTTCTTAGCCACGACTTTCTTTGCCGTTAATTTCTTAACAGGTTTCTTTGCAGCCACTAATTTAGCAGCAGCCTTTTTAACAACTGTCTTAGCAGCCGCAACGACTTTCTTCGTGATGCTTTTTTTGCTAGCTACTTTTTTAGCAGCAGGCTTGCGCGCCACCACTTTCTTAGCAACGGCTTTCTTAGCAACCACTTTCTTCGCAGCGGGTTTCGTTGCAACTACTTTACGGGTAGCTGCTTTTTTAGTGGTAGCACGTTTAGCACCAGCCACAGCTATTTTCTTGGTGACCATTTCTTTTTTCTCCTGGAAGACCAAAATTTAAAGTTGACAATTAACAAATAGCACACCTGTGAAAAACGTCCAGGAAGTCAATGTCAAATTCTGTTTTAATTCTCCCGTCCATGCTCGCCATCATTTAATCCGAACCTGTTGAAATATATGAGACAATCTTTCATGAAAAAAATAAAGATCACCCGATTTGGTGTGTTTTTAGTTAAAACTAAATATTGATAATCATTGAAAATATGTTTTTTAAATAAAATGCAGTTTTAATACAAAATAAAAGCCTATCTTATTAATACATAACATGTTTGCAAAAAAATAAACCGCATAAAAATAGTCGCAATACGCATAATATGGTGTTTTAAAATCATTTTGATAGATACGTTATGCAAATTTATGTATATTTTGAATGAATCACTCACTCTTTTACCTATGCGGTATGTATACTGTTTCCCTCATAGAAATTTCTTTGACTAAAAAAAATTTTAAAATTTTTTGTATTTGTCCGATAATAGATCTAAAGAGATCGATTAAAAGGACATGCTCATGAGCACCGTGGTTGAACCAACACAACAACTCATCACTCCCTCACTCACATTACCAACCACTTTATATTTATTACCACTCACGGAAAAACCATTTTTCCCACCACAAACATTGCCGATCATTTTAAATGAAAGTCATTGGCTTGAAACCATTAAACAGATCAATGACACCACACAACGTTTTGCCGGTTTGATCTTAACAAAAAAAGATGATGCCGATAAAGTGCAAATCGATGACTTCTATGAAGTCGGTACAGTGATCCGTTTGCATCATCCTGTACGCGCATCTAAAAAAATTCAATTTATTGCAGAAGGTGTGCAACGATTTCGTATTAAAAAATGGCTGTCAACCAAGCCTCCTTATCAAGTTGAAGTTGAATATCCGCAAGAACCTTTATATGACGATGTCACGAAATTAAAAGCCTATGCCATTGCTATTATTAATACCTTAAAAGAACTGATGCCATTAAGTCCTTTATACAGTGAAGAATTAAAATTTTTTTTAAATCGTTTTGTTCCCAATGACCCATCACCACTCACAGATTTCGCAGCCAGTTTAAGCAGCGCTTCCAAGGAAGAATTGCAGGAAATTATTGAAGTCATTGATCTGCGTAAACGCATGGAAAAAGTCGTGGTGTTGATCAAAAAAGAAGTTGAAATGGTGAAGTTGCAAACCAAGATCAGACAAGACGTCGAAAATAAAATCACCGAAAATCAACGTCAATTTTTCCTGCGCGAACAACTCAAAGTGATCCAAAAAGAATTGGGAATTGCCAAAGATGATCGCACTGCAGACAAAGAACGTTTTGAGGAGCGTTTAAAAAATGTTATTTTGCCGACACAAGCCAATGAACGTTTTCATGAAGAACTTGAAAAATTATCTGTTTTAGAGACCGGTACACCCGAATATGCTGTTACTAGAAATTACTTAGATATTATTAGCAGTTTACCTTGGTCACATTATTCTGTTGACAATTTGAGCCTCAAACATGCCAAGACCATCCTCAATCAAGATCACACCGGATTGGAAGATATAAAAGAGCGCATTATAGAATTTATCGCAGTGGGTGTCTTGCGTGGTGGTATTACCGGTTCCATTATTTTATTGGTCGGACCACCGGGTGTAGGTAAAACATCCATTGGTCGCTCCATTGCACGTGCGCTCAAACGTGAATTTTATCGTTTCTCTGTCGGTGGTATGCGTGATGAAGCGGAAATTAAAGGACATCGTCGCGCCTATATTGGTGCCATGCCTGGCAAAATTATTCAAGCATTGCGCGAAACAGGAACGGGTAATCCCGTGATTATGCTCGATGAAATTGATAAAATTGGGAGTAGTTATCAAGGCGATCCTGCATCCGCTTTATTAGAAGTGTTGGATCCAGAACAAAATAGCGATTTCATGGATCATTATTTAGATGTGCGATATGACTTATCCAAAGTTTTATTTATTTGCACAGCAAACCAAACGGATACCATTCCACGTCCTTTATTAGATCGGATGGAGATCATGCGTTTGTCGGGTTATATCACTGCAGAAAAAGTGGATATCGCTAAAAAACATTTGTGGCCTAAACAAATAAGCAAAGCCGGTATTCAACCTGCACAATTACAAATCAGTGATACCGCGTTACAAAAGATTATCGATGGTTATGCACGTGAAGCAGGCGTACGTAGTTTGGATAAAAAACTAGGCCGAATTGTGCGTAAAGCGGCGGTACAGTTTGTTAATAAAAAAGAAACGCGTATTAAAGTGGCAACAGAAAAAAGTATTGAGCGATATTTGGGCAAGCCTATTTTTGTTAAAGAGAAGCCGTTAACCGGCGTTGGCGTGGTCACAGGGCTGGCGTGGACGGCCCTGGGTGGAGTTACCTTAAGTGTTGAAGCCAATTGCATACAGCTCAAACAACGAGGCTTTAAATTAACTGGAAAGCTGGGAGAAGTCATGCGTGAATCAGCTGAAATTGCATATAGCTATGTCATGGGACACGCAGAAAAATATGGTATTGATGAACATTTTTTTGATAATCGTTTGATTCACTTGCATGTGCCTGAAGGTGCAACACCCAAAGATGGACCGAGTGCGGGGATTACGATGGCCAGTGCGCTTATTTCTGTGGGGCGTAATCAGCGCATTAAAAAGAATGTGGCGATGACGGGGGAATTAACGTTAACGGGGCAAGTGTTGGCTGTGGGCGGTATTCGTGAAAAAGTGGTGGCTGCTAGGCGTTTGGGGATCATGGAATTGATTTTGCCTGACAGTGTTGTTGGGGATTATGAAGAGTTGCCAAATTATATTAAAGCGGGATTGAAGGTGCATTTTGTGAAGCATTTTAAAGAGGTGTTCGAAGTTTTGTTTTAGGTGGTATCAACTGGATTATAATGTTTCTCACTTAAGCTGTCATACCGCGGCTTGACCGCGGTATCCACTTTGCAGTTGATAACAAAGTAGAATGAAGATCATATGAACTTCTAAAGTTCACTGCAAAGTGGACCCCGCGATCAAGTCGCGGGGTGACAGCAATAACAATAGCAACGACAATAGCAATGGCAATGGCAATGGCAATGGCAATGGCAAGAATAATAGCAAGTGTCACATCCGAGCAAAACCAATACATCTCAACACTTTATTTTTTTTGTTTCAAACACATCTTTAAATCGTTGTTTAATGGCATCCACTGAGCCTGTGCCATTGATTTTTGCGTAAACAGGCATATTGGGTTCATGTCTTTCCGAAGCCACACGATAATACTCTACCATGGGTTTGGTTTGATCATGATAAACAGCCAAACGCTTGCGTACGGTTTCTTCTTGATCGTCGCTGCGTTGAATTAATGCTTCACCCGTGAGATCATCTTTCCCAGCCACTTTGGGTGGGTTATAACTTTCATGGTAGGTGCGACCAGATGGCAAATGCACACGACGGCCGCTCATTCGTGCAACAATATCATCATCGCTAACCGCCAATTCAACCACGTAATCTAAGGTGATCCCTTCTTTACGTAATGCATCGGCTTGTACAATCGTTCGTGGAAAACCATCTAGAAGAAAGCCTCTTACGCAATCTTGTTGCGCCAAACGCTCAACCACCAAAGGGATCATAATATCATCTGATACCAATAATCCGGCTTCCATTATTTTTTTGGCTTGTAATCCCAAGGGCGTGCCTTGGCGAACGGCAGTGCGTAACATATCACCGGTAGAAATAATAGGAATGTGATACGCCTCAGCCAAAAAACTGGCTTGAGTACCCTTTCCTGCACCAGGCGCCCCTAATAACATGATCTTCATCTGTTTTCACTCTGATTGCTAGCTGGATTAACTAGCAGAGTGTAACACAAAATAGGCTTTAGGAAAAATGAGCACTTTCCCCCTTTGAAAAAGGGGGAAAGCTGGGGCTTAACTAAACAATGAATCCTGTGACAACCCCTCTTTTTCCAAAATTTCACGCAGGCGTTTAAGCGCTTCCACCTGAATTTGACGCACACGTTCACGCGTAAGTCCAATCTGATTGCCAACTTCTTCTAACGTAGACACTTCATAACCACTCAGGCCGAAACGTCGTTCCACCACTTCACGTTGCTTGTCAGTCAGTTCCAACAACCATGTTTCCATGTTTTCGCGTAAATTGGCATCTTGTAGTAAGTCAGCCGGATCGACCAACTGTTCATCAGCCAAGGTATCTAAAATAGTTTTATCAGAGTCTGAGCCCAACGGATCTTCAACAGATGTCACCACACATTCATTCAGACCCAACATACGCTTAACATCTTCAATCGGTCTGTCTAATAAATCTGCAATTTCTTCAGCGCTGGGTTCATGATCCAATGTTTGTGCTAACTCACGTGCTGCGCGTAAATAAACATTAAGTTCTTTCACCACATGAATGGGTAAACGGATCGTACGTGTTTGATTCATAATCGCACGTTCAATGGTTTGTCTAATCCACCACGTCGCATAGGTTGAAAAACGAAAACCGCGTTCGGGATCAAACTTTTCAACCGCACGGATTAAGCCAAGATTGCCTTCTTCAATCAAATCCAACAAGGCCAAGCCGCGATTGATATAACGTCTTGCAATTTTAACCACCAAACGTAAATTACTTTCTATCATCCGTTTACGCGCGGGTGCTTCCCCCAGTAATGCTTTACGGGCATAAAACACTTCTTGTTCTGCCGTTAACAAAGGAGAAAAGCCAATTTCACTTAAATAAAGTTGCGTTGCATCCATGGTTTTTCGCGCACCAATGGTGGTATTGCGACGTACGCTGTAGTCTTCTGTTTGTAATGTTTCTTCGGGAAAATCAGGTGCTTCTTCAGCAAACAGGGTTGGAACGTCGTCCTCATCTGTTAAGGCTTCATCGTCGTCTAATAGAGTGTCATCAGCAAATTCTGCTGTTATTACCTCATCCAAAAGGTCAGTCTGAGCAGCATCCCATTTGTCTGTCATGTCTTTTGCTCCGCGTTTTATGTTCATCCGTGATACGCTCTTCAATCTAACGAGCCCTCATTTTTCATGCAAAACCAATTAAACCTATCATATGCCTATCTGGGCACTAAATACAAGAGCGGATTGACAGGTTTTCCATCTTCGCGGATCTCAAAGTGCAGCTTCACTTTGTCGGTTCCACTATTGCCCATCTCTGCAATTTTTTGTCCGGTTTTAACGCTGTCACCTTCTTTGACAATTAATAAGCGATTATGTGCATAGGCGCTTAAATAACGTTCGCTGTGTTTAATAATGATTAACTGACCATAACCACGTAATCCACTACCGCTATAAACCACTTGTCCATCGGCTGTCGCGCGTATCGGCTCACCTAACTTGCCAATGATATCAATGCCACTGTATTGCGTCGCCCCGGCGGAAAAATTTTTACTCACCGCACCATCGGCAGGCCATAACCACTTGCCTGTGCTTTTGACAGTCGCAACATTTGTTGGCGTTTTAGCAGGTGCTTGGCGTGTTGTTGTCGCAACTTTTTTAGGCTGCCATGTTGGAGCTTGCTTAACAACGGTATGCGATTTAGGCGCATTTTTTAAATAAATATGCTGTCCAGGATAAATCGTATAAGGCGGATTGATCCCATTTTGTTTCGCCAGTTCACGAAAATCCATGCCAGAACGCCAAGCGATGGCGTATAAAGTATCACCCCTTTGTACCAACACACTTTCTTTGTTATTTAAATCGGATACCGATGCGGATGGCGTGCTTGAACAAGCGCCCAACAAACCAAGACTGCTCACGCAAAGTATAAATGCACATAAATGTCTTACGAATACCATTGATAAAATCCATATGCTATCAGTAGAAATGCTACCGTTGCCCAACCAATATAATCGACGTATTTTCTTAACTGCGCTTCAAAGCGCGCCCCACCCCAACGCATCAAACCTGCCACCATAAAAAATCGTGCACCGCGGCTAATAAAAGAAGCGATCACAAAAGGCAATAATGCCATATGAAATACGCCCGCTGCAATGGTGAATAACTTATACGGAATGGGCGAAAATCCTGCAACAAATACCACCCAAAACCCCCATTGTTCAAACCATTGTCCTATCTCTACATAGGCCTCTTCATACCCAAACCAAGCAATCAAGGGTTGCGCTAGTTCAGCAAACGCCAGATAGCCAATACAATAACCTGCCAATCCACCCAATACAGAGCCAATCGTCGTAATCCATGCAAAAGTCCATGCTTTTTCAGGACGCGCCATCGCCATCGGTGCCAACATCACATCCGGTGGAATAGGAAAAAACGAAGACTCAACAAAACTCACGGCACCCAAATAATAAGGCGCGAAACGATGACGCGACCAACTCAACATCATGTCGTATAATCTGCTAAAAAATTTCATAATGAAATATCCTTGGCCCATTGCGCTAGTGATTCAATCGCACTGTACCGTGTCAAATCAATTTGTAAGGGCGTAATGGATACCTTGCATTCATTGATCGCATAAAAATCCGTTCCTGGACCGGCATCTTCTTCCTCACCCGCCGGTCCAACCCAATAAATTTGTCGTCCTCTGGGATCCACTTGTGCAACCACGGCTTCCGCTTTATGGCGTGAGCCCAAACGTGTCACGGCAAAGCCCACCAACTCATTCAATGGCACATCTGGCACATTGACGTTTAAAATGGTATCGGCAGGCAACGACTGTGTTTTTAACTGTTTTAATAAAACCTGCACCACATGTGCCGCCGTGGCATAATGCACATTGTATTTTCCTGCCAAAGAAACAGCGATGGCTGGAAATCCCAAAAACCGCCCTTCTGTGGCTGCAGCCACAGTGCCTGAATATAAAACATCATCACCCAAATTCGCACCGGCATTAATGCCAGATATCACCATGTCGGGTTCATCCTGCAGCAACCCAGTGATCGCGATATGCACACAATCTGTCGGTGTACCATCCACCATAATAAAACCATTGTCCAATTCACGCACACGCAGTGGATTATTTAACGTTAATGAATTACTCGCACCACTGCGATCACGATCGGGCGCAATCACTGTCATCTCACTGGCAAATGGTTTTACTGCATCCGCAAGATAACGGATCCCTGGTGCATACACACCATCATCATTACTCAGTACAATTTTCATAAGTTTCAATCTATTAATTGGTAAAAAATTTCGTCTTGTTTAATCATTCCCAGCTCATTGCGCGCCCGCTCTTCAATCGCCACCACGCCTTCTTTCAAATCCATGACTTCCGCCGCCAACATTTGATTACGCTCACGTCGCTGTCGATTTTCATTCTCTTGTGTCATCAGCAATTGATTCAGATGCAGCACCTCAGGAATATTACCCTGTCCCATCCATAACTGATACTGTAAACCCGCAAATAAACTCAAAAACACCAGCCAGAGTTTCATTATTACATCCTTTGGCATGATTTTACATGCCGATAGTATAATCTGAATTGATAGGAATGCGCTATCTTTACTGAATGTCTAAATGCAATTTTAGGGCGTATTCCAGTTTTTGCAGTATTAATGCATCAATTTTCCCGACAGCACTGCTATTAATTCGCTGTTTTGAAATCGTTCGTATCTGTTGGCATTGTGCTTTTGAAGGTTTATTTAAGCCAGTTTCTTTCATCTCCAACCTCACTTCAAAAGCAAAAACACGTGTCACATTTGAGGTGATTGGAATAACTGTTAATGTGGCCGCCGCCTTATTATTCGCATCATTGCTAATAATCAGCACAGGCCGCTTTTTTTTAATTTCAGAGCCAATGGTTGGATCTAAATCTGCGTAATAAATTTCACCACGTCTCATCGTCTAACCCATCAAAAGAAGTGATCTCAAAATCAGAATCCAGCTCTTGTGCCGCAAGACGATACTCATTTTCCAGCTCTTTTTGCTGCAATAGCTTTAATGCCGTCTGAATCACTTCCGAACGGCTTTTATACGCGTGTGCGCTCTGATATATATCTAAAAATTGGGCTAAACCCGCGGGTAATGAAATAGAAAGCTTTTCGACATGCATGGTAGCACCTCCGGTCATACTTTAAATAATACTATAAAAATTACCATGCCGCAATACTAAGTCTATCCATTATGACTGTAACCAACGTTTAAACACACTTTTCCCAGCATACTTCGCATCCATACCCAACGCTTGTTCAATTCTAAGCAATTGATTGTACTTTGCCACACGATCCGTACGACATAATGATCCCGTTTTAATTTGCCCGGCATCGGTTGCAACCGCTAAATCAGCAATCGTCACATCTTCCGTTTCACCTGAACGATGCGAAATAATATTTTGATAACCTGCTTGCTTCGCCATCGCAATCGCCGCTAACGTTTCTGTCAACGTTCCAATTTGATTTAATTTAATTAAAATAGCATTGGCAACGCCCTTTTCAATACCTTCAGCCAAAATCGTCGTATTGGTGACAAAAATATCATCGCCAACCAATTGGACTTTATCACCTAAGACTTGCGTTAATAATTGCCAACCGTCCCAATCTTGTTCCGCCATGCCATCTTCAATACTTAAAATGGGATATTGACGTTGCCAAGCGGCTAAGTAATCCACAAATTCAGCGTTGCTCAGGACTTTATTTTCAGCTTGTAAATGATACGCACCTTGTTTATAAAATTCAGAGCTAGCCACATCCAATCCAAGATAAATGTCTTTTCCTGCTTTAAATCCAGCTTGTTCGATGGCGGATAAAATCACATCGATGGCTTGTACATTGGATTTTAAATCGGGTGCAAAACCACCTTCATCACCAACGGCGGTATTTAAACCTTGTTTTTTGAGGATCGATTTAAGCGCATGAAACACTTCAACACCATAACGCAATGCTTCTGAAAAGCTAGTCGCGCCAACAGGCATAATCATAAATTCTTGCATATCAACATTATTATCAGCATGCGCGCCGCCATTGATAATATTCATCATGGGAACCGGTAAACGTCCTATTTTCCCTTGCGCTAAATACGTATACAACGCTTGCCCTTTCGCTTGCGCCGCTGCCTTTGCAATCGCCAATGACACAGCTAAAATCGCATTGGCGCCCAGTTTAGCTTTGTTTGGTGTGCCATCCAAAGCAATCAATGATTCATCCAGTGCGGTTTGTTCAAATACATTTTGGCCCTTTAATGCCGGCGCAATTTGGGTTTGAATATGTTCTACCGCTAAACGTACACCTTTGCCGCCATAACGAGATTTGTCATGATCGCGCAATTCCAACGCTTCACGTGTACCTGTTGAGGCACCTGAAGGAGAAGCCGCTCGACCGACCATGCCATTGTCTAAAATAACATCGGCTTCAACCGTTGGATTGCCTCTAGAATCTAAAATTTCACGGGCAATGATTTGGGCAATACTAGTCATGTTGTCTCCTTCTGTCGCCACTTGGGCGCAATCCAATAATTAAAAATGGCTATCAATTCATCCGCGTGATAAATCAAGGGAATACGATCTCGATCCCACGGCGGAATATGGGCTTCTTGAAAACGTTTTTTTAATGTTTTTCCACATAATACGCTTGAACGATAACGCACTTGTAATGGCTGCGTTATATTTTCAGTGTTTATTTGCAGCATGATGCCTTCGATCAGCCCTTGTATATTAAACTCGCAAAGCGGATATTGCAACGCATATAATCGTTGTTGATACACACGCAAACTCATCTTAGCAAAATCCACTTGCGCATGACTATCGATGCGTTTATTTAATAATTGCTTTTGAATTTGCTCAAGATGCGTTTCATGTGGAATGGGTAATTGTAAATTTTTTAACCAATAACGGATTAATGCCAATTGACGTGCCGATGAGATCGTTTTTAAAGAATCTAGATTTAAACTGTGATCAACAACATTGTAACCCTGTTTAAAATGTTCTAATAAATCGGTTTGGATCCACTCAGCAGCGTCAGCGCAATGTGAGGCACTACGCGTTAAACAAGTCGTCACACCTGGAAATTGTTTTTCTAATTCCGGTAATAATTGTAAACGAACATAGTTGCGTTTAAAACGTAATGAGGCATTACTTTCATCTTCAATCCACTGTAATTGATGTTCAGTTGCATATTCTACTAAAGCTTGATGTGAATAAGATAATAAAGGTCGTACCAACCTTCCTAATCCCAACGTTTTGCTGATTGGCATCGCTGCTAAACCATCAACACCTGCGCCACGAAATAATTGTAATAATACAGTTTCGGCTTGATCGCGTTGATGATGCGCGGTTAATAAAACATCGTTTTTTTGTAGCAATGACGATAAAGCATCGTACCGCGCTTGTCTGGCGGTTGCTTCTGGGCTTTCCCCAGGTTGTTTTTGTGCATCGACATAACAAATGTGACAGCTTAAACCATAGTTACCACACACTTGTTGCACGTGTGTTACCCAACGATCGGCATTGGCACTTAGACCATGATGCACATGAACGGGAATGAGTTCTGCAATCTGTTTATTTTTCCATGCGGACGCAGCCAAATCCAACAACACATGGGAATCCATGCCACCGCTGTAGGCAATCCAATAGCGCCGTGCTTGTATGTTTTTAAAATCGAGTAACAACACCATAACCCATTAGACGTTGATAACGTTGTTCAACCAGATCATCGGTTGATAACCCTAGCAAAGGTTGTAAATGTGCCAACAAAGCGGTTTTAATGCGCACGGCCATTTCGGGTAAGTCTCGATGTGCGCCACCCAAAGGTTCGGAAATCACAGTATCGACTAAGCCCAAACTTTCTAAACGTTCTGCTGTCATATTCATGGCTTCCGCTGCTTGTGGTGCTTTTTCTGCGCTTTTCCACAAAATCGACGCACAACCTTCGGGGGTGATCACGGAAAAAGTACTGTATTCTAAAATTAACATGCGATCGCCGACACCAATACCTAACGCGCCGCCAGAACAACCTTCACCTAAAATCGTGCAAATAATGGGCACGCGCAATTGTGACATGGTTAATAAATTTCTTGCAATCGCTTCACTTTGACCGCGTTCTTCCGCACCAATGCCAGGATAAGCGCCAGCGGTATCAATAAACGTCAATACCGGTAAACCAAACTTTTCTGCCATTAAAAATAAACGTTCCGCTTTGCGGTAACCTTCCGGATTTGCCATGCCAAAATTGCGTTTTACTTTTTCTTTGGTATCACGTCCTTTTTGATTGCCGATAATCATTACCGGTTTATCATTTAATCTTGCAATACCGCCGACCATTGCTGGATCATCGGCGTATAATCGATCGCCATGTAATTCTTCAAATTCCGTAAACAAATGCGGAATATAATCCATAAAATAAGGTCGCAGCGGATGACGAGCCAATTGAGCAATTTGCCAATCCGATAACGCAGAAAATACCGATTTGGTTTTTTCTACGCGTTTGGTTTGTAGACGACTTATTTCTTCAGTAATATTAATATTTTGATCATGCGTTACACGACGCAATTCTTCGATTTTTGCTTCGAATTCAGCAATTTCTTGCTCAAAATCTAAATAATTGATATTCATTTTTTTCCTATTAATCAAGCAGTACTTTGCTATACAGCTGCCATCAACGATGTTATAACGCTTTTCTCTTCTAGGCTGTCATACCGCTCCCGTGGCTTGACCACGGGATCAACCGCGGGGTGACAACGATCGTTAACCACACCTTCTTTTGTTACACCGACCCTTCTTTAGGCGTATCCGCATTCAATGCCGTCGAGTTTGCTTTACCCTCGCCGGAGGCATTCACTATATTGGTCGT
>Ga0302309_10003163_pt1 | contig 12972 bp, 12 predicted proteins | sample III_Palsa_N1_1_FD_200453 | JGI IMG/M metagenome (GOLD analysis project Ga0302309, IMG submission 200453) | Peat permafrost microbial communities from Stordalen Mire near Abisko, Sweden - III_Palsa_N1_1 | ecosystem: Environmental > Terrestrial > Soil > Palsa > Peat permafrost | place: Sweden... | reverse complement strand
GCCGCCGTATCAAAGGTAATGGTATAAGGATCGAATTCTTTGCCCAGAGAATAAAACTTAGTGTCGTGCGCAATATACGGCCCGAAGCGACCGATATTGACCGTGATATCTGATCCTTCGAATGAACCCAGGTTACGGGGAAGACGGAAGAGTTCCATCGCTTCATCAAAACTGATCGTCTCGATGCTTTGGGTATTCTTCAATTTGGCGAATTTGGGCTTTTCCTCATCGTTGACATCCCCGATCTGCACCATGGGCCCGTAACGGCCCATCCGGGCGACCACTTTTTTCCCGCTCTGAGCGTCGATGCCCAGTTCCCGCTCGCCCTTGATACGCTCAGCATTCTCGATAGTATTCTCGACATCTTTTTTGAAAGGGTTGTAGAAATCATCGATCATTTTGCTCCATATCAACCTGCCCTGCGCTACTTCATCGAACTCTTCTTCGATCCGGGCGGTAAAGCTGTAATCCATGATATCGTCAAAGTGCTGCTTGAGGAAGTCGGTCACCACGAGACCCAGGTCGGTCGGGAAAAGTTTGGATTTCTCCGCACCGGTATTTTCCTGTTCCTGCAGCTTTTCAATCCGGTCATTTTTCAGCACCACGATACGGAAATCCCTTTTGATGCCTTCTTTATCCCTTTTTTCCACGTATCCTCTTTTCAGGATGGTGGAGATAGTGGGAGCATAGGTGGAAGGCCGGCCGATACCTAGCTCTTCCAGTTTCTTGACCAATGAAGCCTCGGTATAGCGGGGGAGGGCCCGGGTAAAGCGTTCGATCGCCCGCATTTCCTTCAAAGGCAGCTGCTGGCGGACGGCCAGGGGCGGGAGCATTCCTTCCTGTCCTTCTTCTTCGTCCGTGATGTCCTCTTCATCCCGGTCTTCGCGGTATACTTTCAGGAAGCCATCAAATTTCAGCACTTCGCCGCTGGCCGTGAGCTCTTCTTTGTTCGTCGAGATCAGAATTTTTGCCGTCGTTTTTTCCAGCTCTGCATCTGCCATCTGGCTGGCCATAGTCCTCTTCCAGATCAGGTCGTACAGGCGGCGGAGATCGGCATCTTCCACCGTCATGTTGCTCATCTCGGTAGGCCGGATGGCTTCATGGGCCTCCTGGGCGGACTCATTTTTATTTTTGAATTTGCGGGGCTGGACATATTTAGGCCCGTACTGGCTGCTGATCTGGTTCTTGATGGCATCGACAGCCAGTTCGCTGAGGCTGAGGCTGTCGGTACGCATATAGGTGATCTTACCGCTCTCGTACAGCTTTTGGGCCAGCAGCATGGTGCGGCTGACGGAATAGCCCAGTTTGCGGCTGGCTTCCTGTTGCAGAGTGGAGGTGGTAAAGGGGGCCGCCGGCGTCTTTTTGGCCGGTTTGACCTGGATGTCGGTGACCGTATAATCGGCGCCTACGCAGCCCTCCAGGAATTTTTCAGCGTTTTCGGCGGTAGCCTGCTTTTTTCCCTCGGCGGAGAACGTCACGGCTTTGCCCGTTACGTCATTGGCGGTGAATAAGGCCTCTATTTTAAAGGAACTGACAGGTACAAAGGCATTGATCTCCCGTTCACGTTCGGCGATGATCCTTACGGCTACACTCTGGACCCTCCCGGCGCTGAGATTGTTCTTCATGCTCATCTTCCGCCAGAGGACCGGGCTCAGTTCGAAGCCCACGATCCGGTCGAGGATGCGACGGGCCTGCTGGGCGTTTACCAGGTTCATGTCCACCGTCCGGGGCCGGCTGACGGCTGACTGGATAGCAGGCTTGGTGATCTCATGAAAAACAATCCGTTTGGTCGTTACCGGGTCTAAGCCCAGTACCTCACACAGGTGCCAGGAAATAGCCTCTCCTTCACGGTCCTCGTCCGTCGCGAGCCATACTTCGCCGGATTTCTTGGCGATCGCTTTTAACTCCTTGACAACTTTTTCTTTATCCTCGGGAACTATATAACGGGGCTTGTAATTGTCCTTGACGTCAATGCCCATATCACCCTTTTCCAGGTCCCTGATATGCCCATAGCAAGACTTGACCTCAAAATCTTCTCCCAGGATCTTCTCAATCGTCTTGGCCTTCGCCGGAGACTCCACTATCAATAAATTCTTAGCCATGTGTTGAATAAACGGGTTAATGATCGGTCAAAATGCGTAACTGGCCTTTGGTCAGTCGGGTGCAAGTTTACAGTATAACCATCAAATTAAAAAATTAGTAGGGGCCGGGCGAGGGGTACAGCCGAAATTACCCTTTTCGTTTGGCATTGTATACCAGCTATTTATATGCCAGTAATTAGCGACGGTTATAAGTTTGTGAACACCGGGGACCATCCCCTGCCTAAAAAGCCTTAATTTGTACCTGCAATCACACGCGCGTGCAGTGAACCCGTCGACATCCTTCTCTATATACCCCCTGGGCGACTCTGCCATCACCATTGACCTGGGCAATAGCATTGATGAACAGCTCAATAGGCAGGCTCTGGCCATTCATGACTGGTTGCAGGCGCATCGTTTTCCCGGCCTGGTAGACATTATTATAGCCTATAGTTCTGTGTCCGTTTTGTATGATCCTGCCATTGTCCGGACCAGTAAGGTGAATTGTCCCGGCGGGGCATATGGCTGGGTAAGTAAGTTGATGAAGCAAGCCGGAGAAGAGGTGATGGGCGGCGCCGCAGTAAAAGGCCATTCCTTTCGCATGCCGGTCTGTTATGGCGGGGAATATGGACCGGACCTGGAATGGGTAGCCCGGCAAAAAGGATTATCGGGGGAGGAGGTGATCAGGATACATCATTCCGGCAGTTACCGGATATATATGGTAGGGTTCCTGCCCGGGTTCCCCTATTTGGGAAAGATAGATAGCAGGCTGGAAGTCCCCAGAAAGGACAGGCCTGTACCGGTAATGGGCGGTGGTGTGGGTATTGCGGGGATACAGACAGGCATCTACCCCCTGAGCAGTCCGGGAGGCTGGCAGATCATCGGCCGGACTCCGGTACGGTTATTCGACTGGCAGACAGATCCTCCTATCCGGTTTCAATGTGGGGACGAGGTAGAGTTCTACCCGATTTCCCGGGAGGAATTTCTGCAGTGGAAAAATCCCTGACAGCAACTTTATGTTGTCGTTTTCCGTATCTTCCCATGATCTACTCCACCGTAACCTATCAAATGTTTGTTGATTGATACGTACTCCCTGGTCTTTTTTTAACCATTCTTCCATCTCAAACATCGATTATGGCTTTCTCCATTATTAAACCCGGTTTGCTGGATACGATACAGGACATGGGAAGGAATGGTGTAGGTAACTGGGGGATCAATCCCGGCGGCGCAATGGACAGTTACGCTGCCCAGGTCGGCAACCTGCTGGTGGGCAATGACGGGCAGGAAGCCGTTCTGGAAATCCATTTTCCCGGCCCGCAGATCCTTTTTGAACAGAATACCCTGATCGCTATTACCGGAGCGGATTTTTCCCCCATGATCAACGACGAATTTATCCCCCGCTGGCAGCCGGTGGTCGTTCGGAAAAACACCGTGCTGCATTTTCCGGCGTTGACACAAGGCAGCAGATGTTACCTCAGCGTACATGGCGGGTATTGCATGAAAAAATGGTTGAATAGTTATAGCACCAACCTCAAGGCAGCTGCGGGGGGGTGGGGAGGCATGCCGCTGAAGAAAGGGGATGAACTGCCTTTTAATGAGAATACCATTTATTTTGCCGGCCTGCTGAAAGAAGAGCATAATTTCGAGGTATTACCCTGGCGGGTCAATACAGATAAGATCTATCAGTATCCGCATGAAATAGGCTTTATACCGGGACATGAATGGGATCAATTGACAGCGTCTTCCCGGCAGGCTTTCCTGGAGAACAATTTTTTGATCCATCCTTCTTCGGACCGGATGGGGTACCAATTGAATGGCAGCCCGCTGATGCTGCAGCGACCTCTCGAACTGGTTTCTTCGGCGGTTAGCTTTGGTACGGTGCAGTTGTTACCCAACGGCCAATTGATCGTGCTGATGGCGGATCACCAGACAACAGGCGGTTATCCCCGCATTGCCCACGTCGCGACGGCCCATCTGCCGAAGCTGGCGCAACTCCGGCCTTCCGATGCGATCCAGTTCAAGCTGACGGACATGGAGACTGCAGAACAGTGGTTGATCAACCGGCAAAAGGAATTGCATATTTTGCAGCGATCCTGTCTGGATCACTTAAATGAGATGGTGTGCTAAAAGTTGACCTCAATTGCGACATGGGCGAAGGCATGGATACGGATGCAGCAATTTTTCCCTTTATCAGTTCGGCGAATATAGCCTGCGGCGGTCATGCCGGCGATGCCGGTACGATGCGGCAGACGGTCGCGCTGGCCTTGCAGCATGGTGTGGCGATCGGCGCCCACCCTTCGTATCCCGACCGGGCCGGCTTTGGCCGGACGGACATATTGGAGATTTCGCCGGGGCGGGGGGATGGTAACCACGGGACGAGGAGCAGCCTTCTCCGACTGGAAGACCTCGCGGATATCCTTACCCGTCAGTTGGAACAGTTGCAAAAGATCGCGGTGGAGACGGGCGCCCGGCTTCATCATGTCAAACCTCATGGCGCGTTATACAACCGGGCGGCAAAAGATGCTGCGGTCAGCGGGGTCATCTGCCGGGTTATCAAAAGCTTTGATCCTTCTTTGTTATTATACGGGCTTAGTGGCAGCGAGATGCAGCGACAGGCGACGGCCTTTGGGCTTGGTTTTGTCAGCGAGGTATTTGCGGACAGGACCTATCAGCCGGATGGCAGTCTGACGCCCCGGACCATGCCGGATGCATTGATCGACGACCCGGGGAAGATGGTACGGCAGGTGCTGATAATGGTGAGAGAGGGCAAGGTGAGCGCCGGAGATGGGATCGAGGTCCCCATTGCGGCCGATACCATCTGTCTGCATGGTGATGGCGACCATGCGGTGGAATTTGCGGCCCGGATACGCAGCGAATTGGACCAAAATGGTATTACTATCGGAATTTGACACAAAATTTACATGACCGCTTTGTGCGGTCAACCCGGATCGCCTACATTCGGTATATCATTAAATAATTATGGAGCATCCTACTTTTGGTAACGGCAAGATCTGTTATATCGAAATGCCGGCCATCGATGTGCAGCAATCGGCTGCGTTTTATGAAGCTGTATTCGGTTGGAATATTCGCAGACGCGACGACGGCGCAACTTCTTTCGATGACGGGGTAGGAGAGGTCAGCGGTGTGTGGACCAGGCGGCGTAAGGCAGTCGCCGATCCGGCAGGTAACCGCCTCGGATTGTTTCAGCATAACCAAAAATGAGACCGGCGGTGCATCGTTTGTTCCACATCAGTGAAGAGGGCGGAATTGACCAATTCGATCCCAGGCCTTCCCCTTCTTTCTTTGCGGAGATCAAAGGCGATGTCGTTTTTGCCATATCCGGCAAGCTGCTGCACAATTATCTTTTGCCGAGGGATTGCCCGAGGGTCACTTACTATGCCGGCCCGGCCACTTCTCCTGAAGACCGGCAGAGATTTCTGGGCCAATCGCGGGCGACGCATGTCGTTGCCATCGAGGCGGGCTGGTTCCAACGGGTGAACGCGACTACACTGTATTGTTATGAATTTTCGGCTGACCACTTCATGTGCCTGGATGAAGTGGCGGGCTATTATATTTCTTACGGGCCCGAGATACCGGTGTCCCGGCACCGGATAGACGATGTTTTCGGGGAATTGCTGAAAGGGGATGTAGAACTGCGGATCCTGCCGGAACTATGGACGCTGGCTGGTGCGGTGAAGGAATCCAGCCTTTGCTTTTCGCTGATCAGGATGAGGAATGCAGTGAAATAATAGTAATAAAACCATTCCCTTTGCGTTTGAGTGTGCATCCCTTTTATAAGGAATATTCATTCACCTAAAAATCTAATCACTTGAAAAACCTGAAAAATCTAAATGTTTTCATTTATGCACTCTTCCTCATGGGGCTGATCACAATGGTCAGTTGTACGAAAACCGGCCCTGCGGGCGCTGCCGGCGCTACAGGTGCAACCGGCGCTACGGGAGCCACCGGCGCAGCAGGCCCTGACAGTGTTCAGTATTCACCGTGGATAACGCTGGTCACTAAAGGAAGAATGGTCGATATCTATAGTGACTCCATCTATACGGACACTATTACGGCACCGGCTGTTACCTCCTCCGTTCTTTCCAGTGGAGCGGTGATCGGTTATATATATGCGCCTGACTACCTCGCGGGAGATTCTGCCATTGTCAATGTGGACGATGAAGAACTGGTGGAGATTGTCCAACTACCCGAGGTGGGAAAAATTGTGCTGTACTGGTACCCTCAAGACGTTGATTACACCGGGTATCAATACCGCTATGTAGTCATTCCCGGCAATATCGAAACGACCAGTACATCCGGCACAGGGACGACCAGTTATAACCCCGGTCAGCTAAAGAAAATGCCCTATACGGATTTGGATGGTATCCTGAAGATGCGTACCTCCGGTAATTTGGCTCCATTGTCTTTCCGATAAGTCGATCCTATCAGCTGAAAATAATTGGATACCCTGTGTTGGCCGACACAGGGTATCTTGTTTTATGGTCGGCTAATATTCACATTTCCTTTGCAATTTCTCCTGTATTTTCCCGTTCTTTGCCTGTTCCCACTCCAACAACGAAAGGATTCACTTTCACTCTTAATAACTGACTATGGCAACAACAAGCGAGCCTGGCCGGATCCAGGGCGGCTACACCTATGATTCCTTTACCGGGGTTGGCGAACGCGTGAAAAAGCCGACCGAATCCCATTTTCTTTGGTGGTGCGCCGGCGCCTACCAGGACCTGCTGAAGGACTGTCCTTCTGAACAGACCAAGTATGCCGGGTTGGGCGGGGTGCTGCTGGCCACTTTCGTGCTGGCGGCCCTATCTTCCGGCTATGCCATCTACAGCGTATTCAATGACCCCGCCTGGGCTGTCGCCTTCGCCATCATCTGGGGGCTGATCATCTTCAACTTCGACCGTTTCCTGGTCACTACCATGCGGAAATACGGCGTAACCCGGCGCAAACAGATCTGGATGGCCGTACCCAGGCTGGTACTGGCGCTGCTGATAGGTTTTACCATTGCCCGGCCGCTGGAACTGAAGGTATTTGAAAAAGAGATCGACGTACAAGTGACGGCTAACCGGCATCAGAAGATACTTCTTAACGACAGCCTCCTGCAAGCGGAGAACCGGAGTGTACTGGGGGCGGCGCAGCAGGAACGGGAAAGGCTGACGGCCCGGCAGCTGGGCCTGGAAGACACCTTGCACCGGCTGCAGGACGCCTATGTGCAGGAGGCGGATGGCACTGGCGGTTCACAACGGCGCGGGATCGACAAACTAACCCGGCTGAAGCAGGAGGCCTACAACTCAGCTTTGCTGCAGGCGACGCCGGAACTGCAGCAACTGCAACAGCAGATCGGCTACCAGGACAGCCTGATCCGGCAGGCCAATGCCGGCCGGGATGTCAGGAACAAACAGTATGAAGCGCAGGTGACCGCGGATGTAGGCTTCCTGGAAAGGAATAAGGCGTTATCAGATCTTTCGGGCCGGGAAAGCAGCGTCTGGTGGGCCAACCTGCTGATCTCGCTGCTAATCATCCTGATCGAGACGGCGCCGGTCCTCTCTAAGCTAATCATGACCACCGGACCTTACGACCTCGCCCTGGCCCAAATGGAATTACGGCAGATGGCTGCCGCCGAGGAAGACATGCGCCGGGACCGGGAACTGGTGTACGAAAAGAAAACGGCTGTATACGGGCAAAAGAAAGAGATGAGCTCTGAATTTTTGCAGAAGCTTTCTGCGCTGCAAAAAAAGCATATCCAGGAGGAACTGGATCAATGGGAGCGGGGAGAGGACAAGATCCCCGGCAGGATGCCGCTGGAAGAGGTGACGCGCCGGATCAAAAAGCGCTATGATTTTCGGGAGGATGATGTCCTGTAGGGTTCATTCCCGGCTGGCTTCCTTATTAATATAAAGTTCAGCAAGGGCGGTCAGCAGATCATCCATTTCTTTTTCTTCAAAAAGGGATAGCTCGAGGATTTCGCCGGCATCGTCATGATCCAGCGTACTGGCATGCTGCGCCAGGCTGCCATAGCTCGTTATTTCATAGTGTTCAAGCTTCTGGACAGCTACGATGATGCCGGCATCCCTGGTGGCTGTATCCCTTTCCGTTTCTGCGATAACCACTTCCGCCTCCCGGGTAATGCCGAGGATGGCTTCCGATATACGGCCTTCGGCATCCTGTCCCAGCGTTTTAAAAATTCTTTCCAGGCGGCCGATCTGTCCCCGGGTATCATCCAGGTGATTGGCGAGGACATTTTTTAATTTCTGCGAAGAAGCTGCCCTTTTTAACAGGGCCAGCACATGCAACTGATGCTGTTCGACTCCGTACAACTCTCTCAATTCGTTCAAAAAAAGCCCTTCCAGTTTGGAATCATGCCCGCCTTGCGAACCGGGCTCCTTTTTATCGATTGCTTTTTCCATATAGCTGCATTTCAGTAGGGAGATCAAAAAGCTAGCCCGAATCCTGGACCCCGCCGGGGCGTGGCGCGGATTTTATATTATTAGCACAAAAGAATATATGGAAAATCTAAAGACCGAGTCGATAAAAATCCGGGTAAATGATGGAACGGAGGAATACGTTGCGGAGGAAAAGGATCACGGCGATCTTGTCGTTTACGATATCTCCAGGGGAGGTCACTATCTTCTGACGATGGCCCGTGACGGTAGTATATTATTCATGAATTTTGATGCAGATGAAAAAGATAAGGAAATCTTCAAATTATCTCACCTGAATACATTTATCGAGAGGATAAAAACGCTTTCTTAGCATATCGGTTCCAGCCAGTTGTGGAAATTTGCTCCCTATTCCGGGTGCCCAGGAAGGGAATTTTTTCCACAGTGTATTCACACCGTGTACGTATCCGGCTGTTGTCATCCGGCTGTTGTCATCAGAGCGTGTCGTGTTTTTTAACCTTATGCTGGGTACTGAAAGGCCTGCGGGAAGCCAGTGCATTCAGGTGGCGGATCGTATTCTCATCCGGCGGAGCGGGAGAGGTGATCAGCTTGACCACTCCGGCCTTTTGCCTGCGTGACGGGGTGCTGAGGGCTATCATGGTGCGTTCGGGGGTGATGGATGGCCAGTTGGACAGTGAATTCGTAGTCATATGAATATGTTTTCAATGGTATGGTATTCATACTCAAAAACAATACCATGACCCCGGTTGGAATACCCTTACTTCTGGCAGGGGGCAAGCGACGGTACGGTTATAACATTACGCTAACTAAAAAATATCCGAAATTAGAAACTTTACTTATCATTACATTCAATTGATTGGATCCATAAGTGCTTAGGAAAGAAAACGTAATACAGCTCGTCGCAGTGATTGCCTGCAGTTGCCTGTCTCTGTCTTCTTTCGGTCAGTTGAAAGACAGCAGCGGCAGCGGCAATCGGTTTGGACGTTTCAGGAATAATAATATTTTCCAGTTTTTCTGGTCTTCGATCAGCAAAGGCCGTCCTGATTCGGCAGCCCTGGCCACTGCCTTAAATACCAAGAGCGAAAGCCCTTTTAAGCCGTATGAAGGGAAGATCATCAGGCATATCTATCTCCGCGGGTATGGGTTCGAGCAGACTTTCACCGACACGGCAAAACGTCTCCAGTATTTCGGCACCCAGGTGCTGAACCATCTGCACCGGAAGACCAGGGATTGGGTGATACGTAATAATCTGTTCATTAAAGAGAATACCCCCGTCAGCGCGTACAGGCTGGCCGATAATGAACGGTGGATCCGGTCATTGAACTATATCCAGGATGCCCGTATCCTGGTCACTGCCCTGCCGGACAATCCGGATTCGGTGGACCTCGTCATCGTCGTCAAAGACCTCTTCAGTATCACTGGCGGCATAGGCGAACTGAATGTGGGGCCTTTTGGCACCCGGGCCAATGCCAGTGAAGCGAATTTTCTCGGCATGGGCCAGCGCATCCAGGCCGGGGTCAACCTGGAACAGAACCGCGATCCCCATTTCGGGCCTCAGCTGCTGTACAGCAAGAACAATATTGCCGGGACTTTCATCAACGCGACCGCTTCCTACACGAGGATCAATGGGGATCTCTATCCTTTTCAACCCGATGAGACGGCCTGGTATGTACAGTTGGACAGGCCTTTGTATTCGCCTTATGCAAAACTGGCAGGTGGCGGCCGGATCGGAACCTTCGAGGACTATAACGTATACCACTTTGTCGACAGCGTCTTTTATAAATACAAGTACCATACGCGTGACGGGTGGATCGGCTGGAACATAGGGTCTGAGCGGTTTCTCAACAATATCTCGGTCCGGGACCGGAGATTCCTCGCTTTCCGGTATTTCCGGAATAATTTCGACAGCATACCTTACCAGGTCGGCAATACGTTCAACTGGCGGTTCAACGACCGGGAGGCGGCGCTGACATCCTTTACCTTCTTCCGCCAGGATTTCTACAAGACGAATTACATTTATGGCTTTGGAACAACGGAGGATTTGCCGGTAGGGTATAATATAGCCGTGACGAGCGGATGGTACCGGCAGTTGTATCTCAACAGGTGGTATTCCGGCATCGATGCCAACTACTATAGCACCACGAAGCGGGGAGCATTTTTTCAATATTTTCTTCGTTCCGGGGTCTTTCTCTACCAGGGACAGGCGCAGGACGCGAGCATTCTGTTCGGCACCAGCTATTATAGCCCGCTCTTTCTCTTCCCTGGCCTAAAGATCAGGCAGTATATCAATTTCAGTTATACCCGGCAGTTCAACCGCATCGGCGTCGACCCGTTGACCATCGATAATGTCTTCGGCCTCCGTTATTTTACCGGGGACTCTACCTATGGAAGTCAGCGGATCACGCTTCATTCGGAAACGACCTTTTATACGAATTATAGGCTGCTGGGCTTTAAGTTCGCCCCCTTTGTATTTGGCGACCTGTCTTTGCTCACGCCCCAGAACCAGCCCTTTTCCAAGTCGGGGTTATATGATGGCGTCGGCGCGGGGATCCGGACACGCAATGAAAACCTCATCTTCAATACCATCGAGCTGCGGGCAGTATATTTTCCTGTCCAGACGCCACAGAACAATACCTTCAAGATCATGATAAATACCGGTCTGCAGTTCCGGTATAACAATACCTATGTCCGACAACCGGACGTGGTATTCCTGAATTCCGACGGATTGAACAGCATTTACTGAGGGCCGGTATGAGGGTCGGCCGCCAGCGTCCGCAGGATGGAGCCGGCAAGCGCCTCCGCCCAAAATCGATACGTGTCGGCACCAGGATGAAGACCATCCGCTGTAAATAGTCCGGGATCGGACCCCGCAGCCCGTCCATGAGTGGTAATATCGATAAAGATAACATCGTACCGCCGTGAGATCCCGGCGGCGGCGGCGTTGAAGGCATCGATGGCGGAGGCGACATCGGCGCTGGTCCGGCCTTTAGCGTCGGGAAGATAGGTCTGAGCGAATGGGGAGATACTCCAGTCGGGGATCGAGGGGACGATAACGTGACGACCCAGGCGTATGGCATCCTTCAGCAAAGATTCGAATTCTCCCGCATATTCGGCTACATCCCGTCCCCGGTATTGATTGTTGACGCCGATCAGCAGGGTGACAAAATCATAAGGCGGCACCCGCCAGCCCCGTCCGAGCCAATCCTTTGGGGCCATGGCAGCCGCCAGCTCATCCGTAGTCCAGCCCGTCCGCGCCACGATCTCTGGCGGCTGAAAAGACTGGCCTGCATCCTGCAATAACCGGACTGCCTGGTAGGGGAAGCTCTCTTCTGCGGAAACTCCTTCCCCGATGGTATAGGAATCGCCCAGTGCTAATAAAGAATAGGCCATAGACTAGGGTTGTGCGCCACCACCGCCGCTCGGGCCACCGCCCGGACGAGCTCCGCCGCCGGGTGCGCCGCCTTGCGGAAGGGCATCCTGCATGTTCTCCTGTTCAGCCTTGTTGGCCTTCCGTTTCAGCAGGGACATATCGAATTTACCGAAGCGCCAGTTGAACTGCAGCCGGAAAAATTGCGGATCCCTTCTGCGATTCGATTCCTGGGTAAAGGTGGAGGCATATGTATAGACATCACTGACGCGGGTACGCAGGAGATCGCTGCCGGTCAGGGTGATCGATGCCGCATTGTTCTTCAGGAACTGGTATCGGATCGACGCATCCATACCGCCCGTAGGCCGGTTGTAACCCTGGGCATTACCGCTGGTTGTACCGCCGCGGCCGCCATTACCACCCTGACTGCTGGTGCTGGAGCTGCCGCCGGGCGGCAGTTCCGTCTTGGACGTATAATCGCCGCTGACCTGTAAGGTCAGATGTTTGGTAATGGTAAAGCTGTTTAAAATCTTGCCAAAGACGCTGTAGATCTGACCTACGGGGGCTACGGCATCAGCGCCTGTATCGATGGTATTGATCTTCGACGTATAGACATTCAGGTTGGTTGTCAGATCCCACCACTTGCGCACCGCATTGCGCCCTATCAGCTCCAGCCCACCGACAAAGCCGGATTTTGCATTGACATACGTATTGACAATGACGTTTTCATTCGTCACCGGGTTGAGCTGGGTCTCGGCATCGCGCGTGATCAGGTCAGTGGTGCTTTTATAGTAAACAGAAGCGATAAAAGCGTTGGTAGGTCCGTAATTGATGTTATAGGCCAGTTCGAACGAGTTGGTGAACTGTGGCTTCAGAGCGGGATTGCCCCGGGTGAGGTTCAGCGAGTCGGAGTAGTCGGTGAATGGGAACAGCTGGTTAAAGCTCGGCCGGTCGATCCTGCGGGTATAGCTGAAGGTCATATTCTGGTTATCGGTCACCTTCTGTGTCAGGAAAACGCTGGGAAACAGATTAATGGGCAGATGATTGCCATAGTTACCGACCGTATCTTTCTGGGCGCCGCCGACGTCAACCGTTGTATAATCTTCTA
>Ga0302309_10003162_pt1 | contig 12973 bp, 8 predicted proteins | sample III_Palsa_N1_1_FD_200453 | JGI IMG/M metagenome (GOLD analysis project Ga0302309, IMG submission 200453) | Peat permafrost microbial communities from Stordalen Mire near Abisko, Sweden - III_Palsa_N1_1 | ecosystem: Environmental > Terrestrial > Soil > Palsa > Peat permafrost | place: Sweden... | reverse complement strand
ATTTTTACTTACCCTTACCCTAAAATAATCAACAAAATCTTTAACAACTTCATATACCCTATGATCTTCCAGTTTTGGTTTCGACCCTATTTTCGAAAAACGGTCGGCAACTATTTCCAGACGCTTTATATCATTTTCCATTTCAGCAATCAAAGGGTCATCTTCGGCATTGAATTTTTCTTTCATCAGCTCAGTCCAGGCCATCAACGAGGATATTGGCGTACCCAACTGGTGGGCGGTTTCTTTTGCAAGCCCGACCCAAACCTGGTCCTGTTCCGATTTTCGCGAAGAACTAAAAGCAGTATAAGCCATCAGCAAAAAAATAGCGATCACTGAAAGCTGTATGTATGGGAAGTACTTCAGCTCGGTGAGCAGATCTGAATCTTTATAATAAACCAGCCAGTGGGTATGGGTATTAAAAATAGCTAATTTTATCGGTTCATGCTGCTTTTTCATATCGAGCAGTTCTGATTGGAAATAACCCGGATCATAATGCAGCTTTTTATTCCCGATGGCCTCCATCTGTATATTTGTTTTTGTAACGTCCAGTAACCCCCGTGTCCATGTCTGGATATCCCCTTTTTCGTCGGTAACGATAGCCGGTACTACAGAACTATCCCGCACGGCAAAAACATAATTTAAAAAATCATTATCATCAGATGCACCAACCTGTTTCATACTCATTGCCCAAACCTGCGCCCGGGTACGCTCAGCCCTCGCAATATTGCGCACCAGGTATTTGGTGTATAATAATGATCCGCAGGCAATGATTACGGCAAAGGTGAGCAGCAAATATTTCCAGCGTTTTTTTTGTTGGTATGGATTCATGTAGTTGGAGTCCGAAAGTAAGGCAAATTAAGTAAAAAGTCGGGAAAGGCTGAAAGTTGTAATCAAGAAATTAAGATAATTGAATAAGAGATCAGGCAAGACAAAATTGTTCGGGCCAAATCACTGTGCCGTGCCAGGGCGGTGTATCTTCCTGAAAAAAGTTGACACTATTTGGTGTTAATCTATAATGAGTTGACACAAAGTATTAAGTTGAGTCGAAAGTAATTAAGTTCTAAGTCAGGAAAGCACAAAATTGACTAAGGGTTTGCAATTAATTACTGTTGACTTAACAGTGGCCTATTGTTCCTGCCCGGAATAATCATACCGGTCGGCTATGGATTCTGTCTAAGGACTACGCGCAAAGACAGCTACCTCACCAGGGGGTTTTATAAGCTAAAAAAATATCCTTATAGTACGATTGCAATTCACTAACTCACCAACCACTATTTTTGTACGGTAAAAGTATTGATCATGCGAATCGTTCCGTCAGGGTTATGGTATAACCTGGTCATCTTAACGTTTCTTAGGCTTGTTTTGCCTGAAAGTTCCGTATCGTGGTAAAAGATGTACCATTTACCCTTAAATTCTATAATGGAATGATGGGTGGTCCAACCCTGAACTGGGAGCATAAAATGTCCGGCATATGTAAAAGGCCCTTCCGGGCTTTTCCCTATGGCGTAGGCAAGAAAATGGGTATCGCCGGTTGAATAGGTAAAGTAATATTTCCCCTTATATTTATGCATCCATGAACCTTCAAAAAACCGGTGGTCATGGTCTTTCCCCAATAGCGGATGGCCTGCGCTGTCAACAATAAGGGCGTCATGCACAGGGCCATCAAATTCAAGCATGTTATTTTTTAATTTAACCACCCTGCAATTTATTGAAGGCGCATTATCATTAAGCAAATCGGTTTTAGAACCATTCGGGTCATATTTTCCATCTTTCCAGCGTTGCAGCTGTCCGCCCCAAATACCACCAAAATACATGTATGCGGCTCCGTCATCATCAACAAAAACAGCAGGATCAATGCTAAAACTACCCGGAATAGGTTTAGGTTGCGCTTTGAACGGACCCGCAGGATACTTTGAGGTAGCAACCCCGATCTGGAATACATCCTGTTTATTTTTTAAGGGGAAGTATAAGTAATAAGTTCCATTTTTATAAGCGGCATCCGGCGCCCAAAGCTGGCGGCCTCCCCATGGAATATCTTTAATATCTATTGCCACGCCATGGTCAGTAACCGGCCCGCCAACACGGTCAAGCGAAAGAATATGATAATCGCGCATAGCGAAATGATCGCCATTGTCATTCTCGGGGATGCCGGCATCAATATCGTGCGAAGGATAAATATATATTTTACCATTAAATACATGGGCAGAGGGATCGGCAGTATAAATACTCCTGATCAATGGTTCTGACAGATATTTTATCTTCTCCCCTTTTTGCTGGCCCGAAGCTACATTAAAATAGAACAAAGCGGCTGCCGCCATCAGCAATTGTGTTAAGCGAAATTTATTCATAGCTTTCCTTTGCATTTAATTTGGTTTGGTAGATAATTGGTTTGGTAACAAATGTAGTAATTTATGCAATCGATTGCATAATTATTTGTATTAGCGATTGTTATACTTTTGCTTCGCAGGCAACTTCGAATAAAACATGCCTGTATGCGGAGAGTCCACAAGCAAATTCTCTGTGGATTGCAGCGGAGGGTCAAACGCGATTCACTAAATCACTAATTCAACAATTCACTAATTCAACAATTCCTCCTTGTAACCCCCCTCATCAAACCCAAAAAATAAAAAATCACCATCTTCAATAACAGGCCGCTTTATCATACTTGTTTTTTGTCGGAGCAGTTTAAGTGCATCGTCTTTGGTTTTGATGCTTTCTTTAACCTGCAGATCAAGTTGTTTCCAGGTGGTACCCTGTTTGTTCAGAAACTTTTCGTAGCCGGCTTTTTTATCCCACTCTTCCAGTTTTTCTTCACTGATGCCAAGCTTTTTGAAATCGTGAAATTCGTATTTAATACGATTGGCTTTTAACCAGTCAAGCGCTTTTTTTACTGTGTTGCAATTGGTGATCCCGTATACTTTCATTGGGCGCTAATATAGAGATTAGTTGATTGGAGAAAAAGTCGGAAAAATCCAAAAAAAAGAGCCGCAACTATCCCTGAACCCGCTACTGAGCACTCACTACAAGGCCAAAAATAAAAAGAATCAATATTAAAGTTATCCGTACAGCTCTAAGCAATCAAAAGCCTTGTCTAACATGAAATTATGAATTACTTCCTCGTGTGAAAGGATCACCTCAGCTAATTTAGCAGTCGAGCAGTTGCCCGTTTTTAGCCATATAATTTTCGGCGGTGCGCCATGTACGAGTAACAGTTTGTTGAAATCATCATCAAGCGTAATTATAGCATCATATTGAAGGTGCCGGGCACGCATAAAAATATCATAATCCTGCCAATCAGTCCAGGCATTGGTTTTTACATGATCCAATGTATCGAATAAAAAGGCAATTTGCGGCACAATACGATGCGATATATTTTGATCGATTAAAACTGTCATGTAGCCACTACAGTTCTATGTTGGCGCATGGCTGAGAATTCGAGCGCTGCTATTATATCCTGCCGGGTTAATTCTGGAAAGTCGTTTATGATATCGTCAATAGACATTTCGGAAGCCAACCACCCCAAAATATCTTCGACAGAAATGCGCATGCCCCTTATACAGGGTTTTCCACCCCGTTTGCCATCTTCAATAGTTATAATGTCTTTATATATAAACATATCCTATGTTTTTAACAAATCTACAAAGAATAACGGAATAACTTCAAACCTGAAAAAGTTGGTAGGATTTCAGTTTGAAAATAATATTATTCGAGAGATTTTTCAGTAATTGAAAATTTAATATTGTCAATATGCAACTCAGCAATTTTATCATTAAATTGATTTAAGGTTAGTGGCCCGATAGTTCCAAAATAATTACCCCAAACTCTTTTTTTAGGATTAACTGGTACTATGAAATAGTTTGTTGTATTTCTATTGTCGTTGGGATGCTGTTTAGCGATTATATAGTCTTTATTAAAACCAACAGAAAATACGGTAGGCTCGATAATTCCTGAGCAGCCGTTACTATTTGGTTGGCAATAAGATAGACTCATTTGTTCAATAACATCAGTTGCTGTCAGATGATAATCACCCACCACTTTTGTATCTACGGCAAAACCCAAAGAGCAGGAAATTAAAACAAACAGAAGAAAAGTTATAAAGAAAAATTTAACCATTAAGCCACTTGTTAGGTGGCTTAAATGTATGAATAAGTTTTTGCTAATTAATTTGTTTTTTCTGTTTTAACTCCTGTTTCTTGATTCTTGGCTCCTGGTTCTCAATTCCCCCCGCCGCCGCTTGATTTGCCGCCGCCTTTGGTATCATCATTATTAATCCCATGCTGGTTTTTCTTTATCTCGCTGTTGAGTTTGCCTATTTTATAACTGAACCTTATTGCAAACGTGCGATAGGGATTTTGGTTAAAAGATGTTTCGTAAAACTGGGGTGTGGTTGTTGTTGAACGGTAATCATGCCACTTGCTTTCGGGGCAATTTGCAACTAATGAAATAGTGGCCTTTTTGTTTAAGAAAGTCCGGGTAAGTACCAAGGAATTGTAAATAAAGGCGTTGGAATTTCCCTGCAGGTTTACCTGGCCACTAAAGTACCCTGCATTTATACCTATACGGTAGCCGCCATCGAACGTATAACCCACATTAGCGAATGCATTACCTGTCAGTCCGCTGTTTTTATAAAACTGGCCATTGTAAGTACCTGTTAACCACACCTCGGCTATCTGCCCATTTAAACTAAGTGTGAGTTGTTTGGTGATGTTGAGATTTGTATTGATATTGAACCCAAGTGAACGGTTGCTGCCTAAATTTTCATAAGTAGTTGAATTGACCGTATCCTTCATGTTATTGGCCGTACTATCAACCTTTAAATTGGTGACATTTTGTATAGAATTATTTGAGAACTGGTAGCTAAGCCCGGCATTAAATGAATTGGTTGCAAAATGGCTGTAGGTGAGCTCGAAATTATTATTTAACTCGGGGCGTAAATTCGGGTTACCGGTGCTGATAAATAAAGGGTTTGCGTTATTTACAAAGGGATTTAACTGGTAAATACCCGGCCTTTGTATCCGCTGCGTAAAACCGAAGTTAATACTACTGGATTTGAACATACGCTGGATAGATATTGACGGGATAAGGTTATTGTAATTTTGATTTACTGTTGTATTAACGGAGGAAAAATCAGCATTGACCGTGGTATGCTCGAGCCGCAAACCTGCTTTGACGCTCCATTTATCCAGTTTTACCTGGTACGAATTGTATAAGCTGTATACGTTTTGATGATAGTTGAAATTATCGGTAAATAAGGGGTTTATTACATATTGGTTTGTGGCTGAATCGAGGTTTGCCTGGCTGAAATCGCTGAAATTATTACGGAGGATTGCTTTTGCGCCGGCTTCCAATGTAAATATCTTATTTATTGGTTCAGCGTAGTCAACCTGGATGGTATGTTCTTTACTGCCTGCGTTATTGTATTGGTTGAAATTGGGCTGCGCCGATTCGTAATCGTTTACCCTATCCAAATAACTGTTATTGGTATACTGTTTATTAGGCGAATAGCTGTATTTATAGGATAAGGTGAGCAGTTGGTCTTTATTGCGTTTGAAACCTAACTGGTAATTTATGGCAGCATCCATACCCTCGAAATTACTATAGCCTGAAGACAACTGGCGGTATTGCTGGGCGATAGAACCACCGTAATTTAATGTGTTTGAAAACACATTGCCGCTTTGGTTATTATTGCCCTGGAACAATTCGAATGAAGCGGTTAATAAGTTAAGCGTGTCAATCTCGTAACTTAACTCGGCATTGCCGTAATGATTACGAAACCGGCTACTGTTTAATCCGTTTTGTTGTATAGACTGACCACCAAAAATATTTTGCGAAGTGCCGGATGCTGCGGTAAACCCATTGTTCTGGTTTATACCTGCAAACATGGTAAGGCCCAGTTTACCCTCTTTCGCGTTGCCGTTTATATTTAACCCCGGCCCGAATACACTGTTATACCTGCCGCTTATATTGGCATTGTAACCCTGGTCGGCATTTTTTTTGGTGATGATATTGATTATACCAGCCAAACCTTCAGCATCGTACTTTGCAGGCGGCGTGGTGATTACTTCAATCCGTTCGATGTTTGTTGCCGGCATTGCCCTTAATACATCTGAAGGGCTTTTTGCGACCAGCGCCGATTCGCGGCCGTTGATTAGTATTTTATAGTTCCCGCTGCCCTTCAGCAATATATTGTCATTGGCATCAACCGATAGCAGGGGAACTTTCCGCATCATATCTAAAGCTGTCAGGGCTACGCTTTCCGGGTCGGCCTGCACGTCGTAGCTGATGCGGTCAACCTCCTGTTTCATGATAGGCCTAACGCCTGTAATCGAAACTTCTTTTAATGTGTTGCTTGACGGCGACAATGAAACATTGCCCACATTTACGTCGGCAGCGGTACCACTTATTTTTATCACTTTATTTGCATAGCCTACAGTAGCGATGGTTAACTGATAGGGTTTGCCGATGACGCTTTTTAGCTCAAAACTGCCATCATCTTTAGTTAAGCCACCTTTAACTGATTTTTGTGTTGCGGCATCGAGCAATATAACAGTTGCATAGCCCAATGGTTTATTGGTTGACGAGTCAATGGCCACACCTTTAACTGTTAACGTTTGCGGTGTAGTTTGGGCCTGTACCGTGGCAGTAAGGTAGCAGCAAAATGCTAACAGTAAAAGTTTTTTCATGATAATTTTGGTTAAAGACATCGGAAGGTATTAAACCGTTACGCGGAAAAAACAGGATTTAACACCTTTTAACATAATTTAACTAAAATATTAGTTTTGTAACCGGGATGTTACGAATTGCCCTCTGGATGCCTCAAAATAAAAACTGTTTCAAGAAATCAGCCTCCACCGAGCCCTGGTCCTTCACTGCAGTCTCAAGTGTTGCCCTGAACCCTTTGTTGTCGGTTTTTTTACCCTTTTTAGGCGGAACGGGCACATTATCCGGCAGGGTAGTATCGTTTACTTTGGTGGCAAACCAAGTCAGGTTTTCATGCGGCAATGCCACGCCCAATATCATGCCCGGCAAGCCGTTGAACGACTCGGGGCCGCCCGGAACGGGTATTTGCGTGGTATAAAAGGCAACAACATAAATGGAATCGAGCATAATGCCGTTTGCCCTGCGGCAGTGGTAACCGGCAATGTCGCGGGTTTCATCAGTGATTTTCCATTTTATTTTACGGGTGCTGTCTTTTACCAGGAAGGCGTCACCAAAAATTTTCTTTTGGCTGATGGCGAGCCCGTCGGCCAGGTCGGTATAAATTGTGTTGTTTTGCGTCATTAGTGGCCAGGCCGAAAACAGGCTGCTGGCCGGTGGGTCCGCTTCTATCGGCGTAAACAGCGTTTTGTCACCGCTGAAAGAGAGCGTGCTTTTCAGCACCCTGAATTGGGGGTTGTTTTTTTTATAAACTTCGAGCGCTGGTACCAATACAGCATCGTTGTCCTTGTTGGTCTCTCTTTTTACCATGGCCCATACGTTGGTCCTTCTTTCAAACACAATGGTGCCCGATGTGGTGAAATGTGCATGCTGTGCCCGGATGCTTACAGCGATTCCCAGCAAAACAGCAAATATTATAATTTTCTTCTTCATGTTGTTATTGTTTAGGGGTCCCTGCTCCCATTTTGGTAAAATTGTAATTGATGGTAAGCATGTAATACCGCTTGAGCGTGTTATAAGTAGTTTGGGTAACCAGGTTAGCCTGAGCGTTACGCGAAAAGCCCGAATTTTGGTTTAAAAGGTCATTACCCCAAAGCTCTATCGATAGCCTATTGTCTTTCAGGAAGTTTTTGGTGATAAATAAATTCAGTAAAAACTTGCTGAAATTCTGATGAAATGAGGCAGTGGCCGCATTGTATTGGTAGTCGCTGTAAGTGCCTACCTCGAATTTTCCGGGCAAATAAACAGTGCCGTCAATACTGCCCAGCGCACCCCACCCGTTATTGTTGATATTGGGTTGTAACGATGTCTGGCTGATTGTGTAAGTAGGGCCAATATTAAGACCGAGCTGTACCTTTTGCTCCTTGTACATCCCCAAATTGACCGAGGGATTAAGCACCAGGTTTTTCGACATGTTAAGCGAATCATTGGTGTAATTGTAAGAGGTATTACCGTGAACGTTAAAGCCCACACCCGCATTTATCCCCCCCAGGCTTGTGAATTTGCGGCCAAAGTTGAACCCGGCATTAAAATTAGTAGTTGGTTTACCGGGCAGGTTAAAATACTGGCTCACGCTTTGGCCTACTGTGTTATATTCAATATGATTGACTATTGGATTGCTAACAAATGAGTAGTTGCCGTAGACACCGAAAAATTGGTCGGTAAGCACTTTGTACGAGCGGTAATTTATATTAAAGGTATTGGTAAAAGAGGGCGTTAGCCCCGGGTTGCCCAGGATGATGTTTAGCGGGTCGGTATTGGTGGCAATGGGCTGCAATTGTTCCAGCGTAGGTTGGGTGGTTGTACCGTTATAGGCGATGGTGAAACTTTTTTGCGGCGAAAAACGGTATTGGAGACGGGCTTGCGGCGCCCAGTCGATAAACGTGCGGTCGCTTAAATTCCCGGTAAAATCATCTATCTGGTGAAACTGGTCATCGGTTACGCGGGTGCCGAAATTGAAGGTAAGTTTTCCTTTTTTGTAACTCAGGATAGCGCCGGCGTGATTTAAAAACTGGTTAAACGTATAATTGCTGCTCAAGCTGTCTACCTGCATGTTATAAACGCCAGGGGACGAGGCATTAAAAGTATTCCGGTCGGCGCTGGCGTGATTTACACCAATGCCATAGTTCAGCACCAGCGTAAGGGTTGTGGTAAAGGGCTCGGAATAGGTAATATTTGTGTTAAATAAGTTGCTTTGCAGGTTATTGGTTTTCGACTCATTAATATCCTGTGTGCTGTCAACCTGCTGCTGCGCGTTATAAAAATTTACGTGTGATGTTAAAAAGCCGTTTGCCTGGCTCTGGCTGTACTCTTCGCTGACCAGGAACGAGAGCGTGCGCCCCGGTTTGTGAAATTTATGGGTATAAAAAGCGCTGCCGTTAAATGCACGCTGGTTAACGGTATTGTTCAGCTGCCGGTTGGCGTTATTTACCAATGCACCGCCCAGCGTATCAGCCGAAGTGTAGTTGTTGTCGGTAATGATGTGTTTAAACGTTCCGTCCACCGATATCTTCAGGTTCGAGCTGGTATCCAACTTTGTCTCATAAACAAAGCTCAGCTTTTGCCTGAACATGGTGTTATGGTAGTTTTCGTCGGAACTGCTGTTAAAAATATTACCGGGGACGTTGTTTTGGGTAAGTTGATCGTTTGACCCGTCGATGCTTATAAAACCGAGCTTGTAATTGGCGTTTACCGACTGCTTGTCATCATCCCACTTGGCATCATAATGCACCCCCGCCGTTTGCGCCAGCGGAAAACCCTGTCCGCTGTAAATTCCGCCGAAAACATCAAGGTCGTCGCTGCTTTGGGTGTTAATGTTTATACCGTTATCGGTAAAATCCAACTGATCGCCTGTACCGTATTTCTGCTCATCCTCAAAGCCCAGGCCTACCTTGCCATTATTACCGATGGTGCCGTAAACAGAGAATTTTTCCTTGCTCTTAAAGAAGTTAAATAAAGCTTCCCCCTGGTAAATGCCCTCCTGGCCGTCGCCGGCCTGGAACTTGCCAAAAATGCCAGTGTTCTTGTCCGCCCTCAACTTTACGTTGATGGTTTTTTCCGTTTTACCATCGTCCACGCCGGTAAAAGCCGCCTGGTCGCTTTTTTTATCGTACAATTGTATTTTATCCACCATATCGGCCCTGATGTTCCGGGTCACCAGCGTTGGGTCGTCGCCAAAAAACTCTTCACCATCAAGCAAAACCCTGGTTACTGTCTGGCCTTCAGCGGTAATTTTGCCGTTCTTATCCACCATTATGCCCGGTAACTGTTTTAGCAGGTCCTCTACCGTCGCGTTGGGCTGAATTACAAAAGCTTTGGCATTAAATTCGGTGGTGTCGCCTTTTATTTTCATTTGCGAGGCTGTTCCTTTAATAATTACCTCTTTTAACAGGCGCGATCTCAGGCTCATGCTGATATTGCCGAAATCGTGAGCCTGGTTGGCGGAGTCGAGGCTGAATTCTTCTGTATAATCTGCATAATCCGGGTATGAAACTAACAGGATATATTTCCCTTTGTGAAGGCCGTCCAGCATAAAAGTGCCGTCAGTTTTAGCATAACCGAATTTAACCAATATTGAATCTTTAGCCTGCAGTACTGCTATGGCAGACATGCCCAGCTTTACTTTTTCTACGCTATCGGCAATAGAACCTTTTACGGAATAGCCGTTCTGGGCACGCGCCGAAACTGTAAAAAGGAGGAAAAACAGGCAGAGTAAAATTATAGGTTTCATTAGGTTTAATTAGGTTTCTCTAAGATATAACTAAATGTTTAGTAATTAAAAGGGCTCGTATGTTAAATAATGTTAATGATTTTGCATAGCTTGTCCAGAAGACTGCAATTGGGCAACAAATGTTGCATCACTTGCATGATTTTAAAGCCCGGTAATTAATATCATTAAAATTCAAACGGAATATGTTTGACTGTTTGAGACCCTCCGTATTATGGATCGTTTTTATTAATGGAGATCCCTATGCCCATGCTGCCGTTGATATCATAATGCAGTCCAAAATTCGGGTCGGCGGCGATACTGAATTTCAGCTTTTGTTGTTCCAGGTATTTGGCTTTTAATTTCTCATGGAGCTCGTCGGGCTGTTTTTTTCCGTTTACCATCAAGGCCGTATTGGTAAGATTGAACTTGATCAAGTCGCTTTTATCGCTGATAACATTTGCGCTTACCAGGTCGGCAATAACACCATTTATAGCAGGCTGCACTTCGATGTTGAACTTAGTACGCTGCTGTTTAAGCAATTCCTGCTGCGTCTGGAGATACTGTTTGGCCACCAAAAGATGTTGCTGCTTTATGAGTTGCTGTTGCTGCTTTATGAGTTGCTGGCGCTTTTCATTTTGGTCGGCCGCGAAAAGCTTTTGCTGTTGTATAAGTTGCTGATTCTTCCACTCTACCGAATCTGTGTACCTGGGTTTTATTGGGCCTTTGTAATTGAGCTTGCGCGGGCCTTTAGGCTGCCGGGGCAAAGGCTGCATTCTTTCGTTAGATGCCGTCGCATCAATAAACACGCCTACACCGTGCATCTGTACCGGGCCATAGTAGAGACCATTACCCTCATAAACGCCATATTTGGCTTTGTATCTTTGCTGCATTTCATCGGACTGTTTTTGGCCGTTCACAAGAAACTCAGTATTGCTCAACCCGAACCATTTTACTAAAGCTGCACCAGGTACAACCTTATCGGTCACCAGGTCGGCAATTACATTCAAAGCCCTTTGCCGTTGCGCCTTGTAATTGATGCTGTCATCATTCAATCTTTGGCTCATCATTTGCAGCTTCAAAGCCCGTCTCTCGTCATCCGTTCCAAGCCGTGCTTTGAATCGTGCAGTCTGGATGGAATCAAACAAGCGCCGCTCTTTGATCATGCCTTCCGGATCAATAAATACGCCCTTTCCCTGCATAGGCACGGGGCCGTAATAGAGTCCCCAACTCTCATGAACACCGTATTTGGCTTTATATCTTTGTTGCAATTCATCCGGCTGTTTTTGCCCGTTTACAATAAATTCGTTATCGGTCAAAGCAAACCATTTAACATCAGCCGCCTTGCTAACTACATTATGTACTACCAGGCTGGCGATAATGTCATTCATCACTTTCATATCAGCCGATTCCATAGAATCAATGTCGCGGTGTTTATCATCAAATCTCCTGCCTGCTTTAAATTTTACACCGGGTTGGTTTGCTTTGAACCTGGCGATAATGTCGTTCGTCGCTTTCATATCAGCCGATTCCATTGAATCAATGTCGCGGTGTTTATCATCAAATCTCCTGCCGGCTTTGAATTTTACATTAGGCTGGTTTGCTTTGAACCTGGCTACATCGGTTTCCCGGATATGTCTTTTTTCGAGTACTCCAATGTCGATTTGAGTAACCATGAACTGGTAATTTGGCAGATCGCTTTCCTTCACTTTTTCGCCATTGATATCCATTGCTACCAGTTTATTATCTGCCACAATAAAATGATATTTTTTTCCTTTATCATCCATGGCGCTTATATCATTGTTGGCAAGGTTGGCATCACTATTTTTAAACAACACACTGGTAAACCGGATAGCAGTATCGGTTAATATTATTGTGTGCTTTTCAGTCGCTCCCTGCTTGCTATCATTTACGCGTTGTCCGACCGGAAGGCGGTGCATCGAAACCGGAAAAGTTTTGCTTACAGTTTTGCCCGATTTGTTTTTGAATTTGACTGTCAAATGCTTAATAATTGAATTATCTTTTGATATGGTAGTAAATGCCGATAATAACACAAGTCCCACCGCAAGTACCGTTTTCTCAGCTACATTCAGCCGTTTGTTTTCCTGGCTGATCATCCTCTTCAGCCTGTCCCGCAGTTGGTTGCCCGAGCCAATGCTCATGGCAAAACCGGCCTGTTTAAATTCGCCGTAGCCGAAAGAAAGCAAGGCTTCCAGGTAATTAGCTTTGCGGTTCATCCGGCTAAGCACCAGATCATCACAACAGGCTTCGCGTTCCGTGCGGATAAGCGATGACAGCCATAGCAAGCCGGGATTGAAGAAAAACACCGTTTCTACCAGGCCCTGCAAAATATTCACGAGGTAATCCCGGCGACGGATGTGCGCCAGCTCGTGCCATAAAATGCCGTCGAGTTGTTCGGGTGTTAGTTGAAAAACAATGCCTACTGGTAAAAGGATAACCGGTTTTAACCAGCCCACAGCAACAGGTACTTTTACCAGCTCAGACTGCACCAGGCGGACAACCCGCCTGATGCCCATCTGGCTGCTCAAATACTCAATCTTATGTTTAAGTTCTTCGGTTACCGAGCTGGTTTTATAATTCCTGATGCGC
>Ga0302309_10003156_pt1 | contig 12988 bp, 6 predicted proteins | sample III_Palsa_N1_1_FD_200453 | JGI IMG/M metagenome (GOLD analysis project Ga0302309, IMG submission 200453) | Peat permafrost microbial communities from Stordalen Mire near Abisko, Sweden - III_Palsa_N1_1 | ecosystem: Environmental > Terrestrial > Soil > Palsa > Peat permafrost | place: Sweden... | reverse complement strand
TACTGTGTGTAATAGGAGTATCGTACTTGCTGCTTTTCACTTTCGCGCCATAAAAAATTGTTGGGATACGGTTGGCATTTTGGGGGTTATAATCGTCCTCGTCGAAGGTCACTATCAATAAGCTGTTGTGTGTTTTGGCCCATGCGGCATAAGGGGCAATGTTTTCTTTCAGCCATTTATCACCCCTTTGTACGGCTGCGGCATCCCCCGGCGCACCAATGTTATGCATATCCTGGTCCATATCTGGGATTACAAACGAAACCGTGGGCAGCCTGTTAAAATTCTTCGGGAAGGCAGTCATTGGCAAACTAACCGATGCAGGTATTTGATTGGGCCCCGTACCCTGCCAGTTAACCCATGGACAATGCTTACGGGCATAAAGGTAACCAACGGTAAGCGTACTTTGAAGATAGGCGCATCCAAGGTAACCGACGGATGGCATTGTTTGTGCATAGCCTTTAAAGGTATACCCTTTTTTTATCAATGCCGCACCGAGGTTAGGCGTTGAAAATGGAGTATTTGCTATACAATTATCATCTGTTGAACCCTGAGTACTGCCGGAGTAGATCACTAAATAATTTGGCTGGCTCGGATGCCCTATGCCATGCGAATTGGTAAATAAAGCACCCCCGTTTGACAGCCGGGTAATATAGGGGGAATTTACCGAACCTATCAACTCGTTGTAGCTATGGTTCTCCTCAATAACAACAATTATATGGGCATACCGTGGCGCACCGGTTTTTTGCTGGGCAAATGAAGATAAACTACTTAATATAAAAAGACAAGTAACTATTATTCGGGATTTCATTTTTATTTGATTTTTTTATTGTTAGCAAAGACGCAAATGTACTTTTTGAAATGCTAACGATAGATAATTCATAAAATTTTATAAAAATAACTCTTCCTGCGCGATTTATATGGTTGAAGTTGACTCATTGTTAACTACAGGATTTGATTTATAATAAGCTCAACTATATTTTCTAATTTTAGGCATAAACCTAAAAAGATGGAAATCATTATTAAAGTGCTGATTGGCCTTGTAGTTTTTTTGCACAGCTATTTTTTATACCTCGAAATGTTTGCCTGGACAACCAAAGGCCCTAAAGTTTTTAAAACTATACCGGCAGAACAGTTTGCTGTTACAAAAGTAATGGCAGGCAACCAGGGATTATATAATGGTTTCCTTGCGGCAGGCCTGATATGGAGCCTGCTGATCACCGATCCCGTATGGCAGCATAATGTTAGTTTGTTTTTTTTGAGTTGTGTGGCTATCGCCGGGATTTATGGGGCCGCAACGGTTAGCAAAAGGATATTTTTTATCCAGACGTTACCGGCACTATTAGCTATAATTTTACTGTTGCTTTTTTAGATTGACAGATTAGCTTTTGTACTTTTTTAACAACTCCTCAACCAGTATCCCATTTATTTTCATGCCGTTTAAATTGCAATCATCAATTATTACCCTGGTAAGATTGCAGTTGGTAATGGTACTGTTGTTAAGGTCGCAATTTTCAAATTTCAGGGGCCTTTGTTTGGCTTCAGGATTATACATGGGGTGGCCTTTGGGCGGCATGCCGATATTATGAATGAAGGCGCCGCCAAGCTGCGCGCCCTCAATTTCAAGGTCGCTCAAATTTGCGTCGGTTATCTTTACATGCCTGGCGCTTACATCTTTAAAATACGACCTGTCCATACAGATCATCTCAAACTCCGAATCTTCGATACTTGTCCGTTTTACGTCCAGTATCTTTTTTGTTTCGATAATTTCTAATCGTCCGTTATCAGCAATGTTCTCCATATTTTGATTTTTTATTGTCAAATTTAATAATGTAAACAAATAATTGAAAGGTGTGAAAATGCCATTAAAAGGGTGTTTTTATGACATGGATAAGAACCTGTTACTTTTATTCCCGTATAGTTTTCTTTTAATGTGCCACTGTGCCACCGGGACGGGTGGGACGCCCGGCACAAAGTTGGCACACTTTCGGCAATAACTGTAACTTATTGATTATAAATCCGTTGTTAGTGTTATACTTCATTTATTTTCTTCACGTACAATTCATCGACCAAAATAATCAATATGGCAAGCAGCGGAACGGCCAGGATGATCCCCAATGCCCCTGATAACGTACCCATTATTAACTGGCTGATGAGCGTTAAGGCAGGCGGCAGGTTGATCATCTTTTTTTGAATTAATGGGGTTACTATATTGGCTACTATAGTTTGCGATACGATATAAAGCAGCGCCACAATAACGGCCGTACCAGTGCCTATTGTAAACCCTAATAAAACTCCAGGTATCATCGCGATCAGCGGGCCTATGTTGGGAATGATCTCCGTTATCCCGGTGATCAGGCCCAGCACCAGGGCGGCAGGCACCCCAATAATGGTTAAGCCAAGCGTAATTAAAATGGTGATCAGCACCATGGACAACAGCATACCTTTGAGCCAGCCTTTGAGCGACAGGCGGATACGGTCCATAATACATCCTGCTAACACCTTTTTATTTGCAGGTACCAGCAACAGGATACCATTTTTATAAAGCGATGGACTGGCTGTAAAAAAAATGCCCAGGAACATGACAATATAAATATCGCCCAGCACGCCAAAGCTGGTGCTGAAAAAAGTTTGGACGGTATCCATTAGCTGCTTCGAATTGTCGCCGGCAGAATATTCCAGCACTTTTTGCCCGACCGGGGTTTCAGCAAGTTTGGCTTTAGCCGAATTAATGGTATGCGGGAGCGAATTGCTTAACTGGGCAATTTGTGATTGTACTTTAGCGCCTATAAACCAAAATAATGCCCCTAATATCACAATAGTCGCGGCAACGGAAATGATCATAGCAAATTTCCGGCTCAACCGGGTTTTACTTTCGATCAGATCGCCCAGCCCATGAAAATAAACCGCAATGAGCGACCCGGCCAATGCCATCAGCAATACATTAAAAGCAACCCGCGCAACTAATATAAATACAACCAGCAAAGCTGCTATCGCCACCGTATGCCATACTTTTTCGATGTAGGATAGCTCTTTTTTTATGGCTTCGGTTGGTTTTTTGTCTGTAGGCATACAAATATTTATTATGGGAATAAATTAAAGATAGCGGTTATTCTTTAATATTTAAATTGAAAATGGTGCAACTCAAATTATCGCGCCATCACGAAACCTATATCATCACCAGATCATATTTGCATATGCTGTGGCTATACCTCATTAATTATGGCTAAACTAACTAACAGGAAGTAAAATTATAAACGCCGAGCCCTCCCCTTCAACGCTCTCTACTTTTATACTCCCCCCATGCCCCTTCACTATCATATCATAAGTTAATGAAAGCCCCAACCCCGTGCCTTCGCCCGTTGGCTTAGTGGTAAAGAATGGCTGCATGATCTTTTCTTTTATTGCATCGGGTATGCCGATACCGTTATCTTTTACTTTGATGATCACGTGGCCACTTTCGACAACTGTGCTAACTATCACTTCCGGCTTATAACCAACCCCGGCACTTTTCAACTTTTGGTTCACCGCATAAAAAGCATTGTTAAACAGGTTCAGCATTACCCGGCCCATATCCTGCTGCACTACATTCACCCTGGGCAGTTTAGGGTCAAAATGTGTAACCATTTCGGAATTAAAGGCTTTGTCTTTAGCGCGGAGACCCTGGTACGAGAGCTTGAAAAACTCCTCAGCCAAAATATTCATATTGGTTAGTTGCCGCTCGCCTGTACTTGCGCGCGAGTGCTGCAGCATGCCTTTTACAATAAAGTCGGCGCGTTTGCCGTGGTGGCTGATCTTCTCTTCATTTTGACCGATATCATCGGCAATGGCTAAGGCTTCGTCAGTATTTCCATCCTTTAACTCCTGCTTTAACTCATCTATCATTTCCCGGTTCACTTCCGAAAAATTATTTACAAAATTCAAAGGATTCTGTATCTCATGGGCTATGCCGGCAGTCAGTTCACCCAGTGAAGCCATTTTTTCGGACTGGATAAGTTGGGTTTGGGTGGCTTTGAGATCTGAAAGTGTTTTCGTTAAAATAGCGTTTGCTTTTTGTCTTTGCCTGCTGTTGCGCCAGAATATCAGCGCCAGTAACAGCAATACGCCCAAACCGCCTGATAAAATATAGGTGCGCAGCCTGTTTTCCGCTTCGGCCTGCGCTTCTTTTTGTGCGATCTGTAATTCCTGCTGCCTCTCTTTTTCATCAAAATCGAGGGATAACAATTGCTTTAACTTATCCTGGCTGTACAGGCTGTCTTTCGCGGCGGTGGTAATTTTAAAATATTTATAGGCCTGCTCCAGGTTATGGTCCTCATCATAAAAAGCGTATAATACTTTGCCGGCATTTAAAACGTCCTGTTCATATTTTCCGGCGGCGGCCGTTTCGAGCGCTTTTTTCGCATAGTATTCCGCCGAATCCTGCTGTTTATATTTATGATACAGGTTGGCCGTACTGAGATAAGCAACGCTTTCATCTTCACCATCATCAGCTGCTTTATCGTTATCAACTGCCTGCTTGAAAAATTGAAGGGCTGCGGCTTTGTTCCCTTTTTCAGCCTCCACTTCGCCCAGGTCACGCTCAACCACGCCTATGTCATCGGTAAGATTTAATTTTTTGCACTCATTATAACTGATATTAAGATAATATGCCGCCGAATCTGCCTGGTGCATATCCAGGTAACATTCACCTGTGTTTCCATATAAGATCGCCCTACTTTGTTTATGTTTAAAAAGAAGTTTGTGGGACAAAGCAAAAGTGTTTAATTGTTTTTGGGACATACGCAAATAGGGAAGAGCTTTTTTGTAGTCCTGCTGCTGAATATAGGTATCGCCTATATTGTCGTTCACCAGTGACATCTCGTAGAGATCATTTAACTCCCCGGCTATTTTGAGGGCTTTTAAATAAAACGATATAGCTTTAACATAATCGCCTAAACTGGTATAGGCATTTGCCATATTGTTAAGGCATTTTGCCTGGTTAAGCCCCCAGTTGTTTTTTTTAGCCAGCAAATAACCCTGTTGCCCGAATATGATGGCAGAATCAGGGTTGGAGAGATAGTAGGTTACGCTCAATTGGAGTAAAGCTTGATACCGCATCGTATCCGTTTTGGCTTTGCTTAATGCCAGCCTAAGGGTGTCAATGTGTGTTTTTTGCCCGTTTGCGGTAAAAAGGGTAAAAAGTAACAGGGTAAGGGCAGCGGTTTTTTTCATTGGGTTAGTATCAATTCAAGGCAATTTAACAATAAACTCCGGGTCTTCCCCTTCCTCCATCGTTGCGGTGTGTTAACCAGTCGGCAGCGAAACAATAAATTCCGAACCTTCCCCCTCAACACTATTAACCTGTATACTCCCTCCATGTCCTTTAACCACCATATCATAAGTTAAGGAAAGCCCCAAACCAGTACCTTCACCAGTAGGCTTGGTGGTAAAAAATGGCTGCATGATTTTATCTTTAATTGCATCAGGGATACCATTTCCATTATCTTTTACTTTAATGATCACCTGCCCGTTTTCGATGGAAGTAGTTACCATTACTTCGGCTTTATAGTTTTCGTCTCCCGTTTTTTGCTTTTGATTCACAGCATAAAAAGCATTGTTGAACAGGTTAAGCAATACCCTGCCTATGTCTTGTTGAACTACTTTTATTTTTGGTAAGCCCGGGTCAAAATGGGTGACAAGTTCGGCGTTAAATGATTTATCTTTTGCCCGTAAACCATGGTAAGCCAGGCGCATGTATTCATCACCAAGCGCGTTGATATTCGTTGGTTCCTTCGCCCCACTGCCCAACTGGCTGTGCTGGAGCATTCCTTTTACGATGCTGTCGGCCCGTTTACCATGCAAGTTTATCTTCTTCTCATTCTCCCTGATGTCTGCGGCTATAGATTTTATTTCCACTAAATCACCCTTTTCTATTTCTTGTTCCATCTCATCTATCAGTTCGGTATTTACTTCGGAGAAATTATTGACGAAGTTGAGCGGGTTTTGTATCTCGTGGGCTATGCCGGCGGTAAGTTCACCCAGCGAGGCCATCTTTTCGGATTGGATGAGTTGGGTTTGGGTGGCTTTTAAATGGGTAAGGGTTTTTTCAAGATTATCCCGTTGCGATTCTATCTCCTCTTTTTGCTGCATTACTTCTTCCGTGCGCACATGCACCTTGTGCTCCAGTATCTTTTTATCATGCCGCAATTTGCGCGAGCGGTAAGCAATAAAGGTATAAACAGCCGATGAAAATAAAATAACATAAAGCAGCCATGCCCACCAGGTCGACCACCATGGTGAATTAATGGTAAAGATAAAACTATCGCCTTTATTGTTCCACACGCCATCGCTGTTGGCAGCTTTTACGTAAAAGGTATAGGTGCCGGGCGATAAATTATTGTAGGCAACGCTGCGTGAAGCGCCCGCTTGTACCCAATGTTTATCATAACCTTGCAGGTAATAAGCGTATTTGTTTTGTGCAGGGCTGGCAAAGTGCAGCGCTATGTAATTAAAAACAATGCGGTTTTGATTCCATGGCAACGTTAAATCTTTTAAGCCATACCGCTGAAGGGATGCAGAAGTATCCTTAGTGGAGCGCGGATCACTATAGCTTACTTTTTCGATGTGGACAATGGGTGGAGCGGGATTATTTGCAAGGTCGGCCGGATCGAAATCAACAATACCATTGAGCAGCCCAAATACTATCCGGTTGTTGGCAAAAGTGAGGCTGTTCTCGTGTGCCGCCCCGGTTGCATCGGGTATTATACTGTTAAAAGAATATTGTTTCAGCGACATATCCTTCGGATCGAGCCGTGTCAGGCCTCTATCGGAATCTATCCAGATAAAACCGCTATTGTCCTCCTGAATCCCGCTCACCGAGTTAATTAATAAGCCGTTCGCCTCGTCAAAATGCCTGGTGTAACGGGCGGTTTTGCGGTCGAATAAATATAAACCTGTAAGATAAGACCCTACCCATAGTCTTCCTTCCCGGTCTTCAAAAATAGCTTCAACGCAGGTAACGCGGGTATTCCCGTCAAACATATAGGATGTGAATTTGCCGGTTTTCCGGTTAAAACGGTCTAATCCTCCAAAATTCGTTCCGCTCCAAACAGTGCCCTCAAGGTCTTCGTAAACAGTAATAACCGAATTATCGTCAAGTTTTCCATGACTGTCCATCGACCCATTGTTTGTTATATATGGGAACTGAAAAAATTTGTGTGTTGCCGGGTTGAACGTGCATATGCCGTTTTTACCCGTTCCCACCCAAACGGTTCCTGTATGGTCAACCACAATGCTGTTAAGTTCATTGCCGCTTATGGATGTAGAATCATGGGGTTTATTTGAATACCTTTCAGTCTTTTTTTGTTTGGGGTTATACACTTCCAAACCCGCAGCTTTGCCGAAATAAATGTTCCCGTCCTTATCAATCGCCAGCCCGCCAAATGTGCGCTCTCCGATTGGGGTTTTAAATATTTGCCGGAAGTTGCCGGTACCGGGGAGCCATTTATAAATTCCGGTTTTACTGGTCAATACTACATAATTGTCTTTTGTAGCGGTTAGTTGATCGTTGCCGCCTGCCGGACAACTGTTGCGCTTTGCAGGGTTATTGACGTGGGTAATAAATGCGCTGGTCAGCAGGTTTACTTTATCGGCTCCGTGGCCTTGAATGGTCAGCCACAGCGAACCCGACCTGTCAATTAGCATGTTATTGTTTACATCGTAATAATTAAATTCCATTGAATTTCCGCTCAGGGAGGTATGGTCATCCGGGTTATTTACGTACCTGTAAAAGGCGCGTTTATCCGGATCGAAAGTTAACAGCCCCATGCCCGAAGTGATCCATAAGGAATGGTCCTTTGCTTCGAGTATACCACCAAACTGGTTTTTCCCTGCCGACTTAATAGCGTCAACCGGTAAATAACTAATAAACGAATCGTTTTTGCGATCGGCCAGTAATAAGCCCCCGTTGGTGGTAAACCAAAGTCTTTTTTGGCGGTCTTCAAAAATGTTGTTTACGTTTTCGTTCAAATCATTCAGCGAAGAATATTTAGATGGAAAGTATTCTTTTAATTTATGACTTCGGGTATCAAACCTGGCAATAACATATTTTTTGGTTGTTTTATAATAAGTATTCATCCAAAGGATGCCAGGTTCCGATGGGGCTTCGTATATATTGCCTATGGAAACCTGCTTCGCGGTGTCATTGGTGGTCAGGTAGCCGTGAAAGGTATTTACGCCATTATCATACTCATAAATGCCATTGCTGGTGCCCAGCCAAATATGCCCGTTCGTCGTTTTACACAGGGAGTTGGCATCTGTAAAATTAACATCCCCTGCGCTGTTCTTCCTGTTCGCATAGGTTTCGTAATGATTACTGCCGGGTATGGTCCTGAAAACATCCACGTGCGTTTGTTCTTCAAAGTTCCAGCTAAAACCCCATAAATTGTTTTTATTATCAACCAGTTTAAGGTATTTAACATGGGCTACTTTTTTGCCTTGCTGTTCGGGATATTTATATTGAATAAACCTATCCTTCGATCTGTCATACATGAATAAGCCGAGTGCAAACGTGGACACCCAAATGTTTTTATTGTTATCCTCTGCAATTGTCTCTACCGAACAATTGGGTGCGGGTGCATCCTTGTCAATACCGAAAACGTAAACTTTCGGTTTATAGCCATCATAACGCAGCAATCCATTTTGGGTGCCCATCCAGATATAACCCTGGCTGTCCTGGAAGATAAATTGTATCACCCGCTCGGGCAAACCATCTTTTATACCAAGATGGTCGAACTTAGCATGGCGAGATTGTGCCCTGCTGTTTAGCAAAACTGGTACAAGTACTATTAGCAGCAGTAACTTCCTCATGAACAAAGCCCGGTTAATTTACATTTTATTTGCTTGTTAACAATCAGTTTAACGATAAGGCAACAATAAACTCCGAACCCTCACCTTCAACGCTGTTAACCTGTATATTCCCCCCATGCCCTTTAACAACCATATCATAAGTTAAAGATAAACCCAGCCCTGTACCCTCGCCCGTCGGTTTGGTGGTAAAAAATGGCTGCATGATCTTTTCTTTTATAGCGTCTGGAATCCCGATGCCGTTGTCTTTTACTTTTATAATAACCTGCTCGTTTTCTACGGATGTAGTTACCATTACTTCCGGTTTATAGTCAATCCCCGCTATTTTCTTCTTTTCATTTACCGCGTAAAAAGCATTGTTGAACAGGTTACGCAATACCCTGCCTATGTCTTTTTGAACTACTTTTATTTTTGGTAAGTCCGGGTCAAAATGGGTAACGAGTTCGGCGTTGAACGATTTATTTTTTGCCCGCAGGCCGTGGTACGAGAGGCGCATAAATTCATCGGCCATCGCGTTTATGTCCGCCTGCTCTTTTTGTCCGCTGCGGCTGCGCGAATGTTCGAGCATCCCTTTTACAATAGCATCGGCACGCTTGCCGTGCAGGCTTATTTTTTGTTCGTTTTCTTTGATGTCATCGGCTATTGCTATTACTTCGTCCAGGTTACCTTTAGTAACTTCTTGTTTTAACTCATCTATTAACTCTGCGTTTACATCCGAAAAATTGTTTACAAAGTTTAAAGGATTTTGTATTTCATGTGCTATACCTGCAGTTAACTCACCAAGCGAAGCCATCTTTTCGGATTGGATTAGATGGTTTTGTGCAGCTTTTAATTCTATAAGCGAATGTTTTAATTCAGCGGTACGTTGTTCAACAGTTTGTTCCAGCTCAATTTTCTGTTGCTGTATTAACTGGTTCCGCTCAATTTCTTTCTCTTTCTCCATACGTTCCCTTTCGAGCGCTTGCATTGCGTTTTCTTTCTTCAATTTGTCGAAACGTAAAAACAAGTTGATAGAAAACGAAACGACTAATAAACCAACAGATATAGTTTCAATAATGAACCAGGCTTTTTCTAACCATATTAAAAAATGTGACCTGTGGCTATTCGCGATGGCTACGTAAGATTCAAAAAAAACCTGCAATGAACCTAACATTACATAAACAAATAAACTGGGAAGTACCGTAATTATCAATAACCGGATTGATTTATTGCGGTGCCTGATAAATAGAAAAAAGGTAACCAGTACTGAATATTGAACTATTGTATAAGACAAAAATATTAAGCCATTTCCGAAACCGTTAATTTCAGCTGATAGCACCGGCCGGATTATTAACATGATAATATTAAGAAGCAGGGGTATCCAGTTAAAAAGCTTAAGAAAAATATCCCAACGGGGGAAATATTGATAAGTTTTTAATAGATGGCGCGTAAAATAAGTAAGAAAGAAAAATATGGCAAACCAATAGTATGTATTTAGATAAGCATAAATGGACGGATGTTCCTTTAAAAAAATACTGTAAAATTCATATAAAAACCTGGAAAAACCCTCGCTAAGCAAAAACAGGGAATAAAAAAGGTATACTTTTTCGCGAACTACATAAAAAAAGAACAAATTGAAAATGAATGCAAACAGTATAAACCCAAACAAAACGGAATTATTTATTGAATCAAGAAAAACTTTTTCTTCGTCATCAAAATTTTGTTGCATAACTTTTTCTGTAAAACCAATTGCAACTGAAAATTTGGTCGGTTTATCATAATATGGTCTGTAAGTATTGTAAATCTTCCTGTAAACTATTAATACCTGGCCAGGATGCAAAATTACAGGAATGTACCTTATCAGCTTTAGCCCATCCAGTTTACTCCATGGCGCGAGATAGCCATTCACTTTGTGCTCCCATTTACCGGATCCCCCCCCGATATAATAGTCCGATTGTTCATTTCTTCCTGCAAAAAACCCAATCATGGCATCATGTGTCATTGCATTTTTCAACCGAAACCGAAACCAGTAAGTATGTATAGAATAATCAACCTTTTTAGCTGTGTCATAATGAAATTTATCTGAAAAAGCAGTGCTGCTTACCTGGCTGATGGTTAATTTATCGCCCTTGTCCTGAAGCATTTGCCAGTAATTGTTTGCTATTTGAAGATACACGGATGTGTCTTTTGTTATTTCATAAAAAGGTGGTAACTGATTTTGCGAAAAAGCTTTGGTTACTAAAAACAAGGTCCAAATAAATAATAATCCTAAGCGTTTCATTTTCCTTAATTTACCGGCAGTTTTATAATAAACTCTGTAAACGTACCTTCTACACTATGAACAGCAATGCTACCCGCATGCCCCTTCACCACCATATCATAAGTCAAAGATAAGCCTAATCCCGTTCCCTCGCCTGTTGGTTTCGTGGTAAAAAATGGCTGCATAATTTTTTCTTTAATAGCATCAGGTATGCCAACCCCATTATCTTTTACTTTAATAATAACCCGCCCATTTTCGGCAGCAGTACTTACAGTTACTTCTGGTTTATAATCATCACCGGCTGTTTTCCGCTTCTGGTTTACAGCGTAAAAAGCATTGTTAAACAGGTTGAGCAATACACGGCCTATGTCTTGTTGAACTACTTCTATTTTTGGTAAGTTAGTGTCAAAATGGGTAATAAGTTCAGCATTGAATGATTTGTCTTTTGCCCTTAAGCCATGGTAGGAGAGGCGCATATATTCATCTGCCATAACATTTAGATCAGTTGGCTCCTTTTGCCCGCTCCCGCTGCGGGAATGTTCAAGCATTCCTTTTACAATACTATCGGCGCGCTTGCCGTGATGGTTTATTTTTTCCTCGTTTTGTATAATATCTGCTGTTAAAGCTAAAGCATCTGCGGTATTTCCATTTTTTATTTCGGTTTCCAGTTCTCCCAGCATCTCCTTATTTACTTCCGAAAAATTATTCACAAAATTTAGCGGGTTCTGTATCTCATGTGCTATACCGGCTGTAAGCTCACCAAGCGAGGCCATTTTTTCGGACTGGATGAGTTGGTTTTGGGTGGTTTTTAACTCTTTAAATGCTTTTTCAAGATCATCCCTTTGAGATTCTATCTCCTCTTTTTGCTGTATTACCTCCTCTGTACGGATACGTACTTTATGTTCCAATATGCGTTTCTCTTTTACCAGTTGCCGCGACCTGAAAGTAACAAATCCCCAAACCGTACCGGCAAAAAGCACCACGTACATTATATATGCCCACCAGGTTTGCCACCAGGGCGGGGTGATGGTAAAACTGAAGGTTGCCGGTTTGCTCCATCCATTATCCGAACTTTTGCTGACCACTCCAAAGGTGTATTTTCCCGGTGCCAGGCTGAAATAATTACGACTATGATCCAACGTCGTTTTATCGCTCCAGCCGGTGTCATTTCCAACCAACCTGTACCTGTACCAGGTGGTATCATGTGCCATAAAGTTTAACGTGCCGAAATTGAACTGTACATAGTTTTGATCGTGCGGCAACAGCAAATTATCCGGTAAGTTATCGGGACCGCTTACCTCATCCCATGCCATGCCATTTGAAACAGTATGGTACCGGCCGGTAAAATTTTTTGGCTGGTCCATAATATTCACGCCTGAAATATAAACAGGAGGTTTGGATGTATCTTTTTTTGAGAGGTCCAATACGGTTACTCCGTAATCTCCCCACAAAAAATGTCCGTCCCTGCTGATTGCATCAGTTTCATAATACCCCGGATTTAATTTATATAACCCGTATTCATTTCCGAAAGACAGTGTGCCCCATTTTTTATCAGTCAGGATGCCTTCCCTGGGCGGCGTGATAATAGTAATCCCTCCAACAGTACTTGCATAAACCTGGTCATCACGCTGCACTAATGTAGCTACCCGCTCATCAATGAGTCCCTGGGGTACTGAAAATGATGTAAGCGTTTTGTTTTCCATGTCCGCAATATAAATGCCTTTGTCCGTACCTATCCACATATTCCCCTTTTTATCAGGTAAAAACAATTTGAACCTGCCATCATTTAAAACCGTCATATTATTATTTAAGTGTTGTGTTGCCCCGGTATTTGGATCAATCACATCTATCCCGCCCGAATATCTTTTTAGCCAGATTAGGCCTTTTGCGTCTGTTTTAATATTAACT
>Ga0302309_10003154_pt1 | contig 12999 bp, 7 predicted proteins | sample III_Palsa_N1_1_FD_200453 | JGI IMG/M metagenome (GOLD analysis project Ga0302309, IMG submission 200453) | Peat permafrost microbial communities from Stordalen Mire near Abisko, Sweden - III_Palsa_N1_1 | ecosystem: Environmental > Terrestrial > Soil > Palsa > Peat permafrost | place: Sweden... | reverse complement strand
CTAACTGGCGCTACGGACGGCTTATACGGACTCGACGGTTCGGTTCCGCGCCGATACTTTCTGAGATCATATTGTGGTTTTCCGCCACTTGATGCTGCATGCGCCGCAGGAACGAATTTTGCGGTTCAAGCTCCATCGAGTTCAATCCGCCGGTCGTATCGCCGAGGATTTCGTCCACGGCTTCCTGCGCCAACTGCACGGCAATGTCCTCTTCACTAATCTCTATCGGTAGGTGAAAGATTTCGCGTAGCGAACTCTCAATCTGGATATAGGTGTTGCTCTTGATGACATAGGTGGGGATATTTCTATTGATCCCTTCCTGCAGCTTGACGGGTTCCTTGCGGTAGTTCGCCTTCAGCGCGATAATCGCGTCGGATTCTTTGACGTCCTTGCTGATGAAAGCTGGAACGCGCAGAGACCTAATGGCCTTTTCTAACCTCGTACGGCTGACGCCATACGGGAAGATCCGCACTACTGCTGTAGCTACCGGTTTTGCCGGGGCTGCGGCAGGGGCTCCACCAAGATGCGATGTTGCAAAGCCGGCTTTGCGCTGCGGCTCCGAATCGAACCTGTCTGAATCGCGGTCCTCAAAGAGCGATCCGGTGCTGCGGTCCTGTTTTGCAGTGCCTGCACCGATATCCGATTTCTGGACGATTTCCACCTGGCCTGCGGCGTTGCGTATACGGATCTCGGGCCTGGGCTGGCCGCCGCGCAGGATCTGATCCACCACACGGGTTACGTCGTGGTGAATGGCCAGTTTGTCCACTTCCATGATCTCGATGATCACATCGAAACTCGGGGGCGACTTGCGCTCCAGGACGGTCTTCTGCGTGCCGCGCTTCTTGGCCTCTTCATCGGACAGGGTAACCGCCTGAATGCCGCCCACCATATCGGACAGGGTGGGGTTCATCAGCAGGTTTTCCAGAGTGTTGCCATGGGCCGTGCCAATAAGCTGGACACCGCGCTCCGCGATCGTACGCGCCGCCAGGGTCTCCTGTTCCACGCCGATTTCATCGATTACGATGACTTCCGGCATGTGGTTTTCCACCGCCTCAATCATCACCGCATGTTGATTCGCCGGTTCCGATACCTGCATGCGCCGTGCTCGTCCTATCGCCGGATGCGGAATATCGCCGTCGCCGGCAATTTCATTCGACGTGTCCACGATGATAACGCGCTTCTGGAACTCATCGGAAAGCACTCGGGCTACTTCACGCAGCTTGGTCGTTTTGCCTCGGCCGGGCCGCCCAAGCATTAGGATACTCTTGCCCGATTCTACAATGTCCCGGATAATGTCAATCGTACCGTACACGGCGCGGCCGATGCGGCATGTGAGGCCGATGACTTTACCCTGGCGATTGCGTATCGCCGAAATGCGGTGCAGTGTGCGCTCTATTCCCGCGCGGTTGTCCTTGCCGAACTCACCGACACGAGCCGTAATAAAGCTAATGTCTTCGTTCGTGACAGGGATTCCTTCGCGCAACCACACAACATGTCCGTCGGAGAATCTTGCTTCTGCGTCGCGTCCCAGGTCCAGGACAATCTCTATCAATCCGTCGGTGGTCGTATCGCGTTCCAGAACGGCGCGCAAGGGAGGCGGAAGGATATCGAGAAGCTGGCCGAGGTTGTCCGTGACACGAAGTTGGTTGGCAGAGAGCGGGGGTTGAGCGGACGGGCTGAGAGAAGTGTCGCTGCTTATTGCATCGCGATAAAGGTCGTAGTTTTCTTCTGTCAAATTGTTGTAGGGGTCATACTGGTCCCCAATCAGTTTTTCACCGTAGCTGTAGAAACTATCGTCGGAAATATCTTCGGAACGTATCCCTGTTGGGTGGGTCATAAGATAAATGTCGCTCTCTTTGTTTCAGAAGAGGCTTCCAAATTTGGAAGTCACGACGACGCAGACGAGAGATCGTCTGTCACAAATATGATACCCGAAACCGATTGGTTGCTAACGTTCTGCGATGAATTTGTAAGAGTTAAGCCTTAGCGCGAGGCTCGCGCCTTCCGCTTTCCTGTTCGCGTTAACATGCCTCTGCCAATAATAGAAATACTAGTCTATCAAATTCTTGTTGACATGCAGTACTGGTTGTGCTATGATTGTCCCGCACGTATGCCCTTGTTCAATTAGTAGGACGATTCTCAGTGTTGTCTACAAGTGCAATATGTATTGTTTGCTAGTTTTGCTATATATTATTACGGACTGTAGAATTAAACTGACGAAGGAGGAACCATCAGGCTAACACAGTATGAGTGCCGGGCGGCATCATGGACGCGCCGAAACCGGGCCTCTCAGATATCAACGGTGATAAACCACAATTGGAGATTGAAATTACATGGAGAATTGTTATCGATATCAATCCGGCTTGCCCAACAAACTTGGTGCGGCCGCAGTTATAGCAGGCGCTTCAGCGGCAGGCTTGCTCCTTTTTGGCACTCAAACGGTATCCCATGCGCAGGCCCCGGCCGGAATGGGCATTGTGTGGCAGGATGAGTTCACTGGGGCTCAGTATGGCGGGGGGCCAAACACTAACCGCTGGGCCTTCGACACAGGAGCCGGCGGCTGGGGAAACAACGAACTGGAAACGTACACCACCAGTACGGCCAACGCCCATATCACGTGGGACAGCACCGGCACAGACAACCAGTCGTTGTGCATTACAGCCACGAACAGTACTGGAATATGGACGTCGGCGCGCATCAACACTTCGGGCAAGGAGTCCTTCGGTCCTTATGGCTACTACGAAGCGCGCTGCAAATTTCCAAATGCCGGCGACGGCTACTGGCCCGCCTTTTGGATGCTGGGCAACAACATTGGATCGGTCGGCTGGCCGACTTGTGGTGAAATAGATATTGCGGAAGAAATTAACGGTCAATGGGAAAACCACCAGAGCCTGCATATGCCGGGCTGGAACCCGACGCTGGAAACGTCGCCCAACAGCTCCACAACGACCTATCACAACTACGGAGCGAACTGGCAGCCAAACGCCGTTACTTTCTATGTGGATGGTCAGGCGACGGGAACATTTTCGAACGGCGGCGGAGGAACCTGGGAATTTAACAATCAACAAATGTATATACTGCTGAACTGCGCCGTTGGGGGCAACTTTCCCGGAAACCCGGATGGAAGTACGCAGGGCACCGGAACTTTCTGGACCGACTACGTTCGTGTTTATGAGGCAGGAGCTCAACTTATCCCTAATGGGCGTTACCAGATTGTCGCCGGCACAACAGGAAATGTGTTGGACTATCAGAACGGCAACGATTCAAATGGCACGGCTGTTCAACTCTGGTCCCCTCTGCTTACGTTCAACCAGGGCTGGTGGTTGACCAGTCTGGGCAACGGCTACTATTCCATCATTGCTAACGGCGCCAACGGCGCACCAAGTGGAGAAAGTCTGGATTGCGAGGGCTGTTCGCCAAACAATAACACGCTTCTGGATCTTTGGAGCTACTGGGGCGGAGCTTGCCAGCAATGGGGGATCACGCCGTTAGGCGGCGGCTTATTCCAAATATACTCGGCTGGGGTCAACTCCAGCGGAGGCCACGACGTTATCGATGGCTATGGCTGTTCGGGAGCGCAGGGCGCCCAGGTCGGCTTGTGGACCTGGGATGGCGGCGGATGCCAGCAGAGCTGGGACTTCTCACCGATGTAGGTTCTTAAGAGGCGCAGTCTGGAGATGCGCCTCTTAACTCCTGAGCGCGAAGGGAATCGGTTTTATTTTGGCATTAATGAGTAAGCTCGGGGCTGCGGCGATCGCGGCAATTACAGTCGGCATTACTTTCGAGACATCGGCTCTCCGGGCGCAGAGCCTGCACGTAACAACAAATCGGGTCTTTGCGACCGATGTAACCGCCGAGACCCCAGTTCTGCATATAACGGGCACAACGGCTGCGGTGGTCAACGACCACGTCATTGCCATGAAGGACGTGATCGCGGCGTGCCTGAGAGAAGACAGGTCGAATGTTGTCGATCAAATGGTTCAGGATTATGTGGTCGACCGTGAGTGCGCCAGGCAGGGCATCGTTGTTAGCGATGCCGACATCGACCAAGAGATAGACGCCCTGCGCAAGAACCTGGCCCCATTGACACTGGAGCAGGAGATTGCGAAGCATCATTCGTCTATGGCCTACGTGCGAAATGCATTCAAGGAGAAGGTTGAGCGAGTACGTCTGGTTCAAGATCAAGTCCAGCCGATAAAAATCGTGCATTGCCGCGCCATCGTTATTAAGTACGCATCACCGGGCGAGCCTGAATCCGTGGCCGGAACAACGCGTTCCGAAGGTGATGCAAAAGCCCTGATCCAGGCAATTCGGGATAAGCTTGCACAGGGTAAGGACTTCGGCGATCTGGCCGATCAATATTCGGCAGCGACCCCTAAAAATGATAAGGGCGACATCGGCATGGTCTATTCGGGCGTAGCGAACACGGACCCGAAAATCGTCGAAGTCGCACTCGGGCTCGTGAAGGGGGAGACGTACGGCGCGTCCTTCCAGATCAACAATGCCTATTGGTTGATACAGGCCGTCAGCACAAGCGACGACCATATGGAGGAAGAAGACGCGGGGTATAAGGCCTCGTTTAATACTTACCGAGAGCAGCAATCCCAATTCCTTTATCCGCAAGTTGTGGTGGGTCTGATAGACAAGTCCACCAGAACGTACGTCCTCGATCCCGATGCCATCGTGCAATCCGGCAAACCGCTGCCGGAGGCGGCTGCCGTTATCGATGGACACAACATCCCCATGAAGGATGTCGTAGAGCAGTGCCTTCAGGATGATGGTCCTGCCACCGTAGATACGATGGTGCAAAACTATCTTGTGGATCAGGAATGTAAGCGCCAAAAGATTACGATCACCGATGCGCAAATCGATAGGCTGGTACAGAATCTTGCCAGCCAGATAAAGCCGCACACGCTGGATGAAGGCTTAAAGTTTCGCCACATCACGATGGACCGGCTCAGATTCGATTTTAAGCAGCAATTGGAGCGGGAGGCCCTGGTTGCGGATCAGGTGCCGCCAACGAAGATCGTGCACTGCCGTGTGATTACGATAAAGTATGTTACGCGCACGGAAGCCGATGCGCTGGCTCTTATCAAAAAAATACAGGACCAGCTCAAGCAGGGCAAGGACTTCGCCGGCCTGGCGGCCCAGTACTCCGAGAACACTCCTGAGACCAACGATGGAGATGTAGGGATGTTGTGGCAGGGCATCAATAATGTGGAAACTCCACTGGTTGACGCGGGACTTGGGCTGGATAGCGGAGGCGTTACCACTAGCCCGGTGAAGCTCTTAAACGCCTACTGCCTGGTTCAAGTAATCAGCACAAGCAGCGACCACTCGGAAGGAGAAAATTCCGCTTATACCGCAGCATTGACAAGCTACAAGGCGCAGCATACCCCGATGCTGGAATCGGCTGAGATTATCAAGCTGATCAAAAAGTCGAAAGTCGTGTATTACATCCACGCATAGGCAGGACAATCTGAGCGTCCTTCAAGAAGGAAGCGCAGAAGCGCCATGTCATTAAAGTTACAATTGCAACACAGGAGGAACTATGATGCAAAGCTCTGTCCGAAAAGCACTAAAGAAGGCGGCCGTGGCGCTTGCTTTCTACATATTGGTTTTAGCCGTTGCCAGTCTTCAGCCGGCGTTGGCGGGAGTCCGGGGGCTCTTTGTCGGAGATGACTTTATAAGCAATCTCAATCCGACCCTTGTCGCTAACACGAAGGTGTCCGGTTACAATACCATAATCATATTCGAGGTGAATGTAAATCCAAGTGGGGACCTTACAGGCCCCAATGGTGAGCTGCTGGTGCACGACGGCGTCTACGTGGGCAACTCCAGTTGGGGTGCGCAGTTGGCGTCACTCAAGGCCGAGCCTACTGGCATTAATCGCATCGAGATGGCTCTAGGCGGTTGGGGAGGTCCCAGCTTTCCCGCCATTCAAAGTTTGGTCAATTCCCAGGGAACCGGTTCGGGCAGCATTCTTTACCAGAACTTCCTGGCGCTGCACAACGCCACAAATGTCGATGCGATCGACTTTGACGACGAAACCACCTACGATCTTAACACGTCCGTCCCCTTCGGGAGGATGCTGAATTCTCTGGGGATGTGGGTGACTTTGTGCCCCTATCAGAACGAGGGTTATTGGGTAAGCCTCCTTGCAGACCTGGGCCCGTTTAATGCCTATGGAGGTTGTGTGGATGCTGTCTATCTTCAGTGTTATGACGGCGGTGCGGGCAACAACCCCGCGAGCTGGGTCAGCGGCTTCAGCGGGTTTAACAAAGTCTATCCTGGTGTCTGGACGAATGTAGAAACGCTTCCCGCCACCGGCCTCTCGACGGTTACGACTAAGATGAGGAATTGGCAGAACAGCTGCGGAATCAACGGCGGATTCATATGGAACAATACAACGGATCCGCCCGCGAACGATCCCTGGAGCCTGGCTCTGGCGAATGGTCTGGATACACCTTACTTCAACATCATTAGCGGCGCGTCCGGCGGGGCTCTGGATCTGGCGAACGGCAGTAGCGGCCCCAACGCCGTGGTCGACCAATGGGCCAACATCAATGGCGGCACCAATCAGTACTGGTCTCTCCTTCCTACAGCCGGAGGAAGTCACTTCGAAATCGTTGCCTGGGCTACGGGACAAGCCCTGGGTATCCTTGGAGCCTCTACGAGCAACGGCGCACAGACAATCACGAATAACTACGCCGGCACTTCAGACCAGCAGTGGGACCTGATCGATGCAGGCAGCGGCTTGTTCAACCTACGCAATGTCAAGAGCGGCCTCATGCTCGATCTTGATAGCGGCAGCACAGCCAACGGCGCAAAGACCCAGCAGTGGCAGAGCACCGGCGGCGTGAATCAACTTTGGCGGCTGCAGCCCACAGGAAGCTACTACATCCGTGCGGCCAGCGGCAAGTATATCAACGTTGCGGGCGCTGGAACCGCGAACGGCTCGACCATCATCCAGTACAACTACCAGACCAATCCGTGGTTCCAATGGAACTTCAACTTCGACAGCAGCGGCTGGTACGGGCTCCGCGGAGTCGGCGCGCCCACAAGCTGCATATGCCTGATTAACGGCTCCTACTCGTTGGGTGCAGACTGCGACATCTGGAACGACGTGGGAAATCCCGACCAGAGGATACGGATTGAGCCAAAGCTCGACGGCAATTTCAAGTTCTATTTCTCACACACGGGCTATAGCTGGGACATGAGCGGAGCAACCGGAAACGGAGTCCCGCTGGAGCAGTGGTCGGATGACACAAATCCATGGCAGGAGTTTGCCCTGGAAAGGATACCATCGACTAATGTTCTGTACCAATCTACCGTCCTTCTTGGCGGCCAGGGGTTGAGCTGCGGAACCCACACGTTTATCATGCAGACAGACGGAAACCTCGTAGAATACAATGGAACAACGGCGTTGTGGGCCTCTGGAACATCGGGGAATTCGGGGGCGTACTGCACGATGCAGTCCGACGGCAACCTGGTGGTCTATAGTTCTTCGGGCGCAGCGCTCTGGGCCTCGGGAACTCCTGGGAATTCTGCGGCATATGTTACGCTCCAGTCCGACGGAAATGTGGTCGTCTACTCGTATACGAATACTGCCCTTTGGTCGACCGGCACCGCAGGAAGGTAGGTGCTGAAGATACGGCCTGGTCGAATGGACCCCGGTATCCGCAATCGAGACGATCGATAGCGGACCCGGGTTTTTTTAATTTTAGACGGTTACTTGACGTGGAATACTAGTTATGCTAAGATATGGTCTGGTTGAAGAATTAGTTCTTCTGACAGGTCAATATGGAGGAAGTATTAGAAGTTAGCGATAAGGCCACGCAGTTAGCGATATAACCCATGCATGTCTCAATCAAACACGTCGCGCTTCTGGCGAATGTTTCCCGCGGAACAGTATCGAGCGTTCTCAATGGCCGTACCAATGTTAGGATATCGCCGGAGACAAAGGAGCGAGTGCGGCAGGCCGCAAATGAACTGGGCTATATCCCGAACTTGATGGCTCGCTCCCTGTTCAAGAACAGGACGCACCTCATTGGGATGCTTACGAGCGGTATCGGGAATCCGTTCTTCGCAGAGCTGATCGGGGCATGCGAGGTGGCCATCGCCGACGCTGGATATGGACGATTGGTCGATGCATCCTTTCCCTATGTGGCGAAGGCTCGGCCGGAGATTATTTCGGTTTGGCCCGTTGACGGAATTTTGATGCATGCCGCCATTGGACGTATTTCCGAAGGAATAATCGGCACGCGGGTCGATCACGTGCCGGTCGTCTATCTGGACTCGCCTGCCGATGCATACCGGGACACCGTGCAATTCGATCTGGGACCTGGGCTGAAGGCAGCGGCGGAACATATGATTGATCGAGGCCACACCAAATTTGGAATTGTCAGTCCCCACGACCAATTTGACCTACTCACAAAGCAGAGGAATAAACCGTTGTACCAGGCATGTCAGGGACTGGACAATCCGTTCCAATACTTCAGGGTCGAGGAACACAGTCAAAAGGATGCCCTTCAAGTCGGCCTGCAGATTGCTGCAATGCCTATGAACGAAAGACCAACCGCGATTTTCTGTAACAGTGATTACCTAGCCATTGGTGTTTTTCATGGATTGATTCGAGGAGGGATTCGAATCCCTCAGGACGTGGCTCTTGTGGGAGAAGGCGGCATCGAGGCCGGAGAGTATATTTCCCAGCCACTCTCGACAATCAAGTGTCCTGTGGACGAACTGTGCCGGATTGCGGTTTCCATGCTGCACGAACGGATTGAATCCCTTGTTGACTGCCCTCCCCGGCATGTCATGGTTCCCACGGTTTTTGTCCCCAGGAAGACGACTTGACCGAATTTAGATAGGGATTGAGTAAGGACAACGACCATGAATCCATTCAATGAACCGTACTCAGAGGAGTATCGGCCTCAGTTCCACTTTACCGCGCAATCGAACTGGCTCAACGATCCGAACGGTCTTGTTTACTACGAAGGGGAATACCATCTCTTTTTTCAGCACAATCCTGTTGGGATCAACTGGGGGAATATGCACTGGGGGCATGCGGTAAGCCGCGACCTGATTCACTGGCGGGAACTTCCGGTGGCCCTGTCTCCAGATCGACTCGGGACCATCTTTTCAGGATCCGCGGTAGTAGACTGGTCGAACACGACAGGGTTTCAGACGGGAGAGCATCCGCCGCTTGTCGCGATCTATACGGCTGCCGGAGGCGATTCACCCGAATCCGAGGGTCAGCCGTATACGCAATGTCTTGCGTATAGCAACGACCGAGGCCGCACATGGAGCAAATTTGAGGCTAATCCAGTTTTGCCGCATATTGTAGGCCAGAACCGGGATCCGAAGGTTGTCTGGTATGCCCCACAGTCGTGCTGGATTATGAGTTTGTTTCTGGACGGAGAAGACTTTGCTCTCTTTCGATCCCCGAACTTGAAGCACTGGACGCGCCTGCAGACTATTCATCTTCCGGGCGCTAGCGAGTGTCCCGACTTCTTTCCTTTGACGGTTGAAGATGAGCCGGGACAGAAATACTGGATATTCTCGGGAGCGAACGGCTGCTACCTCGTTGGCGAGTTCAATGGACGTGGGTTTACAGCAATCGAAGGTCCGATCTGTATGGAATTGGGGGCAAACTTCTATGCCGTCCAAACTTACAGCGACATTCCAGTCTCCGACGGCAGGCGTGTCCAAATTGCCTGGATGGCGGGCGGGGTCTACCCAAGGATGCCTTTCAATCAGCAGATGAGCATCCCAAGCACGCTTACCCTGAAGAGGCTGCCGGAGGGATTGAGGCTGTTCAGGTATCCTGTTCGGGAGATCGAGCTGCTTCGCGGGGAAGCACACCACTGGCGCGATCTGAACGTGCAGGCAGGCGACGACCTTCTGTCCTCCGTAGCCGGGGACTTGTTTGAAATTTTGATTGAAGCCGAGGACCAGCTCTCCGGGACCTGGGGCATTCGGGTACGCGGCCGGGAAATCCGCTACAGCTTCGATAACCATACGTTAAGTTGTCTTGGACGAACCGCTTCGCTGGCCCCAATCGACGGAAAAATCAAGCTGCACATACTTGTAGACCGCACCTCTATTGAGATCTTTGCGAATGGCGGGCAGATATCGATGGCTTCGTGCTTCGCCCCCAGTGCCGCCGAAACAGGACTGGAACTGCTTACTGAAGGCTCACCCGCTAATATTGTTTCCCTGGATGTCTACGAACTGCGTTCTTCTTATGAAGTGTAAAATCTATCTTTGCGACTTGCTAAGCGTTGTAGTCGCTTTCTTATCTCTGAGTGTGTTGGTCACTGGCGTTAGAGCTGACCCGGCGTTTGCGAATGCCGTTGGGGTGTGGAACTTTCAATCCAGAGTGGATTCTTCGCCGAATGGCGACGATCTGCAACTTCCGCCGTCGGCGGCGCTTGGCATTGCGTTGGCCGGTAAACCGAGACAGGAGTCTCTGCTGCATCACGGCGATGGGTATGTGGCTCAAACAAGCGGCGATCCGATTTTGGCCGGGAAGGCCGGCGGCGCTCTTGCCGTTAACAGCGATGGGTTGACTATACTGATGCGGGTCAAAGATCCAGCCGGCGTCTGGGGCGGGGAACTCGTCAAGAGGCGGGAGCCGGTTTTGTCGTACAATGTCTATACGTACGATTTTGGGCATGGAAGCAACAATATGACGCTGGGATTCGAGATCGGCACGGTAGGGCAACCGTTCAATACTTGCAAGTTCTTAATGAATCAGCTTCCAAACCGCAGGGCGTGGCTGGATATTGTGGCCCGGTACGACGGAAAGAAGATGCAGCTTATTGTGAACGGCAAGGTTATGGCCAGTGCGCCCGCTAGCGGGGCTTTGGTTTCGGCTCCGGACGACCAGTTTATGATAGGAAATAAATTTCACGGCCAATTTGATACTGTAGCGATCTGGAATCGCGCCTTAACTAATTCCGAGGTGGCAAAATTGTCTGACATCAGCACTGTAGAATCTTCTCCATATCTGAACACGTCCACGAATCGCGGGCCTTTTTATACAGCCTATCAGGAGATGATCGACGCCTATCAGAAGAATCCCGTGCGCTATTCGGAGTTGTACAGGCCGCAGTTTCACTGGACGCCAGTAGCGGGGTGGATGAACGACCCCAATGGCCTTGTCTACTTTGACGGACTATGGCGCCAGTTTGCGCAGCACAATTTAGACGGCGAAAACGGCAAACGCTGGGCGTATGCAACGAGTCCGGATCTGGTCCATTGGACCCAGCATCCGGAAGCGATTTTGCCGGACGATCTAGGAGACATCTGGTCGGGAAGCGCCGTAGTGGACGAGCACGATACCAGCGGGTTTTTCCATGGAAAATCGGGCATTGTCTGCATCTACACGTATTTTAAGGCAAATGACGGCGGCCGGCAGAGTCAGGGAATCGCGTACAGTTCCGACGGGGTTACGTTCACCAAGTATCCGGGCAACCCGGTCATCCCCGAACTGCGCACCGTACACGGCCAGGAAGACGATGCCGATTTCCGCGATCCAAAGGTCTTCTGGTATGAGCCAACAAAGCGCTGGATTATGGTTACGGGCGGCGGTTATATCCGTATCTGGTCGTCACCTAATCTACGAGAATGGACAAACGAGTGTGTCGAAAAGGACATCGTAAGCGAATGTCCCGACCTCTTTCCTCTATATTTGGACGGCAATAGGAATAACGGGCCGGTTTGGGTGCTGAGCAAAGCCGGTGTTGAGTATTTGCTGGGCAGCTTTGACGGTCATCGGTTTACGCCGCACGGCCCAGCCCAGCGGTTCAACTATGGTCCCGAATACTATGCGGCGCAAACCTGGAGCCACGTACCGGACGGACGGCGTATTATGACGGCCTGGATGTGGTCGTTTGCGGATCAGGATCCGGCCGGGATTTCTACAACGGGCGGCATGTTGACCCTTCCCGTGGAGCTAACCCTGGCAACAACTCCGGACGGTCCTAAAATACTGCAGCGCCCAGTCGCTGAACTGAAGCAATTGCGCCGGAATCCCTTTGTTTCCACAGATGTCTTCCTGACCGCTCGGCCGTCATTTCTGGAAAACGCTTACGGCAATCAGTGCGAGATTGTGGCAAACATCGAGATGGGAACCGCATCCAAAGCGGGGCTGTCGATTATGGGGGACAGTGCAGGAGCGGAAACAATTGTCGGCTATGATGCGGTCAAGAGAGAAGTCTACATTGACCGGAGCCACTCCGGCGTGACCGGCGTTACCGGTGCAGGCGATTATTTCTCCGCACCGCTGGCGCTGGACCAAAACCACGTGACCCTGCACATTTTCGTCGATCATTCCTCCGTGGAAGTTTTCGCTGGAAACGGCCTGGTGGCGATGACCGCGCGCTGCTTCCCGCCTGCAACGGCTAAAACCACCAAAGCCTTTGCCGTGGGAGGCGAGGCTACTCTAAAGTCCATTCAGATTTACCCAATGGCGTCTTCGTGGCGGAAATGACATCAGCCTAAGAAGGTATTTCGGCCGCCTGCGCGAAATCCTACCGGCAGTTGGTGTTATGAAAAAATACGGGGATTACGGGGCAATAAACAATGAGAATTGGGGTTCCGAAAGAGATTAAGAATCAGGAGTACCGGGTTGGCTTAACTCCTGGCGCAATTACGGAGCTCACTCACGCCGGCCACAGCGTCCTTCTGGAAACTGGGGCAGGGGAGGGGATCGATGTTAGCGATGTGGAATACAAAGCTTCGGGCGGGGACATTGCGCGCAATGCCGCCACTGTCTTTGCCAGTTCGGACTTAATCGTTAAGGTAAAAGAGCCGCAGCCCGCGGAATGCGCCATGCTCTGTCCTGGGCAGGTCATATTCACCTACCTGCACCTTGCCCCAGACCCCGCGCAAACTAAGATGCTCCTCGCCTCGGGAGCGACTGCCATCGCGTATGAGACAGTACGTGATTCGGCCGGCCGCCTCCCACTGCTTGCCCCAATGTCCGAAGTAGCT
>Ga0302309_10003151_pt1 | contig 13010 bp, 12 predicted proteins | sample III_Palsa_N1_1_FD_200453 | JGI IMG/M metagenome (GOLD analysis project Ga0302309, IMG submission 200453) | Peat permafrost microbial communities from Stordalen Mire near Abisko, Sweden - III_Palsa_N1_1 | ecosystem: Environmental > Terrestrial > Soil > Palsa > Peat permafrost | place: Sweden... | reverse complement strand
TTATCATGGTGATGATACCATGGTTGCTGCAGAGGCCTTAGGCTGCACAGGTGATGCTTATGTTGAATTGAAAAATTACGACAAAGCGGAAACCTACTTCAAAAAAGCGGCTGACATGGCAAAAAATAAGTTTTTATCGCCGATGTACCTTAAAAAATTAGGCTTGGTTTACGAAGCCGAAAACGACAATAAATCAGCCGACGAAACTTACAAAAAGATCAAATCTGATTACTTTGGCAGCAACGAAGCACAAAATATTGACGAATACATAGCCCGCGCGGAAGCTAAATTATAGTGATTAGAGGTTAGAGATTGGAGATTAGTTGCCTATCGGCAAAGTCCTAATCTCTAATCTTTAGTTTCTGATCTCTGGATCCGAGATTAGTTGAATAAGCAAAGCCTAATCTCTAACCTTTAATCTCTACCCCCCATGTCTAGTCAACATAAAAATTTAAGCGATTTTTCTAATAGCGAAGTGCCTTCGGGTGCTTCATACCGTTTTGGCATTGTGGTTGCCGAATGGAATGCTGAGATAACGAATGCTTTATACCAGGGCGCTTATGAAAGCCTGCTTAAATATGGCACCCCTGCCGAAAATATTTTCACTTATCCCGTTCCCGGTAGCTTTGAATTAACATCCGGTGCCGATCTGTTATTACAAAAAGGAAATTTAGATGCTGTTATTTGTTTAGGCTGCGTGATACAAGGCGAAACAAGGCATTTTGATTTTATTTGTAACGCGGTAGCAAACGGTGTGAGCAATGTTTCTATAAAATACTCAAAACCTGTTATATTTGGAGTATTAACCACTGATAACCACCAGCAGGCATTTGACCGTGCAGGGGGCAAACATGGCAACAAAGGCGACGAGGCAGCGGTTACAGCTATAAAAATGGCTCATTTAGCTGAAACCTTGAAGGCTTAATTTACGTTAAAACTAAAAAGTTATAAAATGAAAAAATTACTTTATATAGCTGTTATAGCATTAACATTAGGTAGCCTTGCTTCTTGCTCAAATAAGCTTTGCCCTGCTTACAATACTTATCCCCGCAGCACTCGTTAATACGAGGTCTTGTCATTTTATTATCAAAAGCTTAAAACTAAATGCAGCTTTACACTGTAATTACGTTAAACAGGCTTAAATACAATATTTTTGTAACATGAATTGGACATCGTTAGACTCGGCGAATCAGATAGATGCGATTAAGCAGCAGACCGGCTACAGCTTAATTTTTAAGCACAGCACACGCTGCTCTATCAGCATGATGGCAAAAAGGCGCTTTGAAATGGATATGGATAAATTGCCTGCCGATATGCCTTTATATTTTTTAGACCTGATAAAATACCGCGATCTGTCAAGCAAGATCGCTCAAGATTTCCAGGTTCACCATGAATCACCGCAAATGTTGTTGATTAAAGATGGTGACTGCATACTCGACCAATCTCACGGACAAATTTCTGTGGAAGAGGCGATGGAAGTATTAGCATAAGTTAAAAATCAAATTAAAAAGTCAAAAACCCTAATCCGATTTTTGACTTTTTAATTTTGATTTTATAACCTACCACCCAAAATCAATCGTTTTCTTCAAATCCGGATGAAGGCTTACGTGCACCGGGCATCCGTAGGCTGCAAGCTCTAATATTTTCTTCTCTTTATCCGAGTATTCAACCGGGAATTTTATATTGATAATAATTTCAGCCACACGTCGCGGGTTTGGCGCCATCACTTTGGTTACTTCTGCTTTAGCGCCGTCCATATTAATATTATGGGTGCGTGCCGCGATTGCCATGGTGGTTAATATACAACCGGCCAATGACTCTGCTAACAGATCAGTTGGCGAAAATGCTTCACCCTTGCCCTGGTTATCTGTTGGTGCGTCAGTTAAAATTTTAGTGCCTGATTGTAAATGTGTTGCCTCGGTTCTTAAATCGCCAAGGTATGTGGTTTCAATTGTTGCCATAATGCCCTCTGACCCCTAAAGGGGAATTGTTAATGAATATGTTCGGGCAAATCTAAGTTTATCATTTTTATTTTTAATGCTAAAAGTTTGCAATCTGTAATTTTGGAGTAATAAATATGACATATTGTTCCTCCTTTAGGGGGTTAGGGGGTTTTTACCTACATTTGTATTATGATTGATCTGCCAGTAATTCCTGCACAGCCGGTTAACCGTAAGCCTGATTGGCTGAGGGTTAAACTTCCAGTGGGAAAAGAGTATGCACAGGTTCGTAGTTTGGTTGATACACACAAGCTGCACACGATTTGCGAAAGCGGTAACTGCCCTAATATGGGCGAATGCTGGGGCGCAGGGACGGCTACGTTTATGATACTGGGTAATATATGCACCCGTTCATGTTCATTTTGCGCGGTAGCAACCGGCAGGCCGTTGGCTGTTGATGTGGATGAACCTACCCGTGTAGCAAACTCGGTTAAGTTGATGCAGGTAAAACACTGTGTGATCACATCGGTAGATAGAGATGATTTAAAAGACGGTGGCTCTATTATTTGGGCTGAAACCATTAACGCCATCCGCAGGGAAAGCCCTGAAACCACTTTAGAAACTTTATTACCCGACTTCCGCGGTGTATGGGAAAATCTTGACCGTGTGTTGGAAACCAGGCCCGAAGTAGTTTCGCATAACTTGGAAACTGTTCGCCGCTTAACCAAAGAAGTACGCATTCAGGCAAAATATGATCGCAGTTTAGAAGCGCTTAACCGCATATCAAAATCGGGCTTACGTACAAAATCGGGCATCATGCTTGGTTTGGACGAGAAAGAAGAAGATGTTTTGGAAGCGATGGATGACTTGTTAAACGCGGGCGTACAAATATTGACCTTAGGCCAGTATTTACAGCCAACACGTAACCACCACCCGGTGATTGATTGGATTCATCCGGATCAATTTAGTTTTTATAAACAAATTGGCTTGGATAAGGGTTTTAGATATGTAGAAAGCGGACCATTAGTTCGTTCATCATACCATGCTGAAAAACACTTATTTGAAATCTGATAATTCCTTTATATCTTCACCACGAAGTTGAGCAACAAAAGTAAAATATCACTATCGGAAGAGGAATTAGTGCTTGCACTAAGGCGCCACGAAAAGATCGCGGTGGAAGCATTATATGATATGTATTCCTCTTCGTTGTATGGAGTTATATCCCGCATAATTGTTGACACTGCCGTGGCAGAAGACGTTTTACAAGAGACTTTTGTAAAAATATGGCACTCTTTTGCTAGTTACAGCGCAGAAAAGGGACGTTTATTTACATGGATGGTAAATATTGCCCGAAACCTGGCTATTGATAAACTCCGTTCAAAAGATTTTAAGAACCAGAACAAAAACCAAGAACTAGAAATTAACGTAACTTTCATTGACGAACAAAGGAACACAGTTTACAAACCTGAGTTGCTAGGTATTAAGGAGTTAGTGCAAACACTAAAGGCCGACCAGAAAGAAATTCTTGAATTGGTTTACTTTAAAGGTTATACCCATGTGGAAGCTGCCGATGAATTAGGCATACCATTGGGAACCATTAAAACCCGGTTGAGAATGGCAATACAGCAACTTAGAAAACATTTTAATTGAAAGTTTGAAAGTGGAAGATATTAAAGCATATATTGAATCAGGGATATTGGAACTTTACGTTCTGGGGGATGTAACCCCAAGCGAAAAGTTGCAGGTGGAGGAGATGGCATCCAGGCATCCGGTTATTAAAGCCGAGTTGGATGAGATAGAGCATTCAATGGAATTATTTGCTGCGGCAAATGCTGTAGAACCACCCGCGCAATTACGTGACAGAGTATTAAACAGCCTACTTACCAATTTTAGCGACGATAACAATTTCCCTACCAAACACAAGCAACCCGTTAAAGATAACGTTATTGCTATGCCTGCACCAAAGGCTACTAGCTTTTATAAATATGCATTTGCGGCTTGCCTGGCTTTATTAATAGCAAGCGTTGTAACCCTATTTAGTGTTTACAATAAATTACAGGATGCCAATACACAATTAATCGCTTTAAACTCAACTAACCAGAAGTTCACTACAACGGTTAATTTTATGGACCGCCAGTTGAGCATCTACCGCGATACATCTTTTAAAGTCATCAAACTAAAAGGTACTGCTAACCTCCCTAAGGGATTAGCGCTTGTAGCATTTAGCCCGGCTAAAAAGAAAGTAGTGATTGATTTGGCCGATTTAAATATGCCGGTTAATGATAAAGCGCACCAATACCAGCTTTGGGCATTAGTAGGTGGCAAACCTGTTAGCTTAGGTGTATTTGATAAGGATGATGCTGATAGCTCTTTGATGAAAGAAATGAAGTCAGTGCCTGTAGCTCAAGCATTTGCAGTAACACTTGAACCAAGGGGTGGTAGCATTAACCCTACCATGAGTCAAATGATGGTAATTGGTAATCTTTAAGCCTGAAACATAATTTTACATTGTTAAATTTAGTTAAAACACCTGTTTATAGCTAAAACATGCTATCTCAATAAAATAATAAACTTTATTCGTCGTTTTTGTAACTATAGGGTGCGCTTAGCGTCTTATATACACTAACTTCGAGTATTTAGTTCTTTATAAGATCAGTTAATAGTTAATAGAAAAAGGGTTGTTTAATACTGACAACCCTTTTTTATGCCGTAAATTTCGCGATAGTTATAGGTAATTGACTAATCAATTTACCCGGCAGCACCACATGCATACGATTAGGCAGTGCCAGCTCATCCCCAGCTTTACCATGTATATAAGTACCAATGATACAAGCATCCCGCGATGAATACTTCTGAGCCAATAAAGCAGTTATTATTCCTGTAAGCACATCACCCATACCACCACTCGCCATAGCAGCGTTACTGGTAGAATTAAAATAAGCTTTACCATCCGGCATAGCGGTTATGGTATAATCATTTTTCAATACGATACATATTTTATGCTCCTTAGCTTTTTCGATAGCTGTTTGTAAGCGTTGCCACCAACTGGTACTTTCGCCAAAAAGGCGGTCAAACTCCTTCATGTGCGGGGTTATAATACTGCCTTCGGGTATCATATTCCAAAGCTGTTTATGCTCTGCAAGGATATTTAGCGCATCGGCATCAATAACAACAGGCTTTTTATAATTGGTTAAAATATCGCACAAAAGATTTAATGAGTTCTCATCATTACCCAATCCCGGGCCTATCCCCATCGTACTAAACTTATCCCAACCTATTTTTGGTAAATCATTTCCCCGGCGTACGATCGCCATGATCTCGGGCAGATAGCTATTTAATGCGGTTAATCCGCTTTCAGGTACGCAAGCTGTAGTTAAACCAGCCCCCGCGTGCGCGCATGCGGATGAGCATAGCAAAGCCGCACCCATAGTTTTAGCCTGGCCAGCCACAATAAGCGCATGGCCGAAAGTCCCTTTATTGCTGAATTTATGGCGGGGTTTCATCAATGCCCTGATGTCTTTCTCTGTTATAAACTGATACGGTGAATTAAGCGATTTTACAAAGCTTTCATCAATCCCAATATTAACAGCCTCCCAGCATTTCATCACCGGGCCTGATTCCGGCAATAAGAAGTTGATTTTGGGCTGCTGGAAGGTAATAACCAGCTTAGCTTTTAACACTGTGCTGTCGGGTTTAATTTCGCCTTCGGAGAAGAAGCCGGTAGGGATATCAACGGCTACCACAGTTTTCTCCAACGAATTCAGGTGCTTTACTAACTTTTCGTAATCGCCATGCAAGGGTTTATTTAAACCACTGCCCAGCATAGCGTCAATTAAAACCGGACTATCTTCATCTGGGAATACATCTCCCGGTTTAATTTCCGTAACCGTGATGGTATTTTGCAGCTTTTTAAGGTTGACAATAAAGTCGTCCGATGCCTTATCAGAAAACCGGGCGATCTTAATATTTACCGATTTATAATGATGCCCGTGCAAGATCCTCGCGATGGCTAAACCATCTCCACCATTATTACCTGTTCCACAATAGATCGAGATAGCCTGCCTTTTATCAGGGAAATGGTTCACAAACCAACCCACAAAAGCTTTAGCCGCACGCTCCATTAAATTAACAGAACTTATGGGTTCATTAGCGATAGTATAAGCATCAGCTTCGCGAATTTGAGGGGATGTGAGTAACGGTAGCATATTTCATAAAGTTATGATTTATGCTTTTTGTTTTATTTTATAAGTATGTTAATATTACTTAAATTTGTTTAAAGCATATGTCATCTTTAAATAATTCGGTTCTTAAAAAAATAAAGGAGTCTATCAAAAAGATAGATCCTTTGGCGACTGCAATTTTATTTGGCTCGAGAGCAACAGGACATTTTAAAAAAGATTCCGACTGGGATATTCTAATATTGATTGATAAGCCTGTAAATACAATTAAAGATGAACAATTATTTAGGCATAACTTATATGATATAGAATTAGAAACAGGCGAAGCTATATCAACATTTGTTTATGATATTAAGTATTGGAAAACAATATTATCATCAACCCCTTTGTATAAGGCCGTTGAACAAAACGGAATTATACTGTGAGTGATTACAAAGCTGATTATATTAGCTGCCGCTTAAACAAAGCACAGGAATCTTTCAACGATGCTAAATTACTTGCTTCTAACAAAGTTGGAATAGTTGTATAAACCGGTTATATTATGCCTGCTATTATGCTGTATCTGCCTTGCTCCTAAAAAACAATGTTACTACCCAAACTCATGCTGGCTTAAAAACCCAGTTTAACTTACTTTTTATTAAAAACGAAATATTGCCTAAGGATTATGGCAGGCTTTATTCAGATTTGATGGATTGGCGACAAAAAGGCGACTATGGTGATATGTATGACTTTAACAGAGATTCTGTTGAACCTTTATTAATACCAGTTGAAGAATTTTTAAAAGAAATTGTTCAGTTGACGAATCAATAATTTCTTACTTTATCCCCATTTCCTTTTTCAAAAATTGCCCGGTAAAGCTTTCCTTAACCTTACACAATCCTTCTGGCGTACCGCTAAACAAAATCTTACCACCACCTGAGCCACCTTCGGGGCCTAAATCGATTACATAGTCAACCGTTTTTATCACATCAAGGTTATGCTCAATCACCAAAACGGTATTTCCCTTATCAACCAATTGGTTTAACACACCAAGCAATACGTTAATATCCTCAAAATGCAAACCCGTAGTCGGCTCATCTAAAATATAGAAGGTATTACCGGTGTCTTTTTTAGATAACTCAGTTGCCAGTTTAACACGTTGTGCTTCACCACCCGATAGGGTAGTTGAGGCCTGCCCTAAACGGATATATCCCAAACCAACATCAAGCAAAGTTTTAACCTTACGATAGATTGCGGGGATATGCTCAAAAAATGGCGTAGCATCCTCAATACTCATATCCAGCACATCACTAATGGATTTACCACGGTAACGCACCTCTAAAGTTTCACGGTTATATCTTCTGCCGCCGCACTCTTCGCAAGGCACTGATACATCCGGCAAAAAGTTCATTTCAATCACTTTCATACCCGCGCCCTGGCAGGTTTCGCAACGGCCGCCTTTTACGTTGAATGAGAAACGTCCCGGTTTATAACCACGGATACGTGACTCCGGCAAAGCCACAAATAAATTCCTGATATCCGAAAACACCCCGGTATAAGTAGCCGGGTTTGAACGTGGCGTACGGCCAATAGGTGTTTGATCGATCTCGATCACCTTATCTATATGCTCTAAACCCTCAATTTTATCATAAGGCAAAGGATGTTTTTTGGCCCTGAAGAAATGATGGTTTAAAACTGGATATAAAGTCTCGGTAATTAAACTCGATTTACCACTGCCAGATACCCCAGTAATACCGATCATCTTACCTAATGGAAAATCAACACTTACCTTTTTAAGGTTATGCCCGGTTGCTTTTTTCAGGCTGAGAACTTTGCCATTGCCATCACGCCTTTTTTTAGGGATAGCGATCTCGCGCTCACCATTGATATATGAGGTGGTAAGGGTGTGAACCTTCATTAGTTCAGCAGGTGTGCCTTGAGCAACAATTTGTCCGCCATGTACGCCGGCTGCCGGGCCCATATCAATCACATGGTCGGCTTCCAGTATCATGTCTTTATCATGCTCAACTACTAAAACGGTATTACCCAAATCGCGCAGGTTTTTTAGGGCGGTAATGAGCCGGGCATTATCACGTTGATGCAGGCCGATGCTCGGTTCATCCAAAATGTACATCACATTCATTAATTGTGAACCTATCTGCGTAGCCAGCCTGATACGCTGCGCCTCCCCACCTGATAAAGTTTTGGCCGTACGATCAAGCGTTAAATAGCTCAAACCAACATCCAGCAAAAACACAATACGCGCACGGATCTCTTTTAATATTTCTTTAGCGATAACATTCTGCCGCTCAGTTAAACGATCTTCCAGGTTATTGAACCAATCCTGCAGATCGTTAATATCCATCGTAGCCAGCTCGAAGATGTTTTTGTTATCCACCTTAAAGTGCAGCGATTCCTTTTTAAGCCTAGCGCCATCACACACAGGGCAGGTTTTAAGTACACGGTAGTTCTCCATGTCATCCATACCTTCATCACTACGGCGTTCCTGTTGCTCTTCCAGCATGCGGATCACACCATCAAACGTGATCTGGTAACTTTGCACATTCCACTTATTATACTCAACCGCAACGGTGATCATTTCAGGAGTACCGTTCAGGATGATATCCAGTTTTTCTCTTTCCAATTTCTCAATCGGCACAGATAAACTGAATTCATATTTTTTAGCCAGTGCTTTTAACACCTGGAAGATCCAAGTTTCACGGAATTCGCCCAACGGCGCTAAACCACCATTCAGGATGCTCAATTTTGGATTGGGAATTACCGAAGCTTCATCAACCTCAAAAATATAACCCAGTCCGTTACATTTTTCGCAAGCGCCATAAGGCGAGTTAAATGAAAATGTGTTAGGCTGAGGCTCATCATATGAGATGCCCGAAACCGGATCCATCAAAAACTTACTGAAATAGGATACATTGTTATCCTTATCGCCGATCCTGATGATGCCTTTAGATATTTTTAACGCCGCTTGTATCGAAGTGTATAAGCGCTTGCTGTTTTCGTCACTTACCTGCAATCGGTCAACCACAATATCAATATCGTGTATCTTATACCGGTCGACCTGCATTTTGGGTTCGACATCGGCTATAGCGCCATCAATCCAAACCTTTAAATAACCTTGTTTGCGTATCTGCTCAAACAATTCACGGTAATGGCCTTTACGGGCTTTTACTACCGGCGCTAAAATATTTATAGGCTGACCATCAAATCTTTCGTAAATGGTTTTCAAGATCTGATCTTCAGACATGCGCTCCATTTTCTCGCCTGTTTCATACGAATAAGCCTCGCCTGTACGGGCGAACAGCAAACGCATAAAATCATAGATTTCGGTAATGGTACCAACGGTAGATCTTGGGTTTTTGCTGGTTGTTTTTTGCTCGATAGCGATAACAGGGCTCAAGCCTGAAACCTTGTCTACATCCGGGCGCTCCATGCCGCCCATAAACTGGCGGGAATAGGCCGAAAATGTTTCCATGTAACGGCGCTGTCCTTCGGCATAAATGGTATCAAACGCCAGTGACGATTTACCGCTGCCACTCAACCCGGTAATTACCACCAGTTGGTTGCGCGGAAAAGAAACATCAATATTTTTTAAGTTATGTACCCGGGCCCCGTAAACTTCAACTTCACTTTGCTCGCCCAGATCTAGAGGTTTTTCAATCATATTTTATTTAGATATATTGATTAACGCCGGCTTAAATCAATTGATTTAAATACTTTTAACTCAATCAACTGCTCACAAAATGCACCCCGATCAACCAATCCGCAAATATACGCAAAAAAAAGCCCGATTCGCTTAGCGCGGACCGGGCTGATAAGTGCTCCGTAATCTTTTTACAAATTAATTATATGCCAGCATTTGCGAGGTTTGCGTATGCGCGTAAATTGGTTTAAAACCATAACTTACAGGCTTGCTGATCACCTCTTTCATGGCAATTAAATTGTATACATATACACCGGTTTCGCGGTTTAAATGCATCCGGAAGTAATTGTCCTCGTTTTGCTTGGTAATTTGTCTTTGTAATTTAATCTCTCCGTTGTTGTAGGCTGCCGCGGCTAAGGTCCAGCTATTAAATTCGCCGTAAAGCTCTTTAATATACCTGCATGCCGCGATGGTTGATTTACGAACGTTTAACCGTTCATCAACACCGTGGCCTACTTTTAAACCGTAAGTGCGGGCTGTACCGGGCATAAACTGCCAGATACCTGCTGCGCCTTTTGGCGATGTACCACTGCACAATCCCGATTCAACTAAAGGGATGTACTTAAAATCTTCCGGGATACCATACATCCTGAGGATGGGCTCGATAATAGGAAAAAGCTTTTGGGCTTTAAATTGCAATACGTTTGACTGAATTGACAAGTAATTATGCTGCTTAATGGAGTGCCTCAACTTGGTATTTACGCGGGCATCATTTACCGGCAATGCCTCATTGGCAAAGTTGTAATCGGTAGATGGCCTGGTTTTTGTAAATAGAAAATTAGTTGAGTGTTCAGTTGCAATATTGATGGGTTTTGACACCGCTGAATCGCTTATTGCAAACCGGGAGATGATAACCAGCACGAACATTACGGAGCACGTAATTAGGTGTTTTTTAATCATTCCTGTTTTTATCATATTTATTATGTAAGTGAAAACTCGCTGCAAAGGTAAGTATATTAATCACATTATCAAATACTTACCAAAATCTTAGTGTTTTAGGGCTGCCAAAAAGCGCCCAAAATCGTTGTTTAAAGCCTTTAAACGCGGATTCTGATCATCAACAAAAAAATAAAAAAATTGTTTAAAAAATCGTAACTTTGACCCTCACGCTGCGAAAGCGCTAAACAAAATATTATGGCATTTAAGAAATCAGCTACCGGCCGCGACAGTGCTCCGGGTAGATCATCAAACAGGACAAAAAAGTCCGATGACAGGCCAAAAAGATCACCCTCAGCAAGAGGAAAATCATCATCAGGTTCCGACAAAACAGATTGGAACAAACCACCCAAAAAAGAAAGCACATCAGAACGCCCCGGCGAAAGAAGAAGAACTGCAGGCAGCAGGCCATCAGCAGGCAAAAGCGAAGGCGGCGAGTTTAAAAGCAGCTTTACCGGTGGCGAGAAAAAAGCATACGCTCCAAAAAAACCATATTCAGGCAGGCCAAGTGATGGCGGCGACAGGCCGGCAGGGCGCAGCAAACCATATTCAGGCAGAGTGAGTTCAGCAGATAGCAGCAGCGACCGCCCAAAAAGATCTTTCGGCGGTGATGATAGCAGCGAAAAGAAATACTCAGCACCACGCAACAAATCATATTCAGGCAGGGCAGGTTCATCAGACGACGTCAGGCCTAAAAGAAGTTTTGGCGGCGATGCAACTGGTGATAAAAAACCTTTCTCTTCTCCACGCAAAAAATCTTACTCAGGCAGGCCAACAGGTGATAGTGAAGGTAGCGAAAGAAAAACAGGTACAGATGGTGCAAGATCAGGCGAGCGCAAATTCGCTCCAAAATCTTCAACCGCCGGCGCTTTCAAAAAACGCGAAGGTGCAACAAGTGAGCCTTTCCGCAAATCAGCAAAATCATCATACAATAAAATAACTCCGGATAGGGACGCGCCGGCTAAAACCATGCGTGCCCGTAAGGAAAAACCAAAAGACGATTCAGGCCTTATTAGGTTGAACCGTTATATAGCCAATGCGGGTATCTGTTCACGCCGTAAGGCTGATGAGCTGATTGAAGCAGGTGTGGTTTCAGTAAACAATGTTGTTATTAATGAGTTGGGCCACAAAGTTGACCCGATGAAAGATGAGATCCGCTACAATGGCTCATTATTAAGGCGTGAGAAAATGGTTTATGTTTTATTAAATAAACCAAAGGATTACATCACCACTACCGAAGATCCGCAGGAACGCCGTACTGTAATGCATTTGGTTGAAAAAGCCAGCAAAGAGCGTATTTATCCTATCGGCCGTTTAGATAGGAACACCACAGGTTTATTATTAATGACCAATGATGGTGACCTTGCCGATAAACTTTCGCATCCCCGCAGTAACATTACTAAATTGTACCAGGTTGAACTGAACAAAAGTTTAGTTCAGGGTGATATGAACAAGATACAGTACGGTTTGGAATTAGAAGATGGTGTAATTAAACCGGATTCTATTTCATACGTAGCCGGTGGTACAAAACGTGAGATCGGTATACAGATACATAGCGGCAAAAACCGTATTGTACGCCGTATATTTGAGCACTTAGGTTATGAGGTAGTAAAGCTTGACCGTGTAATTTATGCGGGCTTAACTAAAAAAGACCTTACCCGTGGCCGCTGGCGTTACCTTGATGAAAAAGAGATAATCCAGTTGAAACATTTGATCAAATAATTTTTCCCGTTATCGCGAGGAGCGTGACGTGGCAATCCCCGCCTTACAGAGCTACTTACAAGTTGGATCTGTACAGTCGGGGATTTACAATTTACACCCATTGCCTGTATCCCCACAGGCAATTAGTTGTTTATGAGGACACAAACATCGGGTGTAATAATTTTAAGAGATATTTAACGTTTGAAAGTTCAGTTTAAAAGATTAACGCTTTTAAACTGAACTTTTTTGCTTTTAGCGCCTAATTACTAACTTGCGCTTCGTTAAATCTACTTACCATGAAAAGATTATTGCTGATTATTGCCTTGCTATCTCCTGCGTTAACTTTCGCGCAGCATAAAAAACCGCTTCCTTCAACTTTTGACTTAGTAATAGGCACCTATACTACCGGTGCGAGCAAGGGAATTTACGTTTATCGTTTTTATGAAGATAAAGGCAGGGTGGCTTATTTAAACGAGGTTGACGATGTTACTAATCCATCATACGTAACTACATCGGCAGACAACAAATTTTTATATGCGGTTAATGAAGGTCCGC
>Ga0302309_10003150_pt1 | contig 13010 bp, 15 predicted proteins | sample III_Palsa_N1_1_FD_200453 | JGI IMG/M metagenome (GOLD analysis project Ga0302309, IMG submission 200453) | Peat permafrost microbial communities from Stordalen Mire near Abisko, Sweden - III_Palsa_N1_1 | ecosystem: Environmental > Terrestrial > Soil > Palsa > Peat permafrost | place: Sweden... | reverse complement strand
GAATAATGTCCTTGGCGATGGATTTGTCCTGATCTATAAAGGTTTGGAAGGGGTTCAGTGCTTTGAGTACAGCGGCCAGGTTATTGTATTGTAATAGGTTGAGCATGTTGCCCGCCAGTTCCTGGATAACACTCAACTGCTGGATCACATAATCGAACAGCATTTTCCGGTCGGACGCCTTCATCTGGTTGACATCGCCTATGGACAAGGTCAGCCCTGCCACATAGCCGATCAGGCTTTCCGCCTTTTCTGCGAACTCGATCTCGGTCTGGTAACCTAAAGCGATAATGGCCGGGTTCTTTTCTGCCAGCGCTATGATCTGCCCCTGGTAATTGATGATCTGTTTGACCATCGGCTCACCTTCCAAACCGATGTCGGCCACGGTGATGGCGGTGCCCAGGGTATTGTACCGCTGCTGCAAGGTCCGGTAGGTATTCTTTAGTTTGGCGAGCAGGGTCATATTGGCCGCTTCGTTGCTCGTGTTCACGGCCTGCTGGTTTTTAGCCGTGACCTGTTTGTCATGTTCAGATTTGGATTCATCGATCAGTTGGTGCATCCCGATGATATCGATGGTGCTTTGCTGGGCAAAAGCGGAAAGCGAAAAGCTTAAAGCGAAAAGCGTCAATAATATTCTCATTGTTTCAGGTATTTAGCATTGTTCAATACACTGATGGCAATTTGCTTGTCTTCGTTCTGCCAGGTGGCCCAGGGGTTGAGCGACTGGAAGATCCCGCGCATTTTCGCCCAATACATGGCCCTTTGCATACCGTAGGATATGCCCCGCAGGATCTGCATCTGGCTTTCGATATGGTTAAGCAGCTTGGCCCTTTCGCCGGAGTCCATCAAATTTTTTCCACCGGCTTGTAAGACGAATGCCGAAACATCGCCGGCCAGCGCGACCGACCGGGTCTCAAACTCACGGGCACCCTGTTCGGCAAATAATAAAAGCACCGGGTCGGATTGGGCAAGCTTCTCCGCTTGCTCCACATCGCTGATGATATCGGTGCCGCAGGTAGCTATTTCTTTGATCGATTCCAGGTTGCTGATAATAGAGGCTACCTGGCTAAGCCCCTTATAAATATCATTTTGCAGCGTATTGGCAATCGTCAATTGTCCCGTAACGGCTAACTGCCCTTTCTGGATCAGGCTCAGGTTATTATTGGTAGTATTCAGCTGTCCGTTGATTACTGCGGCATTGACGGCGATGGCTGCGGAAGTGGTTGGGTCGACCACCAGTTCCTGTGCGTTCGCTATTTTTAAAAAAAGGCAAAACAGGAACATCATTAAAAATTTCGTTTTCATATATGGATTTAAAAAATAATAGGTTTATAGGATATGAAATTAACCGGCTTTCCGGCTTTATTGATCTGGCTGACAAACTCGCCCAATGACGATCTGCTCTCCTGCAAATCAAGTATAAAAGCGTCCAGCCCTTTGGGATAAGAACCATAAGCGTTGGTGTAGATTTCCACCGCCGATTTCTCCGGTTTCTCTGTTGAAAATGTCAAATATTGGGCTAAAGAAACTTCCACGCCATAGACCTCACCGGTCGCGCCACGGCGGATATAAACCTCTTTAAAGCGTCCGCGCCCCTGCGTATTATCAAGCTGGTTGATGGTAAATATCTTTTTGCGTTCAGTTTCGTTGATGGAAAGCAGGGCGGCAATCTCCTTGTAGTTATCCTTGAATTTGGTTTGATCGAGCAGGCAGATGGTATCGGAATTATTGATGATACTGTCCTTCACTACCGCATTACCGATGATGTCACCCAATTCCTGCGTAACGACAATGGCTTCACCCCAAAATTTCCGGACGGTCTTATACAAATAGACCAGGTAGCCTGCCATCAGCGGGCTCGCGATAGCTTTGTCGGGTAGGTCGGCAGGATTACTCCCGCTTTCCCCCCTAAGAACCGTACGTGAGAGTTTCCCCTCATACGGCTCAAGTAACTTTAAGCTTCTATATAGAAGCCGGCTCATGATAACTTCAATTTTAATTGGTCGTTTCTTCTGCGGCACGTATCATGGACGAGAGTTCTTTGCATAAGACCATTTACCAAATAATCGGTAGTGCCCCATGGAAGTTCCCTGCCAATGATTTCGCCGCAGATTGGACAAACACCTTTCTGCCTTTTCCAGATGTATAGTACAGGCTTTTTACCTTGAAAAGTTTCGAGCATTTTATAAGTCTCTCTCCTTTTAAAGTAAGCGTTCCATTCAGGGTCGAACGGATTAGCATCCTGCTTAATCATCACATACCTGACAATTTTGGTATCATACAGCTTCTTTAGGACAAAAACATCGTCTTTACCCTTGTAGGCAGTATCCACGGCAAAACGCCAGTTTTGATTTTTGATCGTGCGGAAATACTTATTCGCAATCCAGTATTTACCCTTTTTAGGATGACGCCTTAGCGCCCATGCCCATAGTTTCTGGAATATCAGGTAGTCCGCTTTCCTGAAAGTGTCGGAAGCATTACACCCTTTGTAATAGTTCGCCCAACCTGTTATTACAGGGTTTAAAAGTCTGATTAAAGAGTCCTGTTTGCTGGTTTTGTTGGCATCAATAATGCCTGCTACCTTTTCAGAAAACTTCTTCAACTTTTCCTTAGACGGTTTGATGAGGAATTTGCCCTCGTACTTTCGGATAGTGAAGCCCAAGAAATCGAACCCATCTTCTATATGAGTTATCCTGGTCTTTTCTTCGGAAAGGGTTAAGCCTCTCTCGGTAAGAAAATCCCTGACTAACGGTAAGACGATAGTTTCTAACTGGTCCTTGCTTTTGCCAGTAATGATAAAATCATCCGCATAGCGTACCAAATGTACTTTGGGATTAATACAGGTCGTTTTACTGACCCGTTTCCTTTTAATCTTTTCTGCAAGCAAATCTTGCAGCCCATCTAAAGCCATATTTGCAAGCGTAGGGGAAATGATGCCACCTTGCGGTGTACCTTCGTCTGTCAGGAACAGCTCTTTATTAAAGATGAAGCCACTCTTGAGCCATTTCTTCAGCACTACTCTATCCATTGGGATATGAGTGAGCAGCCAGTCGTGGCTAATGTGGTCAAAGCATCCTTTTATATCAGCTTCCAGTACCCATTCGGCAGAAACTCTTTTTGCAAGTGCTGTAAAGCACATTTGGCGTGCATCTGCTGTGCTGCGTTCCTTGCGAAAGCCATAAGAATGGCTATCTGCTTTGGTTTCAGCAATTGGCTCTAACGCCAACAGATACAGTGCCTGCATAGCCCTGTCCTTCATGGTGGGTATTCCTAACGGACGTTGCTTCCCGTTACTCTTTTTAATATGAACCCGTTTTAACGGTTGAGGGGTGTAGTCCCTTCTTTTCAGGTCGCTTACCGCCTGATACTTGGCTTCTGAAGATGACCATAAAACATGGTCAACTCCCGATGTCCTTTTACCTTTGTTTGAAGTTACCCGTTTTACAGCCAATGCTTTGGCGTGAAACGAATGTGTCAGCAGCCATTGTAAGGCTTTCACCTTATTATACCTGCCTTCTTTCTGAGCCTTTACAAGTCTAACTTGTAGCTTTCTAACCTCCTGCTCACATTTGTTCCAGTCGATGCTGTCCCAATTGTGTTGTTGGTCGGCAGGGGCACACGTTGTTTTAATGACGTTCATTTGCTTTCCTCCTTTGAAAGTTCTAATAGTTAATTGTAAAAAGTTACCTCGTAGAAGTCTGCCCGCTTTCGCGTAGGGTAACGTTTAAACCCTTATCCATCCGATTACAGGATGGCATTCGCTTTTTCTACATTCCTCTACCCGCACCACTATCGGCTCACCTTGCGGCTTGCTTTCCTGCGCCAGCAGGAGTGATACGGGCTTACCTTGTTCTGCATAAATAACAAATGAATGGGTTAGGCTCTGTCTATCCACCGGCAGTTTTGTTGTTCGTGTAACTCATGCTTGGACTGGGTTATCCAACTGCTTCCCATTTTGGGTTCGAGCCTTTCAGTACTTTTGGCTCGTTCGAAGTTACGATGGTTCAAACGACAGTTCACTTATGTTAACCATACCATTCAACCTTGTACCCTAATCTTACAGTACTAAAGATTGTTGCTTAGCCTCACGGCTTTTGCTCCTTCATCGCGAAAGGGCACTTTTTCCCGGCAACTTCATACAAAACCGTTACCAGTAATGCATGTGCCAGTAGGTTACTGCTGACGAAACAGCAGGTCTGATCTAAGTGTCAGACAATCACTTATGCAGCATCAAGTCGTACCCAGGCTTCCTCAACAACCAATGTTTTACGGCGGTCGGAACGATAACGCATTTTCTGGATGAATACATCCATAATGATCAGCGTGACGATAGGGAAGAGAATTTTGTGCTCCTTTATACTATCAATTTCGAAGACAATAAAACGTTCGGTGAACAAAGATTTGTCGGCCTCTTTATTCAGGATAGGTGCAAACTCACCGCCTTTATAGAACTTTTTGAGTACATAGCGGAATTCATCAAAATCGAAAATGATCTTTTCTTCCGTTTTAATTTCAGGGATCTTTTCCAGCGCGAATTCATAAAAAGTATCGAAGGTCAGCTCACCGCCTTCTGCGAAGAATTTGGCGTAATAAGCAGAAATCACATTGGCTACCACGTCCCGTTCTACCGGGCTGAAGGAGCCTTCTGCACCTTTCCAGGCCACGCCAATGAGCGTGCATAGGAAATCCTTTTTTTCTATATTGTATTCCTCTTCCGTAATGCGGAAGGGATTCATGGTGATGGGATTCTTATCCGAATAAGTGATGTACTTCCCCTGGTAATAGCAACATAATCCGGAATAGGAATGACCGGTATCGACGATCACCATGTCCATATTGTAAAGCATGTACTGCTCTATCAGTGCATTCATAAAGAAGCTTTTACCCGAACCGCTGGGACCTAATACAAACCGGTTGCGGTTGTTAATCCTTCCCGTGCGCATCACCAGATCAGATGGATCGATCCCGACGGGGATACCCTGCCGGTCCGTAAACCGGATCAAGAAATCCGATGGCTCATCCTTTGGCAGCGACTCTTTAAAAAAAAAACAGGCCGCCGCATCGCAGGTGGTTAAAAACCAGTCGTAAGGTTTGAGCTCAATAGCATTTCCGGGCAATGCGCTGCGGAACAGCTCCAGTTGGTTATAGGCATTCTTGCTTGGGATAATGCCCAACTGGAAAAGGGAGCTTTCAATAAAGTTGCAGGCCTTTTGCAAGGCAGCTTCGGTTGCCGAAACCAGGATATTAAAATGGCAGTTGACCAGCAGCTGATTTTCGCGGGCCACGTCATTGAGCAGCAGGTCGATGTCCTCAACGCATAAAAGGTTGGCCGGATCGGGAATGCCGGAATGCCGCTTCTTTTTAAGTTCCAGTTTTCGCAGCGTCATCGTTTGGTTCGGGATCTCGATCACCTGGTTGTAAATAATGACATCACAACCCGGAACTTTAAAAAGGAAGGACAGGAAATCCACGGGGAACCCGCGCATACTTTCCTTTTCATTCAGCTCAATGTGGGTGCCCACTTCCTGCGGCAGGTCGATGCTGTCAATATTGACCAGCGTAATATTACGGACCGATTGCGCGCCTATCTTAATTTCGGTTTCCGAAGGCGCAAGGTTATTCAGACTGATATGGCGGCTTTTAAAGTCCATACTCAGTAGCTGCATCAGCAGGTGGTTGATGCTTTTTTCTTTCAGCACAACAGCACCTGACAAAATATCCAGCACCTTGCCGATAGCCTGCTGGAAGTCCCGCAAAGCTTTGGCGTCATACACATAAAAGGCACCCTTCTTAACCTGCCGGGTTATGGTCAGGTAGGTGTCGACTTTCAGGCATTCCCTGCCCTCGAAATGGGAATTGAATTTTTGTTGCAGGTATTCGATCGCCGGTTTAGCCTGGTAGGAAGAACGGCTGATGATATCCTGTTTTTGTAATACATAGCCATCGCCTAAAACTTTAACGATATTAATGAGCAGGTGGTGAAACTCTTCGTAACCGGCCGGGTAGGCGGAATAGCGAATGACCGGGTTAACCATTTGGATTAGCACAGAGCATTCCCCTGTCGTGCCGACCAGCAGATCATATTCACCGCTTTTATCTACCCCGACAAAGGGTATATTAAATAAGGTCTTTGCGGCCATAATGATTCAGGATGTAAATTGATTTGGCGCGGCTCTTGTCGTGAAGGCCGCCTTTTTGTTTACCTGCGGTATAGCATAAGCCTCCTACCATGCAGCCGACGAGGACAATGGCTCCGAGCCACATATTGACCAGTGACATGGTTAGCGCGCCGAATACGAGCCCGGCAAGAATGGAAGCTAAACCCCAGTAAATGAATTTCCCCTTGAAGCTTTTGAAAATAAGGGGCTTTTGAAGCCCCTTATAAACAGCATAACGCCTGGCCATCAGGTTAGGCCAAAGAATGATTTGATCACTAAGGCGGAAACGACCAGGAAGACGCAACTGCCTCCCCATCCCATTAATTCCTTATTGATATCCTGGTCGCCGCTATTCCATTTGGAATAGACCCGGATGGCCCCGACAATACCGACAATGCCGCCGATCACCAGAGTAATATTGGTTACCGGGTCGACATAGGTTTGCAGGGTAGAAGTAGCCGTGTTAAGACCATTTACGCCGCTTTGGGCGAATGTCTTTGCAGAAAGGGCCAGCAATACGGCTGATGCCCATAGCTTTTTCGTTTTACATGAAATAGGAGAAAAAAATCAGGCGGAGATCTTTTAGGGCTGCCTGGGAGACAGCCGGCTATTTTATAATGCGCTCAGATCACGAGCAGCGCAAAAGCAGTAAAGCCCAAAAGGAAGCCGGCGATGATGAGCCGGGGCTGATATCCGATAAAGGATAATTTGAAGATGGTTAAGCGGGAATCTTTTATAGCTTCCGGGGAGGAAGCACGAAAATTAAAAGGCGTTCAGATTCCGAACAACGCCCTTAGAAATGCACCGGCAAGCACCATGAAAATGGCGGCAAAAAACCATGCCGCTATATCCGAGTCGATCCGTTCTTTACCCATTTGCCAGTTATGATATATTTTTACCGCCCCGGTTAAGCCAAATAAGCCGGCTATTACCAACGAACAGCTAAAGGCAGAAAAGAATGTCGAAGAGAGATCGGATTGTGCCTGCTGCATTTCGGAGATACCCGGTTGTCCAAAGGAGGTGGCGGCAACCAGGCAACAACAAAAGGCCAGGAAAAACTTCATTTTTAAAAGCTGACCGCTTTAATGTATTCCACCGACTCTTCACGGGCCAGGTTGAATAGCTGTTTGAGATTTACCCCTCCGGAGAAAGTAACCGGCGACTCCTTGCCGGTAACAGGCGAATCATCGGGATATGATTTTTCGGGTTCAATGTCCTCCACGAATGTCAGTTCGTGGCTGCTGTTTTCGGGAGCGTTGCGGTTAGTGCGCAGGTAATCCCAAAAGATGATGCCGGCATAATAAAAAGTATAAAAGCCAAGCAGCCAAAAGGCAAATTTTATCCAGGTCATAAGTCAGTGTTTTGTATAAATTGTTTGATGATGATTTTAATTTCCGGATAGGTATCCAGGAAGTGTTTGACCGAAAAGGCCACGAATTTGGTCACGTCCACGTTTGTGGCCATTTTAAATTTATTCATAATATCCAGCGTTTGCTTATCAAAGCGGATATGCGCCATACTTTTATTGTCGCTGTTATCATAAGCCAGCAGCGCTTTTAAAATGGTCGTTTCAATAATTTTATCGGCTTTTTGTGTAGCCTTTTTTTGCCGGTCACCATTATTATCGGCCGATGGCGTGGCAGTCTTTTCTGTCGGTTTAACCATTTTCTCCCGGAGCTGGTCGGCCAGTGATTTCATTTTTTCCATAAGCGTTCTGCAAATATTTCCTCGAATACCGGGGTGATCACGGGGTAAAGGGACAGTGGGGTTTGATAGGTAGTGATCCGCTGGAAGTCTACCCTGTCGGGTATGATGCCGGTGATCTTCCCGAATTTAGAAAGCTGCTCGTTTACCTCGGTCATGATCTCAAACTTGACATTGGCTTTGATCCGGTTCGGGATAAAAACGACGTCAACTTTTGGATTCACTTTTTTGAGCACCACCGTAAAAAGCACGGTAGATTCAAAGGTGAATTCGTCATATGTGAAGGGACAAATCACCAGGTCGGCGGACTTAAATACCGGTATAAGTCCATCGTCGTCCAATTTTCCCGGCAGATCGATCAGCGCGACCTCGTTTTTATTTTTTGTTAAGACCGGGTTCAATACCGGGAAAGTCTCCAGGGTGGCGGGCACCACATCATAAGGTTCCTCATTTTCCAGCACTTTAGCTTTATCGAATTTCTGGGAGATCGACTGCTGATAATCCATATCGATAACAGTGACCGGCCAGTTTTTAGCCAGGCTCAGGTAGTTCCCTGATAGGACGGTGAGCGTACTTTTTCCTACACCGCCTTTTTGGTTGCCAAATAAACAGATCATAAATTTTCATGTTTTTTCCCTAACGGGTGTTTGTTCTTGCTTTCTTTTGTCTGCGGCGTTTCATACCGAGTACCTGCTGGTCATCCACATCATGCGCGATAAAAATGGGGCCGATATAAACAGGGCTATGGTCACCCCCTGATTGGGAATCGAATGCCATACGATCATAAGAGCCGGAAATATAGGTGTCGGTGCCAACGGAATTTTGTTCATTCGTGTCGTTGATAGCCAATTCAAGACCTTCGTCTAAAAGATATTTCAGGCTTAATATTTCACTCCCTTTAAAAACCTGGTTGGTTTCATGGTCGATAATGGTATAACCATAGGGCTTTTTTCCTTCGGAAGAATGAAAGACAAGATCGAGCCTGTATTTGGACTTCATCAAATAAATGAAATCTGGATCCTTTTTCTGCGTCAGGAACAGCGACTTCAATTCAGCCATTCTTTCTTTATCAGGCCGGTAGGCATTTAATTTTTTCTGCAATTTTTTTTCATGCATATAGTCCCGGCCGAGGTGGCCCAGCCTTTCCAGTATCAAATAGAATTGAGCTTTGGTACTGAAATTATATTGCAGCGCGTCGGTATAGCCCAAAACTTTATCAATATTCCGTACCGCTCTCATCTGCTCATAGTCACGGTTGATTTGCCGGCCGTTCCGGTCGATGCGGGAACTAACGACGTGGACATGATGATTATCCGTATCCTTATGAAATACGACGAGGTAGGGCTGTTCGCCGTAACCCATTTCTTTGAGCCATAATATTGCGGCCTCGGTCAACTCATGTTTATTATAGATTTTCCCGCGGCTTGAAATTACCGCATGAAATTGGGTGTTAGCGACATTTTTATTTTGAGCGGCCAGCATCAGCAGGTAATTCACCAGGTCCTGGGGCCTCGGGTTGCTCAAGGCCTGTATGGGTCCGAAGTTGGCCGTCAGCATTAACTCCCCTTTATTCCGGTCAATTTTATTGGTGTTGTATTTTACGCCTGCAAAGCTCCTGGACGGTTTTTCAAGGATGTGGGCGATCATAAAAAAGATTGAAGAATTTAAAACCGGATATCTGGCTATCATTATAACCGGGCATCGATATATCAGGATAACGCAATAACGATGTATCGTTATAACAGTGCCTTTGAACAAGCTATCTTTTGAACAGGATAACCGTTCACCTTTATATCAGTATATCGTCATAACGTTGTAACAGCTTAATTTCCCATGGCCCGGATAATTTTACGCAGTGCGGTTTCCAGCATTTGCTGAACCTGGATATAATCCTCAAACAGCAGGTTAAATCTTTCCGCGACCATTGGCGTTAACGCATTCTGCAATTTCAGGATGTTGGCGTGTTTAGCTAACTGGTTGATATTATTTCCTACCCGGCCCATTTCAGCGCCGATATCATCCAGGTTCCTGATCAGTGCTTTGGAGTTGATAACAGTTGTTTTGGCATCGGACAATATCCGCATCCTGATCAGCTCTGTCTTTGAAATTCCCAACTCCTTTTCCAGATCAGCCACCGTTTTATATTCGTCCCCGGTAAACCTCACATTGATAAATTTGGTCCGCTTTCCTTCTTTTAATTTGGGCCTCCCATTTAACTTTTTAAAGTCATCCATAGAAAAACGAGTTGCGAGTTTTTTAATTCCTCCCGGGAGGGCAAGAGACTTTTTGTGAAACAAAAAGACATCTTGCCGTTGCAAAAACAACGGAGTTTTGGATTATGAATTTACCCGTCAGAACGATGTTTTACTGCCGTTAGGTATTAAATAAGGAATTCGGTGGGGGGCTGCCGCAATTCGCTCCCTGGCATTATCACAAAATCAAGTGGTGCAAGTGAGCCGACAATACTAACGTTCAAAAGGAACCTTAATGCCGGAAAAGAAATCACTATTTTTCTTTTCCTCCACAACAGTAGGATTTAGTTGCGCCTTAATTTTATCGTTATAATCATTAAACCCTTCATAAGCCTTTGATCTGTCGGTTGCATAGGGCAATGATTTTAAAAATTCCCTGGTCGCCAAAAATCCTTGTTTATCCCGGTCAAAAAAAATATCTATTGAGGAATATGCTTTGGCCTTTTCGACGCTTTTGGTGAGCATGTTAATCGTATTTAAAACGATTACAGAATGGTCGGCAACCGGATTTTCACAACGCCAACTTAGGTAATCAATGAAACCTTCAAACAGGGCTACTTTCTTTTCATGGCCACGGATAAAGGTGATGTCCTTGCGACCAACACAACCTTTAAAAAATTTGTTGCGGACTTCCCATCCTGAGCTTTCGTTCTGCCAACCGGCAGCAAAGAAGTGTTTGCGAACCCCTCCATCATCTTCTAGGTAATAATAGACTTCTCGAAGGCAATTTTTAGCAGGTTCAAAGATACCCCGCGTTTTAAGATAAGTGGTAATTGCGGGATGTGTTCCTAATGGTTTTACCTGTTCAACAATGTGAGCGGGAACCTTGGTCTGTTTAACCGGCCTGGATATTGTGGTTGGTCCGGGTTCGATTTGACAGGTCTCCTGAAGTTTCCTGACCACATCGCTAAACCCCAGGTGCTTCCAATAGGCAAGCCCAAAATCAATTATGTTGCCCCCTTTGCCTGTACCGTGGTCAAACCAGACTCCAAGTTCTTCATTAACGGAAAACGAGGGAACTGTATCATCTTTCCGAAGCATACTGACGTACATTCTCTCCCTTCCCCGTTTGGGTACCGGCTGATACCCCAGGCGGCTTAAAAGTTCTACTATAGAACCTCGTTCTTTCAGTTCCTTTGCAGTAAGTAAATTGGACATGATATGTATTAATTAAGTTTGAAAATAAATTGGAGAATGTTGCGTAAAGCAACGTGGTACCGGCAGCGGGTATCGAACCCGGGAATTCACTCCTGCCGGTATATAATTGCGGGACTACTCACGTCGGATCTACTTGCCGGGCTCTCGCCTGCCAATGTGTTTTCAGTTACTTAATTCACCTTCACAAAATTTCCGACTGTCTTGGTCGGATAATGCTTTGTCCCAATACGTCAAAGACCGTTTAAACCAGTTACCTGATTCTTAATGATTGTTAATCATGGGAGCAAAGCAACCGGGATTTGAGATGTCCAAAAAGTTCAACTTTCAATTGCACCTTCATTGCACCCCTTGCACCCCACTGTATTTCAGCCATTTACATTATGCTAAAAAATTAATTATCAAAAAAAGATGGCAAAAAAAAGCCCCCGTTCTCGGAAGCTTTTTGGTGCTTATGGTTGAATTGGCTAATACTCTTTGATTTTCAGGATCAAGTTTTCCAGTGTTTCAATAGCGACATCCTTATCGATCTGTTCAATATGATAGGTGCTTTTTCGCATACTGTTCCAGGATATGTTTTTAATTTTTTCAGTGGAGAGAAAAGGAACTATTGACCGAAAAATTATGCTAATAGAACTGGCGACAATCAACTTGGTATCATCCGCTGCCTTTAAGATCAACCCTATTTGGTCTACGCTTAATCTGCAGAGTAGTTTATTTAAAGTGGAGGTGTTTTTTGTCTCCACCGCATCCTTGTTTGTCGAATCGGTTATATATTTACCATAGCGCTTTTTAAACGCCTCACCCATATTCTGGATATAAAGGATAATGTTTTCGCCAGTTGCTGCCAGGGGATGGTCATCAGGGTAAGCAGCAAGATTCATCATAGCCTGCTTCTCCAGCAAAATCAAAGATTCATAATATTGACTGACCATTGCTCTGATCTTCTTTGAAGACAGCAAGTAAAAAGTGCTGGCCTTCAAATCATTCAAAACGACCTTTAATTCCAGGCCAAATTTGGTTTCAATAATTTCCAATTGCTGGTATTGTAAATCTATTACGTTTGTTTTTGCGGGATTTAAAGTAACCTCGATAACTTCATCTAACCACGCATAGGGATAACCCTGTTTTAAATTATTCATCTGCATCGCTCACTACACCGTTAAATCGTTTTATACAAATTATTTAATTATCACGCAAAACTGAAAGGCGCTGACTGTGAATACAATAGGTAAAATCCCTCATTTAAGCTTAATAGGTATAATCCCCTATATGATTTAGCATAATATTTAAGCCTGGAACAGCTTATGGAGAAGGGAAACTTTATTTTTTACACTCGTCTTCTCATAAATATTCTGAACATGGTTTTCTACCGTTTTTCCCGCGATAAAAAGACGATCAGAAATTTGTTTGTGAGAAAGGCCCTGCCTGATCAGGAGCACAATTTCTATTTCGCGGTTGGTCAACCGATAATAATTGCACATTTCTTCAAAGACCTGCGTTCCCGTTTCTTGATTGGCAAGTTTCAAAAGGTGGCCATATTCTTCTCTGGCGTCTTTAATTGAATTCCAGATAAAGAGAAAGGTGATACAAATAATGCCAGTGTTGGTGCAGAGCACTTCAACAAGCTGGCTGCTTTCAACTATACCGAATAATGCTAGCGCTGCCCATGGGGTTATGGCACAGTACATGGCGATTTCTTCCATATATTTTTTTTTATTTCTTTTCTCTTTATGTTTATCTC
>Ga0302309_10003148_pt1 | contig 13023 bp, 14 predicted proteins | sample III_Palsa_N1_1_FD_200453 | JGI IMG/M metagenome (GOLD analysis project Ga0302309, IMG submission 200453) | Peat permafrost microbial communities from Stordalen Mire near Abisko, Sweden - III_Palsa_N1_1 | ecosystem: Environmental > Terrestrial > Soil > Palsa > Peat permafrost | place: Sweden... | reverse complement strand
GCACTATAGCGCAGCCTTCTATCAGGTATTTAACAAACGGAAATGTGTGAACCGTGCCAGGCTGCCGGTTTCCGAATAACCGGGCTATCCAGTCCCAAAACCAGATCCAAAACCTATCCCATACGGAAAGCCCAGCCATTTTATCGGTTTGATAGGTAAAATCAGGGTCGTTATGGTATTTATTTAAGGCGACCGCGCTAAAAGTGCGCGTGGTAATGTTTGAGCTGTCGATTTTCAGGGTATCATTTACCTTCACCAATCCCTTAACCGTTGGCGGGAGTGTTTTTAAGCGCTTAACCTGGGGCTTAACAGCTACAGCCATCAATAAGCAACAAAAGAGGAGTAGTTTATACATAAATCAATACTCTTCTGATGGAAACTGATCGGGTGCAGGCGCGTTTTTACCCAGCATCATAATACGCTGCAATAATGTGCCATTTTCCTTTTGTTCGGTTAAGGTAAAATAGGTAAAGGCTATGCCGATAAGCGGCAAAACATATAAAAATTGAAAAAGATGGGTAACCGCTATTGTGGCATAGCTATAAACATTTAGAAAATTGACCGTGGTTAAAAACATTGTACCATAAGTGATAAGCAAAACTGGTATAACTATAGCCATAAATGCTACGACTATGAGCAATTGAATTACAAAAAAAACGCCGAGGGTGAACCACCAGTTATTTTTGATCAATTGAAAACTGCGGTTAAAGGCGAAGCCAAGCGTGGCGTTTTCCATTATAATTATTGGAATTACTAAGGAGAATACAACCGCTAAATAAATTCCCGGTATCAAACAGCAAACCGTACCCACCGCTATGGCGATCCCCAGTGAAATATAACTGCCCGCTATGCGGAAAAAGAAGTATTTAACATAGGCCCATACCTCTTCAACGGTTGGTGCCTGGTTTCCCTTTTCCTTGTATAAACTAATGTAGCACAACACGGTTAAATTGATCATCATGTAGTTTAAAAACTCAAATCCTATTGCCAAAAAATAGGTTAAGCTAAATACACTTTCGCCATTGGCCACATTTTGCAGGGTTTGCATCTGGTTAAAAACGGAAACTACAAAACTCGTTACCCAAAAAAAACCGCATATAAAAAAATAGCACCGCAATAACGGCTTCCAGTTTTGCTTAAAAAACTGCACGGTATCGTCCACTATCTCCCCAAAACTCCTAACCTGGTTAAATTCAATCTTCTCCTGCATTTGTATCCAATTTTTTCGATGTGCGGTTTAAATATAAGGGGTATAATATTACATACCAAACTATAAACAGCAACGATGCTGTTAAAATAATAAGGCTAAGCCATACGGGCATTTCGGTGTGGCGGGTTACAAAACTCTCAAATATAGCGGCTACAACAATAACAGGCAGTATGCCAATGGTTATCTTCATACCGTCGACAGCGCCCTTTTTCATCGAAGCCATGCGGGTATAAGTTTTAGGGAATATAATGCTGTTGCCAAAAACAAGGCCCGCTCCCCCGGCAATAATGATGGACGAAATTTCTAAAGTGCCATGTATAAAAACCACCAGTACCGATTGAAAACCTAAGCCCTTGCTTATAAAAAGGTATTCAAAAGCGCCCAGCATAACGCCGTTTTGAAAAAGCAGGGCCAGCGTGCCTATGGAGAACACAATGCCCGATAAAAAATCTAAAACGGTTACGTACAGGTTATTGGATACAATATGGAAAAACATGCCAAAAGAACCTTCACTTTTATATACGCCGAAGGGATCGCCTTTGGCAATGTTGGCATTGGTCATGTTCACGTAATCATCACCCATTATCAGCCTTACAAAGTTCCTGTCGTACCTGGCCGACATTACGCCTATAAGAAAGAATACCATAAAAAATATAAAGGAATACAGCAACTGCTTGTGATATTCCCTAAATAGTGCAGGCAACTCCAGCCGCCAGAACTGAAAGATTCGCCCTGCTTTTTCTTTTTTGCTTTTGTAGATGGACTGATGAAAATCGGCCGCTAAATTATTAAGGTACGCCGTAGTTTTTGATTTTGGATAAAAGGTTTTGGCGTAGGCCAAATCATCGGTAATATTTACAAAACGTTCTGCAACTTCGTCGGGGTTGTGCGTAGGCATGGTTTCATACCGTTTCCACCGCTCCGAATTTTGCTTAATAAACAAGGCTTCACGCATAAATTAGTTCAGGCTGATTTTTTTGTTAAAATAATAACAAATATTTGATCTGTATACATAAATTATCCATTCATCAAATATATATTTGTTTACATGCAAACCATAAAAATAACCACATCACAAAATATCGATATCGACTACCAGGTTGCCGACCTTGGCGACAGGATAGTTGCCCGGCTGCTGGACTACGCTATATTTTTGGGCCTGTATATGATAGCCCTTATTGTTTTTGGTTTAATAATGGGCCTCTCAAACAATTATAATGGCAAAGGCCAAAATATAGGCATATTGATTGTAATTGGTATATGGCTTTTGATGTGCGTTTTGTATGATTTGCTATGCGAGGTATTTTTAAACGGCCAAAGCATTGGCAAGCGCGCGCAAAAAATAAAGGTAATAAGCCTGAACGGCGCCCGGCCAACCGTAAGCCAGTATTTATTGCGCTGGGTATTCCGGATAATTGATTTTGGTGTAACCGGTGGCAGCGCCGCGTTGATTGCCGTAGTTTTCTCTGATAAAAAGCAGCGCATCGGCGATATGGTTGCAGGTACGGCGGTAGTAAATATTGCGGGCAAAAAGAACTTTAACGACCTGATATTCGGCGCCCCCCCTGCCGATCATCAACCGGTTTACCCCGAGGTGATGCAGTTAACCGATAACGATGTGGTTTTGATACATGATGTGATCAGGAATTTTAACCGCACGCGTAACAGCGGCCTGGTATACAAACTGGCCATACAAATAAAAAGTTACCTGAACGTAAGCTACCCGCGCGAGATAAACGAATACCAGTTTTTAGAGATAATCTGGAACGACTATAACAGCCTTACCGCTAAAAGCGAGGCCTAAGCTGCTATAAATAATTGCTAAGCTTTAAAATATAGGAGCCGGCGATGATCACCCCGGTAAAAATATACAACCATTTGGTAAGGTATTGCTTCCGGTATTTAATTATATATTTTTCGAATATGCCTGTTAATGCGATAAGCAAAATGGGAATGGTAGCCGGGTAAAGCTGGATGCTTTTAATTATATCGCCCTGCAACAGGGCTATTACCGAACGCTGCAAGCCGCAGCCTGGGCAATCAATACCGGTGAGCTTTTTAAAAGGGCAGGTTAATAAATGATTTTGCAGCCATCTTGTTATTTCAAGATAGCTGCAAAATATCATGTTTAAAAGCATCGCTGTTATTGGTTTATATCAAAGGGTTTTTCGTAGTCGCCGGCACCGAAAACAATTGGGGTACCACCAGGGCCAAGGTAAGTGTAATCGCCAAAAGCCAAGACCGGGTAAAAAATAAAGCCTAAAAATATCAATCCGAGGGTAAAGCCTACACCCTGGCCAAAGCTTTTACTTAACAGGTTGATTATCCATATATTGAAAATAAGCGATGTGCATGGGAAAAGCAGCAAAAATATCCACCACAGCGGTTTTCCTACTATCTCGAGCCATACAATTAAATTATAAATGGGTATGATTGATGCCCAGCCGGGCTTACCGGCTTTGGTAAATATTTTCCACATGGCCACTATTTGAATAATGACTAAAATTGCCATGCTGCCAATAAATATTGGTGAAAAAAAAAGTGCAAAAGGATTTGGTGTAGGATAATTGTCCATTTTTAATTAAGGTTTAATTTGTATCTGCAAAATATAAAAAATTATCTGTTTTTGCATAATGGTTTAAATTATTAGGAATATCATTTTATGGTAGCGGAATGTGGGTTGCAATGGACTCACCCCGACCACGCTAAGCCGCGGGTCGACCACTCTCTTTCGCTGCGCGAGAAAGAGAGTGAGGTCAATTTGCTTTCGCCCTCTTTGCCGTTTCGGCAGAGAGGGCAGGTCGAGCGGCTTAGCGATGACCGGGTGAGTTGTATGCGGGCGATAGGTAGGCGTTAATGCATTGGCGTCGCCCCCCCCTCCCACTACTCATTTCCTACGCGCCCCCTCTCAAAGAGGGGAACTTTTTGGTTGGACTTAGTGTATCGAAAAGCGTTTTTTAGCCGGAAACACCTGTTTTGTAAGGTACTGATAAACAATTTGTTACACAATAAGCAAGCGTTCGCTTGCGGAAACGCTTGTTTTTGTTAATTTATTGTTTACCAGCGGTTTAAGTGTTCGGGCTTGTTCGGGTGTGTTTCGGTACTGTTCGGGTGGTGTTCGGGTACCGTTCGGGTTATGTTCGGGTCTTGGGATTTTTGCCATTTTGAGTTATGTGCTAAAAAACAGAACAGTGAGGCATTTATAGGGGTAATTTTAACCCTTTTTTACTTGTTTAAGCCGATGATATCATCAGTAAAAGGCCCGGTGATTTGGTAGGGCATTTAAAATAGTCTTAAATGGCCCCTAAACTTGTCGCAAATTACGCTGTCGGCATAATAGGATGTTGGGTATATTTGATTTAAATAACCATTGAGCTATGCAAAAGATCACCCCTTTCCTGTGGTTTGATAATAATGCCGAGGAGGCCGTAAATTTTTATTGTTCAATTTTTAGCGATTCGAAGATTACCGGCCTTACCCGCTATGGCGATTCCGGGCCGGGGCCGAAAGGACAGGTAATGACCATGGCGTTCGAATTGAACGGACAAAAGTTCTCCGCCCTAAACGGCGGGCCATATTTTAAATTTACCGAAGCCATATCATTTGTGATCTGGTGCGATACCCAGGAAGAGATAGACGATAAATGGGCTAAATTAACAGAGGGTGGTAAGGAAACGCAATGCGGCTGGCTGAAGGATAAATACGGTTTATCATGGCAGATAGTGCCGCCTGTATTGATTGAAATGATGCAGGATAAAAACCCCGTAAAAGCCGGTAACGTTACCCAGGCCATGCTAAAAATGATTAAACTGGATATTAAAGCCCTGAAAGAAGCCTACGATAAGGAGTAAGCATCAAACAGTAAGGGCTAACTTTGATGGTGCTATTGAGCGATAGTTTTGTTTAAAAGCTCAAATTATTTTGTTGTGAGGCTCAAATAAATCTATTTTTCATCAGCCATAGCGGCCACAGCCTGCAGATACCAGGCAGCGTGAGGGATCCATTGCTCCGTCCAGCGCCATTCGTTGCCGGCATCTTCGGTTTTATAGTCTATTCCGCTACCGTCGCCATTACCTTCCTTACCGGTTATACCGTTGGAGATACCTCCACGCTCTGAACCGTGCCCAAAATTGGAGTGCATGTACGGCACATTAGTTCTGCCAAACTTATACATAAAACACACCTGGTATGGGTTGCCACCTAATATCCAGTTGATCTGATCGTAAGCAAAAGCAGTGATGGCTTTCCTTTTAGCAGCATCTTGTGGCGAGGTATAAACCAACCGGGCACCAACAATTGCCGCCGCTGCCAGCGAGCTTAAACGGGCATTTTCACCCTGCCACCACCAGCCGGTTTCGTTATCGTGCGGGATGAAAAATCCATTCTTAACGGTGTCTTTATATTTAAACGTCTGCCGGGCATAGCCGAATGGGTTACTTACATCACCGGTAACCCGCAACTCATAATCCAGCGACCTTTTAATGGTTTGCAGGGCCTTGGTTCGATACGCGGGGTCGGTTTCCTTCTTCAGGTATCTTGCTAATGCGATGATGGGCAATCCGGCATCTGAAGCATGCCAGTACGGTCGATTGCCATCATCGGCCCTGAAATAGCCGGCTTTTGTTAACCGGGCCGAGAGTTTTTTGGCCCGTTTGCGTGCTTCATTTCGGTATAGCGTTTTGTTGGTGGCTATCCAAAGTTCGGTAGCAGCCATTAGCGCGCAATAATCGTCGATGATATTTTCCTTGCCGTCATCATCATATTTAGTGTTGTAAACGAGTAGGTGCGCGAAGGCGCGTTCGGCACCATTAAGGTATTGCTTTGAAGTGAAATCGCCATGGATCTTCCACCGGGAAATTCGCGCCAGCGCGGCTATGGCCATTCCGCCGCCTTCGCGAAAGGCGCATTGATATTCATTGGTAGTAACGCTGTTGGCATGCAGCCCCACTATCCTGCGCGCGTTGGGGTCCTTATTAAAATAGCTAAACACGATCATGTAGAAATAGCTGCTATCGGATAAAGCACGCATCATGTAATCGGCTCCCCATAGGGCTTCATTGTCTAATGAATCCTTTACGCCCATTGTAGTTAATAAATTGGGGATGGCTTCATCGGCACTCACCATAGACCAGGTTACCAGCGGCGTTTGCTGCGGCGACATAAAATTGGCATAAGCCAGGTGCGAAAAGTATTTGCTTACATCGCCCGATGCATCGCACCAGCCACCGCGCATATCCACAGTTTTATCGCTGCCAAAGAGTTTCAGTTTTGAATCGACCGCTAATTCTGTGGGCGTATTAGCCCGCTGGCGATGGTAATAATGGATGACGGATGGAATGGTTAAAACCGCCAGTTCGTTATCGCCGATCTGAAATTCATCCGACAGGTATTTAACCCCATTTGTGCTGATACGGAGCTTGTATCTGCCGCTTTGTTTAAAAGCCGAGAAATCGGCTTTATAAAAGTATTTTCCGGGCATCCATTCATTAATCTGTTGCCCGCGACCAAGTTTACCTGTAAAAACAATTTTTTGTGTTAGGGAATTGATAAGCGTAAAGCTAACTGGCCATGTGTATAACTCATCATCCCCAATTAATGCCGATTTGGGCGCATTACTGTTGAAAGCAACCTGGTTAATGTATATAACCGGTTTGCTAAAGGCTGATAATGAGCAAAAGCCGCAAAAAATAACCAGCAGAAATAATAAGCGAAGGATATTTTTATTCATGATGTATCAATTTTTACCTGCGGCCCAAAAAATGGCGTTACTGAACAGTTTTTTATAAACAGGGTTATTAAACAGCAATGGCGAATGCCCCATAAATATGTACACATTGCGCGCTTTGTAATGCTCGTTTGTCCAGATAACCGGGTGATCGCCCATTTTGATGGTGGTATCGGGCTTGTAGGATGATTCATCAACGCTGGCCAGTACATGCACATTTGGCCGGGGGCTTTTATCCCAGGTGTACCATTCTTCTTTTTGAATGAGGAAGGATGCGGGGATGCCTTTCATAACCGGGTGTGTGCTATCCTCTACATTAACCTTTCCCTGCGCAAAAGTGGCTATATAATCTTTAAACCGGATGCCACCCATAAATTGCGAGAACCAGTCCCACATTTTATAGCCGTCGAATTCGCCCAGTAATGTAGCATGGTGAAAACCGATCCAGCCGCCACGCCCCTGTCCAATATATTTTTGAAAGGCGATAACCGCTTTATCCGTCCAGGCATAGGGCGCATAGTCCAGTTGTATGAAGAGTTGGTAATGGCTTAAATAGTCAGTATCTATTTTATCGGTGTTCTGGATATAATCGATGCTGAAATTGCTGTCAGCGGCCAGGCTATCCAGCCATAATATCGCTCTTTTGGAATATTCTATATGATGGCCGCCATTTTCATAAAGTGCCAGTACGTGGAAACGCGGTTTTGAAGTTTGCGCATAGCTTTTTACGCAAGCAAATAACAGGAATAAGAAAAGCAGTTTTTTCATGAAATGCCTATTGAGTAATCGATTTTATAGCAATGCTATCAATTGCCGAGGGCTTAATAATGGTATAGTTTTTTAGCATCTCATTATTAATTGCAGCGCCGTTATCGCAAATATTCCCTTTTTTTTATAGCTCATCTCTAACAAACGGCTGTAAATCGTCCGTTTTACCTAATTCAGATACTACAAATTCGCTTTTATTCTCATCAACCTGGTCAAACCTTGTGCTCATCACTTTACCATAAACATGCTCTCCCCGGATTATTGAATAATAAGCCGGGTAAATACGGCCGTTGAAAGAAGCATATTTTACATTTATAATCAACTTGCCATTTTTTACATGCACGCCTAACAAGCTTTGTTCTTTCATGTGTAATAAGATGCTGTCCGGAATTTCCAGGTGATAAGCCTTTAGTGTAAAATCACCCGTCAGCAAAAAAACCAGGTCGTAAATAGCTACTCCGGTCGAGTCTTTTGGCGATATAGTAATTTTAAGATCGTCTGATGATTCCGCAGCCTGCGCTATCTCATATTTATAACCTGGCAACGCCTTATCGGGAAAATATTTTTTTATCATTTCGGATAGCAAAGCGTATTTGAATGCCAAAACCGGGTTCACCTCCGAGTCCCAATAAAATTCAGCATTTTTGGCATCACCGTTATTCTTTTTCCCGGTTATACATCTCGAAGCATTTATTTTTAACTGAGTTTCCGAATCCTTACCGTTGTTAAAGTAATATTGGCATAAGGCGTCGGCGTATTCGTTACACTTTAAGTTGGTATAAACAAATTCCCTATAGTAGCCGCTTAATTTCATCGGGCTAACAAATGCATTATAATTATGCCGGTTAATGCTATCCAATAATTGTTTTATCGTAAGTGGCCTTATGGTAACTTCCTTTAAATTCTCAATGGCTGCCTGTAGCCTAATGGTTAAATTTGGGTTTGATACAGCGTCTTTTATACCTATCGCCGTGGGTTTATAGCCAATACATGAAAAGATGAGAGAGTCTTGATTATTAAATGGCGGGGATAATAATATAACAAACTTGCCATCGCTATTGGTTATAGAGCCAACTCCTTTATAATTCCAGGATATGGCTGCACCATCAACAGGTTCACTTTTGTCCAGCGAAATTACAATTCCTGAAACAGGGATCTTGTACTGCGCGGATACTTGCAGGGATAAAGAAGAAAATAATAAACTTAGAATGAATAGAAATAACGGGTTATGGCTTTTGAACATCCGGTTTTAGTAGATACGCTAAATTAAGTATTTTCTGCGATCTACAACAACAAAGTATCTACCCTGTGCGCGTGTACGATATTATCGCAGGGCGACCAGGAGAATATGGTAAACCTGCCATCCTGTGAGGCCACTAACGCAAAGGCATCACGCTGATCGAATACAAACTGCGCCGCTGAAAAATGCCGGGTACCGCCATTGCTGGAGGGCGGTATAATAACGGCGGGCGTATCGATTATCGGCTCGGTGAGCATTATTTGTTTAACGGATTCACGGCCCGGCGAACGGGTTATTTTGGCACCGAAGGCCAGTAATTCGTGCTTGTCGTTAATTATGGTTGCGCCGTCAACAGCGGTTAGGCCGGCAACCCATTCAATTTCATCGCTTAGTTCTTCCTGCCAGGTAATTAAGTTTCGTTCGCTCACTTCTTTAGCCATCATTACCGATAGCTTATCGAACGCGGGGTAAACCGGGTATGATATGGGGTGAATGATGGAATCGCGCCATTCATCGTTGTATGATGGTACCACCAGCAAGGTGCCGCCGCGGCCATGCGCGCGCATGGACACTGCCAACTGCACGTGCAGGTTGATGGCGCTATTCCAGGAGGTAGTTTGCGTAAACCCAAGCAGCGAATTGATCATTTTAGGGCAATCGGGCAGGCTTAGACTTTCCTCGTCGACTATTTTAACATGATCGCCCTGTAAAACGGCTACGTTCACAAATTTGCCAAAGCCATCTACCCGGCGGTGCTTTACTACCAGTAAGCCGGGTTCAATAACCTCCAGCACAAAACAAAAACCGGGAATATCCTGTGTGGTACCCCAAATATATAGTTCGCCTTGCTGCTGCCACACACCCAGGTGAATGCCGGGGCGCTCAACGGCGGGCGAAAGTTTGTTCAGTATATCGGCTGTTAAGGCCAGCGGGTATTCAAATATTAAGGGTTGTGCCGATTTATCGGGCGGTAAAAATGCCAGCGATATTTTTGGCGAGCGGCCCTCTTCTTTACGCAGGCTTGCCCAAAACGCGGTATCAATAATGGCCTCGATGGCTTTTTTATCGGGCTCAGGCGCCAGGTTTTTCTCGCCACGATCTATCGCTGTAGCCAGTTGATAGGCAAAATGCTTTTCAATAGCCCCTGAAACCATAAAGGCGGCCTTGTAAGTTGCTTGCGACGAAGTATAACGGGTTCTAACATCCATAAGATAGCGACAGGCAATTTAGTTTAAATTGCTCTATAAAATTAACTTGTATAATACCTTTATGCAAATATGCAATGAAATATGACGCAGATATGCGGTTTGTAATAACAAACAAAGCCCCTTGCATAATACAAAGGGCTTTATTTATTATTTAAGTATTTAATATTAGTTATAGTGAGCGCGTACCCAGGTTCTGTGGCCATAAGAATCGGATTCATAATGCCCGCGTACATAAACGCCGCTGTGCGCCCTTACAACGCATGAACTTAAACTTAAACCGGTAGCCATTGCTGCCAGTATTAATAGATATTTTACCTTTTTCATAGTTTTTTAATAAATGATATATAGCATAGACCAAACTATATGCCAAAGGATTAATAAAAAATATAATTATTATTTATAAAGGTAAAAGATGTATTAATGGCCTTATTTGGCAAAAAAAATGAGTTATTTAACAAAGTAGCTATTCATTAATACTATACTGTATTAGCTTAGTTTTCTATACTTTATTCCTATTTAATCTACAAAATCGGGTTCAATTTCTTTGTTGCTTATCTACTTTTAATAATAAATAGCTAAATAAAAAAACCTGCTGGTTGGCAGGTTTTACTATTATTTTTATTTGCCGGTAGCACTTGGCGGATGCACATCGCCGGAGTTGCTGCCGCCTTTACCCGACGTATCCTTTTTAGAGGTATCAGCTACGCTGGCCGCTTTTTTAATAGAATCCTCTTTTAGGGAGTCTTTTTTCATCGAATCAGCTTTTAATGAATCGGTACTGGATTTATTGCCCGTAGTATTGCATGAGCTTGCTAATATGGCAACAGCCATAATTATGCAGTTAACTTTTAGAAATCGTTTCATTTTTTTAATTGCTTGGGTTTTTAGGAATCTTTTGTGTGTGATGTAAATATAATAGCTATAAATTAATCATCAAAATTTTAAATATGCTCTTCAGTTTTTTTAGGCACTTCAGGCAGGTGGTTTTTACCCCATTTCTGCACATGGCTTAAGCGCTCTGTTAACCAATGGGTTAAACGATGGTGCATAGGTACCATTATCCCCGCAAAGCAAACAAATATCACAAATTCAACTACCGGTGTATGGTTGGTGAACTCGCCTATCATTGGGTGCAGTAGCAAGGTTATAAATTCAAATAAAAAGAGGATGGATAACACGCTCATATATTCAATAACCCTATGATGGATCTTGATCTTACTCAGCACCAGGGCGATGAGGAAAAATACGGGTATAAATAAAGCTATAGCCGTTAGTTGCAGGTTATTTTTCCGCTCCTCGGCCTGCTGGGCTTTTATCTCGCTTACTTCCTGCTCACGGTTTTGTTCTTCAAATTTTAAATTTTGCAGTTGCTTAACCTTTTCCTTGTTAAATAAGCTGTCCTTCGCGGTGGTGGCCGTTTTCAAATAATCATAGGCCAGCGATTTATTGCTAAGGCCATATATATTGGCTAAAATGGTACTGGCATCCAATACCCCCTTAATATACAAGGCCGATTTAGCTGTAGCCAGGGCCTTATCCGCATAAAATATACAGGAATCGGTTTTTTGCGATGTTTTGTAAAAATCAGCTAAGCGGATATAAGTATCGGTTAAGGTGGTTGAATCGCCCACCGCTTCCGATTTTTGTACGCTCATGCGATAGTAAGTAATAGCGAGCGGTTTATTATTATATTTTTCCTGTATCAACCCCAGGTTTTGTAATATATCGCCCATATTATCATCATTGTGGATCTTTAGGGCCAATTCATAACCATCCTGCTCATAGGTAAGCGCCGAATCGAGCATATTCAGGTTATAATAACCGTAACCTATATCTATCAAAATCACATCCCTGGTGAGGTCGTAATTAGCCATACTTTTATCAGTAATGGCATCGATAACGTTTTTTGCCCGCAGCTTGTAGTTAACAGACAGCCGGTACTCATCCTGATCTTCGTACAGGTAACCTATATTTAAAAAGGCCTTGGCTATATCAAATTGCATGTTTAGGGTTTCGGCTATCCTCAAATGCTTTAAATAGGCATTCATGGCGCCGGGGTAATCGCCCATTCCTTCCAATGCTTCGCCCATTACTTTATAACAGGCGGCTTCACCTTGCAGAAAATCTGTTTTTTTAGCTATGATCAAGCCGTTTTTTACCAGTAAGAACGCCGTATCGGGTTTGTAATAAACATAATTATGAGCCAGTTTGGCAGTTAGCAATACCTTGTCTTCATTTGATCTGGTAGCCGCTATAAGGCGCTTTAAACTATCGTTCTTATTGTTTTGGGCATATAAAAAGCATACACAATTGATGAGCAATAAGGTGGTAATTAGCCTTTTCATGATAGGATGCTGTGCGCGATAGATTAAGGCTAATATAGCAATTTGTATTAAATTTCGGGATGATGATAATGCAGGTTCTTTTAATGTTTCCCTGGTGTCATGTTTTACAAAAAAAGCTTGTTTAAACATGTAAGCTTGTGCTCTTAATACTTAGTTTTGTAGCCGAAAACTATCTCCAATAAAATGTATAAAGTAAAAGTAATATCATCAACCGTTCGCCCCGGCAGAAAGGGCCCCGCTATAGCTAAATGGATTACGGATGCAGCCAATAACCATGGCGGTTTAGAGGCTGAACTATTGGACCTTGGCGAAATTAACCTGCCGCTGATGAATGAGGCCATACACCCTATCATGAAGCAGTATGAACACGAACATTCCAAACAATGGAGCGCTAAAATTGAAGAAGCGGATGCCTTTATTTTTGTTACCGCCGAATATGATTACAGCTACCCGGCATCGTTAAAAAATGCGTTGGAATATCTGGTACATGAGTGGGCCTATAAACCGGCTGGTTTGGTAAGTTATTC
>Ga0302309_10003142_pt1 | contig 13044 bp, 26 predicted proteins | sample III_Palsa_N1_1_FD_200453 | JGI IMG/M metagenome (GOLD analysis project Ga0302309, IMG submission 200453) | Peat permafrost microbial communities from Stordalen Mire near Abisko, Sweden - III_Palsa_N1_1 | ecosystem: Environmental > Terrestrial > Soil > Palsa > Peat permafrost | place: Sweden... | reverse complement strand
AAAACCATTCAAGTGGGCACCGAAGGGCTTGTCGGAAAGGTCAGGATGACGAACCGATGTGGACAAAGGTGGTAGGAGTACCAGAGGTGGTTGTTTCCGGCTAGGTGCCCCAAAGGCATCTATGACTAATCTATTGGATTATTAATATGTCTATACAACATCTGATCAGTGTAAGCGGTGGAAAGGACTCTACTTCGGTATATTTGCTTGCCATTGAATCAGGGAGGCCATTTAGGGCTGTTATGGCTGATGTTGGAAATGAGCACCCAGATACCTATGAGTTCGTCGCACGCTTGCATGAACGAACTGGCGGTCCAAAGGTAGAGATTGTGAGTGCTTCCTTTGATGTTGATATCGCCAGGAAGCGGCTGTTCATCGCCAACGATCAGAGGACTGGTAGAAACTACGGCAAACCAGGTTCTGCGAACTATGGACGGAAAAAGCGCTGGACGAATAAGGGCAAACGTCGCGCCCTTTCGGCGCTTCACCCTACAGGCATCCCATATCTAGATTTATGCATGTGGAAAGGACGTTTCCCATCTAGCCAAGCTCAATTTTGTACTGAGCAGCTGAAAGACATGCCGATAAGTGAACACATCGTCGGTCCGATGCTGAAAAGCGGGCCAGTGCTTCAGTGGCTCGGCATGCGCGCTGAGGAAAGTGTTCGCCGAAGTTTGCAGCCCAAGTTCAACCATCATGAGAATGGCTCTATGCTCTGGCGTCCTATTCAGGCATGGACTGAAGCTGATGTGTGGGCGATGCATCGTCGCCATGGTCTTTTACCTAATCCGCTCTATGCGCGCGGGGCTCGCCGTGTTGGATGCTGGCCTTGCGTGAACTGCGGCAAAGAGGAACTGCGCCTTATCGGAGATATGACTCCATCGGATGTAGACCGCATAGCCGAGTGGGAACACGCAGTCGGCCAGTGCAGCAAACGCGGCCGCGCAACATTCTTCGCACCAAAATTGAAAGGGATACCGATCAGCATCGTGGATGCCGTCGAATGGTCTAAGACGACGCGAGGTGGAAGACAGTACGGAATGTTCTTCGACTCCCAGCGCGGCGGTGGATGTTCTTCTGATATGGGACTTTGTGAAAGTTAATCCATATGATCATTAAGCTTATACTCAAACCAGAACGCCTGCGCATCCGCATTCTGAAAGCCTTAAAACTCCAACCCATGTCGATCAATGAACTGTCGCGCTGCCTATCGATAGCCTTTGAGACGGCCAGAAAGTCACTTTTAAGGCTCATGCGTCATCTACTGGTAGTCCCGATGGGCTGGGGACCGAGATCGCGCAAGAGGTCGATTATTTGGGGATTGGCGTGATCTACCATCACCTAACCGAAGCCCTGAATATCATGCAGATAGAGCCTAACTTTCGACGATGGGGACCATTGATAGACAAACTCAAAGAACCCGCACAAACCGAATGTCGCCTATGGTTGCGGCAAGAGGCTTTGAAGCGTAACTATCACGATAAAGCTAAGTTAGATGGTAGATGCAGGCTATGAATTACATCATCGGCGAGGCTATGGCGAGGGAATGGGTGTGAAAGTTATATCTGAAAAAGAGTTTTCGGAGCGAGTGCGTTTAGTTCTTGAGGATTGTAATGAATGTGGGTGTGTGACCGGCCCGGGGAGGTCTGGCGCTGTCGCTTCTGTTTATGCATCTCATATTCTGCATATACCTTTTATTCCCTATGGCTCAAAACCTCCAATTCATTTAGGCCGCTTGTTAATCATTGACACCGCTGAGGAAAGCGGATCAACGATGCGAAAAGCTGGACGAAGGTATTCTTTCGCTGATCCAAAAATGGTTACTTGTTACAAAGAGCCACCGCGCGTCATGTTTTGGTATGAGTCGGGAAAGCCTCAAATGTACAAACATCAAAGTGTTGCCGCATGAACGCCAAATCCCGCCGCTCAGCCACGTCCCTAAAAATCATCACCGTGCTAGCCGATGGTCCTAGGAATATCGGGGAGTTGTGCCAGCTTACGGACTGTTCCTGGATGGGTGTGAGTAGCGCAACGAGAGCGCTTCACGCTGACGGTACGATTGCTAGGGTGAGAAAGCTGGATAGGCCGGATCAATTCAAATTACGGGAGAATCGTCATGCGTTTTAAGATTGGTGACTTGGCAAGAGTGAAAGTTGCTTATTCAAAGCATGCTTTGCTGCATCTCGGTGAAATCATCTGCATTGAACAAGTTTCGGGAACAGACTTATGGAATAATCCATATGATTACGCATCAGATTGTAGGTGCGATACTGGTCACGGTCCGAGAGGTTGTGCATTTAAAGATTGGCAACTAGAACCGATCCAGCGAAGTGTCGAGCCTATTAGCCTAACGCGATCCGAGGAAGTCAGCGTATGACCGACCTATACGACCGCATCACCTGCATCAATCGTGGCTATGCTGACTATAAGGCTGGGGTTGTTTGGGAAGCATGCCCGTTATGGAAGTCAAGCGAAACGTTGGCGAGGTTTTGGCAAAAGGGCTGGATGGACGCGGAAAGGGAGGCTAAGAATGAAACTATCAAAGGAAGCTAAGAACGCCATCATCAAGGCGCTAGATGATCTTGTGACTGGATACGAAAACGGATTGCCTGTGTATGACGAAGGTCAGATGGCTTTGATGCGCGAAACGATTGATGAAGTTCTTGAGGGTTTTGAGTCGTGAAAACCACGCCAGCACGTAAAGAAGCAAGGGGGCAGCCTTGTATGGTTAGATTAGAGGGCTGCGACGGTGGAGGCGAGACGACAATTCTTGCTCATTACTCTCTTTCTGGCATCTCAGGACGCGGTTACAAGTCGCCCGACGTTCTCGGAGCATGGTGCTGCTACCCATGCCATCAAAAATGTGATGGAGCGGTTAAATCGGTCTACAGTAGGGATCAGCTTCGCCTTGCACTGGCTGAAGGCGTTTTTCGTACGTGGCAGGCTATGGAAGATAGGAAATGAAACCGAACAAGTATCACATCAAGCCAAGAACTCACGGTGGTTGGTGGTGTTTCCTGCCAAATAGCCCATGCTCAGGAACTGGTAGCACTCCTAAGGAAGCTTACGAAGAATGCCAAAAAAGCCTTAATCGTTTCGCTTATTCAACGCAAAACATTTGGCATAGCACGCATAATAATCCTTCAATAGCATCCCAACAGATGAATAGATTTAATTGGGCGAGAACAATAAACCCGTTTTCATGGTTTCCACCGCGATGATTCACCACAAGCGTCGAACCGACGAAAATCAAAGGGAAATTGTCGCTGCATTGCGTCAAATCGGCGTATTCGTGATGGACCTATCTGGTGCTGGTGGCGGAATTTGTGATCTTATCGCCTGCTACCGCCATTCTATGTGGATGATCGAGGTCAAGAACCCGCTTAAACCACGCTTAGATCGTCAGCTAACGCCCGCGCAGGTCAAGATGCATGCTGAGATATCCCGTGTGGGTTGCGAGGTGCATGTGATTTACACGGTTGGTGAGGCGATACGACTGGTTACGGGGCAGAATAACTAAACTCTGTCGTTTCCATTCTTGTGTTGACACGGTTGCAAGTCAAGGTTTAAAGTCAACCTACATTCAACGCAGGGAAAAGACATGACGAAGACCGAACAATTGATTATCGCTGATTTGGCTCGCAAGGGTTTCAGCATCGGATTCGGCAAACGCTTCATGTCCATAGCTCGATCAATGGAGGCAGCTGGTAAACTTCCTGGTCGCAAGGTTTCTGTGGATGCTTACAACGGTAATGCGATGAAGGTTCAGTGGAATCACCCACGCTTTATTCCATGCTACGAAACCGAAATCCGATGAGCACGCCACGCATGATGCCGCTCAACAAACGCACCGAATATCAGCTAAAGAACCGCAAGAAGCGAGACCAGGACGGCTCACGGGTGCGAGCATTCCGCCTAACGGCTGCAAACCTCGCCAAGCTAGAAAAGTACCGCCGCGAAGGCCAAACGCTGGTGGATATCGTCAATAAAGCGATTGAGGCGTTTTGAGATGGACGAAGTAGAGAAAGTCTATCGAGGCGTTATGAAAAGCGTTATGGTTCAGATGGAGCCATATTGGCAACAGCACATACTTGATCCCGGTTCAATTTTAAAGTATTGGTTCGATGAAGAAAACAACTTGAAATTCCAGGTTATCCCAAGCTACGAGATTTATATGCTATGACTCACCGCGAATCCAAAGCTATCTCAGACCGGATAAATCGTAAGTCAATACGCAACGAATATCTGGAATCTCTGACAGCTAAAATAACTCTTGGCGAGTTGATTTTGATGCATGCAAAGTCAAAGCTAAACGCGGCCAATTTCGCGGCCCAAACTGCCTACTACGCCAAGGCAATAAAAAAGCGCAGAATGGAAGCTAAGAAGCTCACAGGATCAGGCGATGACCGACTCACAACCTACATCGCCTCTGCGCAAGCCGGAAGCGAAACCAGTCCCGCAATGGATGGTATACGCCCTGATGGCGGCGATGGGCGTAGGAGGGCCTGTGATCGTGCATAACCAGGAATCGGACAAGTCGTCGCTAATCGATACGCTTAGGACAGAAATCGAGCATAGCGACCAGCGGTGCAACGAGCTAAGGGTGCAGGATTTGCGCGAAGATATGCACAGGTCGGAGGGTAGAAAGTGAAACTTTGGTTACTTACACAAGAAGAAAACGAAGGCTATGACACATTTGATGGATGTGTTGTTGCGGCAATTGACGAAAAATCAGCCAAAGAGTTTCATCCAGATTTCTATGATTCTTGGTCAAGTAAATCTGAGAATGTCAGAGCTAAGCTTCTTTGGGATGTCTATGACGGAGAATCTGGCATCATTCTTGCATCGTTCAATGCAGGCTAAGGAAAATATCATGATCAAGATCAGCGATAACGAGAAAACGATGGACTTCGAATTCGTATTGAGCGAAGCGGACAAGGCTATAGCTCGGTTTGCGATGGAAGAGCGCACAAAGTATTTGATGCATCTGAATGCTCAAGATGCACTTGCACAGACCAAGCACTTGCGCAATGATTCGATCAGCGTCAGACATATCGCTTGATGTTATTAAGGAAGGTTCCGCTAGGTTGGCTGGCAATCCGGTTTGAACCCGGAGGGACTGGAAACGGTAGGGGTTCGACTCCTCAACCTTCCGCCATTTTTAGGAAGTGTGGCCGAGTGGATGAAGGCAATCGGTTGCTAACCGGTACGTTCGAAAGGGCGCGAAGGTTCGAATCCTTCCATTTCCGCCAAAATTCTGTAGGGATTTCTGTCTATCCCCCTAGACGCCCTGCACTGAGCCTGTCACGTCGTGAGATGTTTCAGGTTACCTACAGCGCGGTAGCCAAATCAGGTAAGGCATCGTCCTTTGAAGTCGAGTATTGCAGGTTCAAATCCTGCCCGCGCTGCCATTATGCTTGACGTGCATGTCATTATCAGCCCGAAAACGCCCGTGACGTGGGTGGATCGGTGCTTGTATAGCCTCATTGACGCCTGTGTATCGCTTCCCTACGCGGTCGAAGTCCATCTGGCTCCCTACATAGATGGTCATATTGGTCACGCCCGCCAGCATGGCTACGCGATGGGTTCGCACCCCTACGTAACCACGGTAGACGACGATGACTGGCTAGAGCCAAATGCGTTTTCTGTGTTGAGGGATAGCTTGCAATCCGGCGCTCCTGCTGTTTACACGCGGGAGACGGTCTGGCAGAACGGCAAGCCACGCCTCTTTGACAATCGGCAGAACTTGCGAATCTACCGCCGCGATGTGCTGAATGGCTTTGACTTTGGAGCATGGCCGATATTGAGCGATGAAGCCTTGAGCCGTCATGCAGATGGCTTCGGCCCAGGCATTGACTTGCCCGACAGGGTTTACAACTACCGCATAAATCCGTCAGGATCGCGTAAACTGTACCCACAGCACGCGGACTTGGTGAGAAAACTGCATGGCTAACCTTTTCACCACAGCCGCCAACTTCACGGATGGCACGAATACGCCACCCGCCTGCTGGGATGGCACAAGTTACGTGGTCGTGAACGACGAGACGACACTGGCTTACACGGGGAGCGTGGCAACCGGTGACACCATCGCCTTTACGGGTTCTAGCGTGGCAGGGATCACGACAGCCAACGTCAGTTATTTCAACGGTTCGACCACGGTTAGCCTGCTGAATGTCACCCTGAGCGAAACGCCTACAGCGTACAGCGCCACTTTGCCCACAGGCGGTTCCAGCTATGAAGTCACGGTCAACCCCGGTTCGGGCTGTGCTTCCGATACGGCTACGCTGACGCCTACGGCTAATCCGCCTGCGCCACCTGCGCCATCAACGCCCGATTGTGGCGAGCTAGGCCGTGTTACGCGGTCGTTCGTGAGTGGCTATACAGCGGCACGGAATGAGTCTAGGCGTATCCGTAGGTTTTCCAAGCGCTGTTGCGTGGCAGACTTCAATGGGGCTATGCCTTTAGGTGTAACAATTGTGGCTGTCCGGTGGGACTGCACAAGCCCGTGGTCGATCAATATATCGAATGCCCGTATAGAGTCCACAAACCGCACAGTAGCGTGTGATGCTGCGTTCAATTATGCGGGATGGGGAGCATTGCAAGCGACGGCTACATGGAGCAATGGCGAAATCACTAGCCAACAGTTCCAGTTTGAGGTATTAGACAGACCGATCTTTCCAAATGCTATCTACGGCTCAAGCAATGGGCCTTACACTATCCAATATCCCTAGAGGTTGATATGGCTAAGCTCACTACCAAAGCCCGTAAAGCGTTGCCCAAATCGGATTTCGCAGGTAAGGGACGATCATTCCCAATCAATGACGCGAACCACGCCCGTGCCGCTATCTCAGGCGCAACACGTGCCAAGAATGCAGGTAATATATCCGCCAAGACAGCCGATACGATCCAAGCCAAGGCACGCGCCAAGCTCGATAGTCACCGTAGCTCACGAGGGTTCAAGTGAACGACGAAGAAGAGTTGCCGTTTATGGGTATGTGGGGATCGCGTGATTTGCGTTCGCTATCCAAGAGGGAATTGATCAACGCATTGGTCACGACCTACATGACAATGGATGTAAAGCACCGTCAGCACGAACAAGCCATGAATTTCCTAGAGGAATGCGCATGAAGATGAAAAGCAAATCGACGTTGCCCAAGACGGTAGCGACTAAGAAAGCCGCCGCGAAGTCCAATAGCCCCAAAACGACCAGCAAGGTTGCCGATAAGCCGATGAAGTGGTTCAAGGGAGGCTAATATGGAAATTCTGACGCCACAGATGATTGCAGAACGTGCTACCGCGTACTTGAAGGTAGAAATGGATTTCCTCAAAGGAATACCACGGCCATTGTGGGCGCAGCCTAAGCCGGACACGCGCTCACGCTGGAAGAAAGCCAAGGATCGAATCAATTCACGCATAGACAACTGGCGTCATTCGCTTGCATGCTGGATCACACCATACGGTGGTCGATGACTGACATGACGACCAAGAAAATTGGCTACCTCACGGGATACGAAGACATGGACATTGTTGATGGCAAGCTAGTTCGTAGGCCATCGAAGAAAAGCACCGTTTCCAGCCAAACCTACCTCACCTACTGCATTACCATGGCGCTACGGCGTCATTCTGTCGTTATGGGCCGGGCGATGTACTATGCGGGAGTAAGGTGAGTGCTGATATGAAAATTTTGGAAGAATACGAAATCGAATTAACCAAAGCCCTGGATAAGGTAGTGAATTCACTGGCGGAAATCATTGACAACGATGTATTGAAAATCCTCATGGAAATGGAAGATGTAAAACCTGATATTGAACCAATCGACATCGATACCAAGGGCTTGTAAGACCTTTTTATTTGCCTAATTAATGAACTGGTTAGCAACTATATTAACGACTAAGAGACGCGAGACTTATACGAATGGCTGCACGGACACTACGCCCAAAACACAGTGATGAGATACGCGCCAAGATACAGGCGAGTATGTTAATCCGTGGGCTGCATGACCATTTCGAGGGTAAGCGTGATCTTACCGCAACACAGCTTAAGTCAGCTGAAATTTTGTTAAGGAAATCAGTTCCCGACCTATCGAGCGTTGAAATGTCTACAGACCCAGATAATCCCTTCCAGATAGTTCACTCCATCAAGCTCGTTGACATGGACAAGCCTTGACCGAAGTCACTGTCCAGCTTCCTCCAAAGCTACGGCCTATCTTTTTGGGAGCAGCAGACGTCCGTGGGGCTTTTGGTGGGCGCGGCTGCTGCCACCCCGATACGCTTATCGACACGCCTTCAGGTCAAGTGAAGATAAGCGAGTTCAAAGGAGGCAGCGTTTACTCGGTGCTGGATGGTCGAGTCGTTATAGCTCCAGCTACTCCATCCATTCCATATGACGAGCAACAGCTTTACTTGGTGACTCTTCTGGATGGTCGGTCAATGTCTGTAACGGACGAGCATCGCTTTCTGACGAATCGAGGCTGGGTTGAGCTTCAAGATTTGACGATGGCTGATTCGGTTTACGTGGCGTCCCCATCCGAGCTTTGCCTTCCGGCGACCAATTCGGAACACGGCCTTTCAGCGTCACGCGAAGATGCTCCGCATTATTCGGAAAAACACGAAGGTTATCCGGGTGGTTATTTCTCGTATTCCCGTCGATATGATCAACAACCTCCGATCCTTTCAGATATCGTCCTAGTTTCTTCTCCATCACAAGTCGGTGAACCGCAACATAGTTCCCATACTTGGACGCACGCGGATGACCTGGCGAACGAGAATACAGATACCCGCGAACTTCCTTCACGCCACCTGTCCAGCCAACGCGTTCTTCTCGCAGCGGCGGCGAAAAGTTCTGTAGCTGAGGGAAGTTATAGCGACGGTAAAGCTTCTGCACAGCCTTTGGAGTTATGCCGAGACGTTGCGCTATATCAGCAGAAAACATTCCTTCGCGAGCCATCTCAAGAATTTCATTCGCTCGGTCTTTATCACGACAACCTGAAAAGTCAGGATGGAAAGAAGCGAACAATTCCCGGCATGCCTCGGCTCGGCGTTCACGATAGTTCATGGTTTTCTCCCAGTTGTGTTCACGACCGCCATAGTTTGATTGGCATACAAAGCATTTGCAAGCACGACCGCCTTGTGTATTGGGATTTACATGTGCCGGTGCTTGAGAACTACCTGTCAAACGGTATCGTCAACCACAACTCAGGCAAGACACGATCATTCGCCAAGATGGCAGCAGTACGCGGGATGATGTTTGGATCGTCTGGCGTTAGCGGCATCATCGTCTGCGCTCGCCTGTTCATGAATAGCCTTGAGGATTCCAGCCTTGAGGAAGTGAAGCGGGCGATTCAAGACGAACAATGGCTAGCTGACTATTACGATGTAGGCGATAAGTACATCAAGTCAAAGGATGGGCGCATCTCGTTCGCATTCTCCGGTCTAGATCGGAACATCGCCAGCATCAAATCAAAGGGTCGCATTCTGATTTGCTGGGTCGATGAGGCAAGCCCGGTCACGAACGATGCGTGGTCTACGCTGATACCAACGTTGCGTGAGGAAGGAACGGACTGGAACGCTGAGCTTTGGGTGACATGGAACCCCGAGCGTGAAGTTGACGCCGTCGAGAAGCGATTTCGGCTATCGACTGACTCTCTCGTGCGGATGGTCGAGCTTAATTGGCGCGATAACCCCAAGTTCCCCGCAAAACTGGAACGTGAGCGCTTGCGCGACCTTGAGGAGCGGCCAGATCAGTACGATCACATATGGGAAGGTGGCTATAAACGCTCCGTGGAGGGTGCGTATTACGCCAAAGCCTTAGCCGAAGCCAAGGAACAAGGCCGCATTGGCAATCTATCTGCCGACCCTCTAATGACACTACGTGCCTATTGGGACATTGGTGGAACGGGTGCCAAAGCTGACGCATGCGCTATCTGGATCGTCCAGTTCATTGGCAAAGAGATACGCGTGCTGGATCACTATGAGACTGTTGGTCAACCTTTGAGCGTGCATGTCCAGTGGCTACGCGATCACGGTTACGGTAAGGCTGAGCTTGTTCTTCCTCACGATGGAGCACAGCACGACAAGGTATTTCAGGTGAGCTATCAAAGTGCGTTGATGGAAGCTCAGTTCGATGTGCGTGTCATTCCCAATATGGGTGCAGGTGCCGCTTCCAGGCGCATCGAAGCTATGCGTAGAGCTTTTCCTTCTATGTGGTTCGATGAGAAGAAAACCGAAGCAGGACGATCAGCGCTGGGCTGGTATCACGAAAAGCGCGATGAGAACCGCAATATCGGCTTAGGTCCCCACCATGATTGGTCAAGCCACTCCGCTGATGCAGCTGGGCTAATTGCCGTTGACTACGCCACGCTAAACCTCGGCGCTATGCCAAACATCTCCTTTACCACCCAATTCACCCGTGAAGGCTTCGGCCAGCGCTCGGAGCTATTCCATGGCTAAGTCCAAGACCTACCGTTCAACGGGTGGTGAAACCAAGCAGAAAGTGGTCGAGAAAGATTCGTGGACAAAAGAGATGCTTGAGCGCGCCTCTGATGCTATGACGTTCGACACCGAACAACGTCGGCAGTGCGTCGAAGACATGAAGTTCGCCTTTGTGGCTGGGCATCAATGGGACGCTCATCTCACGGCCAAGCGCCGCAACAAGCCGAACTACGAGTTCAATCGGGTTCGCCAGTTGATTCGCCGAGTGACCGGGCAGCAGCTAAAGAACAAGCCAGAGATTAAATGCCGCGCGTCCAATGACGAGGACGTTGACACGGCAGAAGTCCTCAACGGCATGATCAAAAATATCGAGGTCGATTCGTCGGCTGACAACGCCTATGACACTGCCTTCCAGTGGTCGTGTGGCGGCGGCTATGGCGTTCTGCGCGTCAAGTCGGACTATGAGTCACCTGATACGTTCGACCAATGTCTGAAGATCGAAGCGGTGCTTGATCCAATGACCGTGTTTTGCGATCCATCTGCACGAAAGTTCGACAGATCCGACGCGCGATATTGGTTCATTTCCGAACTGATTCCAAAGGCAACATTCACAGCACGTTGGCCTAATGCGGAAGTGGTGGACTTCGATGTAGCCCGGACTGACAGTGATAGCGACCTATTGTGGTGCACCGAAGATATGGTGCGCATTGCCGAGTACTGGTACGCAGAGAAGCAACCCAAGACGATCCTATTGCTTTCCGATGGCTCGATTGTCGATGAAGAAGACTATGAGGGTTATCAGAAAGCGCAAGCTGATGCAGCTAAATCTATGCCTCCTGTTGATCCAGCCACGGCACCAGCTGGCGCTACAGCTATTCCTCCACCGGCTGCCACGCCACCAGTAACGATCAAATCCACTCGCGAAGTCGATGTGGACGTGATCTATTCGTGCCCTGTATCAGGCAATGGAAAGCTCGAAGAACCGACGAAATGGGGTGGTTCGATGATCCCGATTGTTCCGCAATGGGGTGATCTAATCAGTATCGATGGCAAGCAGATTTACTCAGGAATGACGCGCTTTGCCCGTGACTCGCAGACCATTCACAACTTTGAAATGTCTTCGATGGTGGAGGTGGTCGCCAAGCTTCCGAACAGCCCGCTTAAAGCTACTCCGGCAATGATCAAAGGTCTGGAAAGCTATTACGAACGACTAGGCTATGACGATCCGCCGGTATTGCTGTTCAACGCTGACCCTAACGCACCAGGCGGTCCTTCACGCGAACCGATGGCGCAGCTACCTTCAGCCCTCGCGAACCTGTCCAATATCACCGTCGATGAGATGAAGGCTACGACCGGTGTGTATGACGCGTCGGTAGGAAGCCAGTCAAATGAAACCAGCGGTCGCGCGATCATGGCGCGCAATGCTCAAGCGGAAGTGGTCAACTTCGTCTATGTGGACAATCAGGTTAAAGCACTCAAACGGCTGGGTGAGATTCTGGTGGACGCTATCCCGCATTACTATGATGCCGAACGCTCCATACGCATTCTGGGGCCTGATCTGGCTGAGAAATACGTCACGATCAACAAGATGGTCACTGATCCGGTCACAGGTAAGGAATACGTCGAAAACGACCTCTCACGCGGTAAGTACGATGTGACGGTAACGGTCGGAAAGTCTTACGAGACGGCTCGCATGGAACTGGCGGAGTTCGCGCAGACCGTGGCGCAGACGCCGGGACCTGTTGGCGCTATCGGCCAATACCTGATGATGAAGTCGATGGACGTTCCAGGCATTGACGATGCTGTGGAGTGGATTCGTACGGCGCTGGTCAAGCAGGGCATTATCCCGCCAGGACCGAACGATCCGCCGCCCGCGCCGCCCGCACCGCCGCCGCCGCAGGTCATTGCGCAGGCTGCCCATCATCAGGCACAAGCCACGCTCGCGACGGCGCGCGCGCAGGACATCGCTGCCAAGACACAGACGCAGGTGCAGCTGGAAGAAGCCAAGACCGCCAGTCTCGTCGCCAAGATTCCCGGCACCGAGGCCGATGGTCACGCCACGATGATCCAGAACGGGGCAGCCCTCATGCCACAGCAGCCAGTGGGCTTCGCTGTGCCGCATGAAGGTCCGATTGGTCCATCTTCACCTGACACGTATACAGGTGGATTCTGATGGCTTACATGCTATTCCTACTAATAGCTGCCCATTTTATTGCCGATTACCCGCTGCAAGGTGATTTCTTGGCAATGGGGAAATGCAGAACAGGCCCCGGTTATGTTCCGTGGTGGCATTGCCTATTGGCGCATTCCTTCATCCACGGCGGCTTTGTGGCATTGATTACGGGCGTTTGGTGGCTCGGCGCGGCTGAGATTGTCGTTCATGCACTAACTGACCATGCAAAGTGTGAAAAGAAGATTGGAATTAACACTGATCAGGCAATTCACATTGCTTGCAAAGTTCTTTGGGCTTGTATCGCTTAATGGGGTGATGCTGGCACGCCTTGACATTGCCAGCACAAAAGGTAAACATCATGACCGACGAAACCAACGGTGTAACGGCACCGGTAGCTCAACCTGAGCTGAAATCAATCGATACCAGCTCTAAGGCTGCTGA
>Ga0302309_10003140_pt1 | contig 13050 bp, 8 predicted proteins | sample III_Palsa_N1_1_FD_200453 | JGI IMG/M metagenome (GOLD analysis project Ga0302309, IMG submission 200453) | Peat permafrost microbial communities from Stordalen Mire near Abisko, Sweden - III_Palsa_N1_1 | ecosystem: Environmental > Terrestrial > Soil > Palsa > Peat permafrost | place: Sweden... | reverse complement strand
CCCGCCCGCAAGCATCCAAGCCAGGCCCCTGCCCGCAAGCACTCGCCCGCAGCAAGCCCGCACCCGGTTGCCTGCATCCGACCGCCGACACCGGCCGTCGGATGTTTTTCTTTTCCGATCTTCGCACCCTAAAAGCATTTCATGATTTTTCCCTATCAGCGCCTGCTCGCCTTCACCATCGATATCTTTCGCCGCATCGGCTGCCCCGAACAGGACGCTCACACCGCCGCCACAGCATTGCTCAGCGCCGACCTCAGGGGCATCGATTCTCATGGCGTGGCGCGCCTCATCGGTTATGTCCGACTGCAGGAAGCCGGCAGGGCCAACCCCACCCCCCATATCCGTATCATCCATCAAACACCCTCAACCGCCGTCGTCGACGGCGACAGCGGCCTCGGCCTCGTCGTAGCGCCCTTCGCCATGCAAATTGCTATTGAAAAAGCAGCCGCCTGCGGCACCGGTTGGGTCAGCGTTCAGAACTCCAATCATTTTGGTATCGCCGGATATCATGCCCTGCAAGCCGTCAAACAGGATATGATCGGCATCGCCATGACCAACGCCAGCGCACTCGTCGCGCCAACCTTCTCCGTCGAACGGCTCCTCGGCACCAACCCCATCTGCGTTGCTGTCCCCGCCGGCCAGGAACCACCCTTCGTAGCCGATCTCGCCACCACCACTGCCGCCAACGGCAAATTGGAAATCCTTCAACGTAAAAATGAAGAGGCGCCCCTCGGCTGGATCCAGGATAAAGAAGGCCAACCTTCCACCAACCCCCACGAACTCAAGACCGGCGGCGCACTCCTGCCCCTCGGCGGCGACCGCGATCACGGCAGCCATAAAGGCTACGCCCTCGGCGCCATCGTCGATATTTTTTCTGCCGTCTTAAGCGGAGCCAATTACGGCCCATGGGTTCCCCCCTTCCCCGCCTACGTCCCCATGCCCACCGGCATGCCCGGCAAAGGCATCGGTCACTTCTTCGGCGCCATGCGCATCGACGCCTTCCGCCCCGCCGATGAATTCAAATATCACATGGATAAATGGATCCGCCGCTTCCGCAGCGCCACCCCCGCGCCGGGATTCGAACAAGTGCTCATCCCCGGTGACCCCGAACGGGAAATGGAGGCGGAACGCCTCGCCAACGGAATCCCTTTGGTACCCTCCGTCGTAACAGATCTTAGAGAACTGGCAGCTAAATTAGGCGTGGAATTCCCCGCATAGCCTTTATCTTTGCGGTCCCAAATCCCCTCACGGATTCGGCCAAACAAAAGCCTGACTCCGCCGGAGGCGGATAGATCAAATAAAAGCGACTATGAATCAGATCAAAGTAATGAAATTCGGCGGCACCTCCGTAGGCAAGCCCGAACGCATGCGCCAGGTCAGCCAACTCATCACCGCAGACCGCACCCAACCCACAATCGTCGTACTCAGCGCCCTCAGCGGCACCACCAACGCCCTCGTCGAAATCGGTAACGCCATCGCTGCCGGCCAGCGCGAAAAGGCCAAGGAACTCATCGACAAGTTGGAGGCACACTACCAGTCCTTCACGGGCGACCTCGTCAAGACCGGCCCCTCCCTCGCCAAGGCCAGGGCCATCGTCGCCGAACATTTCGAATTCCTGACGATCATCCTCCGCATCTCTTTCAGCGAAGCCCTCAGCAAAGACATCCTCGCCCAGGGCGAACTGCTGTCGACCAAGCTCTTTTCTGTCTTCCTCGAGGAGAATGGTATCGACCACTCTTTGCTTCCTGCCCTGGAATTCATGAGCATCGACGCCCATGACGAACCCCAGATCAACAACATCAAGACTAAATTGACCCAGCTGCTTCAGCAGCATAAGGATAAATCTCTTTTTATCACCCAGGGGTATATCTGCCGCAATGCCCGCGGTGAGGTCGATAACCTCAAGAGGGGAGGCAGCGACTACAGCGCTTCTCTCATCGCCGCCGCTATCAATGCTTCCGTATGCGAGATCTGGACCGACATCGACGGCATGCATAACAACGATCCGCGCGTCGTCAAAAAGACCGTGGCCATCGAACAGCTCAGCTTCGAAGAAGCCGCAGAACTGGCTTACTTCGGCGCCAAGATACTCCATCCGGCTTCCATCTGGCCCGCTCAGTTCTATAAGGTGCCCGTCCGGCTGCTCAATACCATGCAGCCCGAAGCCAAAGGCACCCTCATCACCGAAGCCGCCGGTTCCGAAGGAGTAAAGGCCATTGCCGCCAAAGACGGGATTATTGCCATCAATATCCGCAGCAGCCGCATGCTCCTCGCTTACGGTTTCCTGCGGAAGATCTTCGAGATCTTCGAAAAATACCGCACCCCCATCGATATGATCACCACCTCCGAAGTGGCCGTATCCCTCACCATCGAAAACGTCGCCGAGCTCAAAGCCATCGTTCGCGAGCTCGAACCTTTCGGCACGATCGAGGTCGAAGAAAACCATACCATCGTCTCTATCGTAGGGAATGAGATCGCCCATACCCCCGACGTATTGAGCCGGCTGTTCAGCGCCCTCATCCCCGTGCCCATCCGTATGGTTAGTTATGGCGGCAGTAAACACAATATTTCCCTGTTGATCCCCTCTGCCCACAAGAATGAGTCACTGCAATTGTTAAACAAGGGAATTTTCGGCCTGGAATAGGGGCGGGCCGGCTTTTTTGTTTTATTTTCATGGCATAAATTTCCCAGTATTCCATGAAAAGGATCGTATCGTTGTTGTTGGCCTTTTTGTTGACCTTCTTCCACCTTTTTGCCCAGGCACAGAACAATATCATCACCGGATCAGTTAAAGACTCCGCCTCCGGCAAACCGCTCGTCGGGGTCAGTGTATTCCTGAATGGAAGTTCTAAAGGCACTGTCACAAAGGCCGACGGTAGTTTTGTGCTGGCTGGGATTCCCAACGGAAGGTACGAACTCATCATTTCCGCCATCGGCTACGAAACCTTTCTCCGGGAATTCAGCAGCCGCAGCCTTCCCTTTGTATTAAATCTGAATCTCGGCGAAAAAGCCTCCGAGCTGGAGGCCGTTACCGTTGAACCCTATCTGAAGGATGGCTGGTCGAGATTTGGAAAATTCTTCATGGATAACTTCATCGGAACCACGGCAAATGCGTCCGATTGTAAATTCGAAAACCATAAATCCCTCCGCTTTCACTATTACCCGAAGAGCCGGCGTTTGCACGTGACGAGTGTCGACCCGCTCATTATCGAGAACAAGGCCCTGGGTTATGAACTGGAATACAGGCTCGAATCCTTTAACTACGATTATGAGAGCCATATTGTCTCTTATTACGGCTATCCTTTTTTCCGGGAAATGACAGCAGACAATGATGCCCAGCAGCAACGCTGGGAACAAAGCCGCGAGCGGGCCTATCTCGGCTCTCTCATGCATTTCATGCGCAGTCTCTATAACGGACACCTGCAACAGGACGGATTCATCGTGGAGCACGAGATCCAGGTGCCTAATATCGAGAAACTACGGGTGAAAGCGATTTATATCCCCAATGTCACCAAAACCGACAGCATTCCCATAGATAGCCTGCATCATTACTGGGAGGTGTTGAGAGAGCCGGACTACTATGTCCAAAAGGTCAAGAGCTACGACGGACTGCTCACCATCAAACCCGATCAAACCAAGAGCTTATTCTTTACCGGTGATTGTACAGTCATATTTGGAAACGGCAGATTGGGGATAGCCTATGCAGAGTCGGCTATCGAATTGATGACCGGGCGTTCTGTCATTGTGGAGGAGAACGGGATGTACTACCCGCCCAACGAAATCCTGACCAAAGGGAATTGGAGCCAGACCGAAAAAATGGCCAACCTCGTACCGCGGGATTTTGGGATGTATGGCAATGAAATTAAACTGATACCCCCTTCTCACCCCAATTTAATGCCGTAACTCGCCCGCCTCAGCCCCCCGTGGTCGCCACCCCGTCTCCTTCACCCGCCCGCCTCGGCCCGCCCTAGCGCTTCAACCACCCGTTCCCGCCCAGCCAGTTTCTCAGCCTGTCCGTCCATTCATCCGTTGTAGTCTTGTTGTGCAGGCCGAAACCATGGCCCCCCTTGGGATAAATATGCATTTCTACCGGCACCCCGTGACGTTGCAGCGCCTCATAGAAATACGTCGTATTCACCACCGGCACGGCGTTGTCATCCTCCGCATGGATGATAAAAGTGGGCGGGGTTGCCGCCGTAACCTGAAGTTCGTTGGAATATTCCCGGATGAGGGCCGTATCAGGATGAACACCCAGCAGCGCATTCCTTGACCCCCTGTGCCCATAATTGTCGTCAAAGCTGATCACCGGGTACAGCAGCACCATAAAATCCGGTCGCAGGGATATATGAGAAGGATTGTCGATATAGTCTTTTCTGAAATGTGTCCCCGCCGTTGACGCCAGGTGGCCGCCCGCCGAAAACCCCAGGATGCCGACCCGGGCGGGATTTACCCCCCAATCCGCTGCCCGCTGCCGCACCAGTTGGATCGCCCGCTGCGCATCCTGTAACGGCCCGATGGTCTTATCCACCATGGTCTCATCATTCGGCAACCGGTATTTCAGCAGAAAAGCCGTTATCCCCATTCCATTCAGCATCCGGGCTACATCGGTGCCCTCATGCGTAAAGGCCAGGTGCACATACCCGCCCCCGGGACAGACGATCACCGCCGTTCCATTGCTCTTCCCTGCCGGCGGCAGGTACACAGCCAGGGTAGGACGACTGACCCAACTTAATGAATATCGCACCGGATTGCCCGACGAATCGACCGTTTCCTTGTCGGTCGTCGCCTTGGAATTGGGAATAGGGCCCGTTCCATAAAGAGGCAATACCTGCTGTGCAGTAGCCATCATAAAAGATAGTAATGAAAGGAAACTAAACAACCAGCATCGCATCCCCATAACTAAAAAATCTGTATTTGTCTTTAATAGCCTTCTTATAAGCCTCCATCGCCAGGTCATATCCGGCAAAGGCACACACCATGATCAGCAGGCTCGTCTTCGGCAGATGAAAATTCGTTACCAGCGCATCCGCAATGTTGAACTGGTAAGGAGGATGGATAAAGGTATTGGTCCAGCCTTCCGAAGGCTTCAGTAACTTTTCGGCAGTAAAGGATGATTCCACGGCGCGCATCGTCGTAGTACCGATGGAACAGATCCGGTGATTGCCCAGCCGGGCCTTGTTCACGATCTTACAGGCATCTTCCTCTATCCGGTAATATTCCGCATCCATTTTGTGCTTGCTCAGGTCTTCTACCTCGATCGGCCGGAAAGTCCCCAGCCCCGTGTGCAGCGTGATCTCCGCAAAGCGTACCCCTTTAATCTCCAACCGCTTGATAAGCTCCTTGCTGAAATGCAGGCCCGCCGTAGGCGCTGCCACCGCACCCTCATGCTTGGCATATACGGTTTGATAACGCTCTTTATCTTCTTCGTCAGGTTTGCGTTTGATGTACTTGGGCAGCGGCGTCTCACCCAGCAGTTCCAATACTTCACGGAATTCATCGTCACTGCCGTCCCAGAGAAACCTGATCGTCCGTCCCCGGCTCGTCGTATTGTCGATCACTTCCGCTACCAGTTCGTCATTATCACCGAAATACAGCTTGTTGCCTACCCGGATCTTTCTGGCAGGGTCTACTATCACATCCCACAGCCTGTTCGGCTTGTTCAGCTCACGCAACAGGAACACCTCTATCTTGGCGCCCGTCTTCTCCTTCCGGCCATACATGCGCGCAGGAAAAACTTTGGTGTTATTGACGACAAATACATCCTTGTCGTCGAAGTATTCAAGGATATCACGAAAATGCTTGTTCTCGATCTGTCCGGTCTTGCGATGAACCACCATCATACGGCTGTCTTCTCTCTTTTTCGCAGGGTGTTGGGCAATAAGGTTCAACGGAAGATCAAACTTGAACTGTGAAAGCTTCATGTGGAATGTTTAATTTAAATGTTAGGGCTTTGCCTCTGGGCAACAACAACTCGCACATGATACCAGCTAGGTGGTAGATGATATATATCGGAGGGATCCGGTACAAATCAGGTCTTACGGCACCCGATTTGATATCATGTTACGACATAATTTTTCAAGCGTGCGAAGGTACGAAAAAAAGCTATATTCCTCAAAAAATCGTTTTAGCCTCCATCCACCCTTGCCCCTCGCCCACTCAATCCCGCCCCCCTCGCTTCCCGGCTCTGCTCGCAATCACCTTTAAATATCCCCCGCTCACAAAATAATTTTCCCGAATTCCCGTCTTTTATGCAACTTGTAATAATGAGATCAACCCCACTTAGGTGTAGTGTGCTGGTAACTGTGCTTTCCCTCTTTCTGGCCTCGTCCCTGACAGCCCAACAAAAGACAGAAAAGAAATATCCGGCCTTGTTGTGGGAGATCACCGGCAATGGTCTCAAAAAACCTTCCTACCTCTTCGGTACGATGCACGTCAGCAGTAAGCTCGTCTTCCACCTCAGCGATTCCTTTTACGTCGATATCAAGAGCGCAGATGTCGTAGCCCTCGAACTCGACCCCCAGCTCTGGCAGGACCAGCTGTTCCGTTTCGAGAACATGCAGTCCAACCTCAAATTCTATACCCAGGGCGCTCCCAATGACTTTGTCAATGAAAAGTCCTTTCAACTGGGAAAATACGACGACCGGTTAAAATCTGCCCTCAGTGATGAACCTACCGTGATCAACGGGCTCCTCTACCGTACCTACCGCACCCGCGCCGACTTCGAAGAAGATACCTACCTCGATTTGTATATCTACCAGACCGGCCGCAAACTCGGCAAACAGGCCACCGGCGTCGAAAACTACTTCCAGACCGAACGCCTTGTCATGGAGGCCGCCCAGGATATGATGAAGGACAAGAAAAAGAAGGCCCCCGATACCGATGGCGAATCGGCCTATGAAATCGAACGCAAAAGCCAGGAGGCCTACCGCCAGGGAGACCTCGACCTGCTCGACTCCCTCGAACGGCTCATGGAGCCTTCAGAGGCCTATATGGAAAAATTCCTCTACCGGCGCAACGAAATCCAGGCCGCTTCTATCGATAGCATCGTTCAGCGTCACTCTTTATTCGTCGGGGTAGGGGCCGCCCACCTGCCCGGCAAAAGAGGCGTCATCGAACTGCTCCGGAAAAAAGGGTATACCCTCCGGCCAGTCATTATGCCCGACCGCGATGCCAATCGCCGGGATGACATCGATAAGATCAAAGTCCCCGTCACTTTTACTTCCTTCACCTCGGAAGGTGGTGATTTTTCAGTCAGCCTGCCCGGTAAATTGTACCGGCGGCCCGAAAGTCATGACGACGATTCCTGGCAATATGCGGATATGAGCAACGGCGCCTATTACATGATCGGCAGGGTAAAGACCCACAGCAGCTTTCTCGGTGAAAAGGACGAGACCATGCTCAAAAAGGTGGACAGCATGCTGTATGAAAACATCCCCGGTAAGATCCTCAGCAAGACCGCCATCACCCGCAGCGGTTACAGAGGCTTCGATATTACCGGCCGCACCCGCCGGGGCGACCTTCAACGTTATAATATCCTCGTCACCCCTTATGAAGTGTGGGTCTTTAAAATGAGTGGGACTAACAACTATGTCGATGGGGCCGAAGCTGAACAGTTCTTCAGCTCTATCCACATCCGCGGCACTCTTCCCGCCGGTTGGGCCACTTTTTCCCCGGCCCGGGGCGGATTCTCCGTTTCCATGCCTCGGGTCCCCGACCAGAATAAAAATCAATCCGATGAAGACGGGCTCGTCCGCTGGGCATATGAGGCAACCGATTCGGCTACAGGAGATGCCTTCCTGCTCTGGAAAAAGGCCGTCCAGAACTATCGCTTTCTCGAAGAAGATACCGCAGACCTGGCCCTTATGGAAGAGAGCTTTCGCCTGTCCAACTGGGTCGATCGAACCATCAGCCGGCGCCCCGGCATCTGTAACCGCCATCATTGTCTCGATGCCGTTTACCAGGGAAAGGATGGCAGCTATATCCGGGCAAAATTTGTCATCGTGGGTGCGGATAACTATGTCCTCGCCACCCATAGCCGCAATAAGGACCGGTCTTTTGCCACCTTTTTCGATTCCTTTACGCTCACGCCCTACCTTTACTCTGCCTTCCGGAATTATACAGATACCTTCATGCACATCACCGTCACTACCCCCATGGTGCCCGATGTCGATTCCGGGATGCGCCATATCATGGAAAGAGCGACCAGCGAAGAATTCCTGAACTCCTTGCCTGACTATAACAACTACTGGCCCCATCCCAAGACTGCCCTGTTCCAGGACGATTCCACCGGGCAGGCCGTATTCGTGTCTGTTGAATCCTTCCCCAAATATTACTATCCGAAGGATACCGCCACTTTCTGGCTGGATGAGACCAATGTGAAAAAACTCCGCCAGGACCTGATCATCAGCAGCATGGCGCCTTTCCGGTTCGACGTCCCACCCGCCGCCCTCACCGCCTCGCCCGCAGTCCCTGCCGCCGCCCCCGCTGCCTCATCACCGGCCGCGGCAAACGCCCCCGCCTCAGCGACCGCCCCCACGTCCGCCACACCCGCAGTCACCGGCTATCGCATGACCCTCTCCGATACCAATACCTCCCGGCAGCTCAACACCTGGCTCTTCCTGAAAGACAATCATCTCTTCCGGGTTCTGTCCCTTACCGATTCCCTTGAACCAGCCGGCGACTTCGTCCGGAGGTTTTATGCTTCCCTCCGTCCCCTCGATCCCGACCCCGGTCCCTCTGTATTCACCAGCAAACTGGACCTCTTCTTTCATGACTTTTACAGCACGGATTCTCTCACCGCCCAAAAGGCACGCGAGGCTATTCCCAATGTCTATTTCGGACCTGCCGGCGTCCCTGCGCTATTGCACGCTATCAATACGCTTCCCTATAACAGCACGGATTATTTCGATACCAAGACCCGCCTCATCAACGAACTGGGTTATATAGACGATTCCGAGGCCATCAAACCGGTAGTGGCAGGATTGCAGCAGATCTACGAAAAGACCGGCGATACCAGCACCTTTCAGAACGCCATCTTCAAGGCTCTTGCCCATCACAAGACTCGCCCTGCCTATGATCTGCTTAAACGGTTGATCGTCCAGGACCCGCCCGTCTTCGACAATGCCTCTGATTATAACTACCTGTTCCAGGACCTCGGAGATTCCCTGGCCCTCGCCAGCACCCTTTTTCCCGACCTGCTCCAACTGGCCACCGTGGATGACTACAAAGGCAACGTACAGGGATTGTTGGCCGGGCTGGTCGACAGCGGTTACCTGCACAGCACAGATTATTCGGCCTGGTTCAGCCAGATCTGGTTCGATGCCAAGATCCAATGGAAAAAGCAAGAGGGGAGGGACGAAAAGAAATTGCAGAAGAAAGAGGAGGATAACGGAGATGATAATACGGATAATGATGCCGACGATAACGGCAACGAACTGGACGACTACGCCATCCTGCTCGAGCCCTTCTATGCAACCAATCCCGCCATTCCCCACTTTTTCGACAAAATGTTACAAAGCCGGGATGCCATGCTACGCCTCAATACGGCCATTCTTTTGTTACGTCATTCCCGGCCTGTGGCCGACTCCATTATTCAGAACCTGGCCGCCGCCGATACCTGGCGCAGTACGTTGTACCAGGACCTGGTGTCCATTCACCGCACGGACCTCTTCCCCGGTCGCTACAAGGACCAGGTCGACATGGCCCGCGGTCTGCTCGCCGCCGGCCATAACAGCGCCGCGTTCGCAGATATCCAGCTCGTCGGCAGGCGGGAGGTACAGTTCAAGGAATTCAAAGGGAATATCTATCTGTTCAAATACAAGCTCGGCAAGGATGACGATTGGCAGATCGGCCTCAGTGGTATTCAGCCCGCTAATCTCAAAGAAGTCAATACGACGACAGAATTCGTCAGCCTGACGGGTAAAAAACTTCGGCAGGACAAACCCGTCAATACCCAGTTCGACGAGCAGCTGAAACGGCTCCTCTTTTCCAAACGCAAAAGCGCGGCAGGCTTCTACATGGACCGCAACTATTACGAACACGGAGGCGAAGAAGATTAGTGTTAGCCTGCATCCTCTGCACGCAAAAGTTCGCATTTTGCGAACTTTCCTACAGAGAACATCTCCCGCCGATCCGCCGGTCAACGACCCGCACCATAATGCTTGTCAAGAAGCGTCTCCAACACCCCGGCCGCGGAGAGAATGCCCTCCACAAATTCCCGGAAGACCCCTTCCCCGCCTTTCTTGGTCAATACCTTAGTGACCAGTTTTTGAATATAGACCGGTGCGCTCGAAGGACAGGCCGAAAACCCAACTTTCTGCAGGACCGGGATATCATTGATATCGTCCCCAATATAGGCCACGTCACTCAGCGAAATCCGCAGCCCCTGGCAGATCCCCTGCAACACCGTCAGCTTATCCGTGACGCCGGTATGACAACGGACGATCTTTAATTTGTCAGCCCTCCTTTTCACGCCCTGCGAGGCCTCGCCGGTAATGATCGCCACCGGTATGTCCAACAGCCGGCAGAACACCACCCCTGCAGCGTCATAGGTATTGAACCGCTTGAACTCATCGCCCGATTCCGTGTAATACATTCCTCCGTCCGTCCAGACACCGTCTATGTCCGTGGCAATCAGTTTGGGTAATCCGTTCATTCGATATATTTTTAATTTAATTCCATCTCCCCCGCAATAGTCGTTAGCGCCCCCTCAATTCCACCCCCCTCCAATAGCCGGTATCGCATCGATCAGCTTTCGGGTATAATCCGTCCGCGGATGCGAATAGACAGCCTCCGCTTCCCCGATCTCCTCGATCCTGCCCCAGTTCATTACCAGGATACGATCACTGATGTAGCGTATTACCGACAAGTCATGAGAAATAAAAACAACAGTAAAGCCGAACTCTTTTTTCAGGTCGTTCAGCAGGTTCAGCACCTGCGCCTGTACGCTGACATCCAGTGCCGACACTGATTCGTCACAGACCAGGAAGGAAGGATGCAACGATAGGGCCCTTGCTATGACGATCCGCTGCCGCTGGCCCCCCGAGAATTCATGCGGATACCGGTCGAAATGACTGGCCTGCAGGCTCACCTTCTCCAGCAATTCCACGACCCTCGCCTTTCGCTCCCGGTCCGTGGAGCCCATTCCGTGTACTTCCATTGCCTCGGTGATGGCCGGACCGATCCGCAGCCTTGGGTTCAGCGAAGAATAGGGGTCCTGGAAGATAAGTTGGATTTGACTCCGTCGTTTTTTTACCTCACCGGCCGGTAAAGCCGTCAGTTCTGCTCCTTCAAAAAATATCCGGCCTGCCGTTGGTTCCAACAGCCGCAACATGGCCCTTCCGAGGGTTGTTTTGCCGCACCCCGATTCCCCCACCAGCCCCAGCGTCTCCCCGCGATAAACATCGAAGGTTACTCCGTCCACCGCTTTTGTATATTGGATAGGGTTGCCCAGCCAGTTCTTCCGCGAAGGGTACCATACCCGAAGGTCATCGATAGCCATCATCACTTCGCCGTTTCCAGCGCCTGCCGCCGCCACGCGCCCCGCCGCCGCGCCCCCCGCGGTCGCAACGACCCGCGCCTCAGTCACCCCATCGATAAAATCACTAACCACCGGTAACCGCTCTCCTTTCCGGTGCAATGCCGGCCGGCAGTTCAGCAACCCCTTCGTATAAGGGTGCCGCGGCCGGCGAAACAACTCCTCCACCGGCCCTTCTTCCACTATTTTTCCCTTGTAAAGCACCAGCGCCCGGTCGGCGATCTCGGCTACCACGCCCAGGTCATGGGTAATAAAGATCACCCCCAGGTCCTCTTCCCGCTGTAGCGATCGGATCAGTTCCAGGATAGTCTTTTGAACCGTCACATCCAGTGCCGTCGTCGGCTCGTCACAGATCAATAGCGACGGGAACCCGCTCATAGCCATGGCGATCATCACCCGCTGCTTCTGCCCTCCGCTCAGTTGGTGCGGATATCGCGACAACATCCTTTCCGGTTCCGGCAATTGCACCTTTTCGAACAGCGCGATCGCCCTCTGCCGGGCCTCCCGGGCTTCCAGTCTCCGATGCGTGCGGATAGCCTCTATCACCTGGTCGCCGCAGGTAAAAACAGGGTTCAGCGATGTCATCGGCTCCTGGAAAATCATCGCAATCTCCCCGCCGCGGATTTTTTGCATTTGATCCGGCGTCTGCCGCAGCAGGTCGATAGTCTGTCCATCCCTGCCGGTTAGGTATATCTCGCCCGAAAGGACCCGTGCCGGCGGCATCGGCAGCAATTGCAGGATCGACAAAGCCGTAATCGATTTCCCCGAACCGGATTCCCCCACCAGCGCGACAATCTCACCTCGTTTGACTTCCAGGCTGATATCTTCCACGCCCGGAGACAGGCCGTCTTCCGTAGCAAAAGCAAGATGTAAATGTTGAATGGATAATAGCGACGACATAACCGATCCTTTATATCAAAACCGTAGGTGCCTGACCGTAAGCCCGTTGTTGATCAGTTGCTTCAGCGAGTCGATCCCGATCCGGATATGCCGTTCCACGTATTCGCTCGTTACCTTCAGATCGCTTTCTGCCGTCTTTACCCCTTCCGGCACCATCGGCTGGTCGCTCACCAGCAATAGCGCCCCGGTGGGGATCTTATTAAAGAACCCTACGGAGAAAATGGTTGCCGTTTCCATATCGATGGCATAGGCGCGGACCTTCTGCAGGTATTCCTTGAAGGCCTCATCGTGCTCCCACACCCGCCGGTTAGTCGTATAGACCGTCCCGGTCCAGTAGTCTACGCCATAGTCCCGGATGGTCGTAGAGATAGCTTTTTGCAGCGCAAAAGCGGGTAGGGCAGGCACCTCCGCCGGCAAATAATCGGTAGAAGTCCCCTCTCCCCGGATAGCTGCGATAGGTAGGATGAGGTCGCCTATCTTGTTGCGCTTCTTCAGGCCGCCGCATTTCCCCAGGAACAGCGCCGCCTTCGGCCGGATCGCCGTCAGCAGGTCCATGATCGTCGCTGCCCCCGGGCTGCCCATGCCGAAATTGATAATGGTGATATCGTCGGCAG